>WNGD01005035.1_pt1 | contig 13321 bp, 10 predicted proteins | sample 5400671 | NCBI WGS metagenome assembly WNGD01 (sample SAMN13153369, study PRJNA577476) | soil metagenome | isolation source: 40 cm soil or saprolite under grassland replicate 2 | place: USA:California | collected 2016-06-15
CGTGTCATCCCGACGTAGAGCAGGCGCCGAGCCTCTTCGATCTCGTCCGTGACGTTGTTCGTCGTCGTCCGGTAGCCGGGGATCTCGTAGTCCTCGACGCCCACGATGTACACCCGTGAGAACTCGAGCCCTTTGGTCGAGTGCAGCGTGAGGAGATTGACGCGATCGGGCGCCGCGGCCTCGCCTTCGGACTTCGACAACGCGACGCGCTCGAGTAGTCGGTCGATACTGTCTTCCAGGACCTCACCCCCTGACCCCCTCTCCACGTCGTGGAGAGGGGGAACGTCAATTAAAGCACGGAGCCGAGCCACCGCCGCTGGGTAGCGCTGCGCCGGATCGGGCTCTGCCCGGAGTTTCGTCATCAAAGCCCGTCCGCCCAGCCGCTGGATGACTTCGTCTACCGTCGGCGCGGTCGAGCCGCGGCGTTCGCGCTCCATCGCGTAGAACTCGAGCGCGTCGCTGTAGCGGCCCAGTGTGTGGAACTTCGCGATGTCAAACAACAGTTTCTGCTCCCTGCTCCGTGCTCCGTGCTCTCCTTCCAATGCCAACGCTAACCCCAAATAGTTCGATGCCGAAGCGGTGCGCGAGGTCGGCCTGCGACGCCCCCACGCGCGATAACGAGCGGGCCAGGAGCAGCGTGTCGTAGAACGCGAGCGTCTCGACCCCTGGCTGGCCGGCAGCGAGCCGCTGCAGCACGGGAATGTCGAAGTGCTGGCCGTTGTGGGCGATCAAGACGTCTGAACCGACGAAATCACGGAACTGCGGGAATACGGTGGCAAAAGGCGGGGCGGTTGCCACGTCGCCATCCGTGTAGCCATGGATCTGCGTTGCTTTCGTGGAGATGGGCCGGAACGGATTCACCATCGTGTGGAAGCGATCGACGATCGCGCCGTTCACGACGCGTGCCGCGCCGATTTCCACGACGCCGCAGGTCGCGACGTCGTCGTCGGTCGTCTCGAGGTCGAACGTGACGTAGCGCTCCAAGGGCTTGCCGATGTCCCTGGAATTCAGAAGCTGCAAAGCCTTGAAGACCGTCAACGCATCAGAGGTGACGTGCGTCGTGCGTCGTACGTCGTGCGTGGCGGTGCTGGGCAGTCTGCGCAGGCCCGCGGCCGCCAGCATCCCGCGCAATGCAATCTCGACACCACCGGCCGGGTCGATGACGACGTCGTGATCCTCTGAAATCGCATGCGCGATTTTGGCGGCCAACTCTACGGCTTCCGGGATCGTGGCCGGGTCGCTCAGCTCGTCGTGCCGCTCCTCGAGCACGTTCTTGAACGGCCCGACCGACTGCGACAGGATTTCGTCGATGACGGCGGAGAGCGTGGCGTGCGAGCGCGGGAGCGAGCGCAGATTCTCGATCTGGAAAATCAGCCGCCACAGCTTTCTCGTGTCGGGGTCGTGCCTGGGGCGGCGCTGGGCGAGCGCGCGCACGTTGACCAGAAAGTCGCCGGACCCGATCGCGGCCTCGACTTCCTGGAGGAAGTGTTGGGACAGGACACTCTGCGCGAACGCGTGCAGCGCCGCCGGGTCGGCGGGATTGCGCACCACGCGCAGCGCCGTCATCACGTAACCGATGACGCTGTCTTCCATCAGGGAGCGCCCGCGGGCCAGGCGGCAGGGAATGCCGGCGCGCAGCAGCCGGCCCTCGAGGTATTCGCCGACCTTGTGCTTGCGATACAGGATCGCGTAGTCGCCCCAGCCGAATCCCTCGCTGCCGCGGTCGGTGACGAGATCCTCGAGCAGCCACGAGGCTTCCTCTTCCTCGTCGTGGAACGCGTAGGCGCACACCTCGTGTGCCGATTCCTTGTCGGCGGTCAGCTGCTTCTGGAACAGCTGCGGGTTCTGCGCCAGCACGCGGCGCGCCGTCTGGAAGATCTGCCGAGAGCAGCGGCAATTCTTGTCGAGGATGATCGGCTCGACTTCGTAGTCCCGCTGGAACCGCACCAGGACGTACGGGTCCGCGCCGGTCCAGGTGAAGATCGACTGCTCGTCGTCACCGACCGCGAAGAAGTTGCCATGCGGCTCGGCGAGCTTCTTCAACAAGTCATACTGGACTGCGTTGACGTCCTGAAATTCGTCCACGAGCAGATAGTCAAACCGATCCGCGATCCGATCGGCGAGCGGCGCGGCTTTCGTGATCAGCTCGTCGAAGTCGACCATGTTGCGGTGGGCGAGCCAGGCGCAGTACTCGCGGAACAGTCGGGCTTCGTCCGGCTGGAGCTTGTACCCCTGCAGCCGGTGCCGGCCGAAGCGGTTGAGGATGCCGCCGCGCCGCTCGGCCGGCACGCGCAGTCGGCCGAGCACGACGCTCTGGTACAGGTCATCCGCGACGCCGAATCCTTTCTTCAAGCCCGCTGCGTCGACGTGGTCGCGCAGCAGCGCGAGGCACAGCGCGTGGATCGTGCCCCGCGTGATCGCGTCCGCGCGCTCGCCCAGCGTGTGTTTCAGCCGGGTGGCAATTTCCTCGGCGGCGCGATTGGTGAACGTGACGGCGCAGATGCGGCGCGGATCGATGCCGCCGGCGATGAGGTGCTGGATTCTGGCGATGAGGCAGAAGGTCTTGCCGGCGCCGGGACCCGCAACGACGAGCACCGGGCCCATGGGCGCTTCGATGGCGCGGCGCTGGTTGGGCAGGGGAGTAAGAGACACGATATCTATGATAATGCGGTACGTGGTACGTGGTGCGATTTAGAAGAACACCACCGACACCACCACAAAAATCGGCAGCAAGATCCCCACGCTGTAGGCCATATATCCGAAGAACGACGGCATCGTCACGCCGTTCTCCTGCGCAATCGCGCGCACCATGAAATTCGGCGCGTTCCCGATGTAGGTGTTCGCGCCCATCAACACCGAGCCGGTCGAAATTGCGGCGAGGAGCTTGGTGCTGCCGGGATCGAGCACGAAGGCGCCGATGAACGGGCCGTGCGGCGGCAGTCCCTGAAGCCCGGCGGCGCTCGAGGCGAAGACGAGATAGGTCGGCGCGTTGTCGAGCACGCTCGACAACGTGCCAGACGCCCAGAAGAAGTGCGCCGGCTTGCTCAGCCAGAATCCCGGGCCCCGAGCCCAGATGTTGAGCATCTCCAGCACCGGCGCCATCGTCACGAAGATCGCCGCGAACAGAATCGCCACCTCGATGATCGGCCCGAACGTGAACGCGTTGCGCTCGCGGTTTTCGCGCGAGGTCCCGATGTAGGCGATCACGGCAATCATCACGATCGCCAGCTCCTGAATGCCGGGGTCCCACGGCGCGCCGCGCGCCGCCGCGATGCCGGCGCCGAGGATCGTCGCGAGGACGCCGATGAGTCCCACGATCGAGAGGGCGCCCCGCACGCGCAGCGGCTCGTGGAGCAGCTCCTTCTCGTCAGGCTCGTGCGCCCACCGATCCCACACGTTGAACACAATCAACAGGATGCCGTTGACCAGCAGCCACTGCGGCCAGAGGCGCAGTGTCCAATCGAACGGGACACCCTTGAGGAAGCCCAACAGCAGCGGCGGGTCGCCGATGGGCGTCAGCAGGCCGCCGCAGTTGGCGACGATAAAGATGAAGAAGATGACGATGTGGGCGACGCGCTTGCGGGCCTTGTTGGCGCGCAGCAACGGCCGGATCAATAACACCGAGGCGCCGGTGGTGCCGAGCAGGTTGGCGAGCACGGCGCCGAGCCCGAGCATCCCGGTATTGACGAGCGGCGTGCCGGAGAAGGAGCCCTGGATGTGGACGCCGCCGGTGATGACGAACAGCGCGCCGATGACGACGATAAAGCCGAAATACTCGTGCAACTTCTCGATGAGGACCTGCGGTGCGGCAATGCCGAGGTAGATCAGGATCGGAACTGACACGACGAACACGACGATGGCCTTGTTGCGGTTGTGATGCCACCACTGCGGCGTGACGAGCGGCGCCAGCGCGATGGCCAGCAACAGGACCACGAAGGGCAGGGCAGTGGCGAGCGTCAGCAGGGCGGGCATAAGTTGGCACCATGCTGCTGCTAGTGCTTGCGCTTGCGCAAGCCCCGATCGAGCTCACGCCGGGGATGGTGATCACGCAGTCGGTGCGCGTTGTCCCGAAAGTGTACCGCCTGTCCGGGGCGCCGATCGTGGTGCGCGGCGACAATATCACCGTCGATTTTCGCGGGGCGACGCTCGAAGGCTCTTCGGCGGACACCGCAATCCGCGTGGATGGCGGCAGTAACGTGCGGATTGTCAATGCACATGTGCGCGGCTACAAGGTCGGAATCCTGGCGCGCGGCACCGTTCATCTCTTCCTCGAGAAGAACGATCTGAGCCACAACTGGAGGCCGCGCCTCTTGAGCCTCGTTGAGCACGAGAGCCTAGTCGACTGGCTGTCGTTTCATCACAACGAGAAGGGCGAGTGGCTGAGGTTTGGGGCGGCGATCTATTTGGAGGACGTCAAAGGCGCACAGCTGCGCAATAACAGCGCGCTCGGTGGTATGAATGGGTTGCTGATGGTACGGACGGATGGAGCGATGGTGCGCGACAATAACTTCTCGTTCAACTCGGGGCTCGGCATCGGCCTGTATCGCGCGTCGTTCGACACGATCGTCCACAACCAGCTCGATTACAACGTGCGCGGCTACAGCCACGGCTTTTATGCGCGCGGCCAGGACTCCGCCGACCTGTTGCTGTACGAGCAGAGCTCACACAACTACGTCGCCGCGAATTCCATGACGCACGGTGGCGATGGGATCTTCCTCTGGGCCGGGCAGACGACAATGGATTCGGGAACGGGCGGCGCGAACGATAACGTCTTCCTCGGCAACGACGTGAGTTACGCCACCGCCAACGGCATCGAAGCGACCTTCTCTCGCAACACGATCATCGCGAACAAGGCGTGGGGCAGCGCGTACGGCGTCTGGGGCGGCTACAGCTACGAGACCGCGATCCGCGAGAACGATTTTCACGGCAACCGCACCGCGATTGCGATCGAGCACGGGCAGGACAACACGATCGCCGGCAACCGCTTCGACGGCGACTCGACCGCGATTCGCCTCTGGGCCGACTCGATCGAACCGTCGGATTGGGGCTATCCCAAGCACCATGACACGCGGAGCCGTAACTATCGAATCGCCGGCAACGAGTTTATCGGCAATCGGACAGTACTGAACGTGCGCAATACGACCGGCATAGACACGGCGTTGTCTCCTAACGCAGTACCTCCACCAACCTCCACCAACCTCGACCGTCCTTCATCACCTCTCGCCCAGCAAGATCGGTCCGCCATCATCGTGGACGAATGGGGCCCCTACGACTATCGGTCGCCCAAGCTCTGGCCCGCAGGGGACTCGAGCCGCGCCGTCCCGCTGCACCTGGCCACACTCGGCCCATCCGGCAGATGGCGCGTGGTTTCGAAACGCGGTATCGCGGGGCTGTCGCGAGAGTCCGGCCGCATCGGCGACACAATCGCCGTGACTCCGCGGCCGGATTCGATCGGCGATTGGGAGCTGATCCTGGCATCCCGGGGGAAGCAGTTCTCATATGAACGGTTCGAGCCGCGGATTGAGTGGACCGTAAGGTTCTTGGATCCCCGGGGCGTGGCCCCGGGGCCCACTACCCGGACTACGTCGAGACTGGACCTGATGTGGTACCGGCCCCCGCGAAGCTTCGCGTTCCTTCCGCAAAGCAACTGGTCGCTCGAAGCCAGTGGCACCGTGACACTGCCGCCTGGGGAGTACTCGATCCGCACGATCAGCGACGACGCCATTCGCGTGTGGATCGACAGCGCCCTCGTCATCGATAACTGGACGCCGCACGAGTCGCAGGTGGACTACGCACCGCTCCCGGCGGGGAAGCACGACCTGCGCGTCGCATACAAGCAAGTAGACGGGTGGGTGGAGCTGCGGGTCGAGATTATGCGCGGCTCAGAGCGCGCCGCGGGATCCCCAGGGCCTCACTAGCTTCCTGGACCGCTTGGTGCCCGATCGTGAGCGGCTCGGGTTTGCCGTACTCGATCTCTCCCTCAAACACGACGATCGTATGCCAATCGCCGGAGAGCGCTGACCACCACCGCAGTCCGGAAAAGCCTTCCTTATCCAACGCCATAGCCACGCGTTGAGTCTTCGCGAAGTCTCGACTCGCCAACACATCCGGCGCGATGGCGTGCTGCACGAGCACGGCGGGATCGCACAGATCGGCAAGCCGGATCTTCCCCACCTGGCATTCGACGAGGGCCAGTGTCTTCCCCGATTCGATCAGATCCTTGCGCTCGATTTTCTGTCCGCGAAACCGTTGCAGCTTTTCCGCCACCGCGTGCACCGCGGTCTCGGCGAGATACACGACCAGCTTACCGGCGACGTCGAACCGGCCGGAGCCTTGATTAGGATGGATGTAACTGGGAGAAAACGGCTCGCCGAGCTTCGCGCCTGGGTCCCAGGGGAACACCCGCCACGGCATCAGGCGAAGGCGCCGGCCTTTTCAGCCTCGATCGCCGCGACGACTTCGGACAGGCGGCCCTGGCGGATCACGTCGATCGGCCGGCGGTCGCCGAGGTGGGCGTTCATGCCGCGCAACCATTTTGGGATTGAAACAACGTCCAAAAACCCTTCCAGCAGCGACACCACCGTGTCCAAGCCCACGAGCTGCTCCCAGTTCTGGGGCGCCGGCGCTTCGCCGCGCTTCCAGCGCACCACCGCGCTGCGATGCACGCCGAGGCTGCGGGCCAGGTCGGCATCGTCGGGAAAGGCGAGCTTGGCCACCTGATAGCGCTGCTTCACCAGGGATTTGTTGCTGCGGGCGCGTTTGGCCATACGCAACAATATTGTTGCGCACTCGTGAAATCAAGGGGTTAGATTCTCGCTACGATGCGTCACGAAGCCGCCATCATCGTCGGCGCCGGGCCGATTGGCCTCTCCTGCGCCATCTCGGCCAAGCGCCGCGGCATCGATCCCCTCGTCATCGACGCCGGCGCGGTCGCCAATTCGATCGTCCGCTATCCCATCAACATGACGTTCTTCACGACGCCGGAACGGCTCGAGATCGGCAATCACCCGCTCGTGTGTGCGGGGGCGAAGCCGACACGCGAAGAGGCGCTCAAGTACTACCGCGGCGTCGTGCGGGTCGAGGGGATCCGCGTGCAGACGTACACGAAATTGATCAACGCCCGGGAAGTGGAGACCGAGCGCGGTCGCGAGCCGATCTCCGCCGACAGGCTTGTGCTGGCGACGGGCTACTTCGACCACGTCAACCGGCTCGGCGTCCCCGGCGAAGAGCTGCCGCACGTGCGTCACTACTTCGACGAGGCGCACCTCTCCTGCGGCCTCGACGTCGTCGTCATCGGCGGCAAGAACTCGGCGGTCGAGGCGGCGCTGCAGCTGTTTCGCGCCGGCGCGCGCACGACGATCATCTATCGGGGCAGCACGTGGCCCAAGAGCGTGAAGTATTGGCTCCGTCCCGATCTCGACAACCGCATCAAAGCCGGCGAGATCCAGGCGAGGCTCGGCAGCCAGGTCGCCGAAATCACGCCGCGCGACGTGTTGGTGCGCGGCGCGCTCGGCAACGAAGAGCGGATTCCCGCGGATCGCGTCTACCCGTTGATCGGCTTCCACCCCGACTTCGAGCTGTTCCAGCGCATCGGCATCGCATTCGATGCCGCATCGGGACGGCCTGAGATCAATGCCGAGACGCTGGAGACCTCGGTCCCCGGCGTCTTCGTAGCGGGCAGTGTGACGGCGGGCACCAAGATTTCGGAGATCTTCATCGAGAACGGCCGCTTTGATGGGGAGAAGATCTTCGGATCAGCTTCAGAACGACAGCGTGCTCAGAGCCTATACCAAGGGATTAGAAGAGAAACGGGCGAGTAGTCCCTTCCCATCCGGGATACGCGGGCTAACTTGCGACGAATGTCCGAACTGCGCACCGCTTTAGCGGAAGCGCTCGGCCCGCTGTATCGGATCGAGCGTGAAGTGCGGCCGATAGGCGAGTACCGCCTGTTTGTCGCAACGCAATCCCAAAACGGCACACAACTCCTCGTCAAGGTTCTGCCCGCGGCGCTGTCGCTCGGCATCAACGATCTGCAATTCGAGCGGGCCGTCCTGCTGGTCGGCGAACGGCTGCGGCATCCGAATCTGGTGCGGCCGCGCGGCGCCGGGCGCGCCGGCTCGTTCGTGTACCACACCCGCCCGTTCGTGCCGGGGACGACGTTGCGTGCCTGGATCGGCAACAACGGCGCGATCCCGCTGTCACGCGCCGTCGAGATTTTGCGCGGCATCTTGAGCGGTCTCGCGCACGCGCACGGCGCCGAGATCGCGCATGGTGAGCTGAAGCCGGAGAACGTGCTGCTCGCCGACGAAGGGGTGCTCGTGGCCGATACGGGAATCGCGACGGCACTCGGCAAGCCGGCGACGCCGCGCAACGACATGGCGGCGGTGCAGGCGCTGGCACGCGAGATGCTCACCGGCGCGAAGCCGACGATCGGCGAAGAGCCGCTGGAGCGCACGCGCACGCTGCCGCTGTGGCTCGCCGAATGGATGCGCTCGCGGTGGACGGACGCGGGTCGCGCGCTGGCGGGCATGCGACCGCCACCACCTTCTAGCTCCCAATCCTCTCAGCTCTTCGCCTGATCGCCCGCAGCCACATCCGGCGGATCAGCCCGCTACCCAACCGAATCGTCCACCAGTACAGCGCGAACTTTTTGCGCGTCCCTTCGTCCGTTGCGAAGACACGCGTTTCGGTCGTGACCACGCACATCGCCAGCGCGGCCTGTTCGATGCGGAAATCCATGACCGCCTTGGCGTAGCGCGGGCCGGTGATCGTTCGGAATTCGTCAGGGGTTGCGGGCGGTCGAGTGTGGGGTGGGCGTATAACGACGGTGCCAACAACGATCTCTCGCGGGGAGCTTGCGAGCTCGAGAAAGCCGCTGTGCAGCGCGACATCGAGGATCGGTTGATCGGGCGGGGGATTGAGAATGCCAGGCGGACCAGGCCGTCCTACGCGCCGCAGCCACGTCAAGAATCGAAACAAGCGGATCTCGCGCGCCGTAACCTCACGAATCGCGCGTAGCGCGGCATCGGCCGGCGCGAGGACGCCGATTCGATGGACCTCCCGGAATTGCCATTGCGGAGCGAACTTGTCGATGATGGCCACATAGCCAATCTAGTCCTGCCGCCGGCCCCCTAACTTTTCGGAGAGCCCATTCGTGTCGCATCGCACCATGCTTCTGCTCGCCGTCGCCTTCAGTGCAGCTCCCGCAGCGCTCGCCGCCCAGGGTGCGTTCGGTTCCGCGCTCGCCATCAGCGGCCGGGATGTTTACGTCGGCCAGCCGGGCAACTCCTATGGTCCGGGCGCGGTGTACGTCTTTCGGGCAACTCCAACCGGAGCCTGGGGACGCCCCGCAAGCAGGATCACCCGCGCGAATGCCAGCAACGCTGATGGATTCGGCTCTGCGATCGCGGTCGACGGGAATACGCTGCTGGTCGGGCAGACGAAGGCCGACTCCGAGAGCGGCGAGGTGGTGGTCTTCACGCGCGACGGCAGCGGCAGCTGGCGCGAGACGGGCTCGTTGAAGGCCCCCGAGCGGCACCCCGGTGACGCCTTCGGCGCGACGATCGTCGTCTCGGGCGGCCGTGCATACATCTCGACCGGCGTCCGCGGCTTCGGTCCGATGGTCTTCACGCGGCGCAGCGGCTCGGTGTACGTGTTCCGGAACAACGGTGGCACCTGGGCGGCCGAGACCACGCTGGCCTCCAGTGACACGTCGAACGCGGCGACGTTCGGGAACGCAATCGCCGCTTCCGGCTCGCGCGTCATGATCGGCAATTTCCGCGCGGACTCCGGTAACGGCGCTGTCTACGTCTTCAATCGCGATGGGTCAAGCTGGAAGATGGAAAGCAAGATTGCGCCGCCGGGGCCGGTCACGGGGCGCAACAGCGGCTTCGGAAGCTCGTTGGTGCTGCGCGGCGACACCGCGTTGATCGGTGCGATCAACGATCGCGGCGCGGGCGCGGTCTGGGTCTTCGCCCGCGACTCGGCTAACGCCCGCTGGAACCCGGTCACGCGCACGCTGCCGTTCGACGGGAGTTTCGGCACGCGCTACGGGGTCGCGCTGGCGGAAGTCGGTAACGAGCTCTGGATCGGCGCCGACGGCGCGAACGGGTTCACGGGAGGCGTGTTCCGTGTCGCGCGCGACTCGACCGGATTCCCGAGCGCGGTCAAGCTGGGTCCGCCCGCGGGCGTCGAAGGTCGCGCGCAATTCGGCGCGAAGATGGCCGCCGCAGGATCGCTCGTCGCGGTGGCCATCGCCAACGAGGATTACGGCGAGGGCGGCGTGATGGTGTACAGCCGCCGGCCGACCGGGACGTGGGCAGCCGCGCATCTCGCCGGTGACGTGTCGAGCCTCTCCGCCATCACCGGGGCGAACCGCGAATGCGCCAACGGCAAGGTCCAGATCTTCGACTGCAATCAGGTGGACCTGATGTCGTTCCTGCCGGTGTCGGCGATCGGCGGCAAGCGCGGCGTACAGCTCAGCGACATCTGGGGCTACGACGATCCCGAGACAGGCCATGCGATCGCGATCGTCGGCCGCGTGGACGGTACGTCGTTCGTCGACATCACCGATCCGAGCCGGCCGATCTATCTGGGTGATCTGCCGAAGACCGCCGGGTCGCCGGGCACGTTCTGGCGCGAGATCAAGACGTACAAGCACTACGCCTTCATTGTGTCGGACGCGGCGCGCAACCACGGCATGCAGGTGTTCGATCTCGATCATCTGCGCGGCGTGCGGACTCCGCAGACCTTCACGGAAGATGCGCACTACGGCGTGGCGCATAGCGTGCACGACATCGTCGCCGATACCGTGAGCGGCTACGTCTACCTCACCGGCTCGAATGCGGGTGGTGAAATGTGCGGCGGCGGGCTGCACATGGTCGATGTGCACGATCCGCTGCATCCCAAGTTCGCCGGCTGCTTCTCCGATCCGCAGACTGGGCGCCAGGGCACCGGCTACACGCACGATGCGCAGTGCGTCGTGTACCACGGGCCCGCCACCAAGTACCAGGGCCGCCAGATCTGCTTCGGCTGGAACGAGACCCACCTGTCGATCGCGGATGTGACGGACAAGGCGCATCCGGTCGCGATCTCGCGCGCGACGTATCCGAACGTGGGCTACGCGCACCAGGGGTGGCTGACCGACGACCAGCGCTACGCGTACGAGGACGACGAGCTGGACGAGATTCAGGGCTTCGTCGACGGGACGCGGACCCTCATCTGGGACGTGAGCGATCTCGAGAACCCGGTGCTGGCGGGACAGTACATCTCCAAGAACAAGGCGACCGACCACAACCTCTGGCTGGTGGGCAACACGATGTACCAGTCGAACTACGTGAGCGGCCTGCGCGTGCTCGACATCAGCGATCGCCTGCACCCGAAAGAGATCGGCTTCTTCGATACGCACCCTGTGGGACCGGATGAGCCCGGGTTCGAGGGGACGTGGGGCAACTATCCGTTCTTCAAGAGCGGCGTGGTCGCGGTGAGCAGCATGAGCGAAGGCCTGTTTATCTTGAAGAAACATCCGACGCCGCCGGTGCCATGAACTTCCTGCTGGCACTGCTGTCCCCGGTTCTCGTCTACGTTGCCAATCAAGCGTCGGGGAAAGTCACGGTGATCGACGCGGCGACGGATTCCGTCGTCGCCGTCGTCGATTTCACGGCGCTGGGCTTCTCGGCACATCCCAAGCCGCACCACATCGTCGTCGAGCCGGACGGATCGTTCTGGTACGTCTCGCTCGTCGGTGACAACGCGGTCGTCAAGCTCGATCGATCGAACCACGTCGTCGCCAAAGCCGAAACGGTGACGCCCGGGCTGCTCGCGATCGACCCCAAGAGCGACTTGCTGTATGCGACCCGCTCGATGTCGGCGGTCAGTGCGCCGGCGCGCATCGCGGTGATTAACAGAAGGTCGATGACGGTCGCCGAAGTAGAAGTACTAGTTCCGAGACCCCACGGCCTCGCCGTTGCGCCCGATGGCCAGCACGCCTACGTCGCGAGCCTCGGCGCAAACCAGATCGCCGTGTACGATGCCAAACGGGAGCACGTCGAGATCGTGGATGTGCCGGGCGGTGATACGAGTCAGGTGATGGTCCAGCTCGCTGTATCGCCCGATGGCCGCACGCTGGTGGCGACGGCGCAGTTGACCGGCAAGCTGCTCGTCTTCGATCTCGCCGATCCGGCGAAGCCGAAGCTGGTGCAAAAGGTGGCGACGGGTGACTGGCCCTGGCTCGTCACGTTCACGCCGGACGGCGCCGAGGTGTGGGTGCCGAATCAGCGGTCCAATGATGTGACGGTCATCGATGCAAAGCGTTGGACCGTCGCTACGACGGTACGTGGCGATTTCGCGCAGCCGGATGGGATCGCGATCAGCGGGGACGGGCGGCTGGTGTTTGTGGCGAATCACAACACCGATAACGTGATGAACATGGGGGGCATCAGCATGGCGATGCCGATGCCGGGCATGACCGCGGCGCCGGGACGCGTGATCGTGATCGACGCGCGCCGCCGCGAGGTGGTGCACCGCATCGACACAGTGCCGGATGGCGCGGGCCTGGGCGTCGGCGGAGGGAAGCCCTGAGGCTTGTCGCGGTGCTGCTCGCGGTTACCGCCTGCATGCACCGCGCACCGACCGCCCCGACCGCCGCATTTGCTTTTGACCGCCAGATAACGCCTTTCTCCGTCCTCGACTCCACCGGCCACGCCTACGCTCTCCCTTTCTTAGGGGGTTTCGAGCATCCCCGCCCGCAGCTGCTCGACATCGATGGCGACGGCGTCGTCGATCTCTTTGTTCAGGAAAACTCGGGCGAGCTCCAGCTTTTCCAGCGTGCGGCAGACGGCTGGCGGCTGACGGCTGATCGCTTTCAGGGCATCGATATCGGCGAGTGGTACCGGTTTGTGGATGTGGACGGCGACGGGCTGTACGATCTGTTCGCCGAGTCACCGCTCAGCGACATCCGGTACTATCGCAACGTCGGGACGCGCACTGCGCCGAGGTTCGTCGTCGCCGCCGATACGCTGAAGGACGTGCAGGGTGCCGCGATCTACGCCGACCGCCAGAACATCGCGCAGTTCGCCGACATCGACTGCAACGGTAGACTCGATATGCTGCTGGGTCGGGTCGATGGCACCATCACGCGCTACGAGATGGAGGGATTGGACTCGAATCGCGCGCCGCGGTTCCGTCTCATCACCGAGAAGTTCGAGGACATCCAGATCATCGGCCAGCGACAACCTTCGCTGCACGGCGCGAACACGATGGCGGTGTTCGACGTCGATGGCGATGGCGACCCCGACATTCTGTGGGGCGACTTCTTCGAGCC
>WNGD01005240.1_pt1 | contig 13319 bp, 16 predicted proteins | sample 5400671 | NCBI WGS metagenome assembly WNGD01 (sample SAMN13153369, study PRJNA577476) | soil metagenome | isolation source: 40 cm soil or saprolite under grassland replicate 2 | place: USA:California | collected 2016-06-15
CGACCTCGACCTCCTCCGGCGAGCGGGCGACGGCGAACAGCGTCGACGGCCGCCCGATCTCCGCGCCCTGGTGGATCTCGATCTCGTCGCCGAAGCCGATCCGGCCGTGCCGGGCGAGATGGAGCGCGAGCGGCCCGGCGGCCGAGCCTGTCGCCGGATCCTCGCCGACGCCGTGGGCCGGGACGAAGACGCGCGCCTTCCAGTGGTCGCCGTCGCGGGCGAAGCACGCCGTGCCGTATGGACTGAGCTCGAGCAGCGCGTCGGTGTCGGGCCTGAGCGCCGCCACCGCCTCGGGCGAGTCGAGCTCGATGTAGACGTGGCCGGGCCCCTGCCGGTAGAGCTCGACCGGCAGCCCGCTCTGCTCCACGCCGAGCAGGGAGAGCAGCTCGTCGGCCTGCTCGTATTCCTCCGCCTCGACCACCGGTTGCCGCATCCAGCCGAAGACGATTCGCGATCCGTCGCGCTCGAGCCGGATGGGCACGACCCCCGCGCCGGTCTCCAGCCACAGCTCGTCGAGCTGCAGCGGGCCGCCCAACACGAACGCGGTGCCGAGCACCGGATGCCCCGCGAACGGCAGCTCGAGCGTCGGCGTGAAGATGCGAATCCGCGCGTGTCCGTCGCCGGCCGCGGGATACACGAAGACCGTCTCGGAGAAGTTGATCTCGCGCGCGAGCGGCTGCAACCGCTCCTCGGGAATCTCGCGCGCGTCGGTGAAGACGGCGAGCTGGTTGCCCGCGAACGGGACGTCGGTGAACACGTCCGCGATGACGAAGCGGAAGCCGGTCACGCGGCGACTGTACCGGCGGGTCCCGTCTACCCTTCGTCGCCGATGCCTGCGATCGAGGTCAGCGGCCTGCACAAGGCCTACGGGAGCCTCGAGGCGGTCCGGGGGGTCGACTTCTCGATCGAGGAAGGAGAGGTCCACGATCCCGAGCGGCCGGGGCAGGACTTCCGCGAGCGGATCGGCGTCGTCCTCCAGCAGTCGGAGCTGTGGCCGAACGTCACCGTGCGCGAGACGCACGCGATCTTCGCCGGCTACTACCGCGCGCCGCGGAACGTCGACGAAGTGATCGGGCTCGTCGGGCTCCAGGACAAGGCGGGCGCGCGCATCAAGTCGCTCTCGGGAGGCCAGAAGCGGCGGCTCGACCTCGGCATCGCGCTCATCGGGGACCCCGACCTCGTCTTCCTCGACGAGCCGACCACCGGCTTCGACCCCCAGGCGCGACGCGCGGCGTGGGAGATGATCCGCTCCCTCCGCTCGCTCGGCAAGACCGTCCTGCTCACGACGCACTACCTCGACGAAGCCGAGCAGCTCGCCGACCGTGTCGCCGTGATGCGCGCCGGCAAGATCGTGCGCGTCGGGACGCCCGCCGAGCTGACCAGCATCGAGCAACAGACGGAGATTCGCTACCGGCAGAACGGCGAGGAGGTGCTCGTGCGGACGGACGAGCCGACCCGCACGCTCGCCGAGCTCACGTCGGCGGCGGTCGCGCGCGGCGAGGAGCTCGAGGGCCTGCAGGTGCGGCGGCCGTCGCTCGAGGAGGTCTATCTCGCGCTGACGGCCGAGCAGGAAGAGGTCGAGGCATGAGCGCCGAGGCGATCCGCATCGGAGCGCGGCGCCCCGTGCGCCGGCTCTTCGTCCACCAAATCCGCTCGGAGCAGCTCGTCTTCTGGCGCAGCCGCGAGGCGGCCTTCTTCATCTTCCTGTTCCCGCTGCTGCTCTTCGTGCTCCTCGGCTCGGTCTACTCGGGGAAGTTCGAGCGCGTGCCGGTGGCCTGGGCGGTCCTCGCCGGGCTCATCAGTTACGGGTGCGCGAACACCGCCTTCGCCGGCCTGGCGATTCAGCTCGTCCTGCGACGTGAGAGCGGGATCCTCAAGCGGCTCCGCTCGACACCTCTGCCGCCTGCGACCTACGTCGCCGCGCTCCTCACCTCGACGCTGGTCGTGTTCGGGCTCCAGACCGTGGCGCTCTTCCTGCTCGGACGCTCTCTCTACAGCACGCCCTTTCCTTCCGACATCGGCTCGTTCGTGGTCACCATCGTGATCGGCGCAGCCGTCTTCGCCGCGCTCGGAACCGCGACCGGCTCGGTGATCCGCTCGGCCGAGGGCGCGTCCGCGGTCGTCAACTTCATCCTCCTGCCGATGGCGTTCCTCAGTGGCGCGTTCGGGCCGACCAAGGGCTATCCCGCCGTCCTCCGAGCGATCGGGGACGTGCTGCCGCTCACGTACCTCGTCAAGCTGGTCGACGCCGTCTACCTCCATGGACAGGGCGTGTGGACGCAGCCCGAGGCGCTCCTCGTCCTGCTCGCCTGGGGCCTCGCCGGCCTCGTCTTCACGATCTTCAAGTTCCGCTGGGAACCGCAGGCGCGTTAGGAGTTTGCCCGGCCGGATAGGAGTCCGGTATGGATGATCTCTTCCTTGACGAGCCCGCCATCTCGCGGTTCGTGCGCGAGCACGACGAGCCCGGCATCGAGGTTCGCGTCAACTTCGGCGTCTTCGCCGGGCGGCACGCGACGCCCGCCGAGATCGACGAGTTCGCGGTGGCTCTCAGAGGGTTCGTGCCGTCGTTCTCGATCGTGTCGGAAGAACGACACGAGTTCGAAGACGCTGTCGAGGCCTCTGTGCATCAGGTCGTCGTCGAGCTACCGCGGGAGGTTGTCGGCGAGGAGCCGGAGCTCCTCGCCGAGAAGATCGTCCTCGCCGCGAACGGCTGGGCGCTCGAGTGCATCGCGTCCCGGCACGGGCCGGGCGTGTAGCTAACCGCCGGCCGAGTACGTCACCGTCACCGACGCCTGGATCTTCTGCGTCCCCGCCTCGATCGGCGGTGCAGCCCTGGCCGGCGCCTCCAGCCCTGCCGCGTAGACGATCGGCGTCGCCTGTCCGCCCTCGCGTACCTTCAGCGGCGCGCCGAGCGTGAGGCCGGCAGCCTCTGCGATTGCCTGCGCCTTCCCCTTCGCCTCGCCGAACGCCTGCTTCAGCGCCTCGTTGTGGAGGGAGGACGTGTCGGCCGTGTCGAGGTTCGGTCCGTTCACGTTGTTCGCGCCGGCACCGACCGCGGCGTCCACAAGCGCGCCCGACTTGCCGAGCGCGGCCGTGACCTGCACGGAGTTCGACGCCTGGTAGCCGGTGATCACCCTGCCGTTGCTCGAGGTCTGCGGCCAGAGCGAGACCTGGGTTGTCTGGATCGCGGACGAGGCGATGCCGGCCTTCTTCAGCGCGTCGATGATGGCCCGCGCCTGGGAGGCGTTGCGGCTCAGCGCCTCCGCGGCGGTTGCGCCGTTCGTCGTCACGCCGAAGTCGAACGAGGCCCGGTCGGGCGTCGCGTCGAGCGTCCCGTTGCCGGTCACGGTGATCGTCGTGCCGGTGGTGGGTGTTGCCGAGCGGCCGAGGTGCGGTTGCGCGACGCCGGCGATCGCGGCCGCGACGAGCAGCACGCCGGCGACGAGGAGAGTTGTGCGGAGTCTGTTCATGTCGCATGTACGACACCGCCGCGCGGCTGGTCACTGGTGGTGTCTTCTTCAAACCGTGCTACTGTGCTAAACAGACTAGTGTGGAGCAAGCGCAACTTCTCAAGGGCGTGCTCGAACTGGCGGTGCTGGCGGTGATCGCACGGGGCGAGACGTACGGCTACGAGATCCTCTCCACCCTCGAGGGAGCCGGCTTCGACGGCGTCGGCGACGCGTCGGTCTACGGGACGCTCCGCCGCCTGGAGCAGGCGGGCCATCTCGAGTCCCGGCTCGCGGCCTCCGACAGCGGGCCGGCCAGGAAGTACTACTCGGTGACCGCGAGCGGCGGGGAGCAGCTGCAAGCCGGCACCGAGACCTGGTCGCGCATCAACGCCGCATTCCGGGAGCTGGTGGAGCAGTGACCGTCGAGACCTATCTCCACTGGGTCGGCTACGAGCTCCGAGACCTGCCCTGGGGGATGCGTAGCCGGTTACTCGCGGAGCTCGCCGAGCACCTTTCGGAGCTCCCGACAGGCACCGATCTCGTCGCACGGCTGGGACGGCCCGAGGAGTACGCGGCCGAGATGCGGGCGGCAGCGGGTCTGGAACGCCGCCACGGAGCGATCGCCTTCCTGCGTGCCCGCCGCCCGCGCAACCTGATCCTCGTCGTCCTTGTGCTCACCTTGATCGGCCTGGCGATCGGCGCCGTCGCCTGGGTCGACAGCTACCAGCCGATTGCGTTTGCCGGAGGAACCCAGTTCCCGCTCGACGCGAAGAGCTCTCTTGGGCAAGCCGGCGAGACCGTCGTCTTCCGCAAAGGCCAGCCGTTCCAGTACGGCATCGTAATTCGGAACTCCGGCCGCTTCGCGGTTCGGGTGCTCGGTGTCGCCCGAGGGGTCACGGACTTCTACGCAGGCCCCTTACGGATGTCCAAGGACACGACCGCTCGGATGAGCGAGAGGCCCCTGGAGCGCTTCCATCCATTTGACATGAAGCCCGGGTCGTTTCGCTGGCTCGTCTTCAAGGGCGTCTTCGCATGCACCACCGGGGCGCGCGCACCAGACCTAGCGGTGACGCGGGAGGACTTCTCGATCCGGTACAGCTTCCTCTGGCGGACCGCAACGGCCTCGATCCCGCTGGAGGAGCCGCTGACGATCAGCTTCTCTAAAGAAGGCTGCCCGCCGCCGAAGAATCCCGCCTTTACGCCGTAGCCGGCAGGTAGGGCGTCGATTCCGAGCCGCAATTCGGGCCGTGTAGGGTGGGGGGATGGCGCCGAGCCGCGGGCGGGCGCACGGCGAACTCGAGATCGTTGACGTTACTCCCGACCGCTGGGCGGATCTCGTGAATCTGTTCGAGCGCCCGGGCCCACGCGGCTCGTGGCCGCGGACGAGTGCGTGCTACTGCATGTTCTGGCGGCTTCAGCCCGCGGACTACGAGGCCGCCTTTCGCCAGCGGTCGCTCGAGGGTCGCAGCGGGGGGCCGAACAAGGAGGCGATGAAGCGGCTGATCGCGGGCGGCGGCGTGCCGGGTCTCCTCGCTTATCGCGACGGCCGAGCGGCCGGCTGGGCATCGGTCTCGCCGCGAGCCGATCTCGTCCGCCTCGAACACTCGCCGCAGTTCCGGTCTACGGACGGCGATGACGCCGAACACACGTGGGCAGTCTCTTGCTTCTACGTCTATCGCTCCGACTGGCGCAGCGGCGTTGGTACGGCACTTCTCGAGGCAGCAGTCGAACGCGCGACCGCGCACGGCGCGAGCACGGTCGAGGGTTACCCCGTCAAGGCTCCCAGCGTTGACCCCTACACGGGCTACGACGCCATGTTCGCCCGTGCCGGGTTTCGCCTCGTGCACCCGGGAAAGGGGCGCGGGCGCGCGCTCTGGCGGAAGGACGTCGAGTAGAGCTCTGGAGGCGCCTGACATTTACGATCTGGTCTGTCGTGTCGGGGTCCGGCTTCAGTCGCGCCTCAGGGGTCGCCTGGGAGGATTACTACAGGGCGATCGAGGGTCGGCCGGTTCGACCGTTGTTCCTGGACGCTCTGGCGTTCCTGCCGAGCCCTCTTGGGGATGATCGTGCCAGGGTGGCGGTTGATCTTGGTTGTGGAGACGGCCGGGAAGCCCTTGCGCTGCTGGCGCAGGGCTGGACGGTTCTTGCCGTCGACGGCGCTCCCGAGGCGATCGCACGCCTTCGAGCGTCGGTCGCGCCAGAACATGGGGCGCGACTCACGACCGTCGTCGGACGCCTCCACGAGGTCGAGTTGCCTGACGCAGACTTTGTCTACGCTGGTCTGAGTCTCCCTTTCTGCGCTCCTGCCGAATTCGCGGATGTCTGGCGAGCCGTCCGGCAAGCGCTGCGGAGCGGAGGTGCTTTCGCCGGACACTTCTTCGGGCCACACGACAGCTGGGCGTCTACTCCGGACATGACCTTCCACAAACGCGAAGAGCTGGACGAACTCTTCACGGGATTCGACGTTCAGCTGCTTCGGGAACAAGACGAAGACGGGCCCGCGGTGAGTGGGCCCAAGCACTGGCACGTGTTCCACGCGATCGTGACCAAGCCCGTACCTGGCTGATCGCCCTGGTCAGCGTCCGGTCGATGCTTCAGGACCCGCGCCATAGCAGGCCGAGCAGGAAGCTGCCGGCGGCTAATCCTCGCCCGGACCAGTGCTCCGGAGTGACCCCTGAGCTACGAGTTCAAGATCAGCGGATACCAGACCCGCCAGCCGGTCTTGGTCGCCGCGAGGATGGGCTATGTTCGCCGCATGAAGACCTTCAACCTCAACAGTGACGAGTGGGATGGGACGAGGGATCGCGACGGCTGGCGCATCAGAGCCGCGCTCGTCGGGCAACGCATCGGCGGCGAGCTAATAGGCGCAACCATGTCCGAGGTCGAGCCTGGCAACAGGCTCTGGCCGTATCACACGCATTACCTGAACGAGGAGTGGGTGATCGTGCTCCGCGGCGAACCGACGCTCCGCACGCCCGAAGGTGAGCACGTGCTGAAGGAAGGCGATGTCGTCTGCTGTCCGCGAGGCAAGGATGGTGCGCATCAGATCATGAACCGAACGGACTCGCCGATTCGCGTCCTCATGCTCTCCTCGATGACTCCCGGCGAAGTCATTGAGTACCTCGACACCGGAAAGGTTCTTGCGAAGGACGCCAAGGACGCCGACATCATGTTCGCGAGACCCGGTCCCGCGGTTGAGTACTGGGAAGACGAGGAGTAACTCCGGCAGCGATTCAACTTCTGGAAGTACGCATGCGGAAACCGGCACTCCGACGAAAGGGCGGTCGCCTGAGCGAGCGTCCTTACACTCGAGAAGGGAGGAGCGCTTACGCTGTAGCAGGCAGGTAAGGCGTCCAGCCGGTCGGGATCCGCGGCGCCGCGAGCTTGATGAACAGCGTCGGAGTCGGTGGGCGCGGCGAGGCATGAAGCACCATCCCGGCCTGCTCGAGTGAACGGTCCCCCTTGCGCAGGTTGCACGGCGCGCAGGCGGTGACGACGTTCTCCCAGATCGACTCGCCGCCCTTCGAGCGCGGGACGATGTGGTCGAGCGTGAGGCGGCCGTTCGTCGTGCCGCAGTACGCGCAGCGCCAGCCGTCGCGAGCGAAGAGGGCGCGGCGCGAGATCTTGCGCTGGATCGCGCGCGGCACGCGCACGTAGTGGACCAGGCGGATCACGTGCGGCCAGATGAAGCTGCCGGTCGAGGAGCGGAGCGGCTTGTCGAGCCGTTCGACGATCTCGGCTTTGCCCTTGTAAACGAGCACGTGGGCACGCCGCACCGTGCACACATTGAGCGGCTCATAACTTGCGTTCAAAACAAGAACGTGCTGCAACGTGGGCGAAAAGTAGCACCGCCGGAAGCCGCTACTGCTGCGACTTCATGGCCCGTTCCACCGCTTCTTGCTCCTCGGGCGAGAGGGAGACGGCGGCGCGGCCGCCCTCGAGCTCCTTGATGTAGATGCGCGCGTAGTCCCGGCCCTGGATGGCGCTCAGAACGACGCCGCTGCGCGACGCGTCGAGCAGCGCGACCGAAGCGGACTGGTGCCCGCCCGTGTTCTCGTAGGCGTCGTAGCGGATGACGGCGAGCCGCGACACCGTCGCGTCGACGCGGCGCTCGAGGCGCCCGAGCGACGCCGTGAAGTCGTCGAGCGTCCGGTGCAGCCCGTCGACCCGTCCCTGCAGCGAGACCGCGAAGTCGACGAGGTCGCCGCCGCCGCTCCCTTGCAGCGTGAGCTGCGCGGCCCGCACCCGGCGCAGCCGCACGTGCAGCACGAGCGCGATCGCGATGGCGAGCACGGCGATCGCCGCAGCCGCGATCGCGATCCAGCCTGCCACCGACGCGGTCAACGGCTACCCGTTCGAGGGGAGGCTGAAGAAGACCGGATACGACCCCTTGTTGTTGTCGAGCTTCACCTCGCCGGGAACCTTGCCGACGACGACGTCCACCGTCGCCTGGGCGCCGAACGTGGACGACGGCAGCTGGAGGTTCGTGAAGGTGACGGTCGTCGTCTCCCCCGTGTCGATGGACGAGACCCTTTCCGTCTTGGTGTACGCCTTCTTATTGAAGGTGCTCACCGTGAGCGTCACGGGAATCCCCCGCTCCGGGAAGTCTCCCGCGTTCTGGAACTTAACCTTGAAGGCGAGGTCTGCGGCCACGTCCACCGTCGTCGGGGTGGAGACCGTGAGCGTCTTCGACTGGCCACTCGAGACCGCCTCGGTGCTCAGCAGCACGCTGCCGTGGAGGCCGCCGGTGGTGCCGCTGCCGTTGCCGGTGCTCGTGGAGCGCAGGCCCCCGTAGACCTCGCCGAACGAGTGAGGTGTGATCAGTTCGGGGTTCGTGACGATCTGCGAGGGCGGTGCGATCACGCCGCTCACGCCGAGCTTCTTCAGCGTGTCCGTCGCCGGCAGCTTGAAGAGCTCGGCCCAGACGAGGTCGCTCGCGCTCAGGAGCTGGGCCTGCTTGGTCAGTTCGTTCGCGACCTGGTCGGTGGATTTCGATCCCGCCTGGGTGAGGGTGTTCGCCAGGTTCGCCAGCCCGATCGCCCGCAGCTGGAGCGTCGCCAGCACTTGCTGATGCGCTGCCTGGAGCGGCGCGGGCGGGACGAGGCGCAGCGCAGCGTCGTAGTCCTCCTGTTGCTGCCGCGACCACAGCCCGAGCTTCGACTCGAGGTCGGCGAGCGTGAGCTTCGGGTTGGTGACTTGCCGTTGGTAGTCGCGCAGCGAAGCCGCCGAGCTCTGCGCGATCGGCCGCACGTCGTTCATGTACGAGGCGTACTCGTCGTGCCGGCTCTGGCCCTGGCACGAGCCGACCCAGAAGACGAGACCGATCACGACCGCGATCGCGAGCGCGACGAGTCCGGCGAGCCGCGCGAGGGCCACCGCCCCGGGAGGCGGCGGGCCCGGGCGACGCGGGCCGCCCCCGCGCGGCGGCCTGATCCGCCGGCGCGGCCTGCCGGGCGCCTCGAGAGTCGCAGGCTCCTCGAAGAACTCGAGCTCCGTTCCGTCGTCGTAGGTGCTCACTCGCCGCGCAAGCCTAACCCGCCGGGAAGGACAGTCCGACCGGGTCGCCAATCTCCGCTAGGCATGGGAGAGGCTGCCCCGGCGCTCACCGGCATCGAGCTCGTCCTCAACCGCTACCGGCCGTTGCGGCCGCTCGGCAGCGGCGGCTCGGGCTCGGTCTGGCTCGCTCGCGACGAGCGCACGGGCCTCGACGTCGCGCTCAAGATCGTCGCGCGCGAGGGCAAGTCGGCGGCGCGGGCCGAGCGCGAGGCCAAGACGGCGGCACATCTGCGGCATCCCGCCTGCCTGCGCGCGTACGGGTTCGGCCGCGACTCGCGTCACGTCTACATCGCGTACGAGTTCGTCCCCGGCCAGACGTACCGCGAGGCGCTGCGCGCCGGGGAGCTCACGGACGACGAGGCGATCGAGGCCTGCGCGCAGGTCTGCGACGGCCTCGCGCACGCACATGCGGCCGGGATCCTGCACCGCGACGTCAAGCCCTCGAACGTCCTCCTCGCGGACGGCGACCGGGTGTCGGCGCGCGTGCTCGACTTCGGGCTCGCGCAGATGGCCGACGCCGAGACGCTGACCGAGGCGGGCGACGTCCCGGGAACGCTCGCGTACATCTCGCCCGAGCGGCTCGCGGGCGGCGAGGCGACGCAGGCGGCCGACGTCTGGGCAGTCGGCGTGATGCTGTGGGAGGCGTTTGCGGGACGGCACCCCTTCTGGCGCGGCTCCATGCTCGAGACCGCGCGCGCGATCGAGGCCGGAGCGCGCCCGCTCGCGGAGTTTCGCCCCGACCTGCCGAAGCCTCTCCTGCGCGCCGTCGACGGCGCGCTGGCGAAGAATCCGGCCAGGCGGCCGACGGCCCGCGAGCTGGCCGACGCGCTGCGCGGCGCGGCCACGACAGCCGTTCCGCGGCCGGGATTCAGGCTCCCGACCCGGATCGAGCCCGGCCAGGCGGTCACCGCCGTCCTCGCGGCGCTCCTCGCGGGCTGGACCTCCTCCGCCCTGCCGTTTTATCCGCCCAGCTGGCCGGTGCTGCTCGCTCTCGTCGCCCTCGCAACGACGCTCCTGCGCGAGCGGGCGGGTATCGCCCTCGCTCTCGCCGTGCCGGTGCTGCCGCTCGGCAACATCTCGCTCGGGCTCGCGGTGCTCTACGCGGCGCTCGCCGCGGGCTGGCTGCTCGTGACCTGGCGGGAGCCTCGCGCGGCTCTGCTTTTCGTCATCGGCCCGCTGCTCGCGCCGGTGGCCGCGCTGGGCCTCCTGCCCCTCGCCGTCGCACGCGTGCGCTCGGCGCCGCTGCGCATGCTCATCGTGGCGCTGGGGGTGCTCACCGCGGCGCTCGCCGCCGGGATCCGGCAGGTTGCGCTGCCTCTCGTCGGCGGGCCGGCACCGCTGGGGCTCGGCGTCGCCGGCGCGCGCGACCCGTTCGACGTGGCAGGCTCGCTCGCCCGCGCAGCCGGCGCGCACCCGGCGCTCCTGCTCGAGACCTGCGCCCTCGCGCTCGTCGCACTCGCCCTCCCGCATGCGCGCGCACGCGGCCGGTGGGCAGCCGCCGCGCTCGGCGCGGGGATGATCGTGCTCACCGTCGCCGCCGTCCCGAGCGCCGCCGCACTCCCCCTGCTGCTCGCAGCCTGGGCGATCGCGGCGGTCACAGCGCTTCGCGCTCCTGCCCTGGGGGTACCCTCAGCGGCGTCGTAATGGTGCTGCGGGGAATCGAGCAGAGGCTGGAGCGTGTCTTCGAAGGCGTCTTCGGCCGCGCCTTCCGCACGAACGTCCAGCCGGTCGAGCTCGCACGCAAGCTCGCGAAGGAGATGGACGAGCACCGCTCGACCTCGGTCACGCGCGTGTATGTGCCGAACGAGTACACGATCTACCTCTCCCCCGGCGACCGTGAGCAGTTCGAGGGGTACGAGAACTCGCTCGTCTCGGAGCTCGAGGAGTACCTCTCCGAGCACGCCATGCGCGAGAACTACGCGCTGCTGACGCCGCCGCGGATCCTCTTCGAGACCGACGACGACCTCGGCGTCGGCGAGTTCGGCATCGCCACCCGCATGGCGCAGTACGGACGGCGCGGCGACGAGGAGGCACCTGCCGAGGTCCCGCCACCCGGCGCGACGATGGTCTACAAGCCACGGACGCAGCCGACCGAGGCCGCCTCTGCCCTCGAGCTCGGGGTGGAGCGGGAGGTCGCGGTGCTGAGCTGGAGTGGCCAGCGGCGCGTCCTCGACCAGCAGCGCTCGGTGCTCGGCCGGTCGCGCGACGCCGACGTCCGGATCGAGGATCCGAACGTTTCGCGCCGCCACGCAGAGATCGTGCAGGAGGGCTCGACGTACTGGCTCGTCGACCTCGGCTCGACGAACGGGACGGAGGTGGACGGGCGGCGCGTCCAGCGCGTGCGGCTCGACGACGGCTCGCACTTCACGATCGGCGAGACGACGGTCACCTTCTCGACCGAGCGGGAATAGGAGCACCGTGTCCATGGTCGCCTCGACTGGGGTCGCGGAAGTACTCCTGGTGCTCAAGATCGCCTTCCTGGTGCTCCTCTACCTGTTCGTCGTGCGCGTCATCCGCTCGGCGGGACGCGAGCGGCAGGAGCCGAGCCAGGACAGCATGATCCTCACGCCTGCCGCAGCCGCCGCGGCCGGGCTCCGTCGCGGGACGCCGAAGCGCCGGTCGGTGCAGCTCGTCGTCCGACGCAGCCCGAGCCTCGAGGCGGGAGCCGCGTTCCCGCTCAACTCGGCACCGCTCACCCTCGGGCGCGGCGGGCAGAACGACCTCGTGCTCGAAGGCGACGAGTTCGCGTCGGCCCGCCATGCGCGGATCGAGGTGCGCGGCGACGGCGCCTGGGTGCAGGATCTGGAGTCGACGAACGGCACCTACGTCAACGGCTCGCGCGTCGCGGGCGCACAACGGCTCGACGCGGGCGACGTGCTCCGCGTCGGCGAGACCGACCTCGTGGTCGAGGAGCGCTGAGATGCCCGTCGGCGCCTACGCGGTGGCGAGCGACACCGGTCGCAGGCGGCGCCGCAACGAGGACAACTACGTCGTCGCGCCGCCGCTCTTCGGCGTCGCGGACGGGATGGGCGGCGCGCAGGCCGGCGAGGTCGCGTCGCAGCTCGCCGCCTCGGCGCTCGAAGCCGGCGACTCCGACCGGTTCGAGGGGACGAAGCGGATCGACGCGCTCATCCAGGAGGCGAACCGGCTCATCTACGACCGCGCCTCGACCGACCCCACCGCCTCGGGCATGGGAACGACGATGACGGTCGCGCTCGTCGAGGGGATGACCGTCGCGATCGGGCACGTCGGCGACTCGCGCGCCTACCTCGTCCGCGGCGAGCTGATGGAGCAGCTGACGGAGGATCACTCGCTCGTCAACGAGCTGCTGAAGACCGGCAAGCTCTCGGAGGAGGAGGCGCAAGTCCATCCGCAGCGGAGCGTGATCACGCGGGCGGTGGGCACGGATCCCGACGTCGACGTCGACGGCTTCACGATCGAGGCCGAGGAGGGCGACGTCTTCCTCATCTGCTCGGACGGGCTCAGCGACATGGTCGAGGACGAGGAGATCCTCGAGCTCGTCCACTCGAACCGTGACGACCTCGACAAGGCCGTGAAGGCGCTGGTCGCGGCCGCGAACAAGGGCGGCGGCGAGGACAACATCACGGCCATCGCCTTCCGGATCTCGTCCGAGGCCGCGCCGAACCTCGAGGACACGCTCGCCATGCCGGCGCTCGACGGGGTCGAGGACGAGCCCGACGAGCAGACGCGCGAGTACGCGGAGGACGGCGACGCGCCAGGAGGCACCATGGTCGTCCCACCGGACGAGCTCGAAGCCCGAGCAAGTAACAACTTGTTACAAGCATCGGAGGAGCCGGTCGCGAATGCGCGGCGCGTGCGCCTCGTCCTGATCGGCATCGTCGTCCTCGCGCTCGTGGCGGCGCTGGTCATCTGGTGGCTGTCGCGGTGACCCTGCGCAACCGGGAGCTGCTGGCACTGATGACGGTCGGCCTGCTGACCGCGATCGGCTTCGCCACCGTCTACATCGCGCTCAAGTCGCAGATCTCGGGCGGCTCGCTCGGCTACGCCGTCTTCTTCTTCGGCCTCTACCTCGTCGCGCACGTCGTCACGCGGTTGACCGTGCCGCTCGCCGATCCGTACCTGCTGCCGATGGCAGCGCTCCTCACGGCGATCGGCGTCACCGAGATCTACCGGCTCGGGCCGGACAAAGCGTTCCGGCAGGGGCTCTGGATCGTGATCGGCGTCGGCGTGTTCGCGGCCACCCTCTTCTGGCTGCGCCACGACTATCGCGTCCTCGAGCGCTACAAGTACGTGTTCGGAGTCACGGCGATCTTCCTGCTCTTCCTGCCGCTG
>WNGD01004755.1_pt1 | contig 13318 bp, 9 predicted proteins | sample 5400671 | NCBI WGS metagenome assembly WNGD01 (sample SAMN13153369, study PRJNA577476) | soil metagenome | isolation source: 40 cm soil or saprolite under grassland replicate 2 | place: USA:California | collected 2016-06-15
TCCCCCGGAGACTGGCAAACAGGCGACAAGCCGATCGTAGCGACTCGCGCGGCAACGGGGGTTACGATGCGATCGGTGAGTCTCGGTGAGCCCATGGCGCCACGCCAGCAAAACAGGGGCGAGCATACGAGCGGACAGCAAAGTGGATGGCAGTTCTGGATCGACCGGGGTGGAACGTTCACCGACGTCGTCGCCAGGCGGCCAGACGGCACGCTGGTGACCCACAAGCTGCTGTCGGAGAACCCGGAACGGTATCCAGACGCCGCCGTCGCGGGAATACGGCACCTGCTCGAGGTCGCGGCGGACGAACCGATACCGGCCGACCGGATCGAGGCGGTGCGGCTCGGCACCACCATAGCCACCAATGCGCTGCTGCAACGCAAGGGCGAACCAACCGTGCTCGTGATAACCCGGGGATTTCGCGACGCGCTGCGGATCGGCTACCAGAACAGGCCGCGGCTGTTCGATCGTAAAATCGAATTGCCCGAGCTGCTGTACTCGCGAGTGATCGAGGCCGACGAACGGGTCAGCGCTGGCGGCGAGGTCATTGTTCCGCTCGACGAAGACGCCATGGAGCGAGCGCTGCGCGGCGCCTACGACGAGGGATACCGCGCGGTGGCCATTGTGTGCATGCACGGTTACCGTTTTGCGCGCCATGAACGGCGCATTGGCCAGATCGCCCGCCGCGTCGGCTTCACCCAGGTCTCGCAGTCGCATTCCACCACGCCGCTTATGAAGCTGGTCTCGCGGGGGGACACAACGGTGGTCGATGCCTATCTGTCCCCAATCCTCGATCGGTATGTCGACCGCGTAGCGCGTGAGCTGCGCGGCGTCCGGCTCATGTTCATGCAATCCAACGGCGGGCTCACCGACGCCCGGACCTTTCGCGGCAAAGACTCGATCCTGTCCGGCCCAGCGGGCGGCATCGTCGGCATGGCCAAGACCTCGGCGGCGGCGGGCTTTGACCGGGTCATCGGCTTCGACATGGGGGGCACCTCCACCGACGTCTCCCACTACGCGGGTGAGTACGAACGCCAGTACGAGACCCAGGTGGCTGGGGTCCGGATGCGGGCGCCGATGCTCGCCATCCATACGGTGGCGGCCGGCGGCGGGTCGATCCTGCACTTCGACAGCGGCCGTTACCAGGTCGGCCCCGAGTCGGCGGGCGCGAACCCGGGTCCCGTCGCGTATCGGCGCGGCGGGCCGCTCACCGTCACAGACGCCAACATCATGCTCGGCCGCATCCAGCCGGATTACTTTCCGCGTGTGTTCGGCCCACAGGGCGATCAGCCGATTGACGCGCAGCTCGTGCGGGAGCGCTTCGCCGCGCTCGCCGCGCAGATCGGCGATGGGCGATCGGCTGAGGACGTGGCCGCGGGATTCCTGGAGATCGCGGTGGCCAACATGGCCAACGCGATCAAGAAGATCTCCGTGCAGCGCGGGTACGACGTGAGCGAGTACGTGCTGGCGACCTTCGGCGGGGCCGGCGGCCAGCACGCCTGCGCGGTCGCTGATGCGCTCGGCATCACGCGCGTGCTCATCCATCCCCTGGCGGGCGTGCTTTCCGCATACGGCATCGGGCTGGCCGACGTCACTGCCATGCGCGAGCTCGCGGTGGAGGAACCGCTGAGCGATGGGCTCCTGCCGCACCTGGAGGCGCTGCTCGAGCGGCTGGACCGTGACGCGCGAGCCGAGCTCATCGGCCAAGGCGTCCCCGCGCAGCGGACCCGCTCGGTGCGCCGCGCGCATCTGCGCTACGACGGCACCGACAGCGCTCTGCCTGTCCAGGCGGGGCCGGCGCGCGACATGCTCGGTGAGTTTGAAGAGATCTACCAGCGGCGTTTTTCTTTCCTGATGCGCGACAGGCGTGTTGTCGTCGAGGCGGTGTCTGTCGAGGCCACCGGTGAGGCTGACGCCCACGATGACAGGCCAGCGTCTGCTGTCGGTTCCGGCCGGGACGCCTCGTCCGTGGGTTCCGGCCGGGACGCCTCGTCCGTGGGCGCCGGCCGGCAGGCCGGCGCCCACGGACGAGGCGTAGCCGTCTACGTGCGCGGCTCCTGGATCGACACATATCTCCGCGAGCGGGACGAGCTACAGGCCGGCGACGTGGTCAAGGGACCGGCGATCATCGCGGAGGCGAACGCCACAACCGTTGTCGAGCCCGGCTGGTCGGCGAGCATAAACGCGCTCGGCCACCTCATGCTGAGCCGCGTCGCGGCACAGAACCGGCGGGCGGCAGGCACCGCGGCCGACCCGGTGCTGCTGGAAATCTTCAACAACCTGTTCATGTCCATCGCCGAGCAAATGGGATTCCGGCTGCAGAGCACCGCGCATTCAGTCAACATCAAGGAGCGGCTGGACTTCTCCTGCGCGCTCTTCGACGCCGAAGGCAACCTCATCGCCAATGCTCCGCATATTCCGGTACACCTCGGCTCGATGAGCGAGAGCATCAAACAGGTCATCAAGGATCGCGGCGCCGTGATCAAGCCCGGTGACGTCTACGTGCTTAACGACCCATACCGCGGCGGAACTCACCTGCCCGACATCACGGTCGTCAGCCCGGTGTTCGGCGACGACGCGAGGATCCTCTTCTACGTCGCGTCCCGTGGTCACCATGCCGAGATCGGCGGAATAACCCCAGGTTCTATGCCTGCGTTCAGCTCACGGATCGACGAGGAAGGCGTCCTGATCCGTAACTGGCTGCTCGTGGAGAAGGGCGCGCTGCGCGAGGCGGAAACCCTCCGGCTGCTGACCAGCGCGCCGTACCCGTCGCGCAACCCGGCAAACAACCTCGCCGACCTGCGCGCCCAGGTCGCCGCGAACGAGAAAGGCGTCCAGGAGTTGCATGCCCTGGTGCGCCACTTCGGCCTCGACGTTGTGTACGCCTACATGGCACACATACAGGAAAACGCGGCGGAGTCGGTGCGCCGCGTCATCTCCGTGCTGCGCGACGGCAGTTACGCCTATGAGCTCGACAACGGCGCCGTGATCAGGGTGGCGATCCGGGTGGACAGGACCGAACGGACCGCGGAGATCGACTTCACCGGCACGTCGCCGCAGCTTCCGAATTGCTTCAACGCGCCCTCATCAGTCGTGACGGCGGCGGTCTTGTACGTGTTCCGCACGCTTGTCGACAGTGACATCCCGCTCAACTCCGGCTGCCTCAAGCCGCTGCGTGTGATCATCCCGCCGGGCACGATGCTGTCGCCCGCGTACCCCGCCGCGGTGGTCGCAGGCAACGTGGAGACCTCGCAGGCCATCACCGGGGCGCTGTACGCGGCACTGGGGATCATGGCGGAGGGCTCGGGCACCATGAACAACCTCACCTTCGGCAACGACGATCACCAGTACTACGAGACGGTCGCGAGCGGCGCCGGAGCGGGCGACGGCTTCGCCGGCGCCGATGTGGTGCAGACCCACATGACGAATTCGCGGCTGACCGACCCGGAGGTGCTCGAATGGCGATATCCCGTTCGCCTGGAGAGCTACGAGATCCGCGCGGGCACCGGCGGCGCCGGGCGCTGGCCGGGCGGCGACGGCGGTCGGCGCCGCATCCGCTTCCTTGAGCCGATGACGGTCACCATCCTGTCCGGCCATCGGCGGATTCCGCCCTACGGCATGGCCGGCGGCGGTTCAGGCGCTCTGGGCCTGCAATGGGTCGAACGCCGCGATGGCTCACGGGCGGCGGTGGGTGGGTGCGACTCCGTCATGGTCGAGTCCGGGGACGTCCTTGTTCTCCAGACCCCGGGCGGCGGCGGCTTTGGCCTGCCGCGGCCGCCCGGGCCTGCGGTGAGGCCCGCGTGAGCGGGACGGACTAGCGCGAAGGGACCACCGCCACGTTGGCAGCGAAAATCTCTGACTTCTTGCCGGTTGCCTGCGTGGCGCTACCCCAGCTCAGGACCACCTGGCCGGGCGAGGGCGACGAGATGCCGAACGTGTCGCCTGGCCAGACCGATGTGTCGCCGAACTGATTCGATATCTGCGCGGGCTCGGACAGCCAGCCCTTTGTTACCGAGAACGCCCGAAGGTACTGCGCGTATCCCTGCGGATTGCTGCTGGACACCCATCCGACGTAGGCGGTGCCCGCGTCGCCGCCCACGACCTGCATGATGTGCGGAACATCAAGCTGGTCGGCGGGCGCCTGCACGGGGGCGGACCAATCCTGACCGCGGTCGGTCGAGAACGACAGCCAGCCCACATCGTTCGGGCTGCCGTCGGCGCCCGTGCCCTGCGTGTCCCAGGTCGCGTACAGGTTGCCTGCCGTATCCACCGCGATGTCCCCGTCGATCCACCACTCGGCAAGCGACATTGTCCCGCCTTGCGCGCCCACTTTGACCGGCGTGGACCAGGTGCTGCCCTGATCGGTGGAATAGGTGAAGTAGCTATACGCGGGATCCATCGTGAATGTGGTCGTGTCGGTGATTTGATAACCCTGGTAAAGCACGTCAATCCGGCCGTCAGGCTCCACCGTCAATGGCGCGCTGTCCCCGCCGCTCGCCGGGAATCCAGGGCTGATGTGCGACATCGGGCTCCAGGTCTTGCCGCGGTCGGTTGACTTCTGAATGACAACGTTCAGGTCCCCTGTGGCGAAGGCGCAGCTTCCGTTGGTCGCGCAGATATACGACACCGAGGTCCGCTCAGGACCGTAGTCCCAGGTGAGGTAAACCGTGCCGTCGGGGCCCACCGCGATGAAATCTCGGTCGCCCCAGTTCTTCTGATCGGGCGGCAGCAGCGACGAGACCTGAGAAAATGTGGCGCCATGGTCGAACGAGGCGGCCACCACGGGATACCACTGGCTGGATTTGGCGACCATGAACGCGGCGTAGACCGTGCCGTCTGGCGCGACGGTGACGGCTGGGTCCCAGGCATTCACGTTCGAGCCTGGTGAGCCAGGGACAAAGGTCGGCGCCTCGAAGGTGGCGCCACGGTCGGTCGACCGGGCGAACCCGATGCCGCGGCAGCCCATCCAGATCTCGTAAACGTAGCCGAACTCAGCGTCGGCTGCCTGCTCGACCTCGGCGTTCTGCCCGGGGCATGCGCTGACCTCGCTGATCGGCCCGACGGTGTAGGTGACGCCAGGCGCGAGCGCCGCCGCGGGTAATGCCAGCGCAAGCACCAGCCCGCCAAGCGCTGCCACGGTAATAAGGATCCGGCGCCCGCTGAGAAGACGTTTCATTTCATTCGCCGCTTCCACTCGATGCCATGCGCTCCGCTCAATGCGGTGCGCTTTCCGCTCGATGCCGTGCGCCAGGGTGGCACGCCGAGTGTCAGGTGGCGCAGCCGTTATGTATATTTAATGGCTTTGGGTTTTACCGGTGCAGTCAGGCGAGCAGCCGGCTGCCGTTGAAAATACCCAGCTCCTCGCGGTACAGCTCCAGCCCGACGCCGTTGGGGTCGCGGAAGTACATGCTGTCAAGGACGCCACGGTCGGGGCCGAGGTAATCAATGCCGGCCTGCTCAAGCTTCTTTTTCGCGGCATCGAATTGATCCGCGGATATCGAGATCGCGAGGTGCTGCACGCCGCCGATCGTCTCGGTGAACAGAGGATGGTCGTGGCCGGGGAAGTCGAAGAAACCGAGCAGGTTGTGGTTGCCGATGTCGAAGAAGAAGTGGCTGGAACCGGCATAGTCGCGGTTCTCGACGAGCTCGACGAGGGGGAATCCGAGGAACTCCTGGTAGAAGCGGATGGTCTCCTCGACGTCACGGCAGATCAGCGCGAGGTGGTGTACTCCTTGCACGGTGGTCGGCGGGCGCTGGTCGGCCGGCCGCAGGTAGCGCTGGCGTAGCTGCTCGCGGCGGGCACGGATGTCGGCAAGCTCCTGACCCTCTGGCTGTGGCATGTTGTGCCTCCCTGCCTCGTTGCTGAGCACAGCGTATTCCGCAGGTGAAGGCCTGCGCCGCTCAGGCTTGCAAGCGCGCGAGGATGATCGCCGCGGCAAGCAGCGGCACCGCCCATGACATCGCCCGCAGGGCGCCCTCCAGCGGCTCAAGCACCCTCGCCCGGTCGAGCGTGCCTCGCGTGCCGTCGCTGAACGTGATCACGCCGGACAGGTGGCGGGTCCGCCGCCGCACGGTGCGCGCGGGCGTGCTCAGGCAACGCTGCGCGTGCGAAAACGCCGCTGCCGCGAGCGTGGCCAACACCACTGCGGCCACTCCTGCGCCGGTCAGCGGCGGCGCCTGCGCCACATAGCCAACCGCGACGGGAAAGCCGCCCCACCCGGCAGCGAAGCCGAAGTCGTTGTGCAGCCGGCCGCCGAACAACTCGAGGTTGTAACCGAGCACCAGGCCCACGCCCACGACGATGAAGGGGATCAGCGCCGGGCCGCTCCGCGACACCGCGACAACGCCGAGGCCCACAGCGCCCGCGAGGGCTATGGTGGCGACCGCCCAGAGGGTTCGGTCGGAAATTGCGGTGCCCAGCGGCCGGCCGTGGAACTCGTCGAGGGCGTGCGCCGCGATTCCGACCGCGAGAAAGAACGCGACGGCCGTGACGGCGAGCGCGAGCCAGTTGAGGTGTGGCGCCAGGCCCGCGCCGATCACGGCGTAGGAGACGTGCCACACCGTGTAGGGCGGGTGCAGCAGCGTCCACCAGTCCGCCCGCCGCCCGCCCCGCCTGCCGTAGAACGCGGGCGGGAGCTCGCCGTCCGCTGTCTGCCTGGCGCTGGCGCTGGCGTCGTGCGCGCCCGCCATCGGCGCGGCCCCGTGTTCAGCCCCGCGTTCCGTACCGCGTTCTGTACCGCGCTCGGCCATTGGCCCGCCGCTTGGGTCAGCCATTGCCCTTGCGCCCCCACATGATCAGGCCACCGCCGAGGCTCATCCTGCGGACCCGCACGTCCTCGATCCCGGCCTCCCGCCACGCGTCCACCGTCCAGTCGATCGGATAGCGCCGGTAGTGCTCGCTGATCGAAGGTCCGAGGAACCGGCCCACCGCCGCCCATTCAGGCCCTCCGGTCAAGAAGCCCGCCGTCGGCAGCACCAGGCGGGTATACCCATTCCAGCTCAGCCGCCACACGGGGTTGGCAGGCACCGCGAACTCCAGGTTGGCCACCGCGCCGCCCGGACGCACGACCCGGCTGAGTTCGCGGAGCGTAGCTGCTGGGTCGTCCACATAGCGCAGCAGGTAGGTGAACGTCAGCGCGTCGAAGCAATGGTCGGGGAACGGCAGTTGCTCGGCCCGGCCCGCGACGAGGTTGATCCGCGAGGCCTTGCCACGCCGCGCGACCTGCTCTTTACCGCGGCGCAGCATCTGCTCGGTGATGTCCAGTCCGGCGACGGTCGCCCCGGAACGTTCGGCGAGCATGAGCGCCACGCCCGCCGTGCCTGTCGCCACATCGAGGATGCGGGCCGGAGCGCGGTCAAGCCCGAGCAGGCCGCTGACCATCGCCCGCCGCCAACGCCGGTTCTGGCCGAACGACAGAACCTCTGCGAGCAGGTCGTAGCGGGCGGGAAGGCCATCGAAAAGTTCGCGGGCGAGCGTGCCCGAGCCGCCGGACGGGCGTGCGGCGCCGGCCTCGCCGGACGGGTGTGCGGCGCCGGTGCCCGACGGGTGTGCGGCGCCGGCCTCGCCGGACGGGTGTGCGTCGCCGGTGCCCGACGGGTGTGCGTCGCCGGTGCCGGACGGGCGTGCGGCGCCGGCCTCGCCCGACCCGCCGGAAGGGCGTCGTTGGCTGAGCATCCTGGTCTCGTCTCCCTCGCCGGTGCGGCCTAGCACTGCGTCGCCCTTTTGCGGCCGAGCGCTGCGTCGCCCTTGAGGCCTGGCGGCGCGTCGCCCTCAGGCCCTGGCACGACGTCGCCGTTGAGGCGTGGCACCACTGTATTCGTCGCCCAGAAGCATGACTTCCAGCCCAACGCCCGGTCGTCTCCGTGACGGCAGCCGCTCTTGGGCTCGCCGGTCCGCGAGGCGCTGCTGGCCGAGCGCGACATCGCGCGGCACCTGTCCGCCAGCGACCTGGACGCCGCGTGGCGCTGGGGACCGATTACTTCATGAAGGATCTGTGGGCGCGCCGCACGACCGAGACCGCCGGCGTGATCAGCGCAAACGTGCCTTCGCACGGCGTGGCGTTGTACCGCCTCAGCCCTGACGCGAACCCCACAGCCGCGCCGCCGAACGCCACGATCGCATTGACCGGCCCGTCGAACATGACGCCCGGCCAGCCGGTCACCGCCACCGAGACCTTCGCAGACAACGGCGACCTCGCCGCGCTGCGCGTCAACCTCGGCCTGCGCGCGCCGTCTGGCTGGTCTGTGACGCCAACCTCGCCCACCTCGCCCACCTCGTTCGCCGCCGTCGAGACCGGGCAGACCGTGCGGGCAACCTTCGAGGTGGTCGCGCCGGCAGGACGCCGGGATGTTCATGGTCTCGCACACAACGGGCTCGCTCGCGGAGGTGACCTTCGCCGACTTCAGCGTCCAGTGAGTTCAGCCCGCCAGGACCGCTGGTAGCATCCATCCCCAAATCGGGATCAACTGGGGAGACATGGCGGCACAGCACTACGACTTCGTGATCGTCGGCGGCGGCTCGGCGGGAAGCGCTCTGGCGAACCGGCTCTCCGCCGATCCCGCCAACCGCGTGCTCGTGCTCGAGGCCGGGCGGCCCGATTACCGCTGGGACGTTTTCATCCACATGCCCGCCGCGCTGACCTTTCCGATCGGCAGCCGATTCTACGACTGGCGCTACGAGTCCGAGCCGGAGGAGCACCTGCGCGGCCGGCGCATCTACCACGCCCGCGGCAAGCTGCTCGGCGGCTCGAGCAGCATCAACGGGATGATCTTTCAGCGCGGCAACCCGATGGACTATGAGCGCTGGGCCGCGGACGCGGGAATGCGGGCCTGGGACTACGCGCACTGCCTGCCGTATTTCAAGCGGATGGAGACATGCCTGGCCGGGCCGGATCAGTTCCGCGGCGGCGATGGCCCGCTTGTGCTTGAGCGCGGACCTGCGACGAGCCCGCTGTTTCGCGCGTTCTTCGCGGCGGTGCAGCAGGCGGGCTACCCGCTCACCGACGATGTGAACGGTTTCCGCCAGGAGGGTTTCGCCGCCTTCGACCGCAACATCCACCGGGGCAGGCGGCTCAGCGCCGCACGCGCCTACCTGCACCCGGTCATGAGCCGCGCCAACCTCACTGTGGTGTGCCGCGCATTCGTCACAAAGATCGTGTTCGACCGCAAACGGGCCGTTGCGGTGGAGTTCACCCGCCACGGGTCGTCGGCGCGGCGGGTCCGCGCGGGCGAGATCATCCTGTGCGGCGGCGCGATCAACTCGCCACAGCTCCTGCAACTCTCCGGCGTGGGCAGCGCGGACCGGCTCGCGGCACTCGGCGTCGACGTGGTCGCCGACCTGCCGGGCGTCGGCGAAAACCTGCAGGACCACCTCGAGGTCTACGTGCAATACGCCTCGAAGCTGCCCGTCTCTGTGGCACCCGCGCTGAAATGGCGCAACCGCCCGGCGGTCGGCCTGCGCTGGCTCCTGCTGCGCGGCGGACCAGGGGCAACCAACCACTTCGAGGGGGGCGGCTTCGTCCGCGGCAACGACGAAGTCGCCTACCCGAACCTGATGTTCCACTTCCTGCCCATCGCCATCCGCTACGACGGCTCGTCCCCTGCCGGCGGCCACGGCTACCAGGTGCACATCGGGCCCATGTACTCGGACGCGCGCGGCTCGGTCCGCATCACTTCGCTCGATCCGGCGGCCCATCCAGCGCTGCGGTTCGGCTATGTGTCCACCGCGCAGGACCGGCGCGAATGGGTAGAGGCGATACGGATCGCCCGCCGGATCCTGAACCAGCCCGCATTCGAGGCGTTCAACGGCGGTGAACTCGCGCCGGGCGCCGAAGTGGCCACCGACGAGCAGATCCTCGACTGGGTCGCCAGCGACGCCGAGACGGCGCTGCATCCGTCCTGCACAGCCAAGATGGGCGCGGACGCCGTGTCGGTGACCGACCCCGCGAGCATGAAGATCCACGGACTGGAGGGCCTGCGCATCGTAGACGCGTCCGTGATGCCGTACATCACCAACGGCAACATCTACGCCCCGGTCATGATGATCGCAGAAAAGGCGGCCGACCTGATCCTGGGCAACACCCCGCTACCGCCCGTCGAGGTCGCGTTCTACCGCCACCAGGCAGGCGCGGCTCAGGGCGGCGACCCTACAAGCCCCCCGCCGGACGGCGAAGCGACCCGGCAGGTCTGACCCGCCCGCGCCACCCGCGTCGATCAGACTTCCTAACGGCTGCCGCGGCGCGAACCACGGCTGCCACACATCACCCCTTGCGGTCATCATCCGGGACTGCGCGCTGATGCCATCGCCGCGTACACATGACGGGGGAGGTCGCAGGCGCGAAGATGGCTGCCAGAGGTGGTGCAGATGGAACAAGCGAGCAGGGGCGATGCGCTTGTCCGTGCGACCTTCGCCGAACTGCTGCGCCAGCACAGAAGGCGCGAGCTGTTGTCGCAGGAGCTGCTGGCTGAGCGGGCTGGCCTGTCCGCACGGACGATCCGGAGCCTCGAAGACGGGCGGAATCGGCGTCCCCGCCCCTCATCCGTGTGGTTGCTGATCGGCGCGCTCGAGCTCAGCGAAGCGGAGCGCGCCAGCTTCCTCGCAGCCGCACGGCAAACGCGGCGGCCCGTCGAGGTCGACCGCCGCGCCGCGGCCCCGGCGGTGGGCGCCGTGACGGCGTAGAAACGGTGAGTCAGCGGATCGGCTTCGGTGGCGGGTCGCCGTCACAGCTTCCCCCGGCCATCACGGACTTCGTCGGCCGAGCCGAGCTTATCGAGGGACTGCACGGCGCGCTGGCGGGGGAACGGACCGAACCTGTGCTCGGCATGCCGATTGCGATCGTGACGGGGCCGCCCGGTGTCGGGAAGACAGCACTTGCCTTGCAGGTCGCGCATCGGCTGCGCGGCGATTTTCCCGACGGGCAGCTTTGGGTGGACCTGCAGGGCGCTCAGCGCAGGCCACTCGATCCCGCCGAGGTGCTGGCAAGTTTTCTTCGCGCGTTCGGCGTCGATGGGGCGGCGATCCCCGGCGGGACCGGGGAGCGCCGGGCTCTACCGCACCCTGCTCGCGGGCCGGAGTGTCCTGGTGGTGCTGGACAACGCAGCAGGTGAGGAACAGGTGCGGTCACTGCTGCCCGGTGACGGCGGCTGCGGGGCGCTGCTGACAAGCCGCGCGCCGCTTGCTGGGATCGAGGGCGCGCACATGATCGGCGTGGGGGTCCTGTCGGCTGCCCAGGGGATCGAGCTGTTGTCACGCATCGCAGGCCGCGACCGGGTGGCCGCAGACCCGCACGCGGCCGAGGCAATCGTCGCGTCCTGTGGTCGGCTCCCGTTGGCGCTTCGCGTCGCCGGCGCTCGCCTGGCCGGACGCCCATGGTGGTCGCTGGCGCAGCTTGGCGAGCGGCTCGCCGATGAGCACAAACGGCTGGATGAGCTGGTCGCCGGTGACCTAGCGGTGCGAGCAAGCCTCGCGCTCAGCTATCAGAGCCTCGCCGGCGACTCGCAGCGGCTTTTCCGCCTGCTCGCGTGCCTGGACGCGCCCAACGTGGGCGGCTGGGTCGCCGCCGCGCTGCTCGACACGGACCTGCCCGGTGCTGAGCGGCTGATGGAGGCGCTTGTCGACGTCCATCTGCTGGAGATCGCGGGTGAAGGCCCGCCCGGGTGGCTGCGCTACCGGTTCCACGACCTGGTAAGGGTGTTCGCCCGCGAGCGAGCGGCGGCAGCGCGCGAGCTGGGGGAGGAGCAGCCCGCCGCTCTGGGGCGCGCGCTGAGCGGCTGGCTCGCCCTGGCGGAGCAGGCCGACCGGCGGCTGCCGAGCAACGTATACGGTGTCGGCCACGGTCGCGCGCCGCGCTGGCGGCTGGCCGCCGCGACGACCGATTCGCTGCTCGCTGACCCGCTGGCCTGGCTCGACGCGGAGCGAGTGGCCATGGTCGCCGTGGTCGGCCAGGCCGCAGACGCGGGGCTTGACGAGCTGGCCGCCGATCTCGCCGCTTCGCTTGTCAACTTCCTTGACCTGCGGCGCTATTTCGATGACTGGCAGCGCAGCCATGACGCGGCGCTTGCCGTCAGCCGTCGGCGCGGCAACCGCCGCGGCGAGGCGTCGCTGCTGCGCGGGCTCGGCTATCTCAGCCTGAACCGCAACAGCCTGGATGCCGCGATGAACTGCCTCGGCCGGGCGCACCGGATCCTCGGCCAGATCGGTGACCGCAGGGGCAAGGCGCAGGCGGTGGAGGGGATTGGCGTGCTCCACCGGCTGCAGGGCAGATACGCCGAGGCAGCTTCCTGCTACGACCAGGCCATGGCGGCGTTCCTCGACCTCGGCGACCGCCATGGCGAGGCCTGGACCCGCTTCGCGGTCGGCGTCCTGCACGACGAGCGGGGTGAGCTGGCGGCGGCCCTCGCCGAGCTCACCAGGGCACTTGAGCTGTTCGGTGAGCTCGGCGAGCTCCGCGGGGCGGCTTGGACACAGCGACGGCTGGGCGTCGTGTACAGCGCCCGAGGCGACCTGGACTGCGCCGCGGCCTGGCTGGAACGCGCGCTGGCAGGACTTCGCGGGCTCGGTGACCGCGCGGCCGAGGCATGCACCCTGCGATCACTGGGGGAACTGCACCTGCGCGGTGACGCGCGGGACAAGGCGCGGCGTCTGCTCCAGGACAGCCTTGCGATTGCGAGCGACCTGGATGACAGGTTCTTCGAAGCCCAGGTGCTCCGTAGCCTTGGGGATCTGCACCATCTCGAAGCCAACCAGGCCGAGGCCGCGCGCTGCCTGAACCGCTCCGCGGAGATCTGGCGGCAGCTCGACATGCCGTCAGCTGGCTCGGACGCTAGAGCGCTGATCCTTTCAACTTTGTATCCCGCAGCGGACCCTGCTGGCTTTTTGCCAACGCGCCCCGGCGGTCCGTGGCGCCGGCCTGAGCTGGCGGCCGCCGCTGTGATGATTTCCTGCCTGTTCCGCAATGGCGGGAACGTGCGGCGAGGCCGGAAACCGGTGTCGGTTTGGCATGGGGGGCGAACTGCCGCGGTGCGGCCCTGCGGCGGAGAACTGTCCCGTCATGCGGCGCGAGGGCGGCGCTTTCATGATCGCGGTGGCTTTCCAGTCATAGTGACTGGCAGGTCACCGCGATCATGAAAGACATCCCAGGAGTACCTTTTCCGATCCTCATATGGGGGAAATTGTTCGCCGCGGCGAGGGCGATATTCGCGGTTACAGAGATTGAACCAACGACGTCTCCTCGGCCCGGCACTTCAATCCCTGCTAACCCCGCTCGCGGGCCGGCACCACCAGGCCCGACTCGTAGGCGGCCACCACCGCCTGCGTCCG
>WNGD01004756.1_pt1 | contig 13317 bp, 12 predicted proteins | sample 5400671 | NCBI WGS metagenome assembly WNGD01 (sample SAMN13153369, study PRJNA577476) | soil metagenome | isolation source: 40 cm soil or saprolite under grassland replicate 2 | place: USA:California | collected 2016-06-15
AGCGCTACGGCTACTTGAACCGGGCGCTGCCGGCCGCCGAGCTCGGCCCCTTCGTCGAGCGCCTCGCCCGCCGGATCGCCTCCTTCCCGGCCGAGGCGATCGCGCTCGCGAAGGCGTCCGTCAACGCCGCCGAGCTGCCAACGGTCGAGGGGCTCCTCGAGGAGGCGCACTGCTTCAACCAGTCGATCGCGACCCGACCGGCGCAGGAGCGGATGAAGCGCTTCCTCGCGCTCGGCGGGCAGACGCGCGAGGTGGAGCTAGACCTCGGCGGGCTGGTCGACAAGCTCCGCGACTAGGAGGAGGGACGCCATGCTCACGGGACGGTGCCTCTGCGGCGGGGTACGCTACGAGATCGACGGCGAGATCGGCAGCGTGGTCTGCTGCCACTGCTCGCAGTGCCGCCGGGCGAGCGGCACGGCGTTCGCGACCAACGCGTCCGTGCGCGCCGAGCACTTCCGGCTGGTCGCGGGCCGGGACCTCCTCACGGAGTACGAGTCCTCGCCCGGGAAGTTCCGCGCCTTCTGCGCGCGCTGCGGCTCGCCGATCCTGGCCCGGTGGGCGGCCCATCCGGACTTCGTCCGCATCCGGCTCGGCAGCCTCGACGGCGACCCCGGGAGCCGGCCGCTGCTCCACGTCTGGGTGGGCTCGAACGCGCCCTGGTTCGAGATCACCGACGAGCTGCCCCGCCTCCAGGCGGGAAGCTAGTCCCGCCGCTCGCCGATCAGGTAGCGCGCGCCCCGGTGCCCGGCGCGCGCGGTGTGCACGGTGCTCTTGGGGAGCATGAGGCGATCACCCGGGCCGAGGTGGAGCTCCTTCCCCTCGGCGCCGAAGGTGATCTCGCCCTCGATCACCCAGAGGCTCTCGTCGTGGTCGTGCGAATGCGCCGAATAGTCGGCGTCGGGCGGATCGGTCCACGCGAAGGACTCGAAGCCGTCGGCGGCGAGGCGCGCACTGAGCGCGCTCTCGGTCGGTTCTTCGGGGCTCTCCCACGGAATTCGTTCGAGACGCATGTGCACCTCTCCTTGATGGATGACTACTCGGGCTTGGGCGCGTCGCCCGCGGCGCGGATCGCGTCGACACGGCGATGGCACACGTGGCCAACGTCCGGCACCGCGACCAGCTCGGGGGCGGCCCTCCGGCGCCGGCACACCCGGCACCACTCAGCGAGCCTGAGGGAAGAAGCCGCGCTGGCGGTGCCTTGCAGCTCCCCCTCCTCCGCGATGATGTCGTTGCACAGGTCGATGCACTCGTCGCAGATGGAGACGGTCGGCCCGGCGATGAGCTTCCGCACCTCGTCCCGAGACTTCCCGCAGAAGGAGCAGTACAGCTTCGGGAGCTCGGGGGGCGTCTGTCGACGAGAGCGCGACATCCGAGAGCGAGCGCAGCATAGCACGACCGGCGCGGGACGGGTGACGTGTCGGGCCGGGAGCCCGGCGGTGCAGGCGTTCCTCGACAAGCGCCGGCCGCGCTTCCGCTGAGATCAGCGCCAGCGCAGCACGCCGAGCACGCTCGAGAAATCGTCGGTCCACACCCGCCCGTCCCCTGGCGCCCGGGGCGGCGTCCAGCGCGCGTCGGCCGCCAGGCTGCCGAGGTCGGCCGGGCGGCGCGCCATGACCGCCCAGCGCGACGCGAGCTTCCCCCGCGCGCGCTCGGCCGGGGTCACGTCGTCGCCCCGGATGAGCGCGGCGAGGCCCGCATCGCGCGCCAGATCGGCGACCACGGGCTCGAGGTCCAGGTGCTGGTTGGAGATGTGGAAGGCGAGCACCCCGGCGGGAGCGAGGCGGCCCAGATACATCCGCAGCGCTTCGCGCGTGAGGAGATGGACGGGAATCGCGTCCGAGCTGTAGGCGTCGAGGACGATGAGATCGTAGCGTCGCCCCGCCCGCGCCAGCGACAGGCGCGCGTCGCCCAGCACGACGCGCGCATCCGGTAAGCAGTCCCGGAGGTAGGTGAAGTAGCGCGGATCGCGGGCGATGCGCTCGACCAGGGGATCGATCTCGTAGAAGTCCCACTCGTCTCGCGGCCGCGCATAGCAGGCGAGCGCGCCGGCGCCGAGGCCGACGAGCGCGACCGACGGCGGGTCGCCGAGCGCCTCGAACACCTGCCCGATCGGGCCGCTCGGATGGTAGTAGCCCAGGGGCTCGCGGCGCCGCGCGGGCTCGAGGCTCTGCGCGCCGTGCAGCGTACTGCCGTGGATGAGCAGATGGAGCCCCCGCCTCGCGTCGAGCGTCACGCGATTCACGCCGAAGAAGCTCCGGCGGGTGGCTACCACTCGCCCCTGCTCGCCCGTGGAGAGCGTGCCGGCGAGCAGGATCGCGCCGATCCCCAGCCCGAAGCGGACCGGCCGGCGCGAGAAGCCGAAGCACAGCATGGCGGGCACGACGAGCGCCAGCAGGGAGCCGACGGGTGCGGCCGCCGGCCCGGCCCGCTCCGCCCCCACGATCAGTCCCGCCGTCACCCCGCCGACGGCAACGGGCAGCGCAACGTCGCGCCCGACCTGCGCGCGTCCGCCGCCACGGGCCCCCGGTGCGAGCAGGCACGCGAGCACGAGGGTCAGCGGATACTCCGCCACGCTGTCGAACACGAGCGGCGCGACCAGCGCGTTGAAGGCCCCACCCACGACGCCGCCCACCGAGAGCCAGAGATAGAACGCGGTCAGGCGCGCGGGCGGCGGGCGGTCGCGCGCCAGCTCGCCGTGGCACACCATCGCCGCCACGAAGAAGACCCCGAGATGGAGCCCCATGATCAGGAGGAGCGGCTGGTTGGCGCGCTTCACGAGGACGACGACGAGCGCCAGGAGCGCGATGGGCAGCACGCGGACCACGAGGGCGTGGGGCACGAGGGGCCGCCGCGCGAATACGAGGACGAAGGTGAGGAGATAGATCGCCAGGGGGATCACCCAGAGCAGCGGGATGGCCTCGACGTCGGCCGAGATGAACGTGGTCACGCTCAACATGAGGCTCGAGGGGACCAAGGCCAGCAGCACCCAGCGCAGGCGCCGGCCCGCGGTGACGCCGATCGAACGGCCGCGGGACGGGTCGGCGAGCGCGGGCACGGGCGAGCGCCAGAGGAGCACCGCACACGCGAGCGTGAACGCGAGCAGCAGCAGGTAGCCCCCGGACCAGAGCCGGCTCTGCTCCGAGAGGCGGAGCCGGGGCTCGAGCAGGACCGGATAGCCGAGCAGCCCGAGCATGCTCCCCAGGTTGCTGGCCGCGTAGAGGAAGTAGGGATCGCCCGCAGCGGGGTGCCCCGTGGCGGCGAACCACTTCTGGAGGAGCGGGCTCGTCGTCGAGACCACGAAGAAGGGGAGCCCGACGGCGACCGCGAGCAGCGCGAGCAGCCACGGGATCGGGCTCGCCGCGGCGGGCGGCGTCCAGCCCAACGGAATGCCGATCGGCAGGAAGAGGAGCGGGAGGAGCACGAGGCCCACGTGGAGCGCGGCCTGGCGCCGCACGCCGAGCCAGGACGTGGTCGCGTGCGCATAGAGATATCCCGCGAGCAGGGCGGCCTGGTAGAAGACGAGGCACGTGTTCCACACCGCGGGCGAGCCGCCGAGGAGCGGCAGGACCATCCTGGCGAACATCGGCTGGACCACGAAGAGGAGCGAGGCGGTCAAAAAGATGGTGGTGGTGTAGACGATCAGGAGCATGCGCGAGGTGCCGCTCTAGCCACGCTCATCAACTGCGACAAGGGGCTCCCCAACCTCGCCTTCTTCCCGCTGAGCGCGTACGTGCGCACCCGCGACCTGCCGAAGGTGGTGCGCGACTGGCCGCGGCTCGCCGCCTTCTTCATCGGCCAGCTGCTCGAGACCCTCGGCTCGCGGAACATCCTCTGGGGGACCGACTGCTGATGCCGACGCGGACCGCGCGCGCGAGCTCAGCGCGTCCGACGGCGCTTCACGCGGACTGCCCGCTTCCTCGCAGGCTTGCCGTTTCGGAGCAAGCGATCCAGCAGCTGCTGCGAGCGGAGGCGAACCAGCTCCCGGATCGTCCGACGAAACATCTCGTCCGCGAGAGCCTCGCGAGCGATCTCCTCCGCCATCCGGTCGATGGGGACGCTGACGGCGACCACGGTCTGCCCCACCCGCTCGTCGACGATCCGTTCGAGCAGCGTGTGCCGCGCCACGAAGCGACCCTACCACGCGGCCAGCGACAGCCCAAGGCGCTGACGAGTGGAGCCGGCCCGGGGGCAACTCTCGGCGGTAGGGATGGGGCCCCGTGGCCACGAGCCCTGGGGGAAGGCATCATGAGGCGCCCGAGCGCGGATCATCGTAGGCGGAGATCGGAGGACGACATGCCGATAGGGGGCAGCTGCTCTTGCGGGAAGGTCGCGCTCGAGACGGCAGCCTGAGCCGTGGCGACCGCACCGAGGAAGGCCCGCGGCCGAAGGGCCGCGCACGTCCTGACCGGCCTCGAGGTGCTGGCGCGCGAGCGGCCGAGGTGGCTGCGCGGCCGGCGTGTCGGGCTGCTGCTGCACCCCGCGTCGGTCACGGCCGAGCTGGTCTCGGCACGCGACGTCGTCCGCCGGCTCTGCGGCGACGGCCTGCGCGCCCTCTTCGGCCCACAGCACGGCTTCGCCGGCGAGAAGCAGGACAACATGATCGAGTCGGGACACGGCGTCGATGCCGAGCTCGGCATCCCGGTCTACAGCCTCTACTCGGAGACCCGCTCGCCCACACCGGAGATGCTCGGGGGCATCGACCTGCTGCTCGTCGATCTCCAGGACGTCGGGACGCGCGTCTACACCTTCGAGTGGACCACGGCCCTCGCCCTCGAGGCCTGCGCCGCCGCCGGCAAGGAGGTCGTCGTCCTCGATCGGCCGAATCCTCTCGGCGGCGAGACGGCGGAGGGGAACCTGATCCGGCCCGGATACACCTCGTTCGTGGGCCTCTATCCCGTGCCCATGCGCCACGGGCTGACGCTCGGCGAGCTGGCCGCGCTCGTCAACCTCCGGATGGCCGACGGCGACGGGCGCCCCGCCCGGCGCACCGACGGCATCGGGGTGCACTGCCCCGGGCGCTGCGCGCTGACCGTCGTGCCGATGGAGGGATGGCGGCGGAGCATGCTCTTCCCCGACACCGGTCTCCCCTGGGTCCTTCCCTCGCCGAACATGCCGACCTTCGACACCGCGGTCGTCTATCCGGGCCAGGTGCTGCTGGAAGGGACGAACGTGTCGGAGGGGCGCGGGACGACGCGTCCGTTCGAGATCTTCGGCGCGCCGTGGATCGATCTCCCGAAGGTGCGCCGCCGCTTCGAGCGCCGCCGGCTGCCGGGGCTCGTTCTGCGCGACCACGCCTTCGAGCCGACGTTCCACAAGTGGGCCGAGCGGCTCTGCCACGGCTTTCAGATCCACGTGAGCGACCGGGCCACCTTCCGTCCCTACCTGACGACCCTGGCGCTCCTGCAGGACGTCGTCGCCGAGCATCGGGAGTACTTCGCCTGGAAAGAGCCGCCCTACGAGTACGTGACCGACCGGCTGCCGATCGACGTGCTGCTCGGCGACCCCGCCGTGCGCGACGCCGTGGAGAGCGGCGCCGACCTGCGGGCGCTCGAGCGCTCGTGGCGTCGGGAGATCGAGGCGTTCCGCAGCGAAGCGATGTCGGTGCGGTTGTACCGCTGAACGGGCAGGTCGTTGATACTCAGCCGAATCACGCACGGACTGCCGGTGAATTGCAGAACGTACGAGGCGTGCTTGCCGTGAGAGGCTCCACCATCGTCCCGCTGTTCGTGGCTATGTACTTCGCCGCCGCAACGGTAGCGTTCATCCGGACCGGGATCATCGCCGATATTTTTCGGGGCCCTCCGGGCGGGTACCTTCGCGGCGTGTCGGCCAGCAGCTGGACCGGAGTGTGGTGGCTGCCCGGCAAGGTCATTTCCATCCTGTTCCTGATTCTGGTCGCGTGGAACCTCGCGCTGATGCTGGTGGCGTTCGTTATCCTCTCTTCTCCGCTCATGGTGCTTCGGTTCGTAAACGACCTGACCGGTAGGCCCCCACCGCAGGGGGCGTTGGCCAAATGGTATGAAGGCGTCGCTCAGCGGTGGATGAACCGCGGGCGGGGGTGTCGCCTACGCTAACCACGGCCCGCTGAGCGCGAGGTCGTTGCACGTCAGGACCGCGTCCGCGGCGCTCGCCGCTCAGTCCACATACCCCAGCGCCCGCAACCGCTCCTCGAACCCGGGCGCCGCCGGCGCGCTCGCCGGCGCCGGCGCCGCCGCTCGCCACTCGGCAAGCAGGTGCGCGAGCGCGGGTGCGGCGGCGCCGTCTCCCCACCGGTCCTCGCGCTCCCCCGGATCGCGGACGAGATCGAACAGCTGGTAGTGTCCGAGCGTCGGGGCCCAGATCAGCTTCATGCCCGGCGTCCGCACCGAGACGATCTCCCCGCCGCGGCCGTCCGGGAGGCGTCCCCCGAGCGTCATGGAGAAGGCCGGGCGGTCGGTGTCGACGACGAGCACGTCGCGCCCCGGGAGGTCCGCAGCGACGGGCAGGCCGAGCAGCGCCGCGACGGTCGGGAAGACGTCGACCCCCATCGTCTGAACGCCGACGCGTCGGACGGGGATGCCGGGACCCGCGATGACGAGCGGCACGCGCAGCAGCTCGTCGTAGAGGTGAAAGCCGTGCTGCAGGCGCCCGTGCTCCTGGAACGCCTCGCCGTGATCGGCCGTCACGACGATCACCGTCGAGCGCGCGTCGAGCCCACGCAACAGCACGGCCAGCTGCTCGTCCCACGCGCGGATCTCGGCGTCGTAGAGGCGACGGACGTGCTCGAGCTCGGGCGCCGGCAGCTGGAAGGGGACCGGTGCTCGCATGGCGGCCTGCCAGGGATCGAGCCGCCCCGCGGCGACGCGGCGGCGGATGCCAGGCGGCGCCGGCGGGCGGAGGTGCGGGGGCGGCGTGTAGGGATGATGGGGCTCCATGTAGTGCAGATAGGCGAGGAAGCGGTGGGCCCGATTCGACCTGAGCCAGCGGAGGAAGACGTTGTTGACGGCCGCGGCGGATGTCGGGGTCTTCACGACCTCGCCGCCCTCTCGCCTCGTCTCGATGTCGAGCTCGACGAAGGTCTCGAAGCCCTGCGCGAAGTTCGTGCCGCGCGAGACGAGCGGGTTGGTGGACACGGCGACGGTCGTGATGCCGTGCTCCTCGGCCGCCTCCGCCAGCGAGAGGAGGTCGTCGCGCAACGTCTGCCCGCGGTCCCCGGTCACGCCGTGGGCGGGCGGGTAGAGGCCGGTCAGGATCGAAGCCGTCGACGGCATCGTCCAGGGCGCGTGGGCGACGTTCTGCTCGAACAGCGCGCCACGCGCGGCGAGCGCGTCGAGCGTCGGGCTCGGGCTCGGCACGCCCCCGTAGCAACCGAGCCGATCGGCGCGCAGCGTGTCGACGAGCAGGACGAGGACGTTCGGGGTGGATGGATCGGCCGGCTGCCGCGCGCGCCAGTGGCGCTCGACCACCCGGACGCCGCTCCATCCCGGTGTGCCACCAGGCGTCCCGGGACCCGGGACGTCGGTCGCGAAGACGATCTCGACCTCACGTCCCGCCTCGCCGGACAGATCGACCTGCTCGTCGAACCAGACCCGGTCGGCACGGCGGGCGGCCGGATTGACGACGCGCGCGAAGCGCTCCACGCCGTCGACGAGGACCCGAAAGCGAACGCCGGCGGCGCGCCGATCTTTGGCGCCGTCGCTCTCCACCCCGACGCTGAACGCGAGCACCGCCTCCGGCGGAACCCGCAGACGCAGCGGCAGGCGCGAGCCCGGCGGCGCGATCAACGCGTCGCGTGGCCCCGCGCTGGCGAGAAGGCCGCGCCGGGGCGCGAGCGGAGCCTGGCGCACGCCGCTCGAGTCGGGGAGCGCGGCCGCCAGCTCGGCCACCACGCGATCGACCGGCAGCCGGCCCGGCAGCGCGAAGCTCGCTGCGCGATGCTCCGACCGCCATGCCACGGCGCCCGCGAGCAGCACGAGCCCGCCGCCCAGCACGGCCCACCCGCGGATGGCCCTCCGGTCCCGCGTCATGCCCGTGCGGCTCCTACCCCACCGGCACGGGCCCGGGCCACCCCTGCCGCGGCTCTCCTAGATGAGTCCGAGGTTGAGAGCTAGTTCGCGTGGGAGAACCAGCCGCCCATGGTCGCCCGTCTGCGAGATGGTGGTGCCTGGCAGCATTCGCAGCGGGGGCACCGCGACGATCTTCTCCCCCACCCGGCACATCAGGATGAGAGCCGCGTGTCGGACGACTTCCACGTCGTCGAACGCCACCCGAGTCGAACCGTCGATCATGATCCTGCTCTCGGTCTGGCTCGGGGGGCGGGAGGGCGCTTTGCGCGCCCCTCGGTGGTACACGCGTGGGAGCCGTGCGCGCCGTAGCAGCGAGGTAGGTGGAACCGTACACCCTGGGCCTCGCTGGGCGCAAGACCGATCTGCCACCGACCTTGACAATGTCCCCGCGGCGGTCATAAGCGGGCGCTTTCCGCAGCCCGGGAGGTGCTCGGCGTGCGCGAGACAAGATCATCCCGGCCTGGAACCCGGTGCGCGCTCGTCTCGCTCGCGTTGCTCCTCGGCTGCCACGGGCTCCGGGCCGCGCACCCCGCGCCCGAGCCGCCGGCAGGGCCGGCCACCACCGAGGAGCTGATCACCTTCGTCGATCGGGCGGCCGCCGAGCTGCAGGCGAAGGGCAACGCGGCCTTCGGCGAGTTCGGCCGCGAAGGGGGCGAGTGGAAGCACGGGGACACGTACGTGTTCGTCGTCGACGCCGCCACGCACCGGATCCTCTTCCACGGCCACGACCCGGCGCGCGTGGGAGAGGACCTGACCACGATCCGCGGCGCCGAGGGGCGCGCCTTCGGTCGGTGGGGCGTCCAGGGGCTCGCCGGCAGCCGGGATCGTGCCTGGATATTCTACAAGCGCGCCCGTCCGCGCGGCGGCGCGCCGACCTGGAAAGCGACCTTCCTGCGCCGGGTGCAGGGCCCGTCGGGCGAGCGCTACATCGTGGGCAGCGGCCTGTACGACCTCGTGCCGGATCGCCGCTTCGTGGTCGAGCTGGTCGACATGGCGGCCGAGCGCATCGAGCGTGACGGGCGGGCCGCGCTGGCGCTCGTCCGCGATCCGAAGGGGCCCTTCGTCTATCGCGACACGCAGGTGTTCGTGATCGACACCAAGGGCAACGTCCTCGCCGACCCCTTCTACCCGGAGCTGGAGCGGAAGAACCAGATCGACCTGAAGGACGCCGCCGGCCGTCCTGTACAGCGCGATCTGGTCCATCTCGTGCAGACAGAGGAGGCCGGCTGGCGCACGGGATACCTGTGGCCGCGGCCGCGCGGCGGGGCCCCCGGCCACAAGGACCTCTACCTGCGGAGAGTCCGGCTCGGAAAGCAGACCCTCGGCGTCGGCTCCGGCCTGTTCGTCGAGTGAGCGGGAGGGTCCATGCCGAAGTTCGCCCGCGCGGAACTGGAGCAGGCCTTCCGCACCTCTTCGGGGAACCATCTTGACGTTCCAGCCTCGGCGGGACATATAGCTGCGGCCTTCTCTTCGGAACAACGAGCATCCACGCCTGCTTCGTAGCTTCTGTCTTGCTAGCGTGACCAACCGGCCCCCGCGCGGGCAGGTTCTTCCTGTCGGCCAGCCGAGGGCACGGGTGAGCACCGTCCCATCTCGAACGTCGACGGGTCGACGCTGCTGGACAGATGGGAACGCGCGTGCCCCGGAGGGGGTCGCCCGAAATACCGGTTCCACGTCCAACATCTTCCCGTGCGCCCCGCGGGGCGCACAGGGCGTGCGGGAGGATCGACGCTTGCACGTGGTCGCCCACGACCGACCTGCCCGGAGCGCGGCTCGAGGAGGCTGGGGGAGTGTGAGAGATGCGGCAACGGCCGAAAGCTCTCGGCTTTGCGCTATTGCTGGCTGCGCTCGCAGCACTTCACGTCGGGAGCCCGGCGCACGCTGCGTCCGTCTCGCTGAAGTGTCGGCGCGCGTGCCACGACCGGATCGCCGCGTGCGTCGCCGCCGGGGGCCGCCGAGGGCCCTGCAGGAAGAGCATGCTCGGGCGCTGCAAACGAGCGGGTGTCGCCGTCTGCCAGGGCCAGGCCGGAGCCACCACCACATCGACCACTACGCCGACCACCACGACGACCCTGACCGGGGGCGGCTTCCTGTCCGGTCTCGTGACCGATCCGACGGTGGTCTTGACCGAGCCCGAGACGCCCAGGCCCGCGTACGAGCTGCCGGTGCGCCCGGCGGTCTTCCACGTGCCGATCATGCGCATCGCCAATGATCCCGGCCTGCCCACGCTCCCCGTGAGCGGCACGTGGGGTTCGGATGCCCGCCACGTCTACTCCAAGCAGCAGCCCTGGAGCGCGGACGAGAGCCTGATCAGCATCGAGAACAGCGGCGGCCCTTCGCCGCTCATCCTCGACGGCTTCACGAATCTGCCGAGGTACGCCCCGTGCAGCAACTACGATCTGTGGGACTACCGCTGGCATCCGAGCCGTGCCCACGCCCACGAGCAGATCAACGTCGACTCCAGCGGCACCCGGCTCTCGTGGTTCGACGTCGTGTCCTGCACGGAGACGCGCTCCTGGTCGCTGCCGATCGCAGCCGACTACGGCATCGGCTCGGGCGAGGGCAACCCGTCGAACGACGGGCGCTTCGTGCTGATCGGCGGCACGCGGCAGATCTACGTGGTCGACATGGACCCGCAGCCGCCGTTCGCGCCCTATCCCAACCAGCGCATCGGCCCGGCACTCGACGCTTCCAACTGCGGACTCTCGGACTGCTCGATCGACTGGGCCGGCATGTCGGCCTCGGGCAAGTACGCCGTCGTCTCGTACAATGGCGACAACCCGCGGGTGTTCGACGTCAACACCTCGACGCTGGCACTCACGCCGCACGCGATGTCGACCAGCTCCTACCGCTGCCAGGGCACGGCCGCAGGCGGCTTCATGTACAGCCTCGGCCACGCCGACGTGGCGGTCAACCCGTTCGACAGCAACGAGGACGTGCTCGTCGGCCAGGACGAGTGTCTCATCACCGGAGAGACGGTGAACGGGGTGCTCATCTCGCACGTCATGATGGCGCGTCTCCGCGACGGCCAGATCACCGCGCTCACCGATCCGAACAACGAGGCCTACGCGCACCACATCTCGACGCGCAACGTGAATCGTCCGGGCTGGGCGTACGTCGACTTCTACCCGGAGGACGGCAAGCGGTTCAGCGACGAAATCATCGCCGTCAAGCTGGACGGGAGCCACGCGGTCCAGCGCTTCGCCCACAAGCACAGCGCCTTCGACGGGTGCTACCGCTGCGAGTCGCACGTCGCCCCCTCGATGGACGGACGGCGCGTGCTGTTCGCCAGCAACTGGGCCGAGCACTGTGGTGCGTCGTGCGGCTCGCCCTCGGACGTCGAGGACTACCTGATCGATGCGCGCGCGCCCTAGCTAGCCCAGGGCCAGGCGCATGCCTACCCCACCCGCGCGAGCCCGAGCCTTCCCTGCCAGCGGTGCGCCAGCAGCGCGCGCACGGCCGCCGACTCCGGCCGCGACAGCTCCGGGTCCTCCCTCAGCCACGCGAGCGCCTCGTCGCGCGCGGCCGTGAGCAGCGCCGTGTCGCGCAGCAGGTTCGCGACGCGGAAGTCGGGCAGCCCCGCCTGCCGCGTGCCGAGGAAGTCGCCGGGCCCGCGGAGCGCGAGGTCTGCCTCGGCGATGTGGAAGCCGTCGGTCGACTGCTCGAGGGTGCGGAGGCGCTGGTAGGCGTCCTCGCCCGTCCAGTCCGGCAGGACGAGGAAGCAGTGGCCGCGCGCGCGGCCGCGGCCGACGCGGCCGCGGAGCTGGTGGAGCTGCGCCAGGCCGAAGCGCTCGGCGTGCTCGATCACGATCGCGGTCGCGTTGGGCACGTCGATGCCGACCTCGATGACCGTGGTCGAGACGAGCACCTGGTGCTCGCCCGCCTTGAAGCGGCGCATGACGGCATCCTTCTCCTCGGCCTTCATGCGGCCGTGGACGAGGGCCAGGCGGAGCCCCGCGAGCGGTCCGTCGGCGAGCTCGTGCACCATCGTGGTCGCGGCGCGCAGCGCCGACTTCTCCGACTCCTCGACCAGCGGGTAGACGATGTAGGCCTGGTGGCCGGCGGCGATCTCGCCGCGGATGCGCCCGTAGACCCGCTCGCGGCGCGACTCGCGGCAGAGCTCGGTCGTGATCGGGGTGCGTCCCGGGGGCAGCTCGTCGAGGGTCGAGACCGCGAGGTCGCCGTAGAGGGTCAACGCGAGCGTGCGCGGGATGGGCGTGGCGCTCATGACGAGCACGTCGACCGATTCGGCGCCGCGGCGCTGGAGCGCCGCGCGCTGGAGCACGCCGAAGCGATGCTGCTCGTCGACGATGGCGAGCCCGAGGCGCGCGAAGGCCACGCCCTCCTGGATGAGCGCGTGCGTGCCGACGGCGAGCGGGATGGTCCCCTCGGCGAGCCCGGCGAGCGCGCTCTTCCGCGCCTTCCCCTTGACCGCGCCGGTGAGCAGCACGGGCTCGACGCCGAGGGGCGCGGCGAGCGGCCCGACCGTCTCGAAGTGCTGCTCGGCGAGCAGCTCGGTGGGCGCCATGAGCGCCGCCTGGTGGCCCGCCTCGACGACGGTCAGCGCCGCCAGGAGCGCGACCAGCGTCTTGCCGCTGCCCACGTCGCCCTGGAGGAGCCGGCGCATCGGGTGCGGCGCCGCCAGGTCGGCCGCGATCTCGGCGAAGGCGCGCTCCTGCGCGCCCGTCGGCCGAAAGGGGAGGCGCCGCTGCAGCGCGGGCACGAGGCGCGTGGACGGCGGAAAGGCCGTGCCCGGCTCCTGCCCGGCGGCGCTCCGTCGGAGTGCCAGCCCGAGCTGGAGGAAGAAGAGCTCGTCGAAGATGAGCGAGCGGTGGGCGAGCGAGCGCACCTCGCCGAGCGCCTGGAGGTCGGCCTCGGGCGCGGGCGTGTGCACGTGGCGGAGCGCGCGGCCCAGGTCGATCACGCGCTGGCGCGCCGCGACCGCGGGCGGCAGCGCGCTCGGCACGCGCTCGGCGAACTCCTCGACCGCGGCCTGCGCGATGCGCCGCATCGCCCCGGGGTGCATCGCGGTCGGCTTCTCGTAGACGGGCACGATGCGCGGCAGCGCGGCCGGGTCCTCGTCGGCGCCGAGGATCTCCATCTCGGGGTGGATGATGCGCTTGGGACCGCCGCCGAGCGGCGGCTCGACCCGCCCGTGCACGACCAGCCGCTGCCCCTCGCGGAGGCGCCGGCTGAAGTACGGGATCTGGTGGAACCAGACGAGGAGGAGGAGCCCGTCGCCGTCGCGCAGCACGACCTCGAGGACGCGCCG
>WNGD01009647.1_pt1 | contig 13316 bp, 9 predicted proteins | sample 5400671 | NCBI WGS metagenome assembly WNGD01 (sample SAMN13153369, study PRJNA577476) | soil metagenome | isolation source: 40 cm soil or saprolite under grassland replicate 2 | place: USA:California | collected 2016-06-15
CATCGTCCGCGGTGATGCACCTTCTCGGGTGCGGGTTAACACCGTCCGGTTCGCACCCGGCGCCCGCACAGCCTGGCACTCGCACGCTGTCGGGCAAACGCTCTACGTCACCGAGGGCCGCGGGCTGGTGCAGTCGCGCGGCGGCGACGTCGTCGAGCTGGGGCCCGGCGATGTCGTCCGGACCACGGCCGGTGAGGAGCACTGGCACGGCGCCGCGCCCGGGCACTTCATGACCCACATCGCCATCTGGGAAGCCCCGGACGAGGACCGCGAAGAAACCTCCTGGGGCGCGCACGTCACCGACGCCGAGTACGACATCCGCGACCACTGAGCCCGCTCATCGCCCGGCCCGCGGTCATGCGGTGGCCCGGCGCACAGAACTAGAGAAGCAACGACGAAGGAAGCAGCGAACCCATGCGTGCCACCTACATGTACGGCGCCGGCGACGTCCGCGTCATCGACGTCCCAGACCCGGTCATCCAGCAGCCCACCGACGCGCTGGTGCGGGTCGTCCGCGCCTGCATCTGCGGCTCGGACCTGCACCCCTACCACTCCATGCCCACCACACCCGAGGGCAGTTCGATGGGCCACGAGTGCGTCGGCGTGGTCGAGGACATCGGCCGCGACGTCTCCGCCGCCAAGAAGGGCGACCTGGTCGTCGTCCCGTTCGCGTGGTCGGACGGCACTTGCGACTTCTGCCGCGAGGGGCTGCAGACCTCCTGCCGCCACGGTGGGTTCTGGAGCGCGAACACGGTCGGCGGCATGCAGGCGGAGGCACTTCGGGTTCCGCTCGCCGACGGCACCTTGGTTCCGGTCCCGGTCGGTGAGAACTCGCCGCTGCTGCCCGCACTGTTGACCCTGTCCGACGTCTACGGCACCGGCTACCATGCCGCCGTCCAAGCCCACGTCACCCCGCGCACCACCGTCACCGTCATCGGTGACGGCGCGGTCGGGCTGATGGCCGTGCTGTCCGCCAAGCGCCTCGGCGCCGAACGGATCATCCTCATGGGCAGGCACACTGCCCGCACCGACCTGGGCCGCGAGTTCGGCGCCACCGACGTCGTCGCCGAGCGCGGCGAGGAAGGAATCGCGCGCGTGCGGGAGCTCACCGGCGGTGACGGCACCCACGTCGTCGTCGAAGCCGTCGGCCACATGCCCGCCTACCAGCAGGCCATCGGCGTCGTCCGCGCAGGAGGTGTCATCAGCCGCGTCGGCGTCCCTCAGTACGAGGACGCGCCAGTCGGCTTCGGCAGCCTCTTCGGGCCCAACATCACCCTCACCGGAGGCCCCGCCCCCGCCCGCGCCTACATCGAAACCCTGATCCCCGACATCCTCGACGGAACGGTCGAGCCCGGCCGCGTGTTCGACCGCACCGTCGACCTCGACGGCGTTCCCGAGGGGTACCAGGCGATGGACGAACGCCAGGCCCTCAAGGTGCTGGTGACGCCGTGAGTGGCTGGGCTGCTACCGAACTGGACACGATCGCCGGGCGGGACGAGCTCACCGTTGCCTCGCGGCGCAACGACAGCAGCCTGACCCGCCCGCGCATCGTGTGGGTCTCCTGCGTCGGCGACGAGGTGTTCGTCCGCTCCGTCAACGGCCCGGACGCCGCCTGGTACCGCTCCACCCGGGTCCGCCACGCCGGTCACATCAGCTGCGGCGAGGTCGACAAGGACGTCACCTTCGACGATGTCAGCGAGGACACCAGGCTCAATGCCGACGTAGACGCCGCCTACCGGGCCAAGTACCGCCACTACGCCCGCAGCATCGTCGACTCCATCTGCAGCGCCCAGGCGCGCAATACCACGCTCAAGCTCGTCCCCGGCGGCTGAGCGCCGTGACAGGCAGGAAGGAACACAGCATGGACAAGCGAATCCTCGGCTCAGGCGGACTGGAGGTCTCCGCCATCGGCTTCGGCGCAATGGGCATGAGCCAAAGCTACGGGCCCAATCCCGGCGACCGAGCGCAGATGATCGACCTGCTGCGGGCGGCGGTCGACCGCGGCGTCACCTTCTTCGACACCGCCGAGGTGTACGGGCCGTTCGTCAATGAAGAGCTCGTCGGTGAGGCGCTCGCACCGGTGCGCGACCAGGTCGTCATCGCAACGAAGTTCGGCTTCGCCTTCGACGAGCAAGGTAGCCAGACCGGGTTGTCCAGCCGGCCGGACTCCATCAGGGCCGCGGTCGACGGGTCGCTGCGCCGCCTCGGCGTCGAACGCATCGACCTGCTCTACCAGCATCGCGTCGACCCGCAGGTGCCCATCGAGGACGTCGCCGGTACCGTCGCCGAGCTGGTCGCCGCCGGCAAGGTCGCGTACTTCGGGTTGTCCGAAGCCGGCGCGGCGACCATCGCCCGCGCTCACGCGGTACACCCCGTCGCAGCCCTGCAGAGCGAGTACTCGCTCTGGTGGCGCGAGCCCGAGACGCAGATCATCCCGACACTCGAGCGACTCGGCATTGGGCTGGTGCCGTTCAGCCCGCTCGGCAAAGGCTTCCTCACCGGGTGCATCGACACCAGCACGGCGTTCGGCGACGGTGACATCCGCGCGAGCATTCCGCGGTTCACTGCCGAGGCCCTGGCCGCGAACCAGGCGCTGGTCGATCTGCTCGGCGCCATCGCCGCCGCCAGGAACGCCACGCCGGCACAGATCGCGCTTGCCTGGCTGCTCGCCCAACGCCCCTGGATCGTGCCGATCCCGGGAACCCGCCGGCTGGACCGGCTCGAGGAGAACCTCGCCTCCGCCGACCTCGAACTCACGGCCGACGATCTCGCGGAGATCGATACCGCCGCCAGCCAGATCGTCGTCGAAGGCGCCCGCTACCCCGAGGCGATGCAGCGCCTCATCGACCGCTGACTGCCTCCCACCCATCATCCGAAGGAGCGGCCGTGCGACTGCCTGTGCGGGCCGTCCTGCCTGCCGCGCGCAGGCGCTCAACGACAGATTCATTAACGGCTCTGTCCACTGTGGACAGTCGAAGCTCCGTCGAGCGTGGCTTCATACGCGGCGCCGCCCCGGTCGCTGCTCAAGAATCGCGTGCGGCGTTCGGTGGTGGGATTCAGCGCGGCACGGGCCAGCTGACAGACGCCCGCGCCGCTGCGCTCAACTCGGACCTCGACCCGGTGCGACGCCGGCACGACGAAGTCACGAACGACCCAGCAGCGCTTCGCCGAGTCTTCGCCCGTCGTGTCGAAACGAGCCTCCCGAGTCGCCGAACCTGTGCGCTAAGACGCTCGCGATGCGATCGGGGTCGCGGGCTCATCGACCGGCTCGCCCCGAATGTCCACCGGCACGATCGACTTGATCGGCTCGACGGGCCAAAGCGTCCGATCGGTCAACGACATCACGAAGTGCGGCACCCGCGGACCGTCCCTCGCATGTGAGCACGCAGCTGCGCCGATGGACACGCGCGGCTGTTCGCGTGCGTACGGTGAGGCCTGTTTGCTGTTTACTCGACCCAATGAAGGCCCGGGGTAGAGGGGAGTGCCCGTGTGATTCGGCGGGCAGCGTGCGATGAGCGACCGATTTGATGGTGATCCGGACACGCTGCGCGAACTGAACCGGCGCAGGGTCATTGCGGCGCTGCGCGAGTTGGACGCGGCGAGCCGGGCTGACCTGTCGCGGGTCACGGGGCTGTCGCGGGGCACGGTCGCGAGCATCGTTGCGGACCTGCAACGCGAGGGCGTCCTGCGGGCTGGGGGCGCGCGAGATATGCCGATGAGCGGGCCAGGACGGCCGCCGGCGCTGCTAACCCTGGCTCCGCCAGCGGGGTTGGCCGTGGCTGTTGACCTTGGCCACCGGCACGTCCGGGTCGTGGCCGGCGATGCAGAGGGCGTAGTCGTAGAGGAGCGACTTTCCGACCTCCCACCGGCGATGCCCGCCAGCGACATGCTCGCCGCCACGGCCGACCTCGTCGCCGAGCTCGCGACCGCACAGAACTTGGGCCCACGCGACGTAGTTGCCGCGACTCTTGGTCTTCCGACGCCCATGGACCTCGACGGGCAGCCGATGACCCCCCGCTTTCGCGGGCTCGATCTCGCCGAGGCGAGCGGGCTCGCGCGCCTCACCAGCCGGATCTTCATCATGAACGACGCCGATCTCGGCGCACTCGGCGAGGCGGCGTTCGGCGCCGCACGCGGCATCGATAACTTCGTGTTCGTCAAGCTGTCGCACGGCCTTGGCGCCGGCCTGGTACTCGGCGGCCGGCTGTTTCGCGGTAGCGCGGGACTTGCCGGCAACATCGGTCACGTGCGGGTGCGCGAGGAGGGCAACGTCTGCATCTGCGGCAACCGAGGCTGCCTGGAAACGCTGGTATCGGCCGACAGTTTGGTGGCTGCACTGCAACCGGCGCACCCGGACGGTGATTTGAGCGTTGCCGACCTGTTCCGACTCGTGCGGGATGGTGACATCGGAGCATGGCGACTTGTCAGTGACGCCGGGGCGATGGTCGGCCGGATCTTGGGCGAGATCGTCAATGTCCTCAATCCCAGTGCCATCGTCGTGGGCGGGAGCCTGAGCGCTCTGGGCGAGCCGTTGCTGCAGGGCATTCAGGCGTCGGTCTCGCGGTACAGCCAGCCGATCGCAGCCGCACGACTTGAGGTGGTCCGAGCCGAGTGCGGTGAGCGGGCCGAGGCGCTCGGGGGGCTGGCGGTGGCTCTCGGGCTGGTCGACGCGGCCCTCCCGCGCCGGGGCATGGTGCCCGACACGGCAGCTCAACCGGGTGCCTAATTTCGACTAATCAAGAAGCAAAATCATCTGACTTCACGCCGTTTTACGGGTATTGACTGACCAGAAATCCTCCCTTAACGTTCGTTTCGCCAGCTGGACCTCATTTGTGGCAGGTGTCGCGCGGCGCAGGCCACCCAGGTACCGAGCGCTTTTTGCGCAACGGGAGGTTCTTATGAAGAGAGCACAGTTCCCACGCCTCAGAATTGCGCTCGCCGCGAGCACCATGGCGATCGCCCTGGGGGGCGTCGCGGTGGCGGTGTCAATGCAGACCGCCGATGCACAACACAGCAGGCCCGGTGAGGTGAAGACCAGTGGTGGCTGGGTCCGCGGCGTCGCCGCGACGAACTACGGCGAATACCTGGGCATCCCGTATGCCGCACCACCGGTCGGGGCACTGCGGCTGATGGCTCCACGGCCGGCAGCCGGCTGGTCGGGCGTGCGGGATGCCACGCAGTTCGGCAGTCGCTGCGTGCAGGGCAGCGGGTGGGACCCCGGATACGAGAACCCGATCCTCACCGAGGACTGCCTCTACCTCAACGTGTACGTGCCCGAGCATGTTCGCCCGGGCGGCCCGGTTCTCGTCTGGATCCACGGCGGCGGGTACACCGGTGGGGCCGGCCAGGACACCGATCCGCGAAAGTACATCGATCAGAGCGGCAGCATCTACGTGACGGTCAACTACCGACTCGGCGCCCTGGGCTTCCTCGACCTGCCTGAGCTGGGAGACGGTGCCGGCAACTTCGGCTTGCTGGACCAGCAGGCGGCGCTCCGCTGGGTTCACGACAACATCAATGCCTTCGGCGGCAACCCGAACAACGTCACCATCGCCGGCCAGTCCGCAGGCGGTGGTTCGGTCTGCGACCAACTGTCCTCGCCGACCGCCGCCGGCCTGTTCCAGCGGGCGATCATCGTGAGCGGCGGATGCAGCATGACGGCGCAGAGCGCTGCGCACACCGCCAGCCAGGCGTTCGTCACGACGCTCGGCTGCACCGATCCGGCCACCGTGCTCGCCTGCGTTCGCGGCAAGAGCACCGCGCAGATTCTCCAGGCGCAGCAGGCCGCACCGGGCGTGCGTCCGGCGGTAGGCGGAGGCGCATTCCCGCTGGATCCGGCGGTTGCTGTTCCCGCTGGAAAGATCAACCGGGTTCCGGTGGTGAACGGGCAGGTGCACGACGAGCGCCGCCTGTTCGTGTTCCAGGGCAACGACTACCTCGGGCATCCGGTCACGGCGGACAGCTACGCGACGACCGTCCGGTCTACCTACGGCGCCGACGCGGACAAGATCCTGGCCGCCTACCCGGTGTCCGCCTATCCGACACCGGGCATCGCGCTGGCGACGGTGCAAAGCGATGCCGCCTCCTACACCCGCCAGGAGCTCGACAGTCAGTTCGCCCAGTGGGTGCCGACGTATGCGTATGAGTTCGCCGAGGAGCAGACGCCGCAGTTCTACTCGATCTACCGGCTCCAGCAGGCCGGCGGCGTGGCGGCGCATTTCGATTTCGGCGCGACGCACGTCGACGACCTGGGCTATCTGTGGGAGTACCTCGGGCACACGCCGCCGTACTCCGACGACCAACTCGCCCTGTCCGATCAGATGATCACTTTCTGGTCGCAGTTCCAGGACCGTGGCGACCCGAATGCGGACAACGTGCCGACCTGGCCGAGGTTCACGTCGGCTCAGGGCGACTGGATGGAGCTGAAGGGCTGCGTCACGTCCGAGGCCGGCAGCCGGCCGCCCGCGGCCTGCTCTGCTGCCAGCGCCAACTACGTGAGCGACCACAAGCTCGCGCTGTGGGCAACAGTGCTCGGCTGAGCCGTCCGGTCTGAAAGTCCACCCGCAACCGTTGCCGGTACGGGGGTCTGGCTGCGTCCAGCCCCAGTGCCGGCCGAGGAAAGGTCCCCAAATGCTTCGACTAAAACCTCGTCTGGCGATGATTGCCGCCGGGTTGGCGCTGGCCGCCACCGTGACCGGCGTGGGTGCCGCGGCCTCGATGGCCGGCCCGCCCGGTCCCGCGCAGGTCGTCCAGACCGCCAACGGCTCCGTGCGCGGCGTCGTCAGCGACAGCTATCGAGTCTTCAACGGCATTCCCTATGCGGAGCCTCCGGTGGGGCAGTTGCGCTGGCAGCCGCCGCAGCCCGCTGCTGCGTGGGCCGGGGTGCGGGACGCGACACAGCCCGGCTCGGACTGCGTGCAGACAGCCGTGGCCTGGCGTCCGGCCGCGGCGAGCACCGACGAGGACTGCCTGGACCTCAACGTGTGGACGCCACGGCAGGCGCATGACGGGTCCGGGCTGCCGGTGGCGGTCTGGTTCCACGGCGGCGGTTCCGTCAACGCCGCGGGGCGCGACTTCCTGCCCGTCTCGATGGTGCAGCAGGGCAACATGCTCGTGGTCACGGTGAACTACCGCCTGGGCGCCCTGGGCTTCCTCACCCTGCCGCAACTCGACACCGTCTCCGGCGCGTCGGGCAACTACGGCCTGCTCGACCAGATCCAGTCCCTGAAGTGGGTCAAGGACAACATCGCGCGCTTCGGCGGTGACCCCAGCCGGGTGATGATCGCGGGCCAATCAGCCGGCGCGAGCTCGGTATGTGCGGTGCTGGCATCGCCGGTGGCCGCGGGCCTGTTCAGCACGGCTGTCGTCGAAAGCGGCGGTACCTGCTCGGCCACGCCACGATCAGCCGCCCAACAGCAGGACGCCGCGTTCGTGACTGCGCTCGGTTGCGATACCGGCGACGCGTCGGCCGTAGTGGCGTGCCTGCGCCAGAAACCGCCGGCGGAGATTCTCAACGCCCAGCAGCACGCGGGCACGTGGGGACGGGTGATCGAGGCAGGCGTGTTGCCGCTCGATCCCCAGAACGCATTCGCCAGCGGTGCCTTCAACCAGGTGCCGGTGCTGATCGGCGGCACCGCGAACGAGGACCGGGCCTTCACCTACGAGCAGAACGACCTCATTAATCAGCCCATCACCGCCGCCGGCTATGTCGCCATGGTTCGGGCGAGCTTCGGCGCCGACGCGCCCGCGGTCCTCGCGCATTACCCGTTGGCCGACTACTCGGTGCCCGGGGCCGCCTGGTCAGCGGTCCGGACCGACAGCCGGCACCCGTGCCCCGAGCTGTCGAACGCCGCATCCCTGTCCGTGGCTGTGCCGACGTACGTGTTCGAGTTCCGCGACGAGACGGCACCGCTGCGTCCCTACGAACTGGTGCCGTCGTCGTTCTCGCTGGCGACGCAGCACTCCTCGGAACTGCCCTACCTGTGGGGCTCGAACACCATGACGCCGCTGACGTCCGAGCAGCGGCAACTCTCCGCGGACATGATCGCGTACTGGGCGCAGTTCGCGCGCACCGGCGCGCTCGCGCCGAGCGGGTTGCCGTCCGTGCCGCGCTACTCCGCCTCGTCGCCGCACGAGGTCGCGTTCAACAGCGACGGGCCGGCGATCGTCGACGACATGGCCACCATCCACCAGTGCTCGTTCTGGGCCGGCCTTTCCTGACCGAAGGAGTTGTACCGACATGATTTCGTCCCAACTGATCAGACGTCTGTGCCTCGGCGCCGCAGGTGCGCTGGCGCTGTCGCTGCTCGTCGCACCGCTGCGGCTCACGGCGGCGTCCGCGCCGCCCGGCGGCCCCGGACCTCAGTTGACCGTCCCCACCGCACAGGGATCGTTGCGGGGCACGGTCTCGGAGAATGCTCGCGAATTCCTCGGAGTGCCCTACGCCGCGCCGCCGGTGTACGACCTGCGCTTCGCACCACCCGCGCCGCCCAAGCCGTGGCAGGGCGTGCGCCCGGCGACGGCACAGGCACCTGCGTGCATCCAGTTCCAACCGTCGGGCGTCACCAACAACCAGGCCGCCAGCGAGGACTGCCTGTATCTCGACGTCTACACGCCGCCCGGCGCGCAACCGGGTGACAAGCTGCCGGTGGTCTTCTGGATGCACGGTGGCGGGAACACCCAGGGCACCGGCGTCATCTACGGCGGCCAGCGGATCGCCACCTTGACCAACTCCGTCTTCGTGTCGATCAACTACCGGCTCGGCGCCTTCGGCTGGCTGACCCTGCCGCAGCTGGACGTCAGTCCGTACGGTCCGGGCAACTACGGCCTGCTCGATCAGATCGCGGCGCTGAAGTGGGTCGTCGCGCACCGCTGGCCAAAGGCCTGTTCCAGCGGGGCATTCTCGAGAGCGGACCGTGTAGCAGCACGACGCCGACGGTGACCACCGCCGAGGCAAGGGCCGCACAGTTCGTGGCGGCCGACGGGTGCACCGATCCGTCGACGGTGGTGAGCTGCCTGCGCGGCGTCGAGCCCTACGCCATCGCGAACAAGGCCTGGACGCCCAACCTCGTGGCGGCCGAACAGCAGGTCGTGATCAGCGGGGCAACCGCAGGTACGCCGGTGCTGCCGGTGCCGCCGGGGCAGGCGATCTCGACCGGCAACTGGAACAAGGTGCCGTTGCTGATCGGGAACGTGCGCAGCGAGTCCAAGCTGCTCAGCGCGTTCGGCCATTTCGACATGACCGCCGACCAGTACGTGGCGGCGATCAGGTCGCAGTTCGGGGCGAATGCCGACGCGGTGCTCGCGCACTATCCGGCGAGCAGCTACCCGGCACCCTTCTACGCCCTGGCCGCGGTGGGCACCGACTCGGGGAACGCGTGCCGCAGCTACTGGCTGGCCACCCGGACCGCGCCGCAGGTGCCGACCTTCGAGGAGGAGTTCGACGACCCGACCTCGCCGACACTCTTCGGATTCCAGCCGCCGGGCATCGACATGTCCAACGCGCACAGTGCCGAGCTGGCCTACCTGTGGAACTTCACGCTCGGCGACCGACCGCTGACCAACACCGAGCTCGCGCTGGCCAAGCAGATGGACCGCTACTGGGGCGCGTTCGCCGAGAACGGCGATCCGGATGTACCCGGTCAGGTGGCCTGGCCCAAGGTAACAACGGACAGCCACCCGGTGATCGACTTCCGGCCCACCGGCAACACGGTATCCGCCACGCTGTTCCCGGCCGAGCACCAGTGCGACTTCTGGGCCACGGTCGAGCCGACGGCCTGATTTCTGCGCCAAATCCGGCACCAATCCGAGGAAGGACTGACGCCCATGATTACTCGACGAGCCATGCTGACCGCCGCTGCCGCCGGCGGCCTGTCGTCCGTGGTGGCGCCGGCGAGCGCCGCTCTAGCGAGGGCCGAGAAGGGGGCCGCCGCGGCCCGGTCGACGGCGGGAGGTTCGCTGCGCGTCGGCGCGGCGCGGGTCGACATCACCCCGCCGGAGAATCCGACGTACCCGGAGCTCACCGAGTTCGGTTTCGAGAAGGCCAACCTTCGCGCGATCGTCGTGGATAACCGCGGGAAGCGCGCGGCCCTGATCGGCGTGGCCACAGGCTCGATAGACCAGCCGATATTCACCGACGTCATCGGCAAGGTCGCCGCGGAGTTGAAGACACCCGTCGCCAACGTGATTGTCTCGGCGACGCACGTTCACAGCGCAACGGTCCCCGGCAGCCCGATTGCTACCAGCGCGTGGGCCAATACCCCCGGCTACCTGGCCAACGCCGCGGTGAACGCGGTCAAGCAAGCCACAGCCCGTCTCGAGCCGGCCCTGGTCGGCTACTCCACGGGACAGGCGTACCTGAACGTCAACCGCGACGCCATCGACCCGAAGACCCAGCTCTGGACGCAGGCCGCGAACCTCGACGGCCCGGTTGACAGGACGGTTGCGGTCTTGTCGTTCGTCCGACCCGGCGGGGCACCGATCGCCGCCTACGTCACCTATGCCATGCACGCGATCAACAGTTACCTGACCGACTACCTGAGCGCCGATTTCCCCGAGGCGATGAGCCAGTGGGTGGACGAGGCCTTTGGCGGCGACACGGTAACCGTGTTCGCGCAGAACGCCTCGGGCGATGTCAACCCGCTCTGGCTGCGCACCGGCACCGACGTGCTCGCGTCGAAGGAAGGGGCCGCCGTCACCGGCTACGAGCAGACCCGCGAGCCGATCGAGGAGCCGCTGCGAGATGCCAAGGTGCCCAACAAGCCGGCCGACCCCAAGCTCGTGCGGCAGCTGTTCGAGTACGAACGGGCGCTCGGCATCATCCTGGGCGAGGAGGTCATCCGGGTGATGTCCCACACGGACGCGACCGACGGGGACCCACAGATCTGGGGTGCTCAGCACACCGTGACCTGCCCGGGCCGTACGCGTCTGGACGATGCCCGCGAGGGCGTGCCCGGCGTGTACAAGGACGGTCCGGACGTGGACATCCTCACCGGTGTGCTCGGCATCGGCGATGTCGCTATCACAACGGTGGCCGCCGAGATCTACACCAGAATCGCCCTACGGATCAAGGACGAGTCACCCATGAAGAACACGATGGTCGCCACGCTGGCCAACGGGAAGGCCGCGTCCGGCTACATCCCCGACGAGCAGTCCTGGGGCCACCTGACCTTCCAGGTGCTCGGCTCGAAATTGAAGCCGGGTTGCGCAGAGGCCGGCATTGTCAACAGCACGACGTCGCTGATCTCCCAGTACGCCGGCGCCCGGTGATCGGCGTCTGACACTGCACCAAAGGGCGGGGGCACTGCGAGCAGGTGCCCCCGCGTCAGACCCGGGAGCTGGCCTGGATGGCGAGGGCGATGGCGCCGAGGACGTCGGCGCGGTCGGCGAGGACGCTGGTGCGGATGGTGACCGCGTCGGCGATGGACAGCTGGGTATGGCGGTCGATGGCTTCACGGATGCCGGCGGTGAAGGACTTGCCCGCGGCGGCGAGCTCGCCGCCGACCACGAGCATGCCGGGATTGAGGAGGTTGCACAGGTCGGCCAGCGGGCGCCCGATGGCGCGACCGGCATCGATGACCACGCGACGCGCGCTCACGTCGCCGGCGGCGACGAGCTGGAGGACGTCGCTGATGGTGAGTGGTTCGCGGTGCATGTGCTGCAGGCTGGCGAGGATGTGGGGGACGGCGACGAGGGTCTCCAGGCAGCCGCGGTTGCCGCAGCGACAGACGGCTCCACTGGGCTCGGTCTGGACGTGTCCGAGTTCGCCGGCCGTGCCGGTCTCGCCGCGGTAGAGGCGGCCGTCGAGAACGAGTCCGGTGCCGATGCCCGTGGACGCTTTGACGTAGATGAAGTTGCGTACGCCCACCGCGGCGCCGTAGGTCATCTCGCCGAGTGCCGCGAGGTTCGCGTCGTTGTCGAGGAGCACTGGCAGGTGGATGCGTTGCTGGAGTTCTCGTGCCGGGCGGTGGTCGATCCAGCCGGGCAGGATGCTGTTGGTGACCACGCGCCCGGTTCCTCGCTCGACGGGTGAGGGCAGGCCCATCGCGACGCTGGTCACGTCGCCGACGTCGGCATCAATTAGGTTCAGTAATTGATCAAATTCATCTGCCGCTGCGTCGAGCGCATCATCGGGAGAATTGTCGACCTGGAGTTCACGTCGTTGCTCGATGAGAATTTGTCCGGCGAGGTCGGCCACCGCGGCACGCAGGTGACTGTGCCCGAAGTCGAGCCCGATCACGACGCCGCGCGGCGCGGCCAGGCGCAGTGTGGTGGCCGGACGGCCGGGGCCGGTTCTGCCTTTGACTGTCGGTACTTCCTGCACCAAGCCGGCTGCGAGGAGGCGGGCCACGGCGGCCGCGACGGTCGCTCGGGACAGGCCGGTGGCCTTGATCAGGTCGGCCCGGGTCGCGGATCCGGCGACGCGTAATGCGTGCAGGATCTGGTCCTGGCTGTATTGCCGGCGGGCCCCGCTCAGCGGGTCGCGCGTGGCCGCCGCCCACGGCAATCCTGGCAAGTCGCTGGGCATATGTCTCCCAATTAATCTGGACATATACGGTTGTAATGCTCGACAATTATGCATTAAGTCTCTTGACCCTACTAGACCTGCGTCGTAGGTTTCGGACCTGTTACGACTGGTCAGCGATCAGAAGTACCGGTCTGGGCACGAGGTCGCTGGCTGGCGCGGTGGGCACATAGGGGTGCTCGCCGGCCCGGTGTCGGTGGCTCGCAGGGGAAGAAGGCCCGTCATGAGTGGATACGCGCTGCCCAAGATCCATTTGCCATGGTCTCTCGTCGGCCGGCGGCACGGGACGGCTCGCCGTCGGGTGTTCGTGGCGGGCGGCCTCGCGGTGCTGGTCGCCGTCGCCATGTCGTCATTCGGGCTGGCGCCTGCTCCGGCCTTCGCGAGTCCCTCGGTCGTGTCCCCGGAGGTCGTGCACACCGGCGCCGGACCGACTGGCTACGCCGTCACGTTCCGCTACTACGACGGCAACCCGAACACGAAGAACGTCAAGATCCGCGGCGAGTGGTTCCTGTCCGACGTCGGGCACACCACGACGACGACATCGGCCGGGCGGCTGCCGAGCCAGTACCAGCCGGGTGACTTCCCGATCGCCAACCCGAACAACGGCGGCGCCGCGAACTGGCCGGTGCTGCCGATGACGCAGGACCCGACGACGCTGGTGTGGTCGTTCACCACGTCGCTGCCTCCCGGCACGTGGACGTACGGCTTCCTGCTGAACTGCACCGACGACACCATGAACTCCACCGTCGGCTGCCCGACCTCGGGTGAGATCTCGGACCCGGCCAATCCGTCG
>WNGD01004760.1_pt1 | contig 13313 bp, 12 predicted proteins | sample 5400671 | NCBI WGS metagenome assembly WNGD01 (sample SAMN13153369, study PRJNA577476) | soil metagenome | isolation source: 40 cm soil or saprolite under grassland replicate 2 | place: USA:California | collected 2016-06-15
TTACCGACCGAACTTCCGGACGGCTGTACTAGCGGCGACAGCGCGGGCGCCGCTTCCGCGGGGACGGCGCCGGCGCGCTCGCCGTCGCGACGGACTGCGGCACGAAGTGCTTGCAGGCCGAGGAAGACTAGATAGAGCGCGCCGGCGTACTTGACGCCGCGGAAGACGGACGCTGAGGCGACCAGGAGTGCGGCGATGCCGGCGCTGGTGGCGATAGTCCAGGTGGCTTGTCCGGCAGCGACTCCGACGCCGGTGAAGACACCGCTACGCCGCCCGCCGAGCAGCGTGTTGCGGATGGTCAGCGCGGTGTCGGGACCGGGCGTGACGATGACGACGACGGCGACGACGAGGAAGGCGAGCAGGTTGCCCATCAGCGCGCCGCCTCGACCGTGTCGTCGACATCATCAGCCGTTCGCTCGCTGCGCCACATTGGCGAGATCAACGCCGCGCAGCGCTCGAGCAGTTGCTGGTCGGCGCTGGTGAAGGCGTTCGGCTGCTCGCTCTCGACGTCGATCAACCCGACCGGCGCCCCGGCAGCGAAGACCGGGACGACGATCTCGGAGCGCGTCGTCGTCTGCGTCGTCAGGTAGCGCGGGTCGGCGCCGACGTCGCCGACGATGACGGTCCGCCGTGTCGCGACGGCAGCGCCGCAGAGTCCGGCGGCTCGCGGAAAGCGGGTATGTGCCGGTGGACCTGGGCCGTCCCAGCCGAGGACAGTGATCTCATCGCGGCGAACCTCGTAGATGCCGACCCAGCGGTAATCGCGGAAAGCGCGGATCGCGGCGGCGGCATGTACCGCGCGGACGCCGCGCTCACCGCCGGCGGCGCTGGCTTCGACTAGCGCGCGGCTGAGTTCACCCTCGTTCACGCCAGGGGCTCTGCTCCCGGCGCCATTGGGCGAGGGCCGCCGGTAGTCGCCGACGTAGGCCGGCACTGCTATGTCCTCCGGCACGCGCTCGGCGGTCTCGGGTTCGCCGGCGACCTGGCGCAGGTTGATGACACCGGCCCAGATCCGCAAGTCGAGGTCGTGCTCGAAGTCCTTTGGCGGCCCGCTGCGCATCTTGGCCGAGGCCTCGTCGATCTGAAGCGCCAGCACCAGCGTCGCCTTCAGCTCCTCGACGTTCGGCGCGCGCGCCTCCTGCGAGCGGCCGGGCGCGACATGCTCGACGACCGCCTCGAGCGCCAGACGCTTCTCTTCTTCGTCGTCGACCTTGCGCGCGCGTCCGAGGACGACCGCTGAGCGGTAGTTGAGCGAACTCTTGTAGACCGAGCGCGCCAGGACGACGCCGTCGAGCAGGGTCGCCGTCACGCAGACGTCGACGCCACCGGCCAGCTCGCGCAGCATGCGGCTCGCCGGCGAGCCGTGTAAGTAGAGCGTGTCGTCGACGCGGGCGTGGATCGTCGGGATCACGAACGGCTGCCCGTCGACGACGAAGCCGATGTGGCAGAAGACGGCCTCGTCGAGGATGGCGTCGATCTCCTCCCGTTCGTAGATGCCGCGCTCAGGGTGACGGCGGACAGCGATACGCGTCATGGGCTCGCTCACGCGCCTTCATCTCCCTCTCGTCGTTCGCCTCGTTGCCCGAGGTGCTTCGCGAGCCGGCGCTCGAGGTTGGCCCTGACCTCGGCCCAGTCCTCGTCGATGACGCTGTAGTAGGCCGAGTCGCGCTGCTCGCCGCCGCGGACCAGCATGTGGTTGCGCATGACACCCTCGAGCTGCGCCGGCAGCGCCTCGAGCGCGCGGCGGGAGCGCGTGTTGCTGGCGTCGGTCTTGAACTCGACCCGGCGGAAGCCGAGGGCGAAGGCCCGCTCGAGCATGAGCAACTTGGCCTCGACGTTGGCACCCGAGCCCCACTCGCTCCGCGCGTACCAGGTCATGCCGATCTCGACCCGGCGATGCTCGGGGTAGATCGAGTGGAAGCTGGTGCTGCCGATGGCCCGGCCGTCGCTCAAGCGCCGCGCGACGAGCGTGGCCCGCGGGTCGCGCAGGTCAGCGTTGCCGTTCGTGGCCAGCGTCCACTCGAGCCAGTGCGCGAAACCGGCCGCGGTTGAGCCGTCTACAGGCATCAGGCTCCAGTCGCTTTGAGCGGCGGCCGCAGCGAGATCGCGGGCGTGGCGCCGCTCGATTGGCTCGAGGACGATCAGGGTCCCGGTCAGCGGCTCCCGCAGTGCGGCCGCCGTCTCGTAAGGAGTGCCCGAGTCGAGGTCGACGGTCGTCGTCGGCGCCAGCTCGAGGACCAGCTCGGCCCGTCCGTCCTCGCCGCTGTCGGCGGGCGGCATCGCGATCTCGAAGCCGAGGCGTCGGTGAAAGGCCAGTGAACCGATGTTCACCGGCGACGTGATCGCCCGCACCCGGCGCCGCCCTTGTCGGCGGGCGACATCGACGAAGCGCTGGTAGAGCAGGCGCCCGAGGTCCTGCCCGCGCCAGCCGGGCGCGACCGCGACGGCGTGGATGTAGGCCTCCTCGGGGCTGCTCTGGGAGAGGAAGCCGACCAGGAAGGCGACCAGCTCTTGGTCGCGCTCGACGACGAAGCTGGTGTCGCGAAAGCAGCTGAAGAAGGGCCGCTGGAGGAGCGCTCCCATCGGCCGGCCCCACCAGTCGTCGACGACGGCCTGAAAGCGCCGGCGATCGCCGGGCTCGAGCGGGCGCAGCACTAGGCCGTCGGGCAGCCCGCCCGGCTCGGCCAGCCAATCGGTGACGGTTTGTGCTAGCACGTTATCTCGAAGGTGCTAATCTAATATGCCATGCTCGCCCGCGCCATGCCACGGGGTTTCGGAAGGCCGTCCCGGTGATTAGCGGCCGCACCGCCCGCGAGCTGGCGACCAGCATCGAAGCCCGTATTCGCGAGGGCGATCTCGCGCCGGGGGCGCAGCTACCGACCATCCGCGGCCTGGCCGCCGAGGTCGGGATCAGTCCGATGACCGTCGGCACCGCCTACCGCGAGCTGCGCCGCCGCGGCCTGGTCAGCGCGGCCGGTCGCCACGGCACCCGCGTCAGCCAGCAGCCGCCGCTGCCGGTCAGCTCGACGCCGGTGGTCCCGCCCGGCGCCCGCGACCTGGCCACCGGCAACCCCGACCCCGAGCTGCTGCCGGACCTGGCGGCGGCGCTCGCGCACTTTGACGCGCGAGCGCGAGCCCATCCTCTCAACAACAAGCTCGAGCGCCTGGTCGAGCTGGCCGCGGCCTCGTTCGCCGCCGACGGCATCGTCAACCCGGCCCTCGCCGTCGTCGGCGGCGCCCTCGACGGCGTCGAGCGCGTCCTCACCGCCCACCTCTCCCCGGGCGACGCCGTCGCTGTCGAGGATCCGAGCTTCCCGCGCGTGCTCGACCTGCTGCGCGCGCTCGGCCTGATGCTGGTGCCGGTCGCCGTGGACGACGATGGCCCGCGGCCCGAGGAGCTCGCGCCGGCACTGGCCGACGGGGCGAAGGCGCTGATCCTGACTCCGCGCTGGCAGAACCCGTTCGGCGCCCGCTTGACGGCGGCGCGGACGGCCGAGCTGCGGGCCTTGCTCGACGGCTACAGCGATGTGCTCGTCGTCGAGGACGACTTCGCCGGGCTTCTGGCCCAAGAAAAGGCGCACAGCGTCGCCGCCGGCCGCGAGCGCTGGGCCATCGTCCGCTCCTTGTCGAAGGCCTTCGGCGCCGACTTCCGCCTCGCCGTCATGACCGGCGACCGGACGACCGTCGCCCGCGTCGAGGGCCGCCAACTCCTCGCCACCGGCTGGGTCAGCCATTTGCTCCAAGAGCTGGTCGCCGATCTCTGGGCCGACCCGGTCGTTCAGGCACAAGTCGCCGAGACGGCCAGCGTCTATACCGCCCGTCGGCTGCTCATGCTCGACGCGCTCGCGGCGCACGGCATCCGCGCCCACGGCGTCTCGGGCCTCAACGTCTGGATCCCGGTCGCCGAGGAGGCGGCGACGGTGGCCGGCATGCTGCAGCGCGGCTGGGCCATCACCGCCGGCGAACGCTGGCGCCTGCGCAGCGGCCCGGCGGTCCGGATCACCATCTCGACCTTGCGTGATGACGAGACCGAGGCCGTCGCCCAGGATCTGGCCGAAGTACTCGAGCGCCGGCCGGGAGCCTTCTCCTCATGACCGATTTCGATCATCCGCGTCAGCGATGGGCGCCCAACGTTCACCCTGCGCGGCGATCTCTGCTGCGCGGACTGGAACCGGTGAGTATCGAAGGCACCGCTTCTGTCGGTACCGCGGCCGGGTTTAGCGCCGGTCGCGTTTTTCAAGCGCGTCAGGGCGACAGCGCCGACGTTCCCGGCAAGAACTGGCGCTGCAGCCACTACCTGCGGTACATCGACTACTTCACCGGTGACGCGCGCAGTGAGGTGGCTGCGCTGTGACTTTCCCCGAGTTCCCTTACCACCCGGATCCCGTTGGCACGGGCTCGGTCATCGAGTCAGTCGCGCGCTGCCGAGCCTGCGAGCAGGCTCGCGGCTACATCTACAGCGGCCCGGTCTACGCCGTTGACGAGCTCGATCGGACGTTCTGTCCTTGGTGCATCGCCGACGGGACGGCGGCGGCCAAGTTCGACGCTGAGTTCACGGACGTCGGGGTCGGCGTCCCCGATGACATAGCCGACGCCGTCATCGAGCTGATCGCCCGACGGACGCCCGGACTCTCCGGCTGGCAGCAGGAGCACTGGCTCTACCACTGCGGAGACGGGGCCGCCTTTCTCGGTCGTGTCGGGCGCGACGAGTTGACGCCCTACCCGGATGCGCTCGACACACTCCGCCGCGAGCACGATCAAGACCGATGGGCACCCGAGCAGATAGAAGAGCATCTCGCGTCCCTCAGCAAGGATGATCCGCCGACGGCGTATCTCTTTCGTTGCCGCCACTGCGGACAGCACTTGGCCTACTCCGACTTCACTTAGTGCCTGTCCCAATTGGCGATCTCCTCTGCCGATGAGTCCTACGGCTGGATGTGGATGAGCGTCGGCAGCTTCGACTGGCAGCGTGTCGCGGTCTCGATCGTCGTGGCAGCGGCGCTCGCGGTAGGGCTGGCGGCGGCATTTCTGTATCACGCCTCGACAACTCCGGATGTCGGGCCAACGGCCGCATCACTGGAGGACGCGTTCTCAGCGATCTTGGGCGTCTGCCTCGGATTGTTGATCGGAAGTGCCGTAGCGGCATTGCTCGTCCGCCGTGGCTCGAGCTTGCTGGCCGGCGTCGTCGTCGGCTTCGTTGCCTACTGGCTCGCCGTCGTGCCTTACTTCTTCTCATGGTCTTCGGACGACGTCAGCACCTCGGAGAACGTGGACTTCGTCTTGCTCGTCTTCGTCCCCGCCGGGCTGTCGGCAGTCACTGGCGCAGAAATCGGAAGGGTCATCCGCCGCGCCGTCGCGGCGTACAGGTCTCGCGATAGCGCGGGCAGCGACCGGGGTAGATGAGGCGCGATGGCAGGCGTCGATCACACCTACTCCTATCTCGCGCCGTCGTCGGTCACGGTCGCTGCGGGCCGGGCTGAGTTGGCGCTGGCGACCTCCGGTGGGAAGCGCACACACCCGTTCTTCTTCTCTGGCTTCCTCGGTGCGCCGCGGCAGACGGCGCAAGGGCTCTTGATCGTCGCCGAGGTGGCGCGGACGCGCTACTACGAGCCGCCGCAGATGGTGGCGGCGCGGATCCGCGCCGCCGACCCGGTCGTGACCAGCAACATCGACCGGCTGCGCTTCGAGTCCTTCTCGGCTTGCGCCGGGGTGTACGCGCGGCTCGACCTCGACCCGGAGGCGCTCGAGGGAACGCCGGCGGAGTGGGGTACGACCAACGTCGATTTCAACCCGCCGATGCGCGCGGCGCTGGCGCGAGTGCACGACGCCGACGCCATGCTGATGAACGTCGGCCACGACGAGGTGCAGCTGACGACGCTTGGCGGCTCGGCCGTCGAGCGCAACGTGCCGCTGCCGGAGCGCTGGCTGAAGGGCTTCGCCGAGGTGCAGGTGGCCTCCGCGCAAATGCTGCTGCGCCACGAGCTGCCGGCGGTCGAGGCCCGTCGCTTCCTGCAGAGTTTGCCGCGGACGAAATCGCGGACAGTCGCCTGGGCGACGCCGGCAGGAAAGGGGTTGCGGCTGTCGGCCAGGGCCTCGGCTGCGGCCGTTTGCCTGGCCGGGCCGGAGCGGCTGCGCCTGCTCGAGCGGTTGTTGCCGTTCGTCCGTGAGCTGCGCATATACGGCCCGTCGCCCGAGAGCTCGCGCGGCGCCGAGCCGAGTGCCTGGGAGCTGGTGCTCCACGGTGCGCGCGTCGTCTTCGTCGTCAGCCCCGAGCTCCACCGCGGTTTCTCCGGCGAGGGCGGCGTCCTCCGCGACCTGGCCCATGCTGACGGCGAGGTCGTCGACACCATCGCCGACCACCTCCACGGCGAACCGCAGATCGAGCCGACCGCCGTCGCCGAGGAGCTCGGCTTGCCACGGCCGTCCGTGTGGTCGGCGCTTGGCGCCCTCGGCGCCGCCGGCCGCGTTGGCTTCGATCTCGGCGCCTCATCGTTCTTCCACCGCGAGCTGCCCTACGACCGCAGCGCGCTTGAAGGCATGCACCCACGCCTCCTCAGCGCCCAGGAGCTGGTTGAGGCGGGGGCGGTCTCGCTGGCCGAGAACGCGGCGACCGTGCGTAGCGGCGAAGCCGACTATCTCGTCCGTTGGGACGACGGCGGCGCTCGCTGTACCTGTGCTTGGTTCGCCCGCCATCGCGGCGAGCGCGGCCCGTGCAAGCACATCCTCGCCGCCGAGTTCGTGCGGACCCGCGCACCGGTCCGATGAGCTTGACGCGCGAGCTGACGCAGGCGGTGCGGGCCAAGGACGCCGCGCGCGTGCGCGACCTCATCGTCGAGGCTAGCGAGAACGAGCGGCGCGCGGCCGCCGACGAGATGGAGCGTCTGCTCATCTCGCGCGACGGGCGCGAGTCGGTGGCCCCGCTGGCCTTTCTCGGCACGGCGACGGCGCGCAACGTCGCCAGCTGGGGCTGGGCGGCCGCCGAAGCCGCCGATTACGACGTCGTCACCGACGTCTTGCGCGCGCGAGGGCGGCCATTCGTCGAGACGCTCGTGCGCGCGCTCGAGCGAGAGGACGTCCAGCTCTGGCGGCTGGTTCGGGTTGCGGTTCGTTCAGGAATGATCGAGCGGCCGGCGGAGGAGGGCTGGATCCGCGGCATGATCGACGGCGTCGGCGGCTGGGAACGCGGGGGCCTCGACTCGGTCTACCACGGGCTGCTTGCCGACCCCGAGCTCTTGGCCGACGAGGTCTGGCGCATCTTCGAGGTCGACTGTGGCAGCGAGCTGCGTTGGGCCGTCACCTACGAGCATGTCAACGACAACGACGGCAAGCGGTTCCATCTCGAGCGCGGCGACAACTTGTGGACGTATGCGCTGACGCGGCTCGCTGAGGAGGGCCGACTTGACCGCCAGCGACTGCTCGACGCCTCGCTCGATGCCCTCATGCACGACTTCCGCGGCACGACGATCGGCTGGTACGTCCACTTCCATGATGAACTCGAGCCGACGCGCGAAGAGCGCGAAGCACGGCTTACCCGCTACCTGATGCTGCTGGCCAGCCCGACGCCGACGATCGTCAAGCTCGGCCTCGAAGCACTGAAGGCGATCGAGGACGTGGTGCCAGCGGACGAGCTGGCACGGGCGGCGCCGGCGCCACTGACGCAGCGGCAGAAGAACCTCGCTGTCGCCACCTTGGCGCTGCTCGAGCGCGCCGCCGCGCGCGACGCGAACGCGCGGCCGGCGGTCTTGGAGGCGGCGGCGCAGGCGCTGGCGCACGAGCGGGCTGACGTCCAGGAGCGGGCGCTCACGCTGATCGAGCAGTACACCGATGAGCCGGAGTCGACGGCGCCGGCGCGGGCCGTTGTGCTTGGACTGGCCGATGCGGTGGCGCCGACGTTGCGCGAGCGGGTCAGCGCGTTGACGGGCTTCGCGCCCGAGGTGGAACGGGAGCCGGCGCCGCGCGCTGCGCCGCTAGACACATCCGAGCCGCGGCGCGAGCGGCTGACCTTGGCCGAAGCCTTTGCGACGCGGCCGCGGCTCGAGGCGGTCGCGTCCGTCGACGAGCTGATCGAGCTCGGCGCGGCCCTGCTCGAGGCCCAGGGGAACGGCGATGACGCCGAGCGCTTCCTTGACGGTGTCTCGCGTCTCTGCGGCGAGCGGCCGCCGGAGCGGCTGACGGCCGGGCTTGTGAAGCAGGCGCGGGAGGCGACGGCCGCCTATTACGGGCTTGGCGGCTGGAACCTGATCGGAACGGTCGTCAAAGCCTGGGCCGCTGGCGAGCGCCCGCCGAAGCGCAGCTATCGCGGCAGCGCCATCGCCTTCCTCCTCGACCGCGTCAACGAAGTTGCCCTGCGGGCGGCGCGGCAGCAACCGCGAGCCCTGCTGGCTTGCCCGACGCATAGCGGCGGCTGGCTCGATCCCGACATCCTCGCCGAACGCGAGCACGGCTTCGGCCGCTTCCGCAACCGCCCCAACCCCGCCGACCGCTTCCAGGCTCAGCTGCGCGCGGCGACGCTCTCGCCGCCGCGCCTCGTGCCGGCGATCGAGCGCCGCAAGCGGTGGCAGTTCTCCGAGCCCGAGCCCAGGCTCGCAGTACGGGCCGAGGGTGACTTGTCGGCGCTCGGGCCGCTTCAAGAGGCGGCGCTGGCGCTCGACCGCGGCAGCGATGACCGCTATTGGTGGGCGGCGCCGCCGGCCTGGGGCGGCTTCGACCGCCTCGGGGTGGAGTGGTGCCTGACCGTCGTTCCCTCGTTGCCGGAGCTGGCCTTCGCCGGGGCGGCTGGTTCCTGCCTAACCATGATCGAGGGCGCAAGCGGCTACAACCATCCGGAGGTCGTCTTCCAGTACGCGCTCGACCCGGCTGTCCCGCTCGAGCCGATCGCCTGGTTGGCTCTAGCGACAGCACTGCTTGCCAAGAAAGAAGACGTTCGCCGTCCGGCCGTCGACCTGATCATCGAGAGCGTCGAGGACGGCCGCTTCGACGCGCGCGAGCTCGGGGGCGCCGTCGTCTGGTTGCTCGACAAGCAACTCGGCAAGCTCCCGCGACTCGTCCCGGCGCTCCGCGACTTCAGCCGCGTGTCGCCGGCCCACGCCGGAGCGGTAGTGACGACGATTGACGCGCTCCTCGGCGCCGTCGAGAAGACGCCGAACCGGCTGCACGCGCTGCTCGAGCTGGCAGTCGAGCTCGTCGCGGCGACCGGCGCGCGCATCGAGTCGGCGGCTGCGCGGCAGACGCTTCAGCGCATAGACGGCGAGGTCTCCAAAAGCGCCAGGGTCGGCAAGCTGGCCCGTGACCTACTCGACGCGTGACGGCATGCTCCCCGGCCCCTCATCTCGCCCGCACCTCCAGATCTTCCAACGATGAAGTACGCCCGATTGCTGGTCGCTGTCGCTGCCGCCGCCGTGGGACTGACTGCCTGCGGCTCGGCCCATCAGCGGACTGAGAACTCACCGCAGCATGTCGAAACGCGCTCAGCGCTGCCGAAGGAGCGAGTCATCGTTCTCGGCCGTTCGATCGGGGCGATTTCCCTCGGCGAGCCGCGCACCAGTGTCAGAAGAGCCCTCGGACCAGGCAAGCGCTTGAGTCGGGGCGTCTTCTCGTACTTTGGTGGCCGCCTGCTCATCTCGTACTGGTTCCACGATCAACTCACGCAGCGGGTCAACTACATCAAGACCACGTGGAGCGGCTTTCATACCCGCTCCGGCCTGCATATCGGGATAAGCCGGCGGGACCTGCACCTCCCCGCGGGATCTTGCGTGAATGGGGTTTGCGGAATCGCGGCAAGTAAGGGCGCAGACGCGCCCGGAACCGGCTTTGGCATCCGCCACGGGAAGGTCAGCTGGATAGCGGTCGGCTACAGCTGAGTCGCCAGCGTCGATCAGCCGGGACAGAGGTACTCCGGCGGCTACCGTCTTGGCATCGAGCTCGAAAGGCAATGGATCACCGCGACCTGGGCTGAGCTCTTGGCGACGGCGACCATCGCCGACGCCACGACCGTCCTCTTCGTCGTCGACGGTGAGCATGATCTCGCGCGCGTTGAGGCCGCCTACCTGCCGCCGAACGGGTACGACCTGCCGTACGAGGTCTTGCGCGGCGTCGGCGAGGAGCGCCTTCATCAAGCGGACGGAGTCCATCGCTTCGCGCTGTTCCGGACCGTCGCCGACGGGCCGCTTGGCGGGTTCGCGGCCATGCTGCGCCACGAGCTGCGTCACGCCGAGCAGTTCCGCGAGTACGGACCGGGGCTGTTCGAGCTCGACGGTCATCTGCGTGCGGCGCTCGGTCTCGGACGCATCGCCGCTGAGCGCGACGCCTACGAGTCGATTCCAACCGAGTACGACGCCAACCGCAATGCCGCCGCCGCCCACGCTCATGAGCCGTGGGCTGACGAGCTGGCCAACCTCGCCGCCGACGAGCGCCTTCTTGCCTAGGCGCGTGAGTACGACGAGTGGGACAGCGACGTGCTCGAGCGGACACTGGCGGCGGTCAACGAGCACGGCGATCTCGACTCCGACTGGAACGGCCAACCGCTGCGAGTCGACGTCGACGCGCAGTACCAGCACGCCCTGAGGGGTTTCAAAACTAGGTTGCGATTCTCGATGTCGGCGGTCGCGGGCTCTGGGAGCATCGGCGGATGCTCCTTTCCTTCGCGTATCTCGTGTTTTCGACGCTGCTGCGGTTGCTCGTGCGTGGCCGCCGCAGCGAGTTCGTCAAGGACGTCGAGTTGCTCGTTTTGCGGCATCAGCTCGCAGTGCTTCGTCGGCAGCAGCCCCGGCCGTCGTTCCGAGCAACCGATCGCGCTTTCCTCGCCGCGCTGAGCCGAATGCTCCCGCCTCGAGATCGGCACGGGTTGATCGTGACCCCGCAGACGCTGCTGCGCTGGCATCGAGAGCTCGTGCGGCACAAATGGACGCAGCCACAGCGGAGCAGCGGCCGGCCGCCGGTTGAGCGTTCGGTTCGCGACCTCGTCCTACGCCTCGCGCGAGAGAACCCGCGCTGGGGCTACCCACGCATCGCCGGTGAGCTCCTCAAACTGGGCGTCCGCGTCTCGCCAAGCACCGTCCGGCGGCTCCTGCTCGCTGCCGGACTCAAGCCGGCGCCTCGGCGCAACGGGCCCAGCTGGCGCGAGTTCCTGCGCCAGCAGGCGGCGAGCGTGCTCACCTGCGACTTCTTCACCGTCGAGACGATAACGCTGCGCCGCTACTACGTGCTCTTCTTCATCGAGCTCGGAAGCAGACGTGTTCACCTCGCCGGCTGCACCAGCAACCCGACCGGCGCCTGGGTCACCCAGCAGGCGCGCAACCTCAGCTTCAGCGGCCTGCTCGAGCGGACACGGTTCCTGATCCACCACCGAGACAGCAAGTTCAGCGCCGCCTTCGGCGAGGTTTTCCGCAGCGAAGGCATCAAGACGATCCAGACGCCGATCCGGGCACCACAGGCGAACGCCTACGCGGAGCGTTTCGTGCGCACCGTCCGTGCTGAGTGCCTCGACTGGCTGCTGATCCTCGGCAGCCGGCACCTCGAGCACGTGCTCCGCACCTACACCGCCCACTACAACGCCGAGCGGCCGCATCGCGCGCTCGCACTCGCCCCACCCGAAGCCGGAAGCACAGCCACTCGACCGGCCAACACGAAGATCGAACGCCACGATCTGCTTGGCGGCCTCATCCACGAATACCGAGCCGCGGCATGAACCGAGTTTTGAAACCCCTCACGGCGAGACGTGGAGTTCGACCGTGCGCCGATCCCGAGATGTGGGCGTCGTACGTGCACTGGGGGAGGGGGTGGCGCGCTGAGCCCGCAGAGCCGTAGGGCGGCGTGTCCCTGGCGCCGCTCGTCCAGCATCTCGCTGCGGATAGAGCCGCGCTGCGTTCTCTGTTGTAGAAACAGACAACACAGCGCGGACACAAAACGGACACATCAGAAACGACACGCGCGACGCACCGCGACGCATCCTCGAGGTCTCACTTGGCTCGATTTGCAGGAATAACTGTGCCGCGAGTGATCGCGCGTGTACGCGCGTGACACCAGAGATGGTAAGGAGGGGGTCGACGGTTCGAGTCCGTCAGAGGGCTTCGCTGTTTAGCCTGCTTGCTCGGGGCTTTCGTTGTCGGGCTTGACGCCGTTTTTCTGTTTCGGCGTCCACCGAGCGTCCACCAGCGTCCACGGGTCGAATTCGGACGCGCTCAATGCGTCGAGGAGCTTGATCGCATGCTCGCGTCCGTCGCGAGCGAGGTGGCCGTAATGGCGGTCGATCATGGTCAGGCTGGCGCCCATGTAACGAGAGAGATCGAAGGTCGAGATGCCGGCACGAAGAGCGAAAGTCGCGAACGTGTGCCGGAGATCGTAGACCCGCCGAAGCGGATCAATGCCCGCGGCGTTCTGTGCCGGTCGCCACTGGAACGGCCGGAAGTGGTGGATGTCGAGATAGCCGCCCCGCTCGCCCGGAAAGAGCAGCCCCGAGCCGTCTCCGTCCCTGATCCGGTCGAGCGCATCGAGCGCCCGCGCCTGGAGTGGAACTGCTCGCATGCTCGCTTCCGTCTTCGGGAACTTCAGCTCACTACGGGTGAAGGAACGGCGCACGTAGACGACACGCTCATCGCGGTCGACGTCGCGTTTCTCGAGTGCGATCCACTCCGCCGGCCGCAACCCGGTCGCGGCCGCGAACAAGATCATCGGCCCATAGCGCGGGCCGATCGCCGCCGCGAGCGCCTCGAGCTCCGCCCAGGATTCGAACGGATGCTGCTCCTTGCGCCTCCGGACCGGGTTGTCGACGCCGACCTTGGCCGGGTTGACGTCGATCATTCCCCAGGAGACCGCCCGGTGGAGCACCTGCCGGAGCGCCTGCGTTGCCTCGAAGCGGTAGCCGGGTGACAACCGCATCCGCCACTCGGCGATCTCCTGCGAGGTCAACTCGCCGATCTTTCGGTCGCCGAACACTGCGGTCGCCTTGCTGAGCAGGTAGCGGAGCTTCTCGATCGTCACCGGTTGCACGTCGTGCTGCGCGAGATAGGTCTCGACGAGTTCGGTGAGCGTCAGCCTGCGTGCGATCCGTCGCTCCCGCCGAAGCCGCTCAAGCTCGCGCTCAAGCGCGTCACGCGCGTCCTGCTCAGAGGCGAACCCGCCACGTTGGACACGCTTGGAGTCGCGGCCGCCGGTCCGGTAGCGGTACGCCCACAGCCGTTCGCCGCCAAGCCCGCGACGCGTTAGTTCGATTGTCTGTCCTTGCTGCACCATCGCTGAGGTCAACTCCTTTCACGAGTCGACCCCCTCCCATCCAGATCCTTCCTCAGCGAGCCCCTTACCGGCCTTAGCCGGCT
>WNGD01004765.1_pt1 | contig 13308 bp, 14 predicted proteins | sample 5400671 | NCBI WGS metagenome assembly WNGD01 (sample SAMN13153369, study PRJNA577476) | soil metagenome | isolation source: 40 cm soil or saprolite under grassland replicate 2 | place: USA:California | collected 2016-06-15
GGGCTTCTCCGCGGTCACGCGCTGAACGTCCTCCCGGCAGTGCGCCCTGCCAGTCGACGCTGCTGCGTGCAAGTCATCAGATGTTGCTTGAGCGCGTGTCCCTTAGCGGCCCCGTTCGTATCATTTTCGAGGTTTGCCGAGGTCCTGATCGTCGTGGAGAACTCGGTGATGTCGAGGGCGGGGTACTGCGACTCGGTGCACTCGTGGCACGACAACGTGACGCGCGTGCCACCCCTCTTGCCGTCGTTCTCGCTTGCGCCTACCATCGGATCTTCTGATGGCAACGGGTTCGGGGGCTCGGTTCTGCCCGATCAGCCCCCGCCCGTATGGCGATTGAGGCCTCGTCGGGTGATTCACGCCCTGCGTAGAGAAGCATGAGCTTGGGCGTTCTCGAGTGAAACCCGTGGCAGACCGCGCCATGAATGCCTCGCCGCCGACGTCAGTTGGGCGGGGCGAGCGGCACTGTCTGCACCACCTGATTGGTGACAAGGTTGAAGAGGCCGGCGAGGAGCCGGCCTCTTCTTCGCGAGTACGTCTCGCTAGGGGGTGATGTCGCCGTAGATGTTCTGGTCGAGCCCGCCGGCCCACGGGCAGGTGTCGGCGGTGAAGCTTCCGTCGGGATTCTGGGCGCGGCACTGGTGGACGTCGGCGGCGTCGTTGTCGGAGTCGCCTCCCTCGCGCGGGTCGCTACCGGCGAGGACGTTGCGCCAGTCGGTCCAGGTTCCGTATGAGAAGCTCCCGACCGAGCTGATGTAGAGGTAGTCGCCGCCGAAGGGGACTGTTCGGCCGGAGAACTGCTCGAAGTTCGGGTTGCTCGTCGTGTCGCTGAGCCGCGTGGGCGAGGACCATGACAGGGTCGCCGTGGGCGCGGCAGAGCCGAAGACGTCCAGCGACGGCACCGTGCTCCCGCCGGCGCAGTTCCCGAGCGGGCGCCGTGCGTCGTAGCAGGGATCGTTGCGGCTGTCCCACCACAGCACGTGTGCCGAGCCTGCGTCGGCGGAGATGTCCGGGAAGCGCTGCAGACCGCCGTGACCGCGCGGATCGTCGATCAGGACGGGGGTCGTATGAGCTCCCGCAGCCGCATCCAGCCGCAGGAAGTAGATGCCCGACTGGCTCCCCACGTCCTGGTGGTATTTGTCGGGTAGGTCCTCGGACGTGACCGAGCCGTAGCTCGTGCCGCTCGAGACCTCCGTTCCCGGTATGGAAGGGTCGTAGACGAGGTAGAGGTAGTCGTGAGCCTTGTCGGCCTGGTCTGCGGTCGACCGGATCTGCGTCCCTCCGCGCATGAACGTGTAGCCCGAGTCACAGGCCGAGGCCGCGTCTCCACACTCGCCGACTACCGAGCCCGAGCTGAGGTCGGTGGGATCGTAGGGCTCGAAGGGAACGACGAGCTTCGGGGCCGAAAACGTCTTGCCGCAATCCGTCGACCCGTTGTAGGCGATCGCATCCGTGGCCTGGTTGCTGCGCACGTCGGCGAACTGGCGATAGGTGACGTAGACGTGGCCATCACCGGTCACCGAGATGTCCGGGAACTGGATGTCGTGCACCGTCTGGCTCAGCTTGAGCGGACTCGAGAACGTCTTTCCGTGATCGGTCGAGCGGACGAAGTAGACGCTCGAGTTGAAGCCGCTCGGACCGTCGCCGGTAAACCGCGCCCACGCGAAATAGACGTTGCCGTCGCACGAGCCGCCAGTGCGATCGACCTCGACCGCGGTCTTGTCGTTGAACTTGCCGAGCAGGTTCGGGGCGGCAGAGCCCTTCCCCACATCGAGGGAGCGAACGAACCGCTTGCCGTCCGCGAACGTGGAACCGTTCACGCCGGCAGGGTTCTCGTACGTGGCGACCCAGACGTCGCCGAGCGTCTTCGGGCTTCCATCTCGGGCATCTGAACTCTCTGAGCCGGCGAAGAGCCGACCATGACCGTCCCAGGCCAGCACCGGGTCACCGGAATCCGCGGTGCGCAGCGCGGCGTTCGCCGCGTAGGGCGAGGTATCGCCGATGTAGCCAGGCACGAGCGAGCTGGTAAAGCTCGTTCCTCCGTTCTCTGACCGGTAGTAGCCGAGCCAGACGTCTCCGAGTCCGAGCAACGATCCGTTGGACTGGAAGACACCACAGTAGTCGTTGGAGCTACCGACGATGACGTCGGGATTGCGCGGATCGACCGCAACTGCGGGTTCGTTTTGGCGCCCACGACTCTGCGAGCAGGCGCTCAGCACAGCGTCCGTGTAGGGCGTCCCGGTCACGAGCGTGTAGTCGCTGACATAGCCGCTCAGGGCAGGGTCGTCGTTGGTCAGCCTCACGTTGGCCGGACTCGCCTGCGCTGCGGGAAGCACCCCCGCAGCGACGAGCACGGCCAGCGCGAAGACACCGAACGCAAGTCTCCTTGTCATGGAAAGCTCTCCCCTCTGGCGCACGACAAGAACGTCCTGTGAATGTGGTCGCAAGCCTAGTCGAAGCCGCGCGCTCACGGCCTCCGCGCGGCCGCGACGGCAAGACGCGCGAGGGCGACCCACATCGTCTCACTCGACTCGGCGGCTCAAACGACATCGCCAATCTCTTTCCGGAGAACGGGGCGTGCGCCCCGGATAGGACAAGCTCGAGTACAACCTCCACATACACCCCACGGGCCCCTTATGGACTGATCCGGCCTTCCGTTCGGCGGGTCTCAGATGTCGGCCAAAGCCAGCGCCGTTGCACAGTCGTCCTGCGGTTGCGGACCGATACTGGGAACCGCGGCGCGTAGGAGCCGCATTAGCCGGTCCGCGTTCTGCGCGGATACACGGGCGATTGACGCTCCCGTCACCGCTCCGGCGCCCTGCACTCCGATGTCGTAGTCCGTCACCATTCCGATGTGCGCATAGCAGAGCTCTAGCTCGCGAGCCAAGTGGCATTCCGGGTACGTGATCATGTCGACGACGTCCCAGCCCACCATCCGGTAGAGCTCTGACTCCGCCCTCGTCGAGAACCGCGGGCCCTGAATGACGACCACCGTGCCGCCGAAATGCACCGGCAAGTCCAACTCCCGCGCGGTCTCGACCAGAATCCTGCGGAGATCGACGCAGAAGGGCTCCGCCTCGGTGACGAGCTTCGTTACTGGCCCTCGGAAGAATGAGTCCACCCGTCCCCAGGTCCGATCGACGAACTGATCGAAGACCACAAAGTCACCGAGGTCGTAATCCATCCGGAGCGCGCCGCACACCCCGGCGCCGACGATGCGGCGCACTCCGAGCTCCTTCATCGCCCAGACATTTGCCCGGTAGGGGATTTGCGGCGGCGGCAGCTCCCGATGCTCGCCGCGACGAGGCAGGAACGCGACGCTCTTCCCGTCGAGGTCCCCGATCGTGATCGGCGCGGACGTCTTCCCATACGGCGTGTCCAGCTCGATCTGCGCCCCACCTTCGAGCGGGTTAGCTTCCCCGCCCATGCCGATGACGCCGATCTCGGCTTCCGCCATATCAGGCGCGAGCCTACTCCCCCGCCGGGGCTGCCGCCCGAGCTGCGACCGATCGTTACCGGCGCCGTCTACGTCGATGCCGTCGCGACGCCTTCAGACGCCCTGGTGACTGCGCCTTCCTCGAGCCTCGCGAAGTTCACTGGCACGGCGCCGCACCGACGCGGTTCATGACCGTCGGGCAACGACGGAGTAGCACCGTCAGCTTGCGCCGAACATGCGTGCGGCGGCGGCGGCGATCTCGCCGGCGGGGATGTCTCGTAGATGTTGCGCGATGTTCCAGCGGTGACCGAAGGGATCCGTGAGTTGTCCGTGGCGTTCGCCCCAGAACTGATCGGTGAGCTCGTGGTGGATCTCCGCGCCTGCTTGGAGCGCGCGCGACCAGAGGGCGTCGGCGTCGTCGGTGTTGATCTGCAGCACCGTCGCCGTGCCACCGATTGTCAGCGGCGAGACGACGCCGAAGTCGGGGAACTCGCTGGCGACGTGGACGCGTGAGCGGCCGAAGCGAAGCACGACGCTCAGGACCTTTCCGCCCGGGAGCGGTATGCGGCTCTCCTCCTCGGCGCCGAACGCGCGCGCATACCAGGAGGCGGCGAAATCGGCGTCTGGCACTACCGTGTGAGCGGCTATTTCCATGCGTGCACCCCGGAGCCTCCATGGCGCGCGTGAGCGGCGTCGCCGGCAGCGGGAATACCCGGACTCATCGTTCCGCCCTTGCTGACAGTGGGTGGCGCGCCGCGAGCCGGTCATAGTTGAGCCGCAGTAGCGCGATGACGTCTTCGACGTCTGTCTGGCGGGCGATGCGACGCGCCGCCGGCCCGGTCTTCCCCGGGAAGACCGGATGCTCGGTAATCCGCTTCTGCTCGAACAGCTCGGTCCATACAGTCTTCGGGAAGCTGAAGTGCGCAGCGTGATCGCCGTGCAGGTGGCCGATCTCGCGCCCCTCAACTTTGAAGGCGAACTCGCCTCGTCGACCTGGACCCGCTTGCACACCGGGCCAGGAGGTGACTTCCGCGGTGATCTGCTCGCTCGCTGTCTGTGTCTCGCTCATTCACGCCTCCTCGAATTCGCGTTCGAAACCGAGGCAAGATACAAGTTCAAGTAAGCTTGAAGTCAAGTTGATGCTGTGCTTCGCGACCGGAATCGGAGAGCGAGGTCGCCGTCGACCCCACGTCATCGATCGAGCCTAAAACCCTCAAAGGATGGGGAGGTGCGGAACGTCGATGACGTTTGTGACGAGCCGCGGATCCGACCTCGCCGGTCGTCGCGTCGGTGATGGTCGCTACGAGACCGTTCGCGTTGTCATGCAGGGCCACCGTCAGCTTGTCGCCCGAGTTCATGAACAGATCACGGCTCACCTCCGGAGTGAAGGTGGCGAGCGTCGAGTTCACTGGACTCGGAGGTGCGTGAGGGACGCCGTTCTTGGCGCGACTGCGACAAGGAACGTGACGGGGTCCGCCGCCCGCACCGCCCGGAAGTTACGTAGATAGGCACTGAGCGGGCGAGCGCCTCGGCGACCCCGACGCGGCCACCCGTTCCCACTGCGTGACCCAGGTTCTCGGTCGCCGCGTACGGGTGTGCGGACGCGCTGGCAATCTTGGCGCGATGCCACAACGTCCTCGTGGCGATCTCGCCATCGATCTCGGCACGGCGAACACGGTCGTTTTCGCCCGCGGGCAAGGCATCGTGCTACTCGAGCCTTCTGTGATCGCGATTGACGAAGGGAGCGGACAGGTACTCGCGGTCGGAGCGGAGGCGAAGCACATGATCGGACGCACGCCTGCGAGGATTCGAGCGCTGCGTCCGCTCCGTCACGGCGTGATCGCCGACTTCGAGGTGACCGAACAGATGCTGGCGCACTTCATGCGTCGAGCGATCGACCGTCGATTCGCCCGTCCACAGGTCATGCTCTGCGTCCCAAGCGGCCTGACGTCGCTCGAGCGAGACGCCGTCGAGGAGGCGGCGCGGGCGGCAGGTGCGCGCGCCGTGAACCTGATCGAGGAGCCGCTCGCGGCGGCGATCGGTGCCGACCTGCCGATCGCGGATCCCGTCGCCAGCACCATCGTCGACATTGGGGGGGGCACGACGGAGGTCGCCGTCATCTCGCTCGGAAGCATGGTCGTCTGGCGCTCCGTTCGGGTCGGCGGCTACGAGATGGATGACGCACTCGTATCGCACATGAAGCGCGCGCATGGCCTGGAGATCGGGGAAGGACGCGCAGAGCAGCTGAAGATCGAGATCGGCTCCGCCGCGGCGGTTTCGGGTGAGGAGGCGGAGGTCAATGGCCGCGACCTCCGTTCGGGCGGGCTCAGAACGGCGACTGTCAGCGCGAGCGAGGTGCACGAGGCGCTCGAACCGGCGGTCGGGCAGATCACCGATGCTGTACGCGAGACGCTCGAGGAGACGCCACCGGAGCTCTCGGCCGACATCGGCAAGCGGGGCATCGTCCTCGCCGGCGGCGGCGTGCTCCTGAACGGTCTACCGCAACGACTCCGGGCCGAGACTGGGCTTCCTGTCCAACTCGTCGAGGAGCCGCTCACTTGTGTCGCCGTCGGCGCGGGACGTTGCCTCGACGAGTTCGCGGCGATCGCGCGGGCAGGGAAGGCCGCCAAGCGAGGCTCGCGCCGCGGACATCGCCAGTTCCCCTCCTCGTGGAAGCGCTGAACGGGCGGAGCGGAGGCCCGAGGCAAGCGCATGGCTTTGCGCGCGTCGCTTTGTCGGCCGTTCCGACAAAACGTGGTCAGTGATCGCGTCGTCCCTAGGATTCGCCAGCCACGGTGGCCAGGCTTCGTCGGTTACCGGAAGGCCTCCTCGAGTATCTCTCGTCCTTTTCGGTTCAAGCGGTTGGCGGGTGGACTCTCACTGAGCTCCTTCAACAGTGCGGGTGTGGCCGAGTTCCTGATGAGGAGTTCTCGGTCGGTTCGGCGCCTTGCTGCCGTTTGAGAACTGCATCTCACCCTTTGAAGGGCGTTGTGAGGCCTGTGTTCTGCCGATCCCTTATTTGAGGCATCCCACCCCGTGGGCTGCTGCCCCAATTTCCACCTAAGCCGCGCCGACCGTAGTTCCAGGCGGCGGCCATTCGTCTGTTCGGAGGTTCTGATGCGTCTGCCCTTTCGCCTGAGCTACGCCAATGTCGCGGCCACTCTTGCGCTCTTCTTCGCGCTCAGCGGAACGGCTGTCGCGGGCGCCAAGCTCCTCATAAGTGGAGCCAATGTCAAGAATCACTCCCTCACCGGCGTCGACATCAAGAACGGCTCTCTGGGGCTCAGGACCCTCAGTCCCGCCGCCCGCACGAGGCTGAAAGGAACTAGTGGCCCGGCAGGAGCGACGGGCCAACAAGGACCGCAGGGCAGCCAAGGCCCGGCCGGCCAACAGGGCCCGGCAGGTCCGCAAGGGGCTACCGGTTCGCAAGGCGCCACCGGCGTCGGCGTCACCACTGCCACGGCAAGCGGCACGGATGTCACCGACTACCAGAATTTCACTCCCCTCGCGAGCTACTCAATCACCGTCAGCGGCGACTACGTGATCTTCACGACCCTCACCGTGCACAACACCGGCGCCAACAGCGAGTACCTCAACTGCGGGTACAAAGTCGATGGCACGATCAACGGCGCTGCGGGCGTTGACACGACCGCCGGCGGCACCGCGACCGGGACCTCCGTCGGCGCATTCCATGCCCCGAGCGCCGGGACTGTGGAGTTCCTCTGCACCGGCAACGGAAACACCACGTACGACATCTCCGACATCACGATGCGAATCCACTTCCTCGGGTAACAACGTCGGCGCGCACGAGACAGCCGCTTCGACGTCCCGCGCCTCTCTCGATTGCCCGCCGGGACCTTCGTTCGCAACTGGCCGGGCGTATGCTCGAGACTCCCAACGGCGAGGCAGCTAACGTGACAGAAGACGACCTTAGAGTGGCTCGACAAGCGCGGAACGAAAGCGTTCTTCGAGAGCGGAACGAGGAGGCCGAGGCGTACAACGCGGTGGTGAAGTGGGTCAACCCGCCCTTCGCGGACTGGACGTGCGAGTGTGCCTACGAGAACTGCGAGGACCCCGTCCGGCTCACGATCAGCGAATACGAGCAGGTCCGCGCCGAGCCGACCCACTTCTTGATCGCGCCGAGTGTCGAGCACGTGGCGCCCGCCGTAGAGCGTGTCGTCCGTCGCGAAGATCGGTACTGGGTCGTCGAGAAGATTGGAGTGGCCGGCGAAGTAAGCGAGGACCTCGATCCGCGAGCTCAGTAGCGCGTAGCAAATCTTTGCCGGTTCGGGTCGCTCACCGGTAAAGCGGGGAGGGGTCCGCGGACAGTCTTCAGTCCGCGGGACCTTCGGGCCGTGGGTTGAGGTCGAAGGTCTCTACCCACTCACCGACCCCGCCGAAACACCGGGCCATTTTCTGCATTCGGGCTCCCAGCCTCCCGTGGCTGCCTGATCGATTGCTCGCTCGCCCTGGGCCGCTGCCCGCGACGGAAGGTTTGCCGGCGGAGAGTGTCAAGGACGACATCTCGGGGTACTGGTACGACTCAGTTCGGGAGCACGCATGAAGCCGTTGCGAGAATCCGGGTTCCCGACTCATGAGCGGGAAAGGAGCTTGCGTGGCGACCAAGGCAGATTTCACAGAGGACGAATGGGGGACCCTGCATAAGGGTGTGACAGGAGCGGGCATGCTCGTCTCGGTTAGCGACCGCGACTTCACAGACACCTTCGGCGAGGCTGGCGCGCTCGCGAAGCGATTGCGGAAGGAACATGAGCAGAGCCCGAGCGAGCTCGTCCGAGAGCTCGCGGGTACCCACGGGACCGGATTTGGCTTCACGGCCTCACCCCAGAAGGTCGAAGCGGAGACCCTCGAGGCCCTGCGCTCGGCCGCGGCGATGCTCGCCGCAAAGGCTCCGGGCGAGGCTGAGGCTTATCGGCAGCTGGTGCTCGCTGTCGCCGACTCGGTCGCGAACGCAAAAGGAGGCGTGAAAGCGGGCGAGACGGCCGCGATCGAGAAGATCACAGACGCGCTCGGCGGGTCATGAGCGAGTCACAGGTGAACCGCCTCTGAAGTCGGCGTCTTGAGTAGCCAAGCGACGACGAAGCACAGTCAGAACCTCGCCCGCTCGACCTGAATCAACGTACCCAGCGGGGCGCTGGACAGGCCTTAAAAGAGACCGTCGATTCTCTTTCGAGTCGATGAACACTCGAACTCGCTCTCGTCCGCCAAGAGCCTGGCGATGCGAAGTTCCCTCCACAATAGGCGGATCGAGCCCCCGCCGCGTGGAAGCTCCCGATCTCACATGAGGCTAGGCATAGCCGTAGTTGTCGTCTGCGTCCTCGGAGCAGCGCTCGCGGTAGCGGGGTATGCGCTGACGCACGGCGAGGCGAGACATCCGATCCTCGTGCTGCCCAGTGAGATCGTGGGACCGGATCCGCTCTCTTTCGATCCCGGGCGCACGTCCGCGTATGAGCGAGCCGCCAGCTTCGGGTTGAGTCATGTCCTGTTCGCCAAGAGTCCTGGCGGAGTCGTAGCCGCGGCGAGGCGCACGGCCTCGTTTCGTGCGGTGGTCGAGGACGCTGTCAAGGGGAGCGGCATCGACGCCGACCTGGTCGAGGCGATCGTCTTTCTCGAGAGCGGAGGGCGTCCGGAAGTGATCGCGGGCGACGACCCCGAGCAAGCATCCGGCCTCACGCAAATCCTGGCGGAGACTGCGAACGACTTTCTCGGGATGCACGTTGATCTTGCGGCCAGCCGCCGGCTCACGCGAAGAATCCGCGACGCGCAGGAGCGCGGCGACGGGCAGGCCGTTGCACGCCTGCAGGACGAGCGGCGCCGCGTCGACGAGCGCTTCGATCCTGCACAGGCGCTTGCCGGAACAGTGCGCTACCTGAGTGAAGCCCGCCATGAGTTCGGGCGGGAAGACCTGGCCGTCGTCTCCTACCACATGGGCATCGGCAACCTCGAGGGGGTCCTACGCGCGTACTCGGGTCGCCCGAGCGACTCGATCCAGGACGTCGTACACGAGGACGACCTCTCGTACGCTCGCATCTACTTCGACTCGTCGCCCGTCAACCATCGCGAAGCCTGGCAGCGGCTTGCCTCGTTCGGCGACGACTCGCAGACCTACTACTTGCGCGTTCTAGCGGCGCGCGACATCATGCGCCTCTTCCGCGAAGATCCGGCAAGGCTCGACCGCCTCGCCGAGCTCCACGGGCGTGGCCCGAGCGCCGAGCTGGTTCTGCACCCACCGCGCGCGCCGCAGCGCTTCGCCGAGCCCGACGACCTCGAGACCTCGTACCAGCGAGGCTACCTCCGGCCGTTGCCCGACGATCCGGCGCGACTCCACTTCCGCGTCGACCCGAGGCTTGCTCCGACCGTCCGCCGACTGGGCGGCGACCCTGCCGCATATCGCGCCCTCCGACCGCGGGCCTTGGGTCTTCTGCGCTACCTGGCGGCGCAGGTGTACAAGCTGAGCAAAGACGAGAGGCCGCTAACCGTGACGAGGGCAGCCTACGACGAAGCCACGGGAGCCACGCTCACCCCGCCCGATGTCGCCAAGGCGCACTCGTCCCTGCATGCCACTGGCTTCGCCTTCGACGTGCGCCGCCGCTACGAGTCGGGAAACCAGGCAGCAGCGTTCCAGTGGACACTCGAGCGGCTGGAAGCGCTCGGTCTCATCGCGTGGACGCGGGGCAAGAGCGTGATCCACATTACCGTCTCTCCGCGCGCGGATGCCCGACCGTGACCTGAGCTGACTCGTGAGGAAGGCGTGCTGCCCCTGGTCCGAAGGCCCCGGGCGAGCTGCAAAGGTGGGTGACGCACGTCGGCGCCCGTCAGCGACGCTGCCTGTATCAACGATTGCCCGACAGCGGAGTCGGCGGAATGAGTCGCGTTTTCGCGATGCTCGACGGAGTCGAGCGCAAGACGATCACCGTTTCGGCCATAACCGTGACCCGAGGTCGACGGACCATTCGATCGCGTGGTTCTCAGGAAGCCGCTCTAGGGGCGGGTAAGAAACAGTCGTCTCTCCATGGCGAGGTGCGGTCCCCACTCGAGACGGATCGCCCCTCCGAAGTGCAGGTAGGCGCGGAGCGCGTCGCGCATCGCTTCGACAAAGCCCTCGCTGCGGCGCGGCGCGAAGCCGTCCTCCCACCATAAGCCGAGCACCTGCACCTGGCCGGCAGCGCGGTCGATGCGCGGCTCGATCCGGCCGACGAGGCGGTCGCGGAAGAGCATCGGCAGGACGTACCAGCCCCACCGCCTCTTATCCGGTGGGAAGAAGAGCTCCCACACGTACTCGAACTCGAACAGGGATCCGAGGAGAGGGCGGTCCCACACCAATGGATCGAACGGCGGCAAGAACGCGACGGAAGGCGGCGGCTCGGGTGGACGTTCGAGGAGTCCCGCCTCCTCCTCGAGAACGAACCGCTTCCCATTGACGCCCTCGACCTCGACCGGAACGAGCTTGCCGTCGGCGATTAGGTCCTCACGCAGCGCCGTCCTACCTGGGTACTCCGGCCACCTCGGATCCGGCTTGGCGGGACCGAGACCGCCGAAGATGCCGGATCCGCCTCCTCCGACGCCGAGCAGACCGTGGGCGCGGTACCGCGAGAGGAGCTTGTGTCGGAATTGCTCCCTCTGCGGAACGCTGCGCGCCAACACATCCGCCGGTAGCAGCCGCTCGAGGAGGTCGTAGTAGCGGCGGTTGCCGTCGCGGCGCGCGAGGCCGAGCACACCCGTGACGGTGTACGCCTCGAGCACGGCGCGTACGGCGTTCGTCGGCATCCCGAACCAATCGGTCGTCTGCCCGCGCGCGCGCTCGAAGTCGAGCGCCGACAGCGGCCCCTCCGCCCGGATGCGCTCGAGCACCCGCTCTGCAACGTCGGCGTTCTCGGCGAGGGTGCGCGACGGGTTCCGGTTCAGGATGCCTCGGAACCACGGGAACTCGCTCGTCGGCACGAGCGAGAGCCCCTTGTTGTAGGCCTCGAAGACCTCGCGGCGCTCGTAGAGGAGGTCGCACCAGGCGGGGTCGTAGTCGGCTACGCGCGCGTGCAGCACGAGGTCGTGGTTCCGACCGGCAATCGCGAGCGGGTCGAACTGGACCGAGCCGAGCCGGCGGAAGACCTCGAGCACGGCGTCGGGTCCTCCGTTGAGCGAACGCGCCGGCGCGAGCGCGTGGCGCGCGACGAGAAAGCGGCGCGCGGCCTCAGCAGTGACCCTCACGCAGAGGACGCTATCCGGTGGCGCGCCAAAAGCCTCGAGAGTCACGCTCGCATGCCGCTCCCGTTGAGCGCCGGTGTGTCGCACCGTTTGGGCGCCTTCTGACGTCCGCCGCACACCTGACCGGTCGAGGCGCTTTCCAGCGAAGGCGGGACACGGTCGCGCTGCCGTGCCTCGCAGCCAACCGGCGAGGCGCTTGCGACGCTCAGGCCGACGGCTAGCTCGCCTCGTACTCGTCGTGGCGCCGCACCCAGAGCGGCCTCGTGTCGCTCTCGTCGCGACCGCTCGGCGTGCGGTCCAGCAGCGCGTAGTAGGCCATCGCGGGCTCGAGGCCGCGGGCAGTGCTCACGTAGGTCCGGTAGACGGTCCCGTTTGATAGCGCGTACACACTCAGGCCCGGTCCCTCGGAGACGTACCCGACGACGTCCGTCCCGCACATGCGCGCGTTCTGCTCGACGGTGGCCGGGATCTCGCCCTCCAGGAACGGCTTCAGCTCCTCCTCGGTGTACAGGAAGCCGAGGTCGCGGTTGAAGTCGCTGCCGCCGCTCGAGACCCAGTCGATGCCCCAGCCCATCCGCTCCCTGTAGGCGATCAGCTTCGCGAGCGGCGCGCGGGAAGCGAGCAGCAGGGTGGTGTCCCTGGCCTTCAGGTGGGGCACCTGGGGGGCGAGCGTGTCCGCGATCGAGGAGCAGACCGGGCAGCCTGCCTCGTAGGGCGGCCCGAACATGAAGTGGTAGACGAGCAGCTGGGAGCGGCCGTCGAAGAGATCGGCGAGGGTCTTCGCGCCCTCCTCCGTCTCGAAGTGGTAGTCCTTCTCGACCGGGACCCAGGGCAGCTCGCGCCTCTTCCTGGCCAGGTCGTCGCCCCTGCGGGTGAGCTCCTTCTCCCCCTTCAGCAGCTCGTCGCGCTCCGCCTGCCACTCCGCCTGTGTGCCGATCCTGTGCTCCGTCATCAACGTGCCACCTCCTGTGTGGGTCCGCGGGGTCAGCCTATATAGTTAGCACAATGGCTAACGATGCGTTCAAGGCCCTCGCGCATCCGCTCCGGCGCGACATCGTGGAACGGCTCAGCGGCGGAGTGGCGACCGTCGGAGACGTGACCCGGGACTTCGGCGTCTCCAAGCCCACCATCTCCCGGCACCTGAAGCTGCTGGAGGAGGCAGGCGTCGTGAGCCGCGTGATCGACGGCAGGACCCACCGCCTCGCCCTGCGGCCGGAGGCGCTTGCCGAGGCCTCGGATTGGATAGAAAGCCAGCGGGAGCGCTGGGAGCGCCTCTTCGACGTCGTCGGCGAGTACCTGGAGGAACGGAAGGAGCGAGGGTGACCGAGGAGTCCGGCCACGTCGTGCGTATCGAGCGGACCTTCGCGGCTTCGGTCGAGGACGTCTTCGACGCCTGGACCAGCCCTGAAGTGATGCGGCGCTGGTTCCACTGCGCCCCCGACTGGGACACGCCGGCGGCCGAGGTCGATCTCCGTGTGGGCGGGAGGGTCCGGGTGGTGATGCGGAGGCCCGACGGTTCGGAGGTCGAAGCTCGGGGCGAGTACACGCTGATCGACAGGCCGCACCGGCTGGTGATGACTTGGACCTTCGACGACGATCCCTCCAACGAGCAGCGGATCGAGCTCTCCTTCTCGGAGTCCGAGGGCTCGACCACG
>WNGD01012720.1_pt1 | contig 13308 bp, 12 predicted proteins | sample 5400671 | NCBI WGS metagenome assembly WNGD01 (sample SAMN13153369, study PRJNA577476) | soil metagenome | isolation source: 40 cm soil or saprolite under grassland replicate 2 | place: USA:California | collected 2016-06-15
TCACGATCAGCAACTCGGGTGCGCCGGTGACAGCCATCGGAACAGCTTAGGCAGAATCACTCTCCATGGCCGACGCCCAGCCAGCAACCGAGCCCGCCAGGCCGCGCGTCTTCTCCGGCATCCGCGCGACGGGCGACAAGACGCTGGGCAACTATTCGGGCGGCTACCGGCAGTACGCGGCCACGCAGGAGGAAGGCGAGGCGTTCTTCTGCATCGTCGACCTGCACTCGATCACGACCCTCATCGAGCCCACGGAGCTGCGCGAGTACACGCTTGCCGGGGCGGCGATGCTCTTCGCGACCGGCCTCGACCCCGAGCGCTCGACGGTCTTCGCACAGAGCCACGTGGTCGCGCACGCCGAGGCCGCCTGGCTGCTGAGCGCGGCCACCAGCTTCGGCGAGCTGCGGCGGATGACGCAGTTCAAGGAGAAGTCCGAGGGGCAGGACTTCGTCTCGGCCGGGCTCTTCACGTATCCGGTGCTGATGGCCGGCGACATCCTGCTCTACCAGACCGAGATCGTCCCGATCGGCGACGACCAGCGGCAGCACCTCGAGCTGACCCGCGACGTGGCGGAGCGCTTCAACCAGCGCTACGGCAAGACGTTCACGATCCCGCGCGGCGTCTATCCCGAGGAAGGCGCCCGGATCAAGAACCTCCAGGAGCCCGAGCGCCTCATGTCGACGACGCGGGGGGCGCCGCAGGGCGTCGTCCGGATGGTCGACGAGCCGGACGTGATCCGGAAAAAGTTCAAGACGGCGGTGACGGACTCGGAGCGGGAGATCCGACACGATCCGGAGGCGAAGGCAGGCATCTCGAACCTGCTCGAGATCATGTCCGTCGCGACGGGGGAGCCGGTCGCTGCGCTCGAGCGCCGCTTCGACGGCAGCGGCTACGGCGAGTTCAAGGAGGCGGTCGGCGAGGCGGTCGTTGCACTCCTCGCCCCGATCCAGGAGCGCTATCGAGAGCTCCGGGCCGACGAACGGGAGCTGCAGCGTCTGCTCGGGGTCGGTGCCGAGAAGGCGCGGCGGGCCAGCGAGCCGACGCTCGAGGCGATGTACGACCGCATGGGCTTCGTCAAGGCCGAGGCCGGCCGGTTGTTCGGCGCAGCCCGGCCCCGCGGTTTGTAAGTCTCTCGCGAGCGGGTCACAGCTTCGTCTCTACGGCGTCACCAGGGCGATGCCCACGCCGCGGCACGTGGCAGCGAGGCTCCCCCCGCCAACTGCGGCGTACATGTCCCGCGACCCAGAGGGGGAATGGAATGAAGAAGCGGACAGCCTTGGTGGTACTCATCGCCGCCGGACTCGCAGCGCTCGTCACCGTGCAAATCGCGGGTGCGCGTGGCCCGAAGCACGCGGACGGGGCGTCGTCGTGTCACCTCGGAAACGGCGTCCAGCACGTCATCAACCTCGTCTTCGACAATGTCCACTTCTCGAGGGACAACCCGAACGTGCCCTCCGATCTGGAGCAGATGCCGCACCTGCTCAACTTCCTGAAGCAGTACGGCACGGTTTTCTCGAACTCGCATACTCCGCTGATCGCGCACACCGCCAACGACAGCCTCGCGATCTACTCGGGGCTCTACGGCGACCGGCACGGTCAGCCCCTGACCAACTCGTACAAGGTCTACAACCCCGACGGGTCGACGGATCCCGCGACCTCCTTCACGTACTGGACGTCGCCGATCATCGACACGAAGACCAATCCGCCGGCGCCGAACCCGGTCGATACGACGCCGTCGATGGCCTATGCCGGCGGCGGCGTCACACCTGCACCCTGGGTGCCGTTCACACGCGCGGGCTGCACGGTCGGCAACTTCTCGACCGCCAACATGGTGCTCGAGAACGCGGCCGTCGACGTCCCCACCGTGTTCGGCGCGAACTCGCCGGAGGCGCAGCAGACCGCGAGTGACCCGGACAACTTCAAGGACGTGGAGGTCGCCCAGTACATCGGCGAGGCGATCCACTGCGCCAAAGGCGCAACACTTTGCGCTGACTCCTCGCGCCCGGTCGACGATCTCCTGCCGACCGAGCCAAGGGGATACCACGGCTACCAGGCGCTGTTCGGCGCGAAGTACATCGCCCCCGCGATCGGCGGCGGCCCGAACCATTTCAGCGATAGCGGCTACCGGGTCACCGATGCGAACGGCAACCTGGTCGATCTGAACGGGAACACGATCGCGGAGCCATTCACCGGGACACCTGGCTTCTCGGGCTTCAACCCGGTGGCCACGCAGAGCCTGGCGGTGCTCGCCGACATGCAGGAGGCCGGAATCCCGGTCACGTACGGCTACATCTCCGACCTCCACGAGAAGAAGTCCGACACCCGCGTCGGCTGCACCACAACCGCAAATTCGGCAACCGCCGGCAGGCCGGTCGGCCCCGGCGACTCGTGCTACGTCACGAACGCGCAGCATTACGACCAGGCGTTCCAGACGTTCTTCCAGCGGCTTCAGGCCGACGGAATCACGCCGGCGAACACGCTGTTCGTGATCAGCTCGGAGGAGAACGACCAGTTCGCGGGTGCGAACGTCGGGCGGGCGATCCAGCCCACGCCGGCCGGCTGTGACGGCGTCGGCACGCCGTGCAACTACCCGGCGGGCACGATCGGCGAGCTGCAGGCGAACGTCAAGGCCCTGCTCTCGAGCAGTCCGAGCGGGAGCACGCAGTTCGACATCGAGCCGCAGGGCGCGTCGATCTACGTGCACGGCAATCCGGCGGCCGACGATCCCGCCGTCCGCCAGCTCGAACGGGACACGGCGGCGATGACCAACCCGCACGACACGTACTCGGGCGTGAACAACGAGAAGATCGTCGACTACCAGGCGGGCGCGCTCGAGCAGCGCGTGTTGCACATGCAGACCCGCGACCCGCTGCGTTTCCCGACGTACACGCTCTTCCCGAAGCCGGATTACTTCTTCTCGACCTCGGGGCCGCCGGTCAGCATCTTCAGCAACTTCGCCTACGACCACGGCTACTACAGCCCGAACATCAACGTCACCTGGGTCGGCTTCGCCGGCAAGGGTGTCGAGGTCAACGGCGTCGACGGCCCGGAGCCCGCTCAGGGGAACCAGCCGAGCGACCCCGAGTCGACGCACACCGTCCCACAGGCGAGCCAGGTCGGAACCTGGGTCGAGGAGACGGACATCCGCCCGACGATGCTCGACCTGCTCGGCCTGAAGGACGACTACGAGTCCGACGGCCACGTGATCACGCAGGCGGTCCAGCACATGTCGCGGGCGCTAGCCGCGACCGCACAGCTCGCCGCCGGCTACGACCAGATCGAGTCGAGCGTTGGGCAGCTCGCCACGGACACGCTGATCGCCGACACGAAGGCGCTCGCCTCGGGGTCAAGCTCGGACGACAGCGCCTACCAGACGGAGCAGCAGACGCTCCGGCAGCTGGCCGACGACCGTGACAGGGTGGTCGCCAAGATCAAGAAGGTGCTCAACGACGCCCCGCACAACGAGGGGTTGCATCGAGGCCAGGTGCGGCACTATCTCGCGCTCGTGAACAACCTCCTGCAGCGGGCCGACGCGTTAGCAGGCTCGTAACTGCTCCACCTCGAAGGGCTCGAGCTCCCGGCACGCACCGGGCTCGAGCCCTTTGAGCGTCAGCCCCGCGTAGGTCGGCCGGTGGAGCCGGGTCACGGGATGGCCGATGGCGGCGAGCATCCGCTTGACCTGGTGCTTGCGTCCCTCGTGGAGGACGAGCTCGACGCGGCCCGGGCCGAGGCGGCGCGCTCGTGCCGGCGCCGTCGGGCCGTCGTCGAGCTCCACGCCGTCACGCAGCTGCTGCAGCGCGTCCTCGTCCGGGTCACCCTCGACGTCGGCGACGTATGTCTTCTGGACTCCGTACCGCGGGTGGGCGAGCCGGTGCGCGAGCTGCCCGTCGTTCGTGAGCAGGAGCGCTCCGGTCGTGTCCGCATCGAGCCTTCCCACCGGGACGACGCGCGGCTCGTCCGGCACGAGCTCGACGACCGTCGGCCGGCCCTGCGGGTCGCGCGCCGTCGTGACGACGTCCGCCGGCTTGTGGAGGAGGACGTATCTGAGCCGCTGCCGCGCCACCTCCCGCCCGTCCACCTCGACGCGGTCGTGTGCGCCGACGACGGTGTTGAGCTGCCCGGGCTGGGCGTTGACCGTGACGCGGCCGGCCTTGATCAGGTCGTCCGCGCGCCTGCGTGACGCGACTCCGGCCCGGGCGAGGAACGCGTTCAATCGCATCCTGAGAAGATACGGGCGTGCCGCACTACATCTCGCTCATCCGCTGGACTTCGCAGGGGCGGATGGGGCTTCCGGCCTGGCGCGACCGGGTCGAGGACGGCGAGCGGGAGATCGAGGATGCGGGCGGGAAGCTGGTGGGCGTGTGGGTGACGCTCGGCCGCTACGACGTCGTCGAGGTCTTCGAGGCTCCCGACGACGACACGGCGCTCGAGATCGTGACGAAGCTCAGCCACCACGGCGCCGAGCAGACCGAGACGCTGCGGGCATTCACCCGCGACGAGGCTGAGAACATCATCAAGAAGCTCTAACGACGCGCCTGCTCTAGACACGTCCGGTGTCTGACACCGGACAGCGCTACCAAGGACAGGTCCGCTCGAGGCGTTTCGGCTTGGTTCCGTGTCTCGGTGTCCGCTCGAGCCACGTCTAGGTGTCTGACACCTAGACAGGTCCCTTTAGGCCGAGCGCCGTTCGGCGACGGTCTGGAGGCGGTCGCGGATCTCGGCGGCGTCGGCGCCGACATCGTCCAGGCGCGGCAGCTCCGAGAGGCTCTCGAGGCCGAAGACACGCTCGAAGAGCGGCGTCGTGCGATAGCGGACGGCGCCGCCGGCGCCGGTGTCCCGGCCCGCCTCTGCGATGAGCCCGCGTTCCAGGAGGTTGGCGACGGCCGAGTCGGCGGAGACGCCGCGGATTCGCGCGACGTCCGGCCGCGTACAGGGCCCGAGGTACGCGACGATCGCGAGCGTCTCGAGCGCGGCCTGGGAAAGGTTCCGCTGCGCCGGCCGCTCGAACAGGCGCGCGCATGCGCCGGCCTCCTCGCGCCCAGCGCGGAACGCCCAGCCGCCCGCGACGTGCTCGAGCACGATCCCGCTTCGCTCCTCGGCGAAGCGCTCGCCCACGAGGCGCAGCGCGTCCTCGATCCGCTCCGCGTCGTCGTCTGCGGCTTCGGCAAGCTCCTGGACGGAGAGCGGCGCCGAAGCGACGACGAGCAGCGCCTCGACCGTCCGTGCGAGCCGGTCAAGTGGATCAGTCGGGATCAGGCGGAGCGGACGGTCCATGCAGCGGTCCTTTCTTCTCGGTCGTTGTTCTCCTGCGCCAGCGGCGCCGGAGGCGCCGCGGTCTTCTGGCCGGGCGTCGCCGGCTCTGCCGGCGACGCTTCCAGCTTGAGCCGGCTGACGCGGATCGGCGCGAACGGCGCCGCCTGCTCGATCGCGAGCTCACCAGCGCGCCGGAGCTCGAGCACCGCGAGGAAGGCGGAGGCCTGCTCGAGCCGCGTCATCTCCCCCACCTCCGCGTCGAAGTCGAACTTCGAGCGCCGGCTCAGGAGCGCGCGGAACCGCTCGAGGAACTGCGAGACGGGCGGGAAGCGCAGGGCCATGTGCGAGAGCGAGACCTCCGGCGGCTCCTGCGCGAGCACGCTCAGCGCCCGCGCGAGCGCCTCGGGATCCTGCGGCGCGAGCTGCGTGGAGACCCTCGGCGCGAGCGGCGCCGGGCCGAGGCGGAAGTAGCGGTCGCCCTCGGCCGAGAGCCGTTCGCGCAGCCAGGCCGCGGCCTCCTTCGCGCGCCGGTACTCCGCGAGCCGCCGCGCGAGCTCCTCGGCGGCCTCCTCCGGCTCGAGCTCGGCGAGCTCGGCCGTCTCGTCCGGGAAGAGCGCCCGCGCCTTCAGCTCGAGGAGCGCCGCGATGAGCACGAGGAACTCGCCACACGCCTCGAGATCGAGCTCCTCCCGCTCGGCCAGCCGTTCGAGGAATGCGGTGACGATGCCCGCGAGGTCGATGTCGCGCAGGTCGAGCTCCTCCTTACGGCTCCGTCGAGCCTACGCCGCTCACGTCGAGGAGCGTAGTGCCGTTACCGGACGCGGCCCTTGGGGACGGCCATCCGCGAGCCGGTGGGAACCGGCCGCGTCTTCTCCGCGGGCTTCTTCGTCGACGGGTGGCGGAGGAACTGCCACCAGACGAAGAACCCGAGCGAGAGGATCCAGACCACGAGCGCGACCCAGAAGTTGACGCGCATGTGGAGGAAGTAGTTGGACGGGTCGATCCGCAGGACCTCCTCGAACATGCGGAACGTCGTGTACCACACGACGTAGAGGGCGAAGAGCGCCGGCCGCTTGATGGTGAAGCGCCGGTCGACCCAGAGCAGGACGCCGACGCCCATCAGGTCCCAGATGAACTCGTACAGGAACGTGGGCTGGTACGCGGCGTGGCCCTGATAGCGCGCGAGGATCCCGTTCTGGTGCGCCGGATCGATCTTCAGGCCCCACGGCAGGGTGGTCGGCCTGCCGTACAGCTCCTGGTTCCAGTAGTTGCCCCAGCGCCCGATGCCCTGCGCGAGCAGGAGCCCGGGCGCGACCGCGTCCATCATCAGCGGGACGCTGTTGCCGGAGCGATACACCACGATCGCGCCGGCGAGGACACCGAACGGGATCGCGCCCCAGATGCCGAGGCCGCCGTTCCACACCGCGGCGAAGCCGTACCAGTGCGCGTGGATCGCCGGATCCTGGTTCCAGCTCGTGAGGTCGTGGTAGAGGCGGGCGCCGACGACGCCGGCGATGACTCCCCAGAGCGCGACGCGGAAGACGAGATCCCAGTCGCCTCCCCAGCTCACCCAGCGGCGGCCGGTCAGCCAGATGCAGGCGGCGATGCTGAGCAGCAGCATCACGCCGTACATGTGGAGCGTCAGCGGGCCGAGGCTGAACGTGCCATTCGACGGCGAAGAGATGTAGCCGAGGATGAGGCCGGTCATGAGCCGCATTGTGCCCGTGCCGCCCGAAGGGCGTCTAGGTCAACCGAGGATGCGGACGGCGAGCTCGGGCGGGCAGCCGCGCTGAACGAGCTCGATCGCCTGGTGGAGATCGACCTCCGTGCGCGCCGCGAGCGCGACCGCATCGTCGCCCGCGAAGCCCACGCGCATGAGCTCGGCGGTGCGCCAGCGCTCGACGCGCTCGAGTTCCGTCTCGACGATTTCGTGTGCAGCTGTATTCATCCGCAGTCTCCGTTCACACTTTCGGGAATCGGGGCCCAATGGATCTCCCCCTCCGGGGGGATTCTGCGGGACCAATGGCCCATTCGAGCTACTGAATCGCGGCCGCGCCCAGCAAGTGCCGCACGGAGGCGAAGAAGTCCGGCTGCGGGTCGACGCGGTACTCGGGGCCGAGCTCCAGGAGCTTCGGCCCGAGCGAGGTGACGAGATCGACGTACACGGGCGCCTCGCCAGGGAAGTCGCGGACGACGCCGGCGAGCTCGCGGATCACGCCGGCCGGGGCGCTGCGTGCGTCGACCTTCAGCCGCACCTCGCGCCGCTCCGGCACGGCCTCGAACGCCGCCACCTCGAGCGCGATCAGCTTCGTCTCGCCCTGCTGCTTGTGGTCGACGCGGCCCTTGACGACGAGCACGGCGTCCTCGACGAGCAGCCCGCGCGCGGCCGCGTAGGTCGAGTTGAAGACGACGACCTCGACCGAGCCGGTCAGGTCCTCGAGCTGGACGAACGCCATCGGCTCGCCCTTCTTCGTCGTCGTCGTCCGCAGGCCGGCGACGATGCCGCCCGCGAGGACGGTCTCGCCCTCGCGCCGCCGCTCGAGCTCCGCGAGCGTGGAGTCGGTACGGCGCCGCAGCTGGTCGCGGACCGCGCTGAGCGGATGCTCGGAGACGTAGAGGCCGAGGCTCTCCTTCTCCATCCGCAGTAGCTCGGCCTTCTCGAACTCGCCCTCGGGGATCGAGGCGTGGTGGCGCGCCGAGGCGGCGGGCGAGTCGCCGAGGTCGAAGATCGAGGCCTGGCCGAGCAGCCGGTCCTGCTGCTGCTTCTGGCCGTACGAGAGCGCGTCCTCGAGGACGTGGAGCATCCCCAGGCGCGACGCGCCGGTCGAGTCGAGCGCGCCGCTCGAGACGAGCGACTCGAGCGAGCGCTTGTTCGCGACCGACGGGTCGACGCGCTCGGTGAAGTCCCAGAGGGAGCCGAACGGTCCCCCCTCCTGGCGCGCCGCGACGATCGCGCGGCAGGTGGCCTCGCCGACGTTCTTCACCGCGTTGAGCCCGAAGCGGATCTTGCCCTCGACGACTGCGAAGTCGACCTGCGACTCGTTCACGTCGGGCGGCAGCACCTCGATCCCGAGCTCGTCGCAGGCGGCGACGTAGAACGGGACCTTGTCCTTCGTGTTCATCACGGAGGAGATGAGCGCCGCCATGTACTCCCGCGGGTGGTTCGCGCGGAGCCACGCGGTGCGGTACGAGATCAGCGCGTAGCAGGCGGCGTGCGACTTGTTGAACGAGTAGTCCTGCGCCTGCTCCATATCGGCCCAGAGCTGCTGTGCGACGCCGGACGGCGTGCCCGAGGCCGCGCATCCCTCGAGGAACTTGCTCTTGAGGGACGCCATGAGCGAGTGGATCTTCTTGCCGATCGCCTTGCGCAGGTCGTCGGCCTCGGCAGGCGAGAAGCCGGCGATCTGCTTCGCGATCTCCATGTACTGCTCCTGGTAGATGCAGATGCCGTACGTGGAGGCGGTGATCGACTTCAGCCGCTCGTCGGCATACGTGACGGGCTCCTTGCCGTTCTTGCGGCGCGCGTAGACCGGGATGTACGCCATCGGCCCCGGCCGGTACAGGGCGACGATCGCGATCAGGTCGTCGAAGACGGTCGGCTTGATCGAGCGCAGCGCCTCCCGCATCCCCGAGCCCTCGAACTGGAAAACGCCGATCGACTCGCCGCGCGCGAGCATCGCGTACGTCTTCCTGTCGTCGAGCGGGATCGTCGAGATGTCGAGGCCGGGGACGAGCTCGACGGCCTTGTCGATCACGTCGAGGTTGCGCAGCCCGAGGAAGTCCATCTTGAGCAGGCCGAGCTTCTCGATCGTGGTGCCGTCGTACTGGGTCACCGTCTCCTGGTCCGGCCCCTTCTGCTGCAGCGGCACCGTGTTCATCAGCGGCTCGGCGCCGATCACGACCGCGGCAGCGTGGATCCCGTCCTGGCGGGTCAGTCCCTCGAGCGGGCGCGCCAGCTCGACGATCTCCTTCGCGACCGGGTCGGCGTCGATCTCGCGGCGCAGGTCGGCGCCGGGCTTCAGGCAGTCGTCGAGCATCTGGCCCGGCCCTTCGGGGATCAGCTTCGCGACCTTGTCGACGACGCCGTAGGGGTGCTCCAGCACGCGGCCGGCGTCGCGGACGGCGGCGCGGGCGGCCATCGTCCCGAAGGTGATGATCTGCGCGACGCGGTCGCGGCCGTACTTCTCGCGCACGTAGTTGATGACGCGGTCGCGGCCGGCGACGGCGAAGTCGATGTCCATGTCGGGCATCGACTTGCGGCCCGGGTTGAGGAACCGCTCGAAGAGGAGGTCGTACCGGATCGGGTCGAGATCCGTGATCTCGAGGCAGTAGGCGACGAGGCTCCCCGCCGCCGAACCGCGGCCCGGCCCGACGCTGCTCCCGTTCCGCTTCGCGAAGCCGACGAAGTCGGCGACGATCAGGAAGTAGTCGGAGAAGCCCATCTCCTTGATGGTCTTGAGCTCGAACTGGAGGCGCGCGCGGAGCTCGGGCGCGACCGTCCCGTAGCGCTTCTCGGCGCCCCGCTCGCAGAGCTCGACGAGATACTCGAAGGCGTCGCGGCCGTCCGGCGTCGGGAAGTGCGGGAGCAGGATCCGGTCGAGCTCGATCTCGACGTTGCACCGCTCGGCGACCTCGAGTGTCCGCCGCAACGCGTCGTCGCGGCCTGGGAAGTCGGCGGCCATCTCCTCCGGCGTCTTGAAGTAGAACTGGTCGGTCTCGAAGCGCCAGCGGTTCGGGTTCTTGAGCGAGTCGCCGGACTGGATGCAGAGCAGCGCCTCGTGCGACTGCGCGTCCTCGTGCCGCAGGTAATGGACGTCGCCGGTGGCGACGGTCGGCAGGCCGCGCTTCCCGGCGAGCTCGACGAGCTGCGGGGTGATCCGCTGCTGCACCTCGAGGTGCGCGTTCTGGAGCTCGACGTAGACGTTGTCGCGGCCGAAGACCTGCTCGAGCCGGTCGAGCTCGGCCTCGGCATCGGTGTCGCGGCTCTCTTCGAGCGCCTTGCTGACGCGGCCGGAGAGGCAGCCCGAGAGCGCGATCAGCCCCGAGCCGTGGCGCTCGAGCAGCTCCCAGTCGACGCGCGGCTTGTAGTAGTAGCCCTCGAGGTAGCCGAGCGAGGAGAGCTTGATCAGGTTCCCGTAGCCCACGTTCGTCTCGGCGAGGAGCGTGAGATGTGCCTGCCCTTTCTGCTGCGCGTGGCGGTCGTCGGTGACGTAGACCTCGCAGCCGAGAACGGGCTTGACCCCTTCGTCCCGGGCCGCCTTGTAGAGGTCGACCGCGCCGGCGAGCGAGCCGTGGTCGGTGAGCGAGACGGCCGGCATCTCGAGCTCGGCGGCCCGCTTCGCGAGGTCGGGGATCCGGCACGCGCCGTCGAGGATCGAGTACTCGGAGTGGACGTGGAGGTGGACGAAGGGCGCTTCGGGCACGGGAGGTCGATCGTACTCCTCGCCCTTGACGGCGCCCGCGCGGCTGGGACACTTCCCCGGTGGCCCGCTATCGCGTCCTCGGACTCGCGCTGCTCGTCACCGTTCTCCTCGCCGTCGTCGCACTCGCCGCGCACGGGCGGCCCCTCAGCCGAGGAGGCGGCGGCGCGGGAGCAGGGCCGCCGGCGGTGTTCTATGACTACGCGTGGACGACGATCGTCATCTTTTTTCTGCTCCTGTTGGCCCTCGGGATCGCAGGGCTCTGGATCTTGCGAGGCGAGCGTGGGAAACCGCGCCCCTACCGGTTCACTCTTGGGGCGCTTGCGGCGTACTGCCTTTTCGCGCTCCTCTTCGCCTATCTCGCCAAGCACCACTTCCACTTCCGACATCTCCCGGGCTCCGGTGAGAACGGTCTCCCCGGGTCCTCTCCGACCCACAGCCGCGGGCAGACAGGCTCGAGCAGGCTCGCCACCCAGGGACACAACAACTTTCAGTGGCCGGAGCTGTTTGCCGTCCTCGGCGCCCTCCTCGCGTTGGGCCTGGTGCTCTACGTCCGGCGCGCCCGTGATGTGCTGCCCGCCCGGCGCCGCGATGCCCCGCAGTCGCTCGCCGCCGCCCTCGACGAGTCGCTCGACGACCTGCGAACGGATCCCGACCTGCGCCGCGCGATCATCGCCGCCTACGCGCGGATGGAGACCGCCCTCGCCGCAGCCGGGCTCCCGCGGCGCCCCGCCGAGGCGCCGCTCGAGTACCTCGAGCGGACCCTCCTCTCGCTCGACACGAGTGCCGAAGCCGTCCGCAGGCTCACCGGTCTCTTCGAATGGGCTAGGTTCAGCCACCATGAGCCGGAGCCGTCGATGAGGGACGACGCAGTGGACGCGCTCATTGCGGTGCGCGACGAGCTTCGCGCCTCGGAGCTGATTCCGGCGTGACGCTCGTCGGGCCGCTCGTCAGGCTGGCGCTCGCCGCGATCGTGGCGCTCGTAGTGCTTCTCTGGACACCGAAGCTCTCGACGCCTCGCGCACTCGCGATCTGGGTCGTCCTCGCGACGGCGCTCTTCCTCCTCTCGCTCATCCGCCACTCTCGCGACCGCGAAGGGCCGGAGCCCGCAAGCCGCTTCGAGCAGGCGTTGCGCAGGCGGAAGCCCAGGTCCGCGCAGCCGGAGGAGCTCCTGCGCATGGAGCGCGAGCTGGTGCTCGGGAGCGCGGACGCGGATCATGCGCACCGCCGACTGCTGCCGCTCCTCAGGGCCACGGCGGCTGCGCGCATCGCCGCCCGGCACGGCTTCGAGCTCGAACGCCGCCCCGAGGCCGCCCGGGCACTGCTCGGCGAGGACGCATGGGAGCTGCTGCGCCCCGACCGGCCGCCGCCCGAGGACCGCCATGGACCCGGCGTCCCGCCCAGGCGCGTCGCAGCCGTGATCGAGCGGGTGGAGTCGCTGTGACCGCGCTCGCCGAGCTTCGCGAGCGGGCAGACTCGATCCTCGCCGAGGTCGAGAAGGCCATCGTCGGCAAGCGCGACCCGCTCGAGCTGATCCTGCTCGCGCTGTTGAGCGACGGCCATGTGCTGCTCGAGGACTACCCGGGGCTCGCCAAGACGCTGATCGCGCGCTCCTTCGCGCAGGCGACCTCGCTCCGCTTCGCGCGCATCCAGTTCACGCCGGACCTCATGCCGGGCGACGTGACGGGCTCGCAGATCTTCGACCAGCGGACGACCGAGTTCGTGTTCCGTCCCGGCCCGATCTTCGCCAACCTCCTGCTCGGCGACGAGATCAACCGCGCCCCGCCGAAGACGCAGGCCGCGCTGCTCGAAGCGATGCAGGAGCGTCAGGTGACGATCGAGAACACGACGCACCTGCTCGAGCCGCCGTTCCTCGTCCTCGCGACGCAGAACCCGATCGAATACGAGGGGACGTACCCGCTCCCCGAGGCGCAGCTCGACCGGTTCCTCGTGCGCATCTCGATCGGCTATCCGCAGCGTGACGACGAGATCGAGATGCTCGAGCGCCGTCTCGAGCGGGGCGTGGACGAGGTCGAGCTGGAGCCGGTTGTCGACGCGGCGACGCTCTTGCAGATGCAGCGCGCGCTCGAGCAGGTGCACGTCTCCGCCGCGATCGAGGGCTACGTCGTCGACCTCGTGACGGCGACCCGCGAGTCGCAGCGGCTCGCGGTCGGGGCGAGCCCCCGCGGGAGCATCGCCCTGGTCAAGCTGTCGCGCGCGAAGGCCGCGCTCTCGGGGCGCGACTTCGTCACTCCCGAGGACGTGAAAGCGGTCGCGGTGCCGGCGCTCGCGCACAGGTTGATGGTGCGCCCGGAGCTCTGGGTGCAGCGGCTTCGCGCCGAGGACGTCGTGGCGGAAGCGCTCGAGACTGTGCCGACACCACCCGCAGAGGACGCCTTGCGCACCGCGGAAGCGTGACCGGCTTCCCCTCGTGGCGCCTGTCCGCCTACGGCTCGCTCGCGGCGTCGGGGCTCGTCGCGGGGCTGGCTCTGGGCCGGGTCGAGCCGGTCGCTCTCGCGGCTCCCTTCTTGCTCGCGCTCGTCGTCGCGGCGCTGGCCAGACGCGCGCCGCAGGTCTCCGTCCGGCTGTCCCTCGCCCGCGAGCGCGCGCTCGAGGGCGACGAGCTCACGGCGAC
>WNGD01004771.1_pt1 | contig 13298 bp, 11 predicted proteins | sample 5400671 | NCBI WGS metagenome assembly WNGD01 (sample SAMN13153369, study PRJNA577476) | soil metagenome | isolation source: 40 cm soil or saprolite under grassland replicate 2 | place: USA:California | collected 2016-06-15
ACCAGGTGCGAGGAGGCCGCCGCCTCGAGCGCCCGCCGCTGGTGCGAGTAGAGGCGGTCGACCCCGGCGGCGCGCAGGCGCTCGACCAGCGCCGGGTCGAGGGAGCGGGGGATCGCCACCCGCTGCGCCTCGCGCTCCTCCTCGTCGCTCTCGGCGACGATGCGGCCGTCGCGTAGCGCCGAGTCGATCGCGACCGCCCAGCTGGCGGCCCCGGACGTCGCCATACGGCGTCCTCGGTCGGCTGTCTGCGAGTCACGCACTAACTGTGCGCTCCCCCTTGCCAGCCTCCTGCGTCCTTGTCTGGCGACGTCCGGATCGCGCCAGCGACCCGTATCGCCTGCAGTGAGCTGGGATCGTGGATGCGGAGGACGTCGGCGCCGGCGCGCACGGCCAGCGATACCGCGGCGACCGTCCCCCACTCGCGCTCTCCGGCCGGCAACCGCCCCTCCCACGAGCCCGCCAGCACCGCGCCGATGAAGTCCTTGCGCGAGAGCGAGACGTAGAGCGGCAGCCCGAGCGGGCGCAGCTCGCCGAGCCGCCTCAGCACCTCCAGGTCCTGCTCGACGCTGAGGTCGAAGTCGAGTCCGGGATCGATCGCGATCTGCTCCACCGCCACACCAAGTCCCTGGGCCACCTCGACTCTCCCCCCGAACCACGATTTCAGGTGCTCGACCACGTCGCCGTACTCGCGCGGCGGCCGGTCGATCCGCGGCGGCCCCTCGATGTGCATCAACACGTAGCCGCACCCCGACTCCGCCACCAACTCGAACATCTCCTCCGACCCGCCCGAGATGTCGTTGACAGCAATCGCCCCCGCTGCGAGCGCCTGTCGCGCCACCTCGACCGAGAACGTGTCGGCCGAAACCGGCACCCCCGCCCCGACCAAACCCTCGATCGCGGGAACCAACGCGGCTGCCTCCTCCTCGACCGCCACCGGGGGGCCACTCCGCGCCGCCACAGCACCCACATCCAGCATGTCGAACCCTGCGTCCACCAGCTCCTTCCCGTCCTCAGCGGCACGGCCCGGAGTACCGCTACGAGCCCCTTCAAACATCGAGTCGGTCGTTACGTTCACGATCCCAGCCGCCACCGGCTGTTCGAGCGACAACACCCGATCCGTCAACCGCCAGCGACGCACACGGCTCCTTCCGCGGGTGGTGTCGGGGTGGGGTGGGCTCGCCGGCCCGGAGGCTGCGGAGGGCAAGGCCCCATCCCCGCAAGCGAATCCGTCCCTTCGCCCGGAGCAGCGCGTAGGGCCGCCGAGACCACCCCACCCCGACGACAGGACCCGCGGTCGAGCGCATGATGCATTCCTTGCCGGTTCACGACGGCTACGGTAGCGACCAACCGATGGCCCTGAAGTGCGTCTACACCGATCTCGACGGGACTCTGCTCGGCAAGGGCAGCTCCCTCTTCCGCGACGCCGACGGCGCCTTCTCGCTCGCCCAGGCGCGCGGCCTGGAGGCCTGCGAGCGGGCCGGGGTCGAGGTGACGATCATGTCAGGGCGCCGCGAGCCCCAGGTGCACGAGTGCGCCCGCCTGATGGGCCAGACCTCCTACATCTACGAGGCCGGCTGCGCCTTCGCGATCGACGGTGAGACGACCCTGATGACCGGCGAGATGGGGCCGGACGAGAGCGGCACGATCTACGAGCAGATCGAGGAGCGCGGCATCCCCGAGCTGCTCTTCGAGCGCTTCGAGGGGCGGCTCGAGTACCACTCCCCCTGGCACACCGGCCGCATCCTCTCCCACCTCTTCCGCGGCAAGGTCGACGTCGCCGAGGCCAACGAGCTGCTCGGCGCCGAGGGGCACGACGACCTGCGCCTGCTCGACAACGGCGCGATCGCCCGCGAGATGCCCGGCCTCGACGGGCCGACCCACGCCTACCACCTGGTCCCTCACATGGTCAGCAAGGCGGGCGCCGTCGCCGCCCACGCCCACGCCCGCGGCTACGACCCGGCGGACTGCATTGGCGTCGGCGACTCGGTCGAGGACCTCGAGGTCGCCGCCGCGGTCGGCCGCTTCTTCGTCGTCGCCAACGGGCCCGAACGCGACCCCGGCCTGCGGCAGGCGCTCGCCGCCTGGGACAACGCGACGGTCACCGAGGGCCGCAACGGCGACGGCTTCTACGAGGCCGTCGTCTCCACCCTGGTCGAGCGCCGCTGAGCGCGCACTAGTATCGATCTCCCAACCCGAGGGAAGGAGCGTCAGCTTGTCGCCCGAGACCGCGACCGTCGCCGAGCAGGAGTACCTGGAGATCATGTTCTGGCTGGAGGAGGCCGGGCTGCCGATCACCGGCGCCAACGTCGCCCGCGCGATGCAGCTCTCGCCGCCGACCGTCCACGAGATGATCGGCCGCCTGGTCGACGACGGCTACGTCGAGCGCAACAGCGACAAATCGCTCGGCTTCACCGAGTCGGGGCGCGAGCACGCCAGCCACATCGTCCGCCGCCACCGGATGATCGAGCGCTTCCTCACCGACGTGCTCGGAATCCCCTGGGACGAGGTGCACGAGGAGGCGGAGCGGATCGAGCACGCGATGTCGCCGGTGCTGGAGGAGCGGATGCGGGCGGCGATCGGCGACGCGACCACTTGCCCGCACGGGCACCCGATCGTCGAGGGCGCCCGCGAGCAGGGCGCCCTGCTCGCCGACGTCGAGGTCGGCGCCAAGGTGACGGTCCTGCGCTTCGAGAACGAGGCGGAGGAGCTGCTGCACTACCTCAAGCAGGCGGGGCTGCGGCCGGGCTTGGAGGGCACGGTCGAGGGCTCCGACGAGCACGGCGTGACGATCTCCTCCGCGGAGGGCTCCCACGAGGTAACGCGCAGCGTCGCCGAGACCGTCTCGGTCAGGGCCGATCCCTCGCCGCCCCCCCGCGCCGCGATCCCCGAGCAGCTCGTGCTCTCCAGCGACCGCTACGGCCGCTGAGGCGCCTGCGAACCGGCGTCTGGCTTTGTCCTCAGTCGGCCGTCTGCGGGTCACGCACTAACTGTGCGCTCCCCTTGCCGGCCTCCCTGCGTCCTCGCCAGACTTGGTTCTCGCCGCCTCCGGAACTAGAACGCGCCGGCACCGAGTGGCGTGCCGACGCCGGTCGGACCGTCGTAGCCGGCCGCCCCTTTGCACATGATCGTCGAGCAGGTCCCGTTCGAGCCGCTCGTTATGTCGTGCAGGACGGTCGAGTCGCCGAGGTGCCCGTATAGGCCCGAAGCAGCCGTCGATTCGGCCGGGAGGCCACCCGCCAGCGCGTAGACGCCCGCGATCAGCGGTGAGGAGAGGCTCGTGCCGCCCACCTGGAACCATCCGGAGCGGCCCTGGTAGCGGACCGTGTCGTAGACGGCGGCGCCGGTGCTCGGGTTGGCGTCGGCGGCGACGTCGGCGGTGCCGCGCTTGCCGGCGCAGGCGCTGAGGAAGCTCTGCCACGAGGGCGCCGAGAAGTAGAGGCTGCAGCCGCTGCCGGCGCCGCTCCAGACGCTCTCGCTTCCGTAGGTGTTTTCGGGACCAAGCGTCAGCGTCGTGCCGCCGACCGTGATCACGGAGGGCGAGGCGGCCGGGAAGCCGAAGGAGCCGTAGCCGTTGTCGCCGGAGGAGACGGTGACGGCGATCCCCGGGTGGTTGTACGGGGCGGCGTAGGTTTCGTTGATCTCGCTGGAGAACTCCGAGCCGCCGTAGCTGTTGGAGATCTCGGTGGCGCCCAGTTTCGCCGCGGTGCTGACCGCCGCCGCGAGGTTGGCGAGGCTGTTGGAGCTCGCCTCCACCAGGAGGATCTTGCAGTCCGGGCAGATCGCGTGGGCGACCTCGACGTCGAGCGCTATCTCAAGCGCCCAGCCACTGTTCGCCTGCGGGAAGGGACCCGCCGGGTTGCCGCTCTGGTTGACCTTTTCGAAGCACGGGTTCGCGCTGTTGCACTGCGGCAGGCCGAACTGGGTGCTGTAGGCGTTGAGGTCGCTGGCGATCTTCGGGTCGTCGTAGGCGTCGACGATCGCGATCGTCTGCGGGACCGGCGCGGCGCCGGGCAGCCCGTAGGCGCCGCGGAACTGGGCCGGGCCGTATCCCCTCGGGGTCGTGGCGACCTGCGGCGTGCCCTTTAGGTCGGTGACGACGCGGGCGTGGCAGAAGGCGTTGCCGGCGGCGACAGGCCCCGGGCAGACGGGGCGCTGCGGCTTCTGGGGCGGCGTCGCGCTCGCCGGTCCGGCTGCCAGCGCCAGGAAAGCGACAGCGACGACCGCCGCGAGCGATGAGGGGGCACTGAATCCGCGCGTGTTCAACTCGAACCTTGCCTTCCGTTGGGGGTAATACGGGGAATCCTAGACGGAACTCACGCGCCAGGGAGAAACTCTTACCCGAAATTAGGCAGGCGAGCCGGCACGAACCCGCTCCAGCGCACGGGCGAGGCGGGCGACGCCCTCCGGAATCCGGTCCGGGGGGACGCTGGCGAAGGAGAGGCGGAGGCTGTTCGCGCCTCCCTCGAGCATGAAGTCGGGACCGGCGACGAAGGCGACGCCCTCGCTCTTCGCCTCCGCCAGCAGCACCGTCGTGTCGGTGCCCTGGGCGAGGTCGAGCCAGAGGAAGTAGCCGCCGCCGGGGATGACGAACTCGGCCTCGGGGATCTGCTCGCGCAGGGCGTCGACAAGCGCGTCGCGACGGTCGCGCAGGGCGCCTTTGACGAACTCGATGTTGCGATCTAGCGCCCCCGAGCGGCAGAGCTCGAGAACCACCGCCTCGGCCAGCATGTTGGGCGAGATGTAGGTCTCGTTCGCCCGCTTGGCGAGCTTGACGATCTCCTCTCCAGGGCCGGCCAGGTAGCCGACCCGCACCCCCGGGCTGACCGTCTTCGAGAAGGAGGAGGCGTGGATGACCCGCTCGGCCCGGTCGAGCGAGAGCATCGTCTCCAGCGCCTCGCCCTCGAAGGGGAGCTCGCGGTAGGGGTCGTCCTCGAAGACCCAGAAGCCGTGCTCCGCAGCGAGCTTCACGATGCGCACCCGCTTCTCGGCCGAGAGCGTGCAGCCGGCCGGGTTGTGGAAGTTGGGGATGACGTGGGCAAGCTTGACCGGCCCCTCCGCCAGCGCCGCCTCCAACGCCCCGATGTCGAGGCCGTCGGCCTCCAGCGGCACGGAAACGAGCTCCACCCCGAGCCGCTGCAGCAGAAGCAGCGTGCGGTCATAGGACGGCTGCTCGACGACCACCCGGTCGCCGGGCTCCAGCAGATGCGAAAACAGCATCGCCCCGGCCTCCAACGACCCGTTGGCGATCATCACCTGCCCCGCCTCAAGCCCCCCATGCCGCTCAGCCACCCACTGGCAAAGCCCAGGATGCCCGATCCCAGTTCCGTAGGAGAGCGCCTGCTCCCAGTCCTCGGCAAGCGCCACAGCGGCCGCATCCCGCACCGCCTCACGCGGCAGAATGTCCGCGCTCGGTGCCCCGCGAGCAAAAGAAATCGTGTCGGCCGCCATCGCTGTCCGAGTATAGGTAGGAGGTCTGGGTAGGGGTGGAGCGTCTTGTACTTTTTCGTCACCTCGGTCGGCGGCCAGCCACCCCTCGCCCCACCGAAAAAGTTAAGCGGAACCCCTACCCAGACCTCCGCCCACCGACCCCCTAGGAGCGCAACGTCTCGACAGCGATCCGTGCCGCCTCAGTCGGGCTTTCGCCGACCCGGACGCCCTTTGCCTCGAGCGCTTCCTTCTTCGCCTGGGCGGTGCCCGACGAGCCGGAGATGATCGCCCCGGCGTGGCCCATCTGCTTGCCCGGCGGCGCGGTGAAGCCGGCGATGTAGGCGACCACCGGCTTGGAGACCTCGGCCGCGATGAACTCCGCCGCCCGCTCCTCGGCGTCGCCGCCGATCTCGCCGACCATCACGATCAGCTCGGTCTCCGGATCGGCCTCGAAGAGGGCGAGGACGTCGATGAAGTCCGAGCCGACGATCGGGTCGCCGCCGATGCCGACGATCGAGGAGTTGCCCTCGCCCGCCTGCTTCAGCTCGTTGCCGATCTGGTAGGTCAACGTGCCCGACTTGGAGACGACGCCGATCTTGCCCGGGTCGAAGAACTGCGCCGGGATAATCCCGACGTTTGCCTTGCCGGGCGAGAGGACGCCCGGGCAGTTCGGGCCGATCAGCCGCACCCCCGCCTCCTTCGCCTTCCAGTAGGTCTTCAGCATGTCGAACACCGGGATCCCCTCGGTGATCGCGATCGCCGTGTGCACGCCGGACTCGATCGCCTCGTCGATCGCCGCGGCGGCGAAGCGGGCCGGCACGAAGATCATCGAGGTGTTGGCGCCCTCCTTCTCGACCGCCTCGGAGATGGAGTCGAAGATCGGCGTCCCCTCGACCTCCTGACCGCCCTTGCCGGGGGTGACACCGGCAACCAGGTCGGTTCCGTAGGCGCGGTTGCGCAGGCCGTGGAAGGAGCCCTCGTGGCCGGTCAGCCCGGAGACGACCAGCTTCGTCTCGCTGTCGACGACGATGCTCATGCCTGGCCCGCCAGCTCGACGACCCGCCGCGCCGCATCGAGCATCGTCTTCTCCTGGTGCAGGTTTGGCAGGTCGGCCTCGGCGAGGATCGCCAGGCCCTGCTCGGAGTTGGTCCCGTCGAGACGGACGACCAGCGGCGCCTTCAGGTCGATCTGCCGCGATGCAGCGACGATCCCCTTGGCGATCTCGTCGCAGCGGGTGATGCCGCCGAAGATGTTGAAGAGGATCGCCGTCACCTTCTCGTCGGAGTCGATCACGGTCAGCGCGTCGACGATCGCCTCCGCCTTGGAGCCGCCGCCCGCGTCGAGGAAGTTGGCCGGCCTGCCGCCCGCCTGGGCGACGACGTCGAGCGTAGACATGCAGAGCCCGGCGCCGTTGGCGAGGATGCCGACGTTGCCGTCGAGCTTGACGTAGGTGAGGCCCTTCTCCTTCGCCATCGCCTCCTGGGGATCGCTGGCGGTGTCGGCGACCTCGGCCAGCTCCTGGTGGCGGAAGAGGGCGTTGCCGTCGATCGTCACCTTGGCGTCGAGCGCGACGACCTCGCGATCCACGGTGACGATCAGCGGGTTGACCTCGATCAGCGTCGCGTCCTCGTCGCTCGCCACCTCGGCCAGCTTCGCCAGCACCTCCGCCGCCTGGTCGCGCACGTCCTCATCGAGGCCGGCGGCGTCGACGATCGGCCGCGCCGCGGCCGCGTCGAAGGGCCGGGTGGGGTCGGTGTGGCGCTTGACCAGCGCCTCCGGGTCCTCCTCGGCGACCGCCTCGATGTCCATCCCGCCCCTGGCGGAGGCCATCGCCAGCAGCTTCTTCTCGCCGCGGTCGAGGATCACCGAGGCGTAGTACTCCGAGGCGATGTCCGAGCCCCCCTCGATCCAGACCTGGTCGACCCGGAAGGGACCCTCGCCGCGCGGGCCGAAGATGTCCATGCCGAGGATCGCGCCGGCATGGGCGCGCGCCTCGTCCACGTTCTGGGCGATCTTGATCCCGCCCGCCTTGCCGCGACCCCCGATCAGCACCTGTGCCTTGACCGCGCAGGGGTAGCCGACCCGCTCCGCCGCTGCGACCGCCTCCTCGACGGTGGAGGCGACCTCGCCGTCCGGCACGGCGATGCCGTGCTTGGCGAACAGCTGCTTGCCCTGGTACTCGAGGAGGTCCATTTTGGCGCGCGCCTCGCGGCGCGGGCGGCAGCCTATTCGAATGGGGAATAGGGCATAATGCCGCCGCTCTCGTGCCGCTTCCCAGCCTCAAAACCATCAAATGGGTGACCACCGACTGCTACGGCACCCTGATCGACTGGGAGAAAGGCATCGTCGAAGCCTGCAAGAAAGAGGCTGAGAAAGACGGCTTCAGCTTCGAGGAGGGTCCCTTCCTGGCCCGCTTCATGCAGGTCCAGGCCGAGATCATGGCCGGCTCCTACGAGCTCTACGCCGAGGTGCTGCGCCGCACGATCGTCAAGGTCGCCGGCGAGATGGGCTGGGAGATCGAGCCCTCGCGTGCGCAGTTCCTCCCCAACAGCGTCGCCTACTGGCAGCCCTTCCGCGAGGCGAACGCGGCGATGGATCGGCTCGCCAAGCGCTACGACGTGGGGATCATCTCCAACATCGACGACAAACTGCTCGGCGTCTCCCGCCGCCACCTGCGCACCGAACTCGACCTCGTCGTCACCGCCCAGCAGGTGCGCAGCTACAAGCCCGATCCCGTCCACTTCAAAGAGTGCGCGCGGCGGATCGGCGGCAAGAAAGGCTGGGTCCACATCGGCTCCGGCTACACCAACGACGTCGCCCCGCTGCTGAAGATGAACGTGCCGGTGATCTGGGTTAATCGCCACGGCGAGAAGCTCGACGGCCGAAAGGCGCCGAGCGCCACCGTCAAGAACCTCCGCGACGCCGCGAAAAAGCTCCGCGCGTCCTGAGCCTCGTCTAGTTTTCGAAACTTCCTTCCGGGCAGTGGTTTTCCGCCCTGAGGGCCAGCTGGCCAAGGACCGTCCATGCAGCGAACGAGACAAAGCCCCGCGCTCGCCCGCATTCGCCTGCTCTTCTGCGCGGCGGCGCTGGCGCTGCTCACATCGCTCGCGGCCGCGGGGCATCCGGGCGCCGAGGCCGCCTCGCAGGCGCGGCCCAGCTTCGTCGTGATCCAGACCGACGACCAGACGCTCGACGAGCTCTACGCCACCTTCCGCCACGAACCGACGCTGCGCGCGATGCCCAACACGCTCAACCTGATCGCCAAGCGGGGGATGACCTTCAACCGCTACTACGTCTCCTATCCGCTTTGCTGCCCCTCTCGGGTCAGCCTGCTCACCGGTCGCTACGCCCACAACCACGGGGTGAAGGGCAACGTCCAGCCCAACGGCGGCTACTTCGGCTTCTCGTTCCGCGCCGCGATGACCCACAACCTCGCCGTCTGGCTCCAGAACGCCGGCTACCGCACGATCCACGTCGGCAAGTTCCTCAACGGGTACGGCGACGAACCGTACGACAACGGGACCACGGTCCCGCCCGGCTGGAGCGCCTGGCACACCGTCCTCAAAGCCGACACCAACCACTACTACTACGGCTATACGCTCAACAACAACGGCCAGCTCGAAGGGCCCTATGGCGACTCCGGCAGCTGGGAAACGCGCGAATACGGGGCCCGCGACGACATCGGCTGCCCCTTCGCGCCGCTCAACGGCCTCCCCTGCTTCTACGAGACCGACACTCTCACCAACATCGCGACGCAAGAGCTGCTCGGCACGTCGCCCGAACAGCCCTTCTACCTGCAGCTCGACTACACCGCCCCGCACGGCGACTTCCGCCGGCCGGCCGGGCCCGAGCCGGCGCCGCGCCACTACGACTGGTTCCTGGGCGCGCCCTACCCCCACGACCGCTCACAGGGCTTCGCCGAGGGGAACGTCCGCGACAAGCCGAGCTTCATCCGCGAAGCCCCGTACCTGTCCCTCGACGACATCCACACCTACCGCGTCTACTACCAGAAGTCGCTGGAGTCGCTGCGCTCGGTGGACGACGGCGTGAAGCTGCTGATCGACACGCTCGGCTTCCTGCATCGGCTCCGCAACACCTACGTCATCTTCACCTCAGACAATGGCTTCTTCTTCGGCGAGCACCGGCTGACCGGCGGCAAGTTCCTCGCCTACGAGCCGTCGACGCACCTGCCGTTCCTGATCCGGGGTCCCGGGATCCGCGCCGGCACCGAATCGAACGAGCTGACGGCGAACATCGACATCGCGCCAACGATCCTGGAACTGGCCGGAGCCGGAGCCGACAAGAGCATCGACGGACGCTCGATCGTGCCGTTCCTGCACGATCCGGCGCTGCTCACCAACCGCCCGCTCCTCTTCGAGTCGTTCGTGGAAACCTCCGACGTGGAAGCCAACGGCGCGATCACCCGAGCGCGCCGCAACGACGGTGCCAGCGCCTCGATCCTCACCCCTCCAAAGGACTACGAGGGAATCGTCCTCGGCCCCTACAAGTACATCGCCTGGCCGGACGGCGAGAAGGAGCTCTACGACCTCGAAAAAGATCCCTACGAGCTCAACAACTTCGTCCGCATCCCCAACTACTTCCCGGTCCGCAACTTCCTCCACCGCCAGCTGCGCAAGCTGGAGGACTGCGTCGGCAGGACCTGCCGGGAAGAAGCCCCGCCTATACCGCCGACGCGCAAGGAACGGCAGCAGGAAATCCGCGAAAAGAAGCAGCAACGGCGAGAAAAACAGAAGCAGGGACGGTAGGAGGTGGCCAGCGCCACCCGCCCGAGCTGCCTACTCGATCACCGCTATTACGTCCCCGCTTGAGATAGCTGCGCCCTCCGCGACGTTGAGCGTGGTGATCTTGCCGGAGCGGTGGGCGGTTATCTCGTTCTCCATCTTCATCGCCTCTATCACGCAGATCAGGTCGCCCTCCTCGACGGTGGCGCCCTGCTTGACCGCGACTTTGAGCACAGTGCCCTGCAAGGGCGAGGACAACGCCTCGCTGGAGCCGCTCGTGTCGCCGCCTGACTTGCGCTCGCGTTTCGGGGGGCGCTTGCCTGTCGCGGCGGGCGCGACCCCTCCGGGCCCGGCCTCGCCGATCACTTTTACGTCGAAGAGCTTGCCCGAGACCTCGACCTTGTAGTCGCGGGCTACGACCTCGGCGCCCTCCTCGACTTCAGCGGGCGCCGTGGCCTCCGGTGCGGTCGACTTCAGCCACTCGCGGTCCTCCATCAGGTCGCGGCAGGTCTCGCCCTTGGCCCACTGCTCGGTGGCCAGGAGCGCCTTGTGGAAGGGGATCAGCGTGGTCAGGCCGCCGATCTCGTACTCGCCCAGGGCCCGCAGCATCCGCCGCGTCGCGTGGGTGCGGTCGACGTCCCAAACGATCAGCTTTGCGACCATCGGGTCGTACATCGGCGTCACCTCGGAGCCGGCCTCGACGCCTGAGTCGACCCGCACGCCAGGCCCGGCCGGCTCGCGGTAGGTCGCGATCGCCCCGGGCGCGGGCGCGAATTTCTTGTGGGCGGCCTCGGCGTTGATCCGGCACTCGATCGCGTGGCCGCGCAGCTCGACGTCGTCCTGAGAGACGGAGAGCGCCTCGCCAGCCGCCACCAGCACCTGCTCGCGGACGATATCGATGCCGGTGACCATCTCGGTCACGCAGTGCTCGACCTGCACCCGCGTGTTCATCTCGAGGAAGAAGTACTCCTCGCCGACCTGCAGCCCCTCCACCGTGCCGGCCGAGCGATAGCCGACCGCGGCGGCCGCGTCGACGGCGATCTCGCCGATCCGCTCCCGCATCTCGGCGTCGACGCGGGGGCCGGGCGCCTCCTCGATCACCTTCTGGTGGCGGCGCTGGACCGAGCAGTCGCGCTCGCCGAGGTGGATCACGTTGCCGTGCGAATCGGCCAACACCTGGACCTCGACGTGGCGCGGGTCCTCGAGGTAGCGCTCGACGTAGACGCGCGAGTCGGAGAAGAACTTCTCGCCCTCGCGGGCGGCCCCCTCGAAGGCCTCCTGGAGGTCGTCGGGGCTCATCGCCACCCGGAAGCCCTTGCCGCCGCCGCCACCCGCCGCCTTGCAGGCGACCGGGTAGCCGGCTTCCTCGGCCTGCTGGCCCGCCTCCTCCAGATCCTTGGCCGGCGCGGTGGCGCCGGGCACGATCGGCACGCCGGCCTCGGCCATGATCTCGCGGGCCCGCGTCTTGGAGCCCATCGCCTCGATCGCCTCGGCAGGCGGGCCGACGAAGACGATCCCCGCCTCGGCGCAGGCGCGGGCGAAGTCGGCGTTCTCGGCGAGGAAGCCGTAGCCGGGGTGGATCGCCTCGGCGCCGGCCTGCTTCGCGGTGTCGATGATCTTGGGCACGTTCAGGTAGCTCTCCGCGGGCACCGCCGGCCCGAGCAGGAAGGCCTCGTCGGCCTCGCGCACGTGCGGCGCGTCGCGGTCGATCTCCGAGTAGACCGCGACCGAACCGATCCCCATCTCCTTCAGCGTCCGCGCCACCCGGATCGCGATCTCGCCGCGGTTGGCTATCAGCACCTTCTCGAACATCGGGGGGCGGCAGTCTATTTAGGTGGTCGGCCAGGGGGTCGGGGGGTCTCCTCCCTTACGCCTACACCCGCCTTTGGCGGGTGAATCGAGTGCCCCTTCGGGGCAAGAATCACTCCGCGGTGCCGGGGGGAGGCTAGAGGGAGACCCCCCGACCCCCGTACCCGTCACGCCGGAAATGGGCTGCCGCCCGATGGTCTCGGCGGCAGCTTGAGTTCAGCCCGACGCCACTCTGTGGATGGATGCCAGGGAATGCCGTTCGAGCCGGAAGTTGTTCGGTTGAAGCTCATATGAATTGTTCCGAACACTTTCTGCAACGGCTAGGGTCTCCGCCCATGTTGATCGAGCTGCAGAGCCATTCGACCGTCTCCGACGGGCAGCTGGCGCCGGCCGAGGTGGTGGAAGAGGCGGCGCAGGCGGGGGTTACGACGCTGGCGCTGACCGACCACGATGCGATTGCGGGAGTTGCGGAGGCGGCGGAGGCGGCGGAGAGGCTTGGGATCGAGCTGGTGCCGGCTATTGAGATGTCCTGCGTACACGAGTACGCGGAAGACCTGCATGTGTGCGGGTATTGGGTCGATCTGGGGAAGATCGCGCCCGCCTGCGAGCGGGCCCAGCACGAGCGGGTGGCGAGAGCCGGTGAGATCGTCGAGAAGCTGCGGGAGGAGGGGTTCGAGCTGCATCTGGAGGACGCGGTGCGCGAGGCCGGCGACGCGCTCTCTATCGGTCGCCCCCACATCGCCCGCGCGGCAGGTGCCGGCGAGAACATGGGGCCGTTCTTCGAGGAGTACCTGGTGCCAGGCGCCAAGGCCTTCGTCCCCCGCCGCTGGCCCACCGCCGAGCAGGCGATCGAGTTGATCCACGAAGCGGGCGGAGTCGCCGTAATCGCCCACCCCTACTGGGACATCTCACAACCCCATGAGGTAGACGACCTGATCCGCTCCCTGGCCGCCGACGGCGTCGAGACCTTCTATCCGACACACAGCCGCGAGCAGACCGCCCACCTCCTCGACCTCTGCAACGAGCTGAACCTCATCCCAACCGCCTCATCCGACTACCACGGTCCCACCCACAAGACCTTCTCGAAATTCGGCGCTTACGAGACCTATGAACTCGCCGAGCCGCAGGTGCCAGCCAAGCCGTAGCTGCTTCCTGGCCCTTGGGCCCGCCTGTCTTGCTCAGCGCTCCTCCGCGGGGTGGCGTCGGGGGCTCGGACGGACGCGCCCGCAGGCTGCGGAGGGGAGGGCTTGAGCCCGCGAAGCGAATGGTCCCGGCCCCCGGAGCAGCGCGTAGGGCGCGGGAGGGCGACCCCCGGCGACA
>WNGD01006609.1_pt1 | contig 13293 bp, 12 predicted proteins | sample 5400671 | NCBI WGS metagenome assembly WNGD01 (sample SAMN13153369, study PRJNA577476) | soil metagenome | isolation source: 40 cm soil or saprolite under grassland replicate 2 | place: USA:California | collected 2016-06-15
TCGCGAAGTCGGTCACCGACTGGTTCGCGCCGTACTCGGCGTTGCTCGAGTTCACGATCTTGTCGACCGCCATCAGGTCGAGGTACCGCTTGATCCCGGCCACCACGCCGGGCGAGTCGAACGTCGGCTTGCCCGACGAGTCGAACAGGTCGCCGCCGTACTGCTGGCCGAACACGAACGCGTGGTGGCAGTTCTCCGTCGGGCTGCCGGCCTCCAGCGCCAGCCCCCAGTGGCCGTTCCCGGTCAGCTTCTTGCCGTCCGCCACCAGCTCGTCCCAGGTGGACGGAGGCGAGGTGATCCCGGCTGCGGCGAACTGCTTCTTGTTGTAGTAGAGCGCGTAGGCCAGCGAGTACAGCGGGACCGCGGTCGGCGGCTTGCCCGACACGCCGGTCGCCGAGAGGCTGCCGGCGAGGAACCGGTCCTTGCCGCCGATCGTGCTCATCGTCGCGTCGTCGAACGGCAGCAGCGCACCGGTCGCCTGCAGCGAGGGCGACCAGGTGTTGCCGATGTTCAGCACGTCCGGCCCCTGGCCGGAGGTGGTCGCGCCGAGGATTCGGTTCAGCAGGTCGGGCCAGCCGATGACCTCCAGCTTGACCGTGACGCCCGTCTGCTTGGCGAACTTGTCCAACTCGGGCTGCAGCACCTGCTTGTCGGTCTCGAGGCTGGCGCCCTGGTTGCTCGCCCAGTAGGTGAGGGTGGTGCCGGCCGAGCCCCCGCTGGCCGTGGTCTTGGCGCCTCCGCCACACGCGGCCAGCGCAGGGGCGATGAGCACCAGGGCGACCGCCGCCCGGGCATACCGTCGAAGCATCGCGACCAGCCTTCCGATCCTGTCCGGTGCGGCGCTTCGGCCTGCCCGGACGACGAGCCAGGGAACCCGGCGACGCCGACGGCACGCTGGATCCGCCGACGCCGAGGGTGACGGTGACGGAGGTGGCCAGGGGCCGGGCCACCGGACGCGGAGCTGAGGCTGTGGAGGAAGGTTGCACGTAGTTAGTTCGCCCCTTGAATTATGGCTAACATCTAACTAGTGAGGCATGCTGTCGTCAAGATGGGACGAGACGGCTCCGAGCCGGCAGCGGGCCGGTTGTGGAGTCGCGGGGGGATGGATCACCGGTGAAGCAGACGGTTCGCGACTTGAGGCGGCACAACCGCTCGGTGCTGCTGTCCACGCTGTACCTCGGGGACCCGCAGAGCCGGCAGGACCTGAGCCGGATCACCGGGCTCAGCCAGGGCACGGTGAGCAACGTCGTCGGCGAGCTGATCGACGAGGGCCTGGTCGTCGAGGCGGGTCTGGTCGACTCCGACGGTGGCCGGCCGCGCACCCTGCTGCGGGTGAACCCCGACCATCGGTACGTGGTCGGGGTCGATGTCGGCGAGACGCGCATCCGGACCGAGGTCTTCGACCTGACGATGCGCCCGCTGGCGACGGTGGACAGCCCGCTCGCCTCCGCCCGGCCCGATCCGGACGCCGTGGTGCGGCAGATCCTGGACACGCTGAACGCGGCCCTGCAGCAGGCGTCGGTGAGCCCCGAGCGGGTGCTGGGCGTCGGGATCGGCGTGTTCGGCACCGTCGAGCAGGGTCGCGAGGCGACGGTGTACGCGCAGACCATCGGCTGGGAGGCGGTCGGCCTGGAGCGGATGCTGCGCACCGGCACCGCGCTGCCGATTTACGTGGACAACGGGGCGAAGACGCTGGGCCAGGCCGAGATGTGGTTCGGCGCCGGGCGCGGGGTCCGGCACGCGGTGATCGCGCTGGTCGGCTCCGGCGTCGGCGCTGCCGTCATCACCAACGGCACGGTCTACCGGGGGGCCACCAGCAGCGCCGGAGAGTGGGGGCATACCAGCCTGGTCTTCAACGGCCGGCCGTGCCGGTGTGGATCTCGCGGCTGCCTGGAGGCGTACGTCGGCGCGGAGGGCGTCCTCGATCGGTACCGGCAGGCGCGCGGCGGCAGGCCCGCCCCGGGTGACGACGAGGAGTCCGCGCTGGCCTCGCTGCTCGCGGCGGCGGCCACCAGCAGGATCGCGGCCCGGGTGCTGGCCGAGACCGCGGACTTCCTCGGCGCCGGCATCGCCAGCCTGGTGAACCTGTTCAACCCGGAGCGGATCGTGCTGGCCGGCTGGGCCGGGCACGCCTTGGGTGGGCAGCTTCTGCCGCAGATCCGGGCGGCCGCGGCCGAGCGCGCGTTGCGCCACCCGTTCAGCCAGACCACGATCCAACTGGGACAGTTGGGGTCGGACGCCGTCGCGCTCGGCGCCGCGACCCTGCCGGTCGCCGACCTGCTGGGCCGCGGCGCGTCAGGACCCGTAGACCTGGAGCTCCCAGAGCGAGTAGCCATACGGGGTTCCCCGCTGGGTTCCGTACATCCGGACGTACCGGCCGGAGCCGGAGACGCTGAGGTCCTGTACCCCGCCGGTGCCGGTGGTTGTCGAGTAGACGGTCGTCCAGGCCGACCCGTCGTTGGACGTCTGCAGCTGGAACGCCCTGGCGTAGGCGGCTTCCCAGGTCAGTACGACGCGGCTGACCGAATGTGTCGCACCGAGGTCGACGCGCAGCCACTGCGGGTCGCTGAACGCGCTGGACCACCGGGTGCCGGTGTTGCCGTCGACGGCGTTGGCCGCGGGAAAGCTGGCATTCTCCGTCGATGAGGCGGCTGCCGGGTGTCCTTGGGAGAGCAGCGTGCCGCCGCCGCCGCTGCCGGGTGTCCCGTTGACCGCGAGCTCCCACAGCGAGTAGCCGTACGGCGTGCCGCGCGCCGTGCCGTACAGCCGGATGTAGCGGCCGGTGCCCGCCACCGCGAGGCTCTCGACTCCGCCGGCTCCGGTGGTCGTCGAGTAGATCGTCGTCCAGGTCGCGCCGTCGGCGGAGGTCTGGATCTGGTACGCCCTGCCGTAGGCGGCCTCCCAGTTGAGCGTCACGTGGCTGATGTCGTAGGACTGGCCGAGGTCGACCCGTAGCCACTGCGGGTCGCTGAACGCGCTGGACCACCGGGTGCCGGTGTTGCCGTCGGTCGCGTTGGCCGCCGGAAAGCTCGAGTTCTCGGTGGACGAGGCGGTGGTCGGCTTGCCGAGGGCAATGTTGGTGCCCCCGCCGCCGGCCGGGGGCTTGGTGTAGACGGCGACATAGTCGATGTTCAGCTGACCGCCGGAGATCGTGGCCGAGTTCGGGCCGCCACCGAAAGCCGCCGGAAAGCCGCCGCCCATCGCCAGGTCGTAGATGATGAAGAACGGATGGTCGACCGCGTTGGACCAGGTGGTGGCGTCTACTTGGTTGGCCGACACGGTGAAGTAGTTGGCGCCGTCGAGGTACCAGCGGATCTGCTCGGGTGAGACCGAGCGGTCGATCTGCACCGCGTACGTGTGGTAGGCGGTCTGGCACCCTGGGCATGCGCGCTCGCCGCTGCCGATGCCGGTCGGCTCGTTGCACGGGCCACCCGGATATGTGCCGCAGTGCAGGGTGCCGAACACGGAGCTGCGGCCGTTGATGTCCTCGAGGATGTCGACCTCACCGGAGGTCGGCCACGGCGTCCCGGTGCGGAGTGTCGAGCCGAGCATCCAGAACGCCGGCCAGTACCCGGCGCCGTTGGCGGTGGTGACGTTCGGCTGCTGGATCGAGGACTGCATCATGACCACGCCGCCAGGAGCAGCACCGAACGTCGCGGCCTGGGTCTCGACCCGGCCGGACGTCCAGCCCGATCCCGGGTCGCTGCCCGAGTGCAGCGCCTTGAGCACGAGGTGCCCGGCGCCGTCGTGGAAGACGTTGGCGGTGCTACTGGTCATCGTCTCGATCTCGCCGGTGCCGAAGCTGCTACCCGGCCCGGTGTCGTATTTCCAGATCGCGGTGTTCAGCCCGGTTCCGGCGGCGCCGGTGAAGTCGTCGCTCCAGGTGAGGCTGAACCCCCCCGGTGGGCCTGGCACCGCGGCCGGGGCCGGCGCGGCGGTATCCGCGCCTGATGGGCCCGCCAGGCCCGTCACGCCCAGTGCGAGTGCCAGGATGAGGGCGACGCGGTGACCTGACACGACTCCTCCTTCTCAGGAGCTCGAACCCAGCCGGCCCGCTTCGGGCCGCGGGGCGGCCAGGTGGCAGCACGCGCGAGTGCCGGGCCCGACAACCGGTTCGCATCGAGACGCCTGAGTGACAGGGCTTAGTTCAAGAGTTGATTCAACCGCCGTGTCGTGCGAGCTGTCAAGGCATTCAGCCCAACGATATGGCCCCCGTTCGGGCGAACGGTCTGTACGGCAGGTCGCTCAGCGCCAGGTCGGCCACCAGGGTGAGCCGCGAGGGCTGGTACATCTCCACGAACGCGTCTTCCGGCTGCAGCGCGCTGCCGACCGGCCGCGGGTCCTCGCTGGCGATCCCGGTCACCGGCGCCTGGAGCACGACGGTGCTCCGCACCGTCGTGCCGGCGCCGGTCGTGGTCGGCGTGCTCATCCGACCCAGTTCCTGGCCGGCACCGGTTCCACCCCGGGTAGGCCGCCGGCGCGGGCGTTGGTGACCGTCCAGGAGGCCTTGCGGCGCAGCAGCACCATGAGCAGGCGCGGGCGTGCACCGGGGCCGCGCCGATGCTGGTCACGATGGCGGCCGGTTTGAACCGGCCGCAATTCCGAGCAGGGCTCGAGTGAGGCTGCAAACCGTTTCAGGCGGCAAGCAGACGGCGGGTCCGTGGACCGAACGCCCAGGTCGCGCGGCCGTGTCGGTCGCCGGTGGACCCCCCGGTGTCTGATCATCGACACCCGGATGACCCAAGTGTTTTTGGGCAACTCCTTGCCACGGCCGGGGAGAAGGCGCTGGAATGGCTCCGCGGGAGCGTCGGGGCTCGTGGCTGTCCCGCGGACGTCGGAGTTCGCTGGAGGATCCATGCGACGACTTCTTCTGTTGTCCTCTGCCGCCATGCTCGCGTGCGGGCTCGCCGGCGTGCCGTCGTCCGCGGCCGCACCGCCGGACCAGGACGACCGGGTGACACCCGCGACCGCCTACGTGCGGCACGACGGCGGCACCGACCGCGCCATCCAGGAGTGTTCGAACACGTCCAGCAGCACCGCCCCCGACGTGCCGGGCGACGGCGACAGCGACTCGAACGACGGCGGCGCGTTCCGGCAGGGCAACGAGCCGACCGTCGCGATCGACCCGACGAACCCGGACCTGGTCGTCGCCGGGTGGAACGACTACTGCGACACCGACCTGGGCGGCGGCTGGCAGGGCATCGGGTTCTCGACCGACCGCGGTGAGACCTGGACGCCATCGAAGATCCCCGGCTACCCGAGTGACACGTCGACCGAGGGGACCGCCTCGCCGCTGCACCTGCGGCAGGCCGAGGCCGGCGACCCGCTGCTCGCGTTCGCCGGCGACGGCACCCTGTTCGCCGGCGGCATCGCCTTCAACCGGGTCAACCCGCAGAACGGCGACGTGTGGGTGGCCACCTACGCGAACCACCCGCACCCCAGCGGCTACCCGAAGGACTACCTGCGCACCGTGGTGGTCGGCCAGGGGACTCCGGCGCTGAACGGCATCGTCGAGGACAAGCCGTCACTGGAGGTCGACCGGACCGGCGGGCGGTTCGACGGGAACGTATACATCTGCTGGTCGCGGTTCGTCGGCTTCAACGGCCGGACCCAGGTCTCGTTCAGCCGCTCGACCGACTCGGGCGCCACGTTCTCGCACCCGATCCTGCTCTCCGAGGGCAAGGACGTGCAGGGCTGTGACATCGCGATCGAGCATGACGGCGACGTCTACGTCACCTGGGGCACCCGGGACACCCCGGCCGCGATCGACGCGCAGGGCCTGGCGATCGCCCGCTCGGTGAACGGGGGCGCCTCGTTCCAGCCGCGCCGGCAGATCGCCCGGTTCACCCGGTACTTCCCCTCCGACGGCGCGCGCAACTGCGGCGACGGCGCCAGCGCCTGCCCGAGCGGGTTCGTGTTCTTCCGGGTGCCGCTGGAGCCGCGGGCCACCGCCGACCAGAGCGGCCTGCTGCCCGGCGTCTACGCCACCTACAACGCGGTGGACCCGGCCACCGTCGTGCCGAGCCAGACCTCGTACAGCTCGGCAGGGCCGAACTCCGGCTTCGTCGGTCGCTCGGTCGTCTACGTCATCCGCTCCGTGGACAACGGGGTGACGTGGTCGGGGCCGGTGCCTGTCGACCGGGCCGGTGGCCGCGGACACCAGTACTTCTCCGACGTCGACGCGCTGGGTGGCAAGCTCGTCGCGATCTGGCAGGACAACCGGACCGACGATGCGTACAGCGTGCAACTGCCCATCGGCGACACGCTCGACGCGCAGGGCCGCCCGGTGGCATCGGGCACGGATGCGGTGGGCACGTACGCCTCGGTGTCCGACGACGGCACGACGTTCACGCCGCTGGGCGCGGTCTCGTCGACCACCAACCAGCCGTCGTACGAGATGTTCGGCAACCGCTCCCTTCCGTTCCAGGGCGACTACAACTGGGTCGCGCTGGCCTTCGATACGCCTGGCTCGCTGTTCGGCTATCTCGCCTGGACCGACAACCGGGACGTGCTGCCCGGCGTCGACATCCGGGAGACCGACTATGTGGACGGGTTCGACGTCCACCAATGCCGCACGCCGGCGGCGTTGGAGCCGGACACCTGTCCCAACGCGCACGGGCTCGATCAGAACATCTACGGCCAGTCGCTGACGATCCCGGTCGGCTGATCCCGGCGAGGGCGGCGAGGCTGCGTGCCCGGCCTCGCCGCCGCCCCGTGGTGGCCGGTGGGCCAGCCGGGCCAGCGTCGGTTCGGCGGGCTAGGGGGTGACAGGGGCGGCGACATCTGCCGCCGCCGTGGCCAGCACGGCCAGCAGGTAACCGCCGTTCGGCTTGGTGCCGATCCGCCAGTCCGGGTCCAGCTCGACGTCATGGCCGAAGACCCCGGCGTCGCCGGCGCGGCGGCGCACGGCTGTCGCCGCATCGAAACCGGCCACTCCGCCACCTCCAAAGCTGCGGGACGATGACGACGGTATTGCCTGCCTGGGACCAGGCTGCCCCCGACCGGGCGGTGCCATGCCGGCGTCGAGCACGATGCCGAGGGGTGTCGCCCGCGGGTGCGTCGTAGCTGGCGGGCGATCGGCGTAAACCCCACCTGGTCGCGCCATGGGCGGGATGCTGGCGGAGCTTCGGCTCCGTCTGGCCCCGCGACCCGCAACTCGCGCAGCGTATGGTCGCCGAGAACTGCCGCCGCGCCGCCCCCTATGTCAGTCCTCGGGTCGGATCGTCCGCCGGCGCTTGAGGTCCGCCCGGCGGCGTTTGGCGGCCAGCCGCTGCTCGCGGGCGGCCTGCGACGGGCGGGTCGGGCGGCGGCCCGGCGGCGGTGGCGCGAGCGCCGAGCGGACCAGCGCGGCGAGCCGGGCTCGGGCCGCCTCCCGGTTGCGCAGCTGCGAGCGGTGCTCGCTGGCGATGACCACGATCGTGCCGTCGACCAGCCGTCCTGCGAGCCGGCGCAGCAGCCGGTCCTTCACGCTGGCCGGCAGCGACCGCGAGCCGGCCAGGTCGAAGCGGAGCTCGACCCGGGAGTCGGTGGTGTTCACCGACTGTCCACCCGGGCCGGACGACCGGCTGAACCGCTCGACCAACTCCTCGCCCGGCAGCACTAAACCCGGCCGGACCTCCAACGCGCCCGCCACACCCCCATTGTCACGCCACCCCGGGCTGAAGGCTGGGCCCGAGACAGGCCCAAGGCCCTAGTCTCGGCTGGTGAGCGACGACCCGCCAGAGCGCGGTCGTCGACGAGCGGACCGCGTTCTGGCGTCGCACCCCGATGTTGAGCAGGACATCGCCGACGGGCTGGATGCCGCCGCCGCGGTCGGCGACGACCGGATCCAGTCCGAGTTCCAGGGCCGGGTCAACCCGGAGACCTGGACGCACGGCTCGTCCGCGCAGCGGCAGAAGTGGTACCGGCAAGGCTGGTCCACCGGAAACCCCGGCGCCTGCGACACATTCAGCGGATCGATCTGACCTAGCCGCGTCACCGCAGCAGCGGTCATCGACGGGTTGTCGCCGGCCGAGGCCCGACGGCCGAGCGGGCCGGTGCTGCGGTGCGGTCGCCGCGGCCGGTCGGCGCGAGCTCCGGGTCCGGGTACGCCGGCCGCGAGACGCCGGCCCGCACCGCCTCGAGCTGGGCGGCGAACGCCACTCCGAGGAAGACCGCGAGGGAGGTCAGGTTCGCCCAGACCAGCAGGGCGAAGACGGCGGTCAGCGGGCCATAGATCGAGCTTGAGCCGCCGCTGCCGGCTGCGTACAGCGCGAGCAGCAAGCTGAAGCCGACCCACAGCACGAGAGCGACGGCGGAGCCCACGGCGAGCCAGGAGTAGCCGGGCTGCCGGCGCCGCGGTGCGGACCTGAGCAGCACGGTGATCGCGGCGAGGGCGAGCAGAATTCCCAGTGGCCAGCGCAGCGCTGTCCAAAGGCCCGGCGCGCTCGACTTGCCGGACACCCGCGCCACCGCATCCCCGAGCGCGCCGCCGTCGACGATGACGACGAAGCCGAGCAGCGAGGCGATGCCCGCGGTGATGGCGTTCAGGAACGCGCGAGCGTACTTGTGGCTGGTCTGCCGGTCCCGCTCGATCCCGTATATCCGGTTGGCCCCGCGCTCCACCTGGCCCATCGCGGTGGTCAGCGACACGAGCGCGGCGATCAGGCCCAGCACGAGCGCAAGCGTGCCGCCGGTGCCGGGTTGCTGCCCGGCCCGCAGCGTCTGTTCGAGCGCCGCCTTGCTCGCCCCCGGGGTGAAGTTCTCCAGGGTCAGCGTCATGACCCGGGCCACCTTGGTCTGGTGGAGTGTCCCGGCGAGCCCGATGACGGCGATCACCAATGGAATGATCGCCAGGCAGAGCTGCAACGCCAGCGCCCGCGCGTTGGTGAAGCCGTCGCCGTACCGAAACCGGATGAACGAGTCCCGTACCAGCGGCCAACTCCGGTAGCGGCGCACCGTCGTCCACGCGTCCTCGGCGGACAACTCGTCCTCGTGCATCCTCGTGGTCTGCGGGACGCGGGTCGCCGTGCTCATCGGACCGCCTCTCTCGACGCTGTCGCGGCGGACGTGGAATGCGACCACCGGCTTGCCTGCCGGCCCCATCCCCGTATCAGCACCTGCCGGGTGGTCACCCAGAACCACGTCGTCCCGAGCAGCAACCCGGCGAGCACGTCGCTGGGGAAGTGCATCCCGCGGTAGAGCCGGCTGGCTCCGACCAGCAGCGGCACCAGGACTGCCAGCGTGACGACCGCGGCCTTGAGCAGCGCGTGCCGGCTGCGCCACAGCACGATCGCCGCGATCGAGCCGTAGAAGCAGACGGCGGCGGCGGTATGTCCGGACGGGTAGCTCGACGTGGGCGGGGCGTCGTCCAGTTGCGGCACCCGCGGCCGCTTCCGGTCGATGAGCAACGTGGCCAGCAGGAAGATGAGCGTCTCCCCGGCCACCGTAAGCACCACGTACACCGACTCCCGCCAGCGCCGGAAGATGAACCGGCAGGCGATCGCCGCGGCGGCGGTCAGCGCAATGATCGTCGGTGTCTCGGCGAAGAACGTGAACAGGTGGGTGGCCGTGTTGCCCGCGGCCGTGCGGTCCTGGACGAGGTCTCGGTTGACCACCGACTCGTGGGCGAGCCACCCGTGTTCCAGCACATGCGTGATCAGCAGGCCGAGCAGCACGACCCCGGCCGCGATGGCCACGGCGGGGAGAGCCACCCGCCGCAACGCCAGTCCGAGCTCACGCCACAGCGAGGAGTGACGGACCGAGGCGGCGGAGATCATGTCTGCGGATCTACCCGAATCACTCGTCCCCATGCCGTGGCGCCTCCTGCAGTTCGGGTTCCAGGCCCTCGGCGGCCGGCTGGACGGGCCGCGTCCCGCGCTCCCGCCGCCAGGCCTGGAACGCGGCGGTCGTCGCGGCCAGCCAGCCCAGGCCGAGCACCCAGCCGGCGACCACGTCGCTGAGGTAATGCACGCCCAGGGCCACCCGGGCGTACCCCACGGCCAGCACGATCAGCGTCGCGGTCAGCCAGCACAACCACCGCAGCCGGCCGACCCGGACCAGCGGGAGCAGTACCAGCAGCAGCACCCCGCAGCCGACCATCGAGCCGAGTGCGTGACCGGACGGGAACGACTTGCCGACCGCGGTGGCGACCGCAACGTCGAAGACCGGCCGGGCTCGCCCGAGCGCGGTCTTCGTCAGCAGGTCCAGCAGGCCGCCGCCCCAGATGGTGACCAGCGTCCAGCTCGCCAGCCGGGGGCGGTGGTCGGCCAGCAACCACACCGCCAGCCCGGTCGCCGCCACCCGGAACACGTTCGGGTCGAATACGGTGCTGACCACCGTGCAGGTCCGCACCAGGCTCGGATGCCGCAGCGCCGACCGGTGCAGGTCGGCCGCGACTCCCATGTCGAGGTGTACCAACGGCGACCACTTCGCCCGCACCAGCAGGAGGAGCGCCAGGAACGGTACGCCGACCAGGAACACGGCGACCAGGGCGAACACCAGCCGGAGCCCGAGCCGCCGGTCCGCGCTCGCCGACCGTGCCGAACGGAGAGAGTCCCCAGTGGACACGCCGGGCTCAGGCCACCTCGCCGCCGTCGGCCGGCGGCACGCGGACCGTGACAGCGTCGGGAACCACCCGCGCCGACAGGCGGGTGATGTCGCCCCGGGCGCCGCCGTCGAGTTCGTACGGCATCGGGTTGGCCAGCCTGACCCGGATCTCGCGGCCCCTGGTGATCCGGATGAGCGGAGAGCGTTCGGCTCGCCCGAACGCCATCCGGCCGAGCGCCCGCGCCCATTGCAGCGGGTTCCGCGCCGTGGTCACGCCGACGTCCAGCCAACCGTCGTCCGGTCGGGCTTTCGGAAAGGCGCGGACACCGCCGGTTATGGTGCCGACATTGCCCAGCAGCAGGCAACCTGCCTTGCCCCGGAACCACGTGTCCCCGTCCACGGTGACCCTCATCCTGCTGGCGGTGCCGGACACGTTTCGCAGCCCGGTCCAGACGTAAGCCAGCCGGCCCAGCCGGCTCTTCAGCGCGCGGTCGGCGTCCCGGATCATCGCCGCGTCGAAGCCGACGCCAGCCATCACCGCGAAGTGCTCCCCGTTGACCACGCCGAGATCCAGCTTCCGGCGCCTGCCGTGGAACCCGATCCGGACCGCCTCGGACAGGTCGTGCGGGACGCCGAGATTGCTCGCCAGCAGGTTCGCCGTGCCCGCCGGAACGATGGCAACTGTCGTCTTCGAGCCGGACAGCGCGTCCAGGCACCGCTGCACCATGCCGTCCCCGCCCCAGACGAATACCAGCTCGGCGCCATCCTTCAACGCCGCCCGGGCTCGCTTGGTGGCCTTCCTGCTCTTTGACACTTCGTACCAGAGCGGGTCGGTCACTGCCTCTGCGGCGAGCACCGTGCGGAGCTCGGCCAGGCCGCCGCCCACGGACTTCTTCCGGTGCGCGATCACCGCAACCCTGCCCGCTGGCCCGGCAGCCCGGCCATCTGCTCCGATGGGTTCTGTGGTCATGGCCCAGATCTACCCTCGATGGCACGCGGCACGCGGCACCCCGACGCAGCCGCTGTGGCTGACCATCGCAAGGTGGGTAGAACACATCCGTGCCGTGTCTGCTGCTCGGTCCGTTGCTCCGCCATGTCGACACCTCTTCGGCCACCGTGTGGGTGGAGACCGACAGTCCATGCACTGTCGAGGTGCTCGGCACGTCCGCCTCGACCTGGCGGGTGGGTCGCCATCACTACGCGCTGGTCTGCGTCGACGGCATGGAGCCAGGCAGCACTACCCCGTACGAGGTGCGGCTGGACGGCACGAGGGTCTGGCCCGATCCGGCGTCGCCGTACCCGCCGAGCCGAATTCGCACCGTCGACGCGGATCGGTCTTTTCGGCTGGTTTTCGGATCCTGCCGGGCGGCGGCACCGAGATCGTGGACCCCGGCCAGCCGGTTTGGGGCGGATGCGCTGGACACCTACGCCGAGCGGTTGGCCCGGACACCGGAGCAGCAGTGGCCGGACGCGCTGCTGCTCCTCGGCGATCAGGTCTACGCCGACGAGACATCTCCGATCACCCAGCGTCGGATCAGGGCGCGGCGGGACGTGTCGCGGCCGCCGTACACGCAGGTCGCGGACTTCGAGGAGTACACCTACCTGTACCAGGAGACCTGGTCGGATCCCCAGTTGCGGTGGCTGCTCTCCACCATCCCGACCTCGATGATCTTCGATGACCACGACGTGCACGACGACTGGAACACCTCGCAGTCCTGGCGGGAGGACATCGCCGCCACCACGTGGTGGTCCGAACGGATCACCGGGGCGCTCATGGCCTACTGGATCTACCAGCACCTCGGGAACCTGGCTCCGGCCGCGCTGGCCGTCGACCAGCTCTACCGGAATGTCTGCGCTGCCGAGGACGCCGAGCAGACGCTGCGGGAGTTCGCCCGGCAGGCAGACCGGGAGGCGGACGGCGCGAAGGGTGCCCAGTGGAGCTACCGGCGCGACCTCGGCCGGTGCCGGCTGCTGGTCATCGACAGCCGGTGCGGCCGCATCCTGGCCGACGCCCGCCGGTCGATGCTGAGCGAGCCGGAGTTCGGCTGGATCGAGTCCCAGGTAGACGGTGACTACGACCACCTGCTGATCGGCACGTCGCTGCCCTGGTTGCTGCCGCCGGCGATCCACGACCTCGAGTCGTCGGACGAGGCCCTGTGCGCCGGGCGCCGCGGGCGGCTGCTCGGGCGAGTGGCGGAGCGGTTGCGACGCGCAGTCGACATGGAGCACTGGGCCGCGTTCCGCGAGTCGTTCGACCGGCTGGCCGGGCTGCTCCGCCGGGTCGCCGCCGGACAGTACGAAGGCGACGGTCCACCTGCGACAGTGTGCGTGCTGTCCGGCGACGTGCACCACGGCTACGTCGCCCGGGTCCGGCAGCCCGGGTCGCCCGACCCGGGCTCGGCTCCCCGTCGGTCTACCAGCTGGTGTGCTCGCCGGTGCATCAGCAGGTGCCGCGGTCGATGCGGTTCGGCTTCCGGGTCGGCTGGAGCCGACCGGCCGAGCTGCTGGCCCGGCAGGTCGGCCGGCTCGCCGGGGTGGCCGCGCTGCCGCTGTCCTGGGACCGCGTCGCCGGCCCGTTCTTCGGCAACCAGCTGGCGACCCTGACCGTGGACGGCCGGTCCGCCACCGTCACCTTCGAGCACGCCGAGCCGGTCGACCACCGGTCCGCTCGGATGCGGCAGACCGCCGAGGTCGAGCTGAGCCGGGCCGATGCCGTGCGTGGCCCGGTGAGCGCCGGCCGGCGATGGCCTGGATCACGGCGATGAC
>WNGD01010178.1_pt1 | contig 13292 bp, 12 predicted proteins | sample 5400671 | NCBI WGS metagenome assembly WNGD01 (sample SAMN13153369, study PRJNA577476) | soil metagenome | isolation source: 40 cm soil or saprolite under grassland replicate 2 | place: USA:California | collected 2016-06-15
CGAGGCGAGCGCATCGAAGACCCGCTCGTCGATCGGCTCGACCGCATTGAGCGCCTCCGCGACGTAGGTGAGCAGGACCTTCGGGTCGTTGTCCCGTTCGTCGACCGACACCCAGGCGAACGACTGGCCGTTACGCTCGGCCCACTGCGACAGCACCGTCGTCTTGCCGTAGCCCGACGGCGCCACCACCGACACGACCGGACACCCATCATCTTGCGCTAGCCGTTCGATCAGCGACGAACGAGGCACCGTCCCCTGCCGTACCAGGGGAGGGCGCAGCTTCGACGCGACTAGATCGGACACCGGGCCGCGCGCAGGGCGCGGCCGGGCCTCGTGCTCATGCGGATCGCTGTCGCCCATGCCCACCGTGCCCTCAGAAGGATCTGCCGCCCTGCCTGGCCGGCCAGGCCAGCCCGGAATGCTCGTGATATGCCGCCAGGCTGGGTTCATAGACGCCGGTGCAGCCGCGTTCGAAAAGGCCGTCGACGACGCGAACCGGCTGGGGTGTAGGACCGCCTGCTCACGCGACCGGGCTGGCCCGGGAGCGGGGGTGTCATGACGGCGTTACGCTCGATGCGAGTTCCGTATCACAGCGACCATGCAGCCGCACTGCGGAGACGACGGGCCCACGGACAGCAAGTCCGGTATCGGTCACGGTGTCAGGATCGCCACGACTGCTCACTCAGCTCACCGCCAGGTTAGTAAGTAGTAAGTACCTGACGCCACCGGGGTCTTGAGCAGCGATGTGGCTTACACCAGACGATAACACGTGCTGCGCAGGACACCCGGGGCCGAGCCTGCCCGCGGCGGGCGAACGCATCAGTAGCAATGGCACGTGAACCAAGGACGCTCTTGAAAACCCTCCAGCTGGCCGGTGACCCGCAATCGCATCACCGCCGGTCTTGATGCCACAAGTCCGAAGACCAGAACGGATCACCCTTCGCGTATGACTCATCCGGCGGCACAACCTGCCTACACGCGCCTACGCCGAGCAGCACAACATCCAGATCGAGGGACTACCCGCCGACCCCGAAGCCGAGATCCCGCCAGAACAGGCACTCCATATCATCCATAACTTCCTCGCCATCCAATTCCCCCTGCTGCACCCGGCCGTCCCGAGCCCCGCCACCGCAACCTAACCCCCCGATGTGAGGCAGCGTCCACGACTAGGAGCAGCGGAACCCGCGCGGCCACGGTCGTCCCGGCCGCGGACGCAGAGTCAGCCAGGACGTTCAGCCGCGCGCCCTTGCCCACGCCGGGCTCCCCGCACAGCAGTACCGCTCCGCCGCTAACCGCGGCCTCCTGGAAGAACCCCTGCAGGAAGTCAAGCCCCCGGTCACGGCCCAGAATTTGCGTGGGCCGTGGCCAGCGGCAACGGGTCAGTTAAGCCCGCCAGGCCGGGGACCAGCAAGGCGATGTGTTCTCCTCGCGCCGCGAATCCATCACCGCGGATCTGCGCGGCCGCGCCGCGCGGTTCGAGCAGCGGTACGGACGCAAGCCGTCCCAGCGCGAACTCGCGCACCTCGCGCAAGCGGCCAACTTCAAAACACGCGCAGCTAAAGAGGGCGCGCTGGATTTCGCGCAGCTCGGCCCGTCAGCAAGCTGCGGCGCGTTACTGCTGCCCTGCTGGCCGCAGCAGGATCTCGTTGATGGCCAGGCGGCGCGGACGGCTGAGGATGAAGGCGATGATCTCGGCGACGTCTTCGGCGGTGACCTCGGCCTTGTCGTAGAGCTGCTGGACGCCTTGTCTGGTGTCGGGGTGGGTGATGTGGTTCGGCAGCTCGGTGGCCACGACACCTGGCTCGACGAGCGTCACGCGGACGTCGGGCAGCAGTTCCTGCCGCAGTGACTCGGACCAGCCGTTGATGCCCCACTTGGTCGCTGCGTAGACGCCGTTACCGGATCGGGCAGTTCGCCCGGCGACCGACGAGATGTTGATGATGTCGCCGCCGCCGTCCTTGAGCTGGTCGAGGAACACCTCGGTGGCGGTGATCGCGCCGAGCAGGTTGACCTCGATCATCTGCCGGTAGTCCGCACGCTGACCGGAGTCGAACGGACCAAGCAGCATGACGCCGGCGTTGTTGATCAGGGCACCGGCGGTGCCGAGCTCCTGGCGGACGCGGTCGGCGGCGGCAACGATGCCGTCGCGATCGGTGACGTCCGCTTCGATGGCAATGGACCCGTTGCCCAGTTCGTCCGCGAGAGTGGTGATGCGGTCGAGCCGGCGGGCCAGCAGGGCGACGCGGTAGCCGTCTGCTGCCAGGGCGCGGGCGGTTGCCGCGCCGATGCCGGACGATGCGCCGGTGACGACGGCGACCTTGCCCGGTGGGCTGTTGCTGGTCATTGTGGTCAGGCCTCCGGGATCTCTCGGCCGAAGTTTTCAAGGGTGATGGCGTCCGGCTCGGGACCGCCGCGCTTGCCGGTATCGAGCCCGTCGATGGCCGCGACCTCGTCCGTGGTGAGCTCGAAGTCGAACACGTCGATGTTCTCAGCGATGCGGCGGGGCTTGGTTGACTTCGGGATGACCGAACGTCCCTCCTGCAGGTGCCAGCGCAGCATGACCTGAGCGGGACTCTTGGAGTGGGACTCGGCGACCTTGACGATGGTCGGGTCTTCCAGGGTGCTGGTGTGCTCGCCCTCGCGGTAGAAGGTGATGCCGCCGATCGGTGACCAGGCTTGGGTCACGATGCCGTGTTCGGCGTTGAACGCCTGCACCTCGGGCTGCTGGAAGTAGGGGTGCAGCTCGATCTGGTTGACGGCGGGGACGACCTCGGCCTCATCGAGCAGGTTCGTGAGGTGCTCGACCATGAAGTTGCTGACGCCGATGGCGCGGACCTTGCCGTCCTTGAGCAACGTCTCCAGCGCCCGGTATGCCTCGAGCGTCTTGTCGAAGTCGGACGGCAGCGCCTGGTGCAAGATCAGCAGGTCGATCTGGTCGACGCCGAGCTTGCCGGCGCTCTTGTCGAAGGCGTGCAGCGTCTCGTCAGATCCGTAGTCGCTGATCCAGATCTTGGTCTCCAGGAAGACCGCCGTACGACCACTCTTCGACGCGTGCACCGCTTCGCCAACCTCGCGCTCGTTGCCGTAGGCGGCGGCCGTGTCAATGTGGCGGTAGCCGGTGGCGAGCGCGGCCGCGACCGCGCTGCGCGTCTCGTCCGGCGGTGTCTGGAAGACGCCGAGGCCGATCGAGGGCATCTCGACGCGGTTGTTCAGGGCGATGTCCGGTACTTCGTGGGCCATGGTGATACTCCTCCCAATGCTTGCTGTGGCCCGCGGCGAGTCAGCGCCGCGGTGTGGTCTTGCCAACCCGCGTCGACGGCGTCAACCAGAATGGGTCAGTCGTCGTCATGGGCGAGTGAGGATGAGAGGTCTCGATAGGCGTCGGCCTGCGCGATCAAGTCCCGGCCCTTGTTTCCGACCGTCTGGACCGCGTCAGCGCCGGCGACCCAGCGGACCGGCGGCTCATCCTGGCTGACGATCTTGATCAGCGTGCTCCTGCTGTCCGGCATCGGCAAGATCGACCCGGTCCTCTACGAGGCCGCCAGCCTTGACGGCGCGGGCCGGCTGCGGCAGTTTCGCGCGGTGACGCTGCCCGGGCTGCGCCAGGAACTCGTGGTCTGCACCACGTTCACCGTCGTCGCGGCGCTGGCGAGCTTCGACATCATCCAGGTCTCCACGCAGGGCGGACCCGGCTACCAGACCATGGTCCCCGGGGTCGAGATCTACCGGCTCACCTTCCTCGACCAGCGGATCGGCCAGGCTTCCGCGCTCGCGGTCTTCCTGACCGTGCTGGTCCTGCTCGTCATCTGGCCCATCCAGCGGCTCGGGAGGACAGATTGACCCAGCTCGCGACCATCCGCAGGGCCCCGGTCGTCCGCGGCAGCCGGGTCGTCCGCGGCGACCGGATCACCCGGATCCTCCCGCTGGTCCTGCTCATGCTGTTTGCCATCGTCCCGCTGCTGAGCATGTTCACCGCCGCCCTCGCCCCCCAGGGCAGCAGCCCGCCGGGGCTGAGCTGGCCCGCTCATCCCCACTGGGGCAATTTCGCCGACGCCTGGACCGGCGCGAATCTCTTCGCGCTCTTCCGGTCCAGCGTCCTCATCGTGCTCGGCGTCGTCCCGGCGGCGGTAGCCATGGCGACGGCCGCCGGATACGGTCTCGCGCAGCTCCGCGTGCCGGGCGGCAAGATCATCTACGGAGTACTGCTCGCTGGTCTCACGATCCCCTACGAAGCGCTCATCACCCCGCTCTACTACGACATCCAGAGCCTCGGCCTGCTCGGATCCAGGCTCGCGGTCGTGCTGCCCCTGATCGGGCTGCTCATGCCCTTCGGGGTCTTCTGGATGCGGGCCCACTTCGTCAACGCCGAGACCGCCCTCACCGAGGCAGGCCGGCTCGACGGCGGCTCGACCTGGCAGATCTTCCGCCGCATCCACCTCCCGCTGGCAAAGCCCGCGATCTCCGCGCTGACGATCCTGTTCTTCCTGGCCACGTGGAACCAGTACCTGCTACCGCTCGTCTTGATCGACGACCCGGCCAAGCGCACCGTCGCCGGCGGCCTCGGCGCGTTCCAGGGGCAGTACGGGACCAACACCGCGCTGCTGTGCGCCGGCTCACTGCTGATCATCGCGCCGTCCCTGCTGGTGTTCCTCGTCTTCCAGCGCAACTTCGTCAAGGCGCTGCTGCAGGGAGCGATCAGGTAAGGAGACTTCCGGCGGCAGGTCCCCGGGCCTGTCCAGCCGGTCCCGCGCAGCTGAGCCCGCGCGGCCAGGTCGGCGCCGACCTGGCCGGAACTGGCCCGGCTGGCACTGACGGCGGCCCAGAATCCGCCATCCACCACCGCAAGATCCTGGACGGGGGTGAGGTTATTCATGGCCGACAGCTGGAGATGCCGGATCAGTCATGAGCCGTTCGCGGCTGGACGGGCGCCGTCGGCTTCCAGCAAGGCGGCCAGATCCACGGCGTCGGCAGCCCGGGCTGCGTCGAGTGGGGGCACCGACGTAGGCGGTCCCGCTGCATTCCCTCACCGGCTCACGGATCTGCAGAACCTTGCGCATCCACTTGGGCACCACGTGCTCGGTGCTGGGGGAGCCCGCCGTGCCGCAGAACACACACGGTGTCGTGGACTTCGTCGTTCCGGCCACGCCGCAGTGTACAGACTGGCAGCGGCAGCTGCAGCTGCGACGCTACTGCGGCGATCATGCCCGCGGCGGTCACGCCCGCGGACCTCCCGCCGCCGGGCTCCGGCGCGCTACTGGCGTCTTCACTACGCCCGTCCGGCCGCCGGATCGCCAAAGCGAGCGGTTATACGAACCGCTAGTTTTGCCCGGACGCTGTCCGCTATATGTACGTGGACACTGCCATGCATCGACCCACCGTGACACATCCTGATACATGGCGTGACGAGAAGGAAACGGCCCGCCGGGCCGCGTTTCCGCAGCGGGCGGGCCATTTTCGCAGGTGGTGGCAGGTGTTGGGTTCGAACCAACGTAGGCTGAGCCGACGGTTTTACAGCCCGCTACCACCTGCATCTCCATACCGTCTCTGAACTGCGGAAACGGCTCTCCATGAGGCTCGCGGCGGGGACCCTGTCCGCTATATGTACGTGCGCCGGGCCCTCCGCGCCGCCGATCCTGCGGACAGCCACGTACAGGCCCGTACAGCACCACGAAACCGCAGGCAGAAGGCACCTCCGGCTGCCTGGTTCCCTTCCTCCGAGAACGGCCGCGCGAGCACCACCGGGCCGGGTCCTCCCCCGCACGCCCGGCATGCTCAGGTACATCCGGCATGGCAAGTCCCCGTCCACCTGCCGCAGACCCCTGATGCACCCTGCATGTACTTCTCGCAGACCCGCACCACCGGGCAGCGCCGCGAACCACCCCGGGGACCCACTCCACCAGAAGCAAACTCACCCGATTGCTGCCGGCCAGCAGAATGACACACGCAAAGAGCCGTTCTGCGCCTTGTCGTCCGGATCTGCGTGAGCGGATATCGCGGATCGTGCGGCCTGGTCAGGTTGCCAGGGCTTGGGCGATCGTGTCCAGGATCTGCTGCTCATCGGCGCCTAGCAGGGTGGCTTGCTGGACGAAGGTCCTGGCGTGGCTGCGGAGGAGCTGCTGGCGCTCGGAGTCGGACAGGCTCGGTGCTGTGGCGGAGACACGTGTTCCGCCGCCGCGGCGTGAGCTGACCAGCCCGGCCGATTCCAGCTCGCGGTAGGCGCGGGCCACGGTGCCTACGGCAAGGCCCAGGTCGGCCGCTAGCTGGCGCAGCGGAGGCAGCCGGTCGCCTGGCGCAAGCGCCGCGGACTGGATCAGCCCGGCCAGCTGGCGGCGCAGCTGCTCATAGGGGGGCGTCGGATTGCCGGTGTCGACGGTCAGCAGCGGGCGGGCGGTCACCGGGCTGGCGGCGCGGCGGTGGCAGTGCGGGCCGGGGCCAGCAGCACGGCGGCGCACCAGCTCATCAGGGCTACCGCGAAAACCAGCAGCGCCAGCAGGGCCCATCCCGCGTAAGTCCACCAGGCCGGGTGGCAGGAGATGGACAGCAGAGCACCCGCCGAGACGAGGCAGACGCCGGCCAGCGGCAGGGCGACCAGGATCCCGCAGGCGCCGGTGATCGTCCGCGCGGCCCGCCGCCGCAGGGCGTCGTCTGCCGCTACCGCGCCTGGGTCCGCGCCAGTGCGCGCCCGGCGGATGACCACGCGCAGGGCGCCACCGCCGGCGATCAGGCCGACGGCCACCACAGCCGCGAGCGGGACGCTGTAGAACGAACCCGGCCATGGCCCGTGGGTCTGCTGCAAGCCCGCCTGGCAGCTCAGCAGCAGGACCCGGCCGGCCCGGCCGAGATCATCGGGCCCTGCGGTCACCGTGGTCACGGCCACCAGGGCAGCCAGCACCGCTGCCGCTGCCGTCACCGCCGAGGCCAGGCCCCGCGGCAGGTAGTCGCGTACCCGCCGGACCTCCACTGCCGCCGTCCGGGTCCGGCCCCCCGCCGGGCGCACGCTGATCTCCCCGGCCGCCACGCCGGCCAGGACGCACAGCCCGAACACCGGCCCTGCCAGCAGCGGTCCGCGTCCCAGCGCACCCTGGCCGGCGGCGGCGGCGCCGGCCGCAAGCCCGGTGATCACCCCGGCCAGCCGGAAGCTCGCCGTCCGGCGCGCGGCCGCAGCCGGAACCGCGGCCCCGCGTACCGTGACCGTCCCCGGTGACCTCGCGTGCACCAGCCACGCCGCCACCGCCACGACCGTCGCCAGGCAGGCCCCGGTCACCAGCACCAGGACACCTTCCATGCCGCCCTCCAGCTTGTATCAGCTACATGACACAAGAACAATCCCACACCCAGGGAAGTTGTCGCAAGTACCTGACACAAACTCGACGACCACGACTAGGCGGCGCTGCTCCCTGATGACGAGCTGAGCGGCTGGCTCAGGGCCGACCCGCGCGAGAGGGAGCTGACGATCGACCCAGCACGCGGGTACCACCGCTGACGTCTTCTCCATCCGCTTCTGCCGCGAGTGGGTAGTGCAGCCTGCTCGTCTGGCCGACGGCAGGGGTGTGGCGCGGCCCGGGGGCTGCCGGCTGGGGCACCTGCTGCAGCCCGGAGGCTGGAGCAGCCGGGGCGGGGGTGACAGACTGCCGTCATGGGCACAGGGCCCGGGCAGGCAGGCTGGCCAGCGCACCTGCCCGCAGGCGCGCTGCGGGTGGTGCGGTGGAGCGCGCGGTACGAGCAGACGGTCACCTTCTACCGGGATGCCATCGGGCTGCCGGTCCTGGAGACCTTCCACGACAGCTACGGCCTGGACGGGACCATCCTCGGGCTGCCGGGCGGCCAGGTTCACCTGGAGATCGTCCGGGCCGGGCAGGCACCGTACCCGGGCGGCGGGCTGGACCAGCTCGTGTTCTACCTGCCTGATGTTGCCGCCCGGGAGCAGATGCAGGCCAGGCTCGCCGCGGCCGGTGCCCGCCCGGTTGCCCAGATCGGCTACTGGCAGGCCAACGGCGGTGTCACCTACCAGGACCCGGACGGGCGGGAAGTAGTGTTCGCATCCTGGATCTATGCCCCGCCAGGATCGTGATCAGTGCGCGGGCAACAGCGGTTACGATCACGCGCTGGCTGCCGCTTGCGCTGACCGGCCATGATGACACTGATGACGCCAGCAGCGGCCACGGCGGGGCGGCCACAAGGCGCCCCCGTCCTCAATGCGCGGAGGGACCAGATGACAGGCACACCAGAGCAGGTCAGCGGCTTGCTGCATGAGGCAGGCGAGACTCACCACCAGGTCTTCCGGATCGTGGACGGGGCCGACGATGACTGGGCTTCGTGGTATGCGCAGTGGCTTATCGACCTGTCGGAGCTGCCGGACCTGCTCGGCGCCCGGCCCGTGCGCAGCGAGCTGATCTACCTGCTCGTCAGCCTGGACAAGCACTTCACGGCCGAGGCTCCCGCCGAACCCTGGGAGACCTATTACGCACGCCAGATCCTGCGCCATTTCCAGCCATCAGCCGGCTGACACCGACCGGCCGGGACATACATCGTGCACAGGGCAGGGCGAACATCCGGTCATGCCGCGGACAGGGTCTTCCTGGATTGCCGTGGCGCTGGCATCCCCGTCCGTTGTTCGTGCTGCACAGGGACCGTCGCCCCTGGCGATGAAGCTGATCGAGGGTCACGACGCAGGGGTGAGCGGGAGCCCGGCCGGGACGCCCGGATGCCGCCGGGGCTCGAGCGCGGGCTCCGGGATGGCCGGGCTCCCCGGCCGGGTGCCTGGAGACCCTGGGCGATCCGGGGCCGGGGGACGGACGCCAGCCCGGGGTCATCCAGCGGGCCGGGGCTCCGGCAGGCGGCCGGGTCCCCGGAGCGTCGCGGTGGAGCCGACCGGTGAGGTCCCGGATCGCCGGGTGCAGGAGGGTGTGGCTACCCGGCGCCTCCGCGCCCTATCCGCCGTCACGCTGAGTGATACGGGAGGTCAGGGAGAACGCGCGCACTGCCGCCGTTCTGCATGGTTGCGGCTGTTCGGCTCTGGCCAGTGAGCGGCACTCATATCCGGATATAGGTAGGCCCTGGCGGTCACGGCCGGGGCCGGCGGCCGGAGATGTGCCGTGATGGCGGCGGCGCCCGCAACGCTAACCGTTGCCGGTCTCATCGCAGCAGTGCCTGGTCATGCATCTCATGGCGTGGTCTCGGCGTCGGTGTCGATCAGCGTGGCGATAGCCGGGTAGCGGTGCAGCTTGTCCAGGCAGCTGCCAGTGTTCGGCCCGATGCTGCTGACCGGGATCCCCAGCCTGGCGCAGCACCGCGCCGAGAACGGTGATTGCGAGCAGCAGCCAGAAACCATGCGCCACTGCCACAGCGCGACCTCGGTAAGAACCAGGGACGGCGATCAGCACAGGCCTTCCGAGGTGGACCACAGGTATACCTCCATCCATGAGCAACGATTGCCAGCCAGGAACGAGTTCACGCCGTCCGGCACGCATCCCGGCGGAGCGCCGTCCGGGCCGCACGAGCCCGGACGGCGCTCCGCCGCGTCTGCCGACCGGTGCCGGTGTCAGACACCTTCCTGTACCTGATAGACGGCATCCGCCACCAGGCCGTGGGCCTTGCGGTGGACCTCGGCCGCGGCCCCGGCATCAGGTGCCTCGATCAGGCAGAAGATCTGCCCCTTGCGCTCATCCACCCAGTAGCGCAGGTAACTGACGTCATACTCGCCCTGAGTGGCCAGGTCGGCCTGGTGTGCCTTGGCGACATCGTCCATCGACACGCCGTTGCCGAGGTTGTGGACATCCATGAACAGTGGCATCCGGAGAACTCCTCCATGAGAGCGCCCGCCAAGGCGCTGTGGTGAATTGGCAGTACTCAGCCTCGGCCCGCCGGGTGTGAGATTCATCGGTCAGGTGCCCTAATCCGCGGGTGCCGGATACTTAACTCTGAGGGAGGTGCGCGGTGCCGGCTCGCGGCGTGATCCAGTCACCGGTCCTGGTCGGCCGGGATGCCTTCCTGACCCTCATCGAGGGCCGGCTCGCCGATGCCGCAGCGGGCTCGGGCCAGTTGCTGTTCGTCGCGGGCGAGGCGGGCATCGGCAAGACCCGCCTGCTCGGCGTGATCGCGCGGCAGGCTCACGCCAGCGGCTTCGCCGTGGCCCGTGCTGCGGCGTTCCCCGGCGACGTGCAGTCGTTCGCGGGTCTGCTGCTGGACCTGGCCAGCGATCTGGTGTCCGCACGCGAGCCGGCTCTGAGTACCCTCGGGCGGAGCCTGACGTCACGGGTGCGCCCGATCTCCGCCGACGCCGGCGACGCCCATCATCGGCGCCGCCTGCTGGTGCAGGACCTAGCTGACCTGCTGGTTACCGCGGATCCTGGCACTGCGGCGTTGATCGTCCTGGAGGATCTGCACTGGGCCGACGAGCTGAGCCTGGATGTGCTCGGCCATCTGGCCGGCCGCCTGGCGACGAGGCCGGTGCTGGTCGTCGGCGCCTACCGAAGCGACGAGCTCTACCCTACGCGGCCCATGCGTGAGCTGCGGGCCCGCCTGCTGGGCCAGCGGCTGGCCGAGGAGATCCGTCTGCCGCGCCTGGGGCCGGACCAGACCGCGACCGTGGCCAGCGCAATACTCGGCCGGTCGGCGCCTGCCCAGGTGGTAGCGGCGATCCACGAGCGCAGCGACGGCATCCCGCTGCACGTCGAGGAGCTCCTCGCGGCCATCGACGAGGACGCCCTGACGCCGCAGTCCGGCGTGGCGGTGCGGTCAGCCGCGGTGCCGGACACGCTGGGGGACGCCGTGCTGAGCCGCGCACGGCAGCTGGCCACGCGCACGCGCCAGGTAGCGTCGGCAGCGGCTGTCATCGGGCGTTCCCTCGATTTCGACCTGCTGACCGCCATCACCGACGCCGACCCGGACGAGGTGGCCGCCGCGCTGCGCGAGCTACGAGACGCATATTTCGTCCTCCCCGGCAGCGACACGGTCAGCTTCGACTTCCGGCACGCGCTGATCCGCGATGCCCTCTACGCAGACACCGATCTGCCCGTGCGGCGCCGTCTGCACGAAAGGGTGGCACGGACCGCGGCCGAGCGCGGCTACCGCGGCGCGTTCATCTCGGCGCACTTCGAGCAGGCCGGGTGTCCCGGACCCGCCTACGAGCACGCGGCCGCCGCCGCGGGTGAGGCCGCCTCGATGTCGGCCCACGGCGAGGCGCTGGAGCTGTACCGCCGGGCGGTGCGCAACCTGCCCGCCGGGCTTGCGGCGCTGGACCGGGCCGCATTGTTCGCCGCGCTGGGCGACGAAGCCGCCGCCACCGACGACAACACAGCTGCGGCGCAGGCGTACCGGGCCGCCCATGAGCTGGCCACCGGCGCCGGTGATGTGCGCGCGGCGGCCGCGCTGGCACCGCGCATGGCCGCCGTCGCGCACCTGCTCGGCGAGGGCCTCGATGCCGCGTGGGCACGCTGCAAGCGGCGCTGGACGACTTGGACGGAGTGGCCAACGCGGATCGTGAGCGGGCCAGGCTGCGCTCCGCCATGGCCGCTGCTTACCTGCTGGATGACTGCCTCGACGAAGCCATCACCCACGGGGAGCTCAGCCGGGCTGAAAGCCAGCGAATCGGCGACGAGGAGGCCGCCCTCAACGCCGCCGCCACGCTCGGAACGGTGCTGGTCTTCGTCGGCCGGATGGATGAAGGCTGGCGACTGCTCGAAGACGCGATCGCCCGCGCCCGCGGCACGCAGCAGGAGGCGGAGGCGGCACGCCGATACCGCCTGATCGGATCGGCTGCGTCAGAGCTGGTGGAATACGACCGCGGTGAGCGCTGGCTCGCTGACGGCATCCGTTATGCCCAGCAGGCCGAGCTGTGGAATCACCGGCACTTCATGGCATCGCACCTCGCGCACGTCCAGTGGGCCACCGGCCAATGGGCCGCGGCCACCCAGACCGCGCAGCAGGCGCTCGCCGACGGGCGCGGCGGCATCACCACCCGGATCACCGCGCAGTACGTCCTGGGCTTCCTGGCGATGGGGCGCGGTGACTGGCCCGCCGCCGACACGCTGTTGCGGGAGGCGCTCGCCCAGGGTGAGCAGATGGCCGAGCTGAACCGGCTGTCGCCGCCGCTATGGGGACTGGCCGAAACCGCGCGGTGCCGGGGCGACTACAGCACCGCGCTCACGCTCTGCGAGCGTGGCTACCAGGCCTCGGCCGACGTCACGGGCGCCGCCTACCTTTTCCCGTACCTGCTCACCGGCCTGCGGGCCTACCTAGCGCACGGCGACATTGCCGCCGCTGAGAGCTGGTCGGACCGGGTCGGCGCGGTGCTCACCGCCCGCGCCATCCCCGGCACACTGCCCGCGATCAACCACGGCCGGGGACTCATCCTGCTCGCGCGCGGCGAGGTATCCGCAGCCCACCAGGCGCTGGAATCGGCGAGTGAGGGATGGCGGGCCCGGCGCCGGTTCTGGGAAGGCACGTGGGCCCGGCTGGACCTCGCAGAAGCCGCCGTCAAGGCACGGCGCCGCGGCGAGGCGGCCGTCCTCTTGGACGAAGCCCGCACCATCGCAGCCGCGGTCGGTGCCACCACTGTCGTCGATGCCGCCGATCGGCTCACCGCGTCGTTCGACCGTGCGCGGCAGGCCGAGCCGTGGCACCCGCTGAGCGCACGCGAATTCGAGGTTGCCCAGCTCGTCGCGGTCGGCCTCACCAACCGGCAGATCGCCGAACGGCTGGTGCTCGCGCCCAAGACAATCTCGGCACACATCACGCACATCCTCACCAAGCTGGGCGCCGCACGCCGCACCGAGATCGCGGCATGGTGCGCGACCGTCCGACAGGTGGCCCACAATGACGGATGATCAGGCCCGCATCATGTGGTCTCGAGTGCCCGGCACCCTACTGCCAGCGTGTCGTCATCGCTGCGCTTGATCGACCACATGGCGAGGTCAGTACCAGAACGCCTCCATAGGTGGATGATCTGCGCACGGCCACCTGCGCCAACGGCGCATATCTCAGCCGCACCGAGTCGGCAGGGAGTATTTCGCAGAAGTGGCGTCCCGCCGACGATTACCCTGCGTCACGATATTTGCATGCTGGCAGGCGGGGCGCGGCGGTCATCGCGCGCCGGTTATGGCGGGCGCGACGGGTCAGCAGGTGGCGGTTCAGTGAGCCGGGGGCAGGCTGGCTGCCGGGGGCGCCGGGCCGCGATCGCTGGGTCGCTTCTGGCCAGGGACAAGCTGGCAGGGCGGGTCGTGTCCGGGATTGCGGCAGCGGCATATGGAGCCGGGACGTTCTTCTTGTGGCGGTGCTAGGATCGTGTCGTT
>WNGD01004776.1_pt1 | contig 13291 bp, 10 predicted proteins | sample 5400671 | NCBI WGS metagenome assembly WNGD01 (sample SAMN13153369, study PRJNA577476) | soil metagenome | isolation source: 40 cm soil or saprolite under grassland replicate 2 | place: USA:California | collected 2016-06-15
CCTATCGTCCGATCGGCTCGACGCTGGCGCAAGGGCGCCGGCCCAAGGCGACCGGCGACTACCGGGCCTGGGACCCCGATCGCTAGCGCAGCCTCGGCTCGAGCGGAGTCAGCCCGAGCGCCGAGCTCGGTCTGCTCCCTCCCCGCTTGGGGGGAGGGTCGGGGAGGGGGTGAGAGGGCAGGGAACACACCGAGTCCTGAGCCCTGAACGGCCCTCTCGCCGCCGTATTCTCGGTATTAATCAACGAGGTTCCCCGCGCGTGTCCGATCAACGACTTCGCCCGATGGCCCGACTGCTTCGCATTGCCTGCTTCATTGCCGCGCCGATCGCGGCCGGGGTCACAATTGGCGTCGTTCCTGCGGCGGCGCAGTTCTTCAATCCGTTCGAGGCCCTGTTCGGGGCTCCGCCACGGCCGCCGTCGGGCGTGCCCAGCGGCCGTCAACCGGTCCCGCAGCAGCAGGGCTATCCGCAGTATCCCGACCAGCGTTATCCGGGCCCGACATATCCGGAGCGGCAGTATCCGGAGCGACAGTATCCAGAGCAGGCGTATCCGGGGCAGCCCCGGGAAAGCCCGCCCGCAGGCGTGCAATCGCAGCCACTACCCCCGCCTGATGGGGCGACCGCAGCAATCGATCCGTCCAGTGGACCATCACCGCTTCCCGGCCTGCCGCCCGGCCAGCGCCAACCGCGCGGCACGCCGCAGCCCGCCGACACGTCGCCTCAGCCAGCGGACGAGGCGATCGCCGAGCCGCCGTCGCAGAAGATCGCTAACAAGAGCGCGCTGTTCTCCGGGCTCGACAAGGTCACCGGCCGCATCATCACCTTCGACGCCGCCATCGGCGAGACCGTGCAGTTCGGCGCGCTGCAGGTGACGCCGCGGGTTTGCTACACGCGGCCGCCGACCGAGACGTCGAATACGGATGCCTTCATCGAGGTCGATGAAGTGACGCTGCAGGGGGACATCAAGCGCATCTTCACGGGTTGGATGTTCGCATCGAGCCCGGGCCTGCATGCAGTCGAGCACCCGATCTACGACGTGTGGCTGACCGACTGCAAAAATCCGGCGGTCGCCGCCGCGCCGCCACCCGAGCCGACACCGGCGGCCGCTCCAGCACCGGCCAAGCCGGCCGCAGCGGCGGCACCGCGGCGAGGCAGCCAGCAGCCCGCGGCGCAAGGCGCGCCGCAGCTCGCCGACCCGCGACGCTGATCCCGTTTTACGCGCGCGAGGATCGATCCTTCGCCAGCAGCGCCAGCACCTGCGCGCCCGTGACCGGATGCTTCGTGTCGAGCGCGGCGAAGTCGCCCTCGCCCGCAAGCGCCGCTTCGAGCAGTTTGTGATATTGCCGCCGCGGCACCTCGATCGCGCCGAAGATCCGCAGGTGATCGGTCACGAACTGCGTGTCGAGCAGCCTGAAGCCCCCGGCCTTGAGGCGGGCGACGAGGTGCACCAGCGCCACTTTGGACGCATCGCGCGCGCGGTGGAACATGCTCTCGCCGAAGAACGCGCGGCCGAGCGTGACACCGTAAAGCCCGCCGACGAGCTTTTCGCCCTCGTAGACCTCGATGCTGTGGCAGTGGCGTCGCTCATAGAGCTTGCGATAAAGCACGCGGATGCGGGTATTGATCCAGGTGCGCGGGCGGCCGGCGCGGGGCTCGGCGCAACCCTCGAGCACCGCATCGAAGTCGCGGTCGACGGTGACGGTGAAACGGTCGGAGCGCACCGTGCGGGCGAGCCGGCTCGGCATGTGGAAGCGATCGAGGGGAATGACGCCGCGCTTCTCCGGCTCGATCCAGTAGAGCGCCGGGTCGTCCGCGCTTTCCGCCATCGGAAAGATGCCGCAGGCATAGGCCTTGAGCAGGACCTCCGGCGTGATTTCGATGAAGGCGGTTTCGCGGTTGGCCATGCGATTGTTCGGCAGGCGATAACGATGATTCTCAGAAGATAAGGTCTGCTAGCGTGCCATGGGAGAGGCCCGCATTGAGTTTGCTGCACATCCGCGACGGTCGCGGCCCCCGCCGCTCCTAGCCCTCCATCCCGCCGCGGGCCAAGAACTCTTCAAGCCAGTGGATGTGGTAGTCGCCGTCGATGATATCCTTTTCGCGCACCAGCGTACGGAATAGCGGCAGCGTCGTCTCGATGCCGTCGATGACGAACTCGTCGAGCGCACGCTTGAGCCGCATCAGGCATTCGCCGCGCGTCTTGCCGTGCGCGATGAGCTTGCCGACCAACGAATCGTAGTAGGGCGGGATCGAGTAGCCGTGATAGACGGCGGAATCGACGCGCACCCCCAGCCCTCCCGGCGGGTGATAATGCACAATCTTGCCGGGCGAAGGACGGAACGAGACCGGATTTTCCGCATTGATGCGGCACTCGATGGCGTGCCCGTGGAATTTCACGTCGCCTTGGGACAATTCCAGCCCGCCTCCGGCGGCGACGCGAATTTGTTCGAGCACAAGATCGATGTCGGTGATCATCTCGGTCACCGGATGCTCGACCTGAATGCGCGTGTTCATCTCGATGAAGTAAAACTTGCCGTCGTCGTAGAGGAACTCGACTGTGCCGACGCCGAGATACTCGAGCTTGCGCATCGCTTCGGCGACCGTCTCGCCGATCGTGTTGCGCACGGTCTCGTTGAGCGCGGGGCAACGACCTTCCTCCCAGACTTTCTGGTAACGGCGCTGCAGCGAGCAGTCGCGCTCGCCCAGATGAATGGCGCGGCCGTGGCCGTCGCCCAGCACCTGGATTTCGACGTGACGCGGCTGCACGAGATACTTCTCGAGATAGAGCGCGTCGTCGCCGAACGCGGCTTTGGCCTCCGCGCGCGCGGTGGCAAGCGCGGTGGCGAGCTCATGCGCCCCGCGCACCACCTTCATGCCGCGGCCGCCGCCGCCTGCCGCGGCCTTGAGCAGAACGGGAAAACCGAATGCGTGTGCGAGCGATATCGCCTCCTGATCGGAGGACAGTCCGCCATTCGATCCCGGCACCACCGGCATGCCGAGTCGCTCAGCCGTGCGTCTGGCTTCGATCTTGTCGCCCATCAGGCGAATATGGGCGGGCTTCGGACCGATGAAATGAATGTCGTGCTCGGCGAGGATTTCGGCAAAGCGCGCGTTCTCGGAGAGAAAACCGTAGCCCGGATGCACCGCATCGGCGCCGGTGATCTCGCAGGCGGCAAGTAGCGCCGGGATGTTGAGGTAGCTGTCGCGCGCGGCGGGCGGGCCGATGCACACGCTCTCATCGGCAAGTCGCACATGCATCGCATCCTCGTCCGCGGTGGAGTGCACGGCGACCGAGGGTATACCCAGCTCCTTGCACGCGCGCAGCACGCGCAATGCGATTTCACCGCGGTTTGCGATCAGAATCTTGTCGAACATGTCGGCATCTTGACGGAGCGAGCGCCGAGCCTCATTCGATGATCATCAACGGTTCGCCGAATTCGACCGGCTGGCCGTCCTCGATCAGGATCTGGACCACCGTCCCCGCGCGCGGCGAGGGAATCTGGTTCATGGTCTTCATGGCCTCGACGATGAGGATTGTGTCGCCGGCCTGCACCCGGCTGCCGACTTCGACGAACGGCCGCGCGCCCGGCTCGGGTCCGACGTAAGCGGTGCCCACCATGGGCGACGTGACCACGCCCGGATGTTTCGCGGGATCGAGCGGTATCGGCTCGCGGACGGGTAGCGGCACGTCAGTGGCGGCAGCAGGCGCTCGAGATGACGCGCCCCCCTGCGTTTGGCGTGCCACGCGCACGCGTTCCCCATCGCGTTCGAACTCGATCTCGTTGAGCCCGGTCTCGTCGAGCAGCCGGGCAAGCTCGCGCACGATGTCGGGATCGATCGCGAGCTTCTCCTTGTTCTTGGTCTTGCGCTCGCCGGTCATGAGCTCAGCTCTTGCGGCGCGCGCCGATCAGCGCGGCCAGCCCGTCGATGGCGAGCGCGTAGCCGGTAACGCCGAAGCCGCACAGGCTGGCCTTGGCCACCGCGGCGATGTGGGAATGATGGCGAAAACTCTCGCGCGCGAAAATATTGCTGACATGAACTTCGATCACGGGCAGCGGGACCGCGGCGATCGCGTCGCGGATGGCGACCGACGTGTGAGTATACCCGCCCGCATTGATGATAATCCCGGCGGCCTTCTTGGCGGCGGCCTCGTGGATGAGATCCACGATTTCGCCCTCGTGGTTGGACTGCCGACATTCGACTTCCAGCTTGTGGCGTCGGGCGGCCTCGCGGCAAAGCTTCTCCACCTCGCGCAGCGTCGCACGGCCATAGGTCTTTGGCTCGCGCGTTCCGAGCAGATTGAGATTGGGGCCGTTGAGAACGTAGACGGTTTTCGCCATGGACGGTCCGGCGCCGTGGGCAGCGGAGATGCCGCTTTATAGGGAGCTTGCGAGCAAAGGGGAAGCCGAGGCGCGAGAGCAAGACGGCCGGTCGCTCCGGCGCCGCAACTTGCGTCACAAGACGTGCCGTGGGACGCGCCTTACTTTCGGTCCATGCGCAGCGAAGCGCCGAGGCTCAGCACGTGGGCTGGCCGCAGCGCGCGGCATTAACCTTTTCCTTAAGCGAGTTGAAACCGACGGCGCCGACCACGACATCGCTCCCAACCACATAGCTCGGCGTGCCGTTGAGGCCGAGCGCTTCGGCGAGCTTGAAGCTTTCTTCGAGGGTGGCTTTGACCTCGTCGCTCGCCATGTCCTTTTCCAGGCGTGCCATGTCGAGGCCGACGTCCTTCGCGGCTGCGAGCGCGCGCGCCAAGTCCGCCTGGCCGCGTCCGCCGAGCAGCTTCTGATGGAATTCGAGATATTTCTTGCCGCTCTTGTCTTGCATACGCACCGCCGCAGCCACCTGCGCCGCCTGGATCGAGCCTTCGCCCAGCACCGGAAATTCCTTGAGCACGAATTTGAGCTTGCCGTCGCTCTTGAGCAGATCGAGCATGTCGTTCATGGCGCGCTTGCAGTAGCCGCAATTGTAGTCGAAGAATTCGACCACCGTGACGTCGCCCTGCGGATTGCCTAGCGTCACTTGGCGGGGCGAGCTGAAAAGCGCAGCGCTGTGCTCCTTCACGCTCGCGCGATGCTTTTCCGCTTCCGCGGTGGCCTGCCGCTTTTCGAGCTCGTTCATCACGTCTTGCAACAGCTCGGGATTGCTCAGCAGATAGTCCTTCACGATGCGCTCGATCTCGCGGCGCTGATCGCCGCTGAAGGATTGGGTTTGCGCGAGCGCCGCGGCGGGTAACGCCAGCACGAGTGCGAGCAGCGCGGCAGCGAGCGGGCGCGGATCAAATGTCATTGTTGTTGGTCCTTCTGTCATCAACGGCGCAAGGCGCTTTGCGGGGGCTTGAGGCTGGCAAGGTCGTCGGCCTTGACCCAGCCTGGGGATCCGACCGGAAAGCGCGACTTGGCGCGGGTGGCAATCTCGCGCGCCGTCTTGGTGTCGCCGCGCATGAAGGCGGCCTGGGCGGAAGCGAGATCGGCGCGCGCCAAGTCGTTCTTTTGGCCGTAGGCCATCGCCAGCTGACTGTAGAGGTCCGGCGATTCCGGTTCGCGCAGCACTGCCACCTGCAGGATCGATACCGCCTCGTCGACGTGGGCTCGATCGCGCGTGGCGACGAGCGCCTGTCCCAGCATGATCTGGATCAGCGCGGGATTGGGCGCGAGCTGGACGGCATGTCGCAGCGGGGCGATCGCTTCGGCCGGCTTGCCCGCTTCCAGCAGCGCCTGTCCCTTGAGCTCGTAGAAGTAGGGATTTTGCGGTTGTGCCTGGATGAGGGCGTCGATCTGCGCCAGCGCGGCGCGCGGATCGGAGAAGCGATAGGCGGAGATGGCGCGCGCATAGCGCGCAGCGAGCGAGGTGTCGCTCGGGGGATAGCGACGCGCTACCCCATCCGGACGCTCGATGAAGCCATAGAGCTTGGCGCGCATCAAATCGTGGCGCGCCTGCAGCGCCGGCGAATCCTTGTGATCCCAGTAGGGGCTGGCCTTGGCCAGTCCCTCCAGCGCCGCCACGCGCTCGCTCGGCAGCGGGTGGGTCTGCATATAGGGATTCATATAGCGGACTTGGTAGAGGACCTGGTCGGCCAGCCGCTTGAACGTCTCGTACATGCCTTTTGCGGACTGGCCGGTCGCGATGAGGAACTTCACGCCGGCGCGGTCGGCCTGCTCCTCCTGCGCGCGCATGTACCCGAACATCGTATTTTGGATCGCCATCGCCGGTCCGGCGATGGCGGCGGCACCGGCTTGGCCCAAATCCGCACTGCCGCTGCGGCCCGCTGCAATCAGCGCGCCGGCACCGAGAATCATCGCGATGATCGATTGCGTGCTCGCCGAGGCAAGCTGCTCGCGCATGCGCGACAAGTGTCCGCCGGCGATGTGACCGGTCTCGTGCGCGAGCACGCCGATGATCTGATTCGGCGTCTCCGCTTCCATCAGCGCGCCGCCGTTGACGAAGATGCGCCGACCGTCTGCCACGAACGCGTTGAACGAGCGGTCGTTGATGATGACGACCTGAACGTTCTGCTGTGCAAGACCCGCCGCGCGCAGAATCGGCTGCGTGTACTCCCGCAGCAACTGCTCGATTTCCGCGTCGCGGACGATGGGCAGCCCCTTTTGCGCGTGCGCCGGGGCGCTGGCGGCAGCGAGCGCGGTGGCGGTCACAAGAGCTACGAGACGCGCCGCTGGCGTCGTTCGCCGCAGCCTGATAGGTCTCTCGGTTCCGGTCATGTCCGCTTGGTTCGCACCTTTTTCCGCGCAACCTAGTGGTGCGCCGCAGGGCGGTCAACGCGTTAGGATCAAGGTCTGATGCGGGACCTTATGACGCAAATTGTGCGTGGAAATGCGGCGACAGCGGGGCGGCATCTGCGCCGGGCGTCGAGGGCACGGAAGCGATGTTGGACGCGGCACGACGGTTGATCAGGCCTTCAGCGCGCAGCGATGTTCCCCCGTTCATGGTCATGGACGTGATGGCGGCGGCGGCGCGCATCGAGGCTGCGGGCGGTCGCGTCATCCACATGGAGGTCGGCCAGCCGGCGGCAGCGGCGCCCGCGAGCGCGATTGCGGCCGCGCGCGCGGCGCTTGCATCGGGCCGGCTCGGCTATACCGAGACGCTCGGCATGGCGAGCCTGCGCGCGCGCATCGCGCGGCACTATGACGAAACCTATGGTGTGGCGATCGATCCGGGGCGCGTTGTCGTCACCACCGGATCCTCGGCCGCATTCATTCTCACGTTCCTCGCGTTGTTCGAGCCCGGCGATCGGGTCGCGGTCGCGCTGCCGGGATATCCGCCCTACCGGCATATCCTGAGCGCGCTCGGCTGCGAGGCGGTGGCGATCGAGACCACGCAGGCAACGCGTTGGGCGATCACACCGGAGATGTTGCTGGCGGAACACCGCAAGGCACCGCTCACGGGCGTGCTCGTTGCCAGTCCGGCCAATCCGACCGGTACCATGATGACGGCTGAAGCATTGCGCGATCTCATCGCCGCCGCGCACAGCGAGGGGATCCGATTCATCTCCGACGAAATCTATCACGGCCTCGACTACGCCTTCCCCGCAGAGACCGCGGCGCGGGTCTCGGACGACTGCGTCATCATCAACTCGTTCTCGAAATACTTCTGCATGACCGGCTGGCGTGTCGGCTGGGTGGTGGCGCCGGAGCCGCTCGTGCGACCGCTCGATCGCCTGCAGGGCAATCTCGCGGTCTGCGTCCCCACGCTCTCGCAAATCGCGGCCGAAGCCGCATTCGATGGCCGCGCGGAGATGGAAGCGGTGAAGCACGGTTACGAGGAGAATCGTCGCATTCTGCTCGACGGCTTGCCGGAAGCCGGATTCGACACGTTTCTCCCCGTCGACGGCGCCTTCTATCTCTATGCCGACGTCTCGCGCTTCAGCGACGACAGCTTCGAATTCGCCAAGCGCATGCTGGCGCAAACACACGTGGCCGCGACGCCCGGCGTCGATTTCGATCCGCTCAAGGGCAGACATTTCATCCGTTTCTGCTATGCGGGTGCAACGGCGGACATGTACGAGGCGGTCGAGCGGTTGGCGAACTGGCTCAAGCGGTGACGATGCCTCCGCCCGTCCCCGCGAAAGCGGGGACCCAAACCCACAACTGAACTCGAAGTAAGCCGCTCCTTCATTCCCGCTTGCGCGGGAATGAGCGGAGAGTGCGGATCAAGTCGAACAAAATGTGTCGAACATGAGCGAGCTCTCTCTTCCGTCCCGACAGCGCGTGCCGGCGATCATCCCGCCGCTCCTGAGCTTTACCGCCGGATTCATCGACAGCTTCACGGTGCTGGCGCTGTTCGGGCTGTTCGTGGCGCAGGTCACCGGCAGCTTCGCGCTCACGGCCGTGGCAATTGTGACCAATGAGCAGGGCGCGCTCACGAAAGGGCTCGCGGTTCCGGTGTTCCTGCTGGCGGGGGTGATGACCACCGTCGTCGCCGTGATGCTCGAGCAGCGCGGCCGCGCGCCGCTGCCATGGGTCTTGGGGTTGGAGTGCATGGTGCTCACCGGCTTTCTGCTCATGGTTCTGATCGCGGCGCCGCTCTCCGATCCCGGCGCGTTCAGCGTAGCAGCGGCGGGCCTGCTCGGGCTATTCGCCATGGGCACTCAGAGCGCAACGGTGCGGCTCCTGATGAAAAACGTAGCCTCGACCAACGTCATGACCACGAACACCACGCACATCGCCATCGATGCGGCCGAGCTGTGGCTTGCCTGGCGGGCCCGGCGCCGCGCGCCAGAGGATGCCGCGCTCGCCGCGGCTTGCGATGCGGCGCGCGCCCGTTTCGGCGCGCTGCTTCCGATCATGCTGGGTTTCTTGGTCGGGACGGCGGTCGGCACCTTGGCTTACATGGCGACTGGCGTGTGGGCTCTCTTGCTGCCGCTCGCCGTCACCTATGGAGTTTTCGCATGGGCGAGCGCCCGCGCGGCGTCCACCGAGCTAGAGTAGCGCGCGTAGCAGTTCCTTAGCGCAGCGCGGCGGCGATGTTGCCGCCGTCGACCGTCGTCACGTCGCCGGTGGTCTTCAATTCCAGCGCTTGATGTAGAAATGCCTGTGCGACGTCGTCGGCCGTGACCTCGCGGCCGAGCAGATTGCCGCTGAGATAATCCTTCTCGCTCACGCCGCGCGCCTTGGCCCGCTCGGCGATGAACGCGTCGGTGAGCAAGCCGGAACGGATCCGATCGGCATTGACCGCATTGGCGCGGATACCATCTGCGCCGTAGTCGACCGCATATTGGCGCACCAGGAACAGCGTCGCCGCCTTGGGCAGTCCATAGGGACCGAAGTTCGGTCCGGGATTGACCGCTTGCTTCGAGACGTTGAACAACAGACAGCCGCCGGTACCCTGTGCCAACATGATCTTCACCGCCGCCTGAGCCACCCGCTGATGGCCGTAGAAATTGACTTCGAAACTCTTTCGCAGCACCTCTTCGTCGACCTCGCCGATCCTTCCCTGCCAGGCCGCTCCGGCGTTCGACACCACGATATCGACACCGCCGAAGGCCGCGACCACCTGGGCGAAAGCGTCACTCACCGAGCGGGCGCTGGTGACGTCGCACTGGACCGCCAGGGCGGCGCCGCCGATCGCCTTGGCGCTGTCCTCGGCGGCGCGCTCATCGAGCTCGAGTAAAGCGACCTCGGCGCCGGCCGCGGCAAAGGCCTTGGCGGTCGCCACGCCGATCGTGCCGCCGGCGCCGGTGATGACGGTAACCTGACCGGCGAGCGGCTTCTCCGCCGCCCTGCCGAGCCTGGCCTGTTCGAGCGACCAATATTCCATGTCGAACATCTCGGCTTCCGAAATCGATTCGAAGCGGCCGATCGCCTCGGCATCGGTGATGATCTCGGCCGCGCATTGCGCAAGATCGGCGGCGATCCTCGCGTCCTTCTTCGATCGTCCGAGGCCGAACAGGCCGAGGCCCGGAACGAGCGCGACGCGGGGCAGTGGGTCGAGCGGGCGCTTGATGCCGCCGGTGCGGGCATTCTGCCGCGCGAAATATTCCTCATAGCGCTGAACGAAGGCGGTGACCGCCGCGCGCGTGGCGCGTTTGAAATCATCCGTGCGCTCGCGTTCGGGTGCCGCCGTCACGAGCGGCCAGTTCTTGGTGCGGATGGTGTGGTCTGGCGTCACCACGCCGGGCTGGCTGTAGCGCACAAGCTCGCCGCCGTTGACGAAATTGAGAATCGCGGAGCTCGTGCGGAAATCGAGAATCATGCGATGCCACGCGCCTTCGATCCTTTCGTCCTTGCGGCTGCAGGCGCCGCGCAGGATCGGCGCCACCGCGGCGAGCGGCGCGATCGCCTGCGGCAACTGCGCCGTCACGAACACCGCCTTGCGATTCTTTTGCAGCCGCTGCTCCGCCAGCGTCACCAGCGCAATCATGCGCTCATAGGCCTCACGCGCGCTGTCGCCGAAGGTGAAGATGCCGTGCTTATGCAGGATGAGACCCTCGACGGCGGGCTCGCAGTCGTAGATGTCCGCTGCCGTCTTGGCGAGGCCGAAGCCCGGCATCACGTAGGGCACGACGCTCGCGCGCCCGTCGTAGAGTTCGGCGCATATGGCCTCGCCGTCGGGCTGGTCGACGATGCTCAGGATGGCGTTGGCATGGGTGTGATCGACAAACTTGTGCGGCAGAAACGCGTGTAGCAACGTCTCCACCGACGGGTTGGGCGCCGCGGGCTCGAGCAGGCCGTCGCGTTGGATGCGCACCATATCCTCGTCGCTGAGCGCCGCACGCGCACGCAGCTTGCGTAAACGGTCGAGCCGCACGGCGGGAAGGTCGGCGGGCTCGATCGTTGCCATGTCGGAACCCGAGCCTTTGACGCAGAGCACCGCGACCTGCTCGCCGAGAAGGTCTGCCATCGTCGTCTTCACGGAGGTGTTGCCGCCGCCATGCAGCACGAGCTTGGGATCGCGGCCAAGCAGACGCGTGGTGTAGACGCGCAGGGCAAGATCGCGGCCGATGCCCTCGCCGGCATAGCGATCGATCGCCGCTTGCGCTTCGCTGTCGACCCAGCCGCTTTTCATCGCCGAGTTCCCGTCAGGCGATCGCAAGGCATCGGCGTGCGCCCGCGTGCGCCGCAGACAGGCGGACCCGAATCAATCCAAGCATGTGCTCAGCTCTTGCCGAGCACACGTCTGCTCCACCAACCGGAACGACGCGGACGATCGCTGTTCTCGCTCTCCGCCGAACTCGTCACCACGGGCTCGATTGGGGGCATGGGGGTCGCGAAGGCGGGTGGGGGCGGAGTTGCATCGTCGTGCCACGCCGGGGGTGCGGGCTCGCGCACGGTCGAGCGCCGGCGCGGCGGCTCGGACGCCTCCGAAGCGGCGGGCGCCGTGGTCTGCGCCGATCGAGCCTCGTGCGGCTCGGGCTGGTGCGTCGGCTCGACCCCGTGCGGCGGCACGGCGTCGCTGTGCGGCTCGACCATCGGCGAGGCGAGCGCTTCGGGCTCGCTTTCTCCTGCCGCCGTCAATGTGACCTCGCCTGCCGACTCGGCCGCGGAATCGGCGTGCGCGGGTGCCGGCTCATCGGCAGTCTCCGGCGGGAAGCCTTCTTCGCGCCCGCGGCGGTTGCGCCGTCCGCCGCGCCGTCCGCGGCGACGCCGGCGGCGCTCGCTCTCGCCGTGCGGTTCTGTCGGACGCTCAAGCTCGGCGCCGGCCGCATGGAGCGCCTCATCCGATCGGCCAGCCTCGTGCTCACCCGCCCCAGGAGCAAAGTCTTCCTCCTGTGCAAGCGCCTCACGCTCCGGCTGGAACGGCTCGCGGCCTTCCCCGCTACGGCGGCCACGCCGCCGTCGTTTGCGCTTGCGGCCCGTTCCCGGCTCGCCCGCCCCGTGCGCTTCCTCTTCGGACGCGCTGACGGCCGCATCTTCGGATTCGGACTCCTCCTCGTCCTCGTACTCCTCTTCTTCTTCTTCTTCGTCCTCCTCGATCGGGACCGCAGCAGCCGGTGGCTGGAGGGCCAGCGCCTTCGCCTGCTCGAGACTATGCACCTGCTCGCCTTTTTCGATGACGAACGAGAGCTGCCCGCCGATCGTCGCATCGGCATTGACCATGATGGCGATACGGAAGCGCTCCTCGAGCGCGCGCAGATGCGCGCGCTTCTGATTGAGCAGATAAAGCGCAATGTCGGAGCGCGTGCGCACAGTCAGATTATGTGTCGCTCCCTTGAGCAACATTTCCTCGATCGCACGCAGGAGTTGGAGCGTGACCGAGGATACCGAGCGCACGTGTCCGGTGCCGCCGCAATGCGGGCATTTCTCGGTCGAGCTCTCGAGCACGCTCGAGCGGATGCGCTGGCGCGACATCTCGAGCAACCCGAAATGCGAGATGTGTCCGACTTGGATGCGCGCGCGGTCGTGCCGTAGGCATTCCTTCAACCGCCGCTCGACCGCGCGGTTGTTGCGCTTCTCGTCCATGTCGATGAAATCGATGACGACCAGTCCGGCGAGATCGCGCAGGCGCAATTGCCGGGCGATTTCCTCCGCCGCTTCGAGGTTGGTCTTGAGCGCGGTATCCTCGATGTGGTGCTCGCGCGTGGCGCGGCCGGAATTGACGTCGATCGCGACCAGCGCCTCGGCCTGGTTGAGCACGATGTAGCCGCCGGAACGCAGCTGCATCACCGGCGTGAACATGGCGTCGAGCTGACTCTCCATGCCGTAGCGGGTGAAGACCGGCAGCGCCTCGCGATAGGGTTTCACGTTCTTGGCATGGCTCGGCATGAGCATGCGCATGAACTCTTTAGCTTCCTTGTAAGCGTCCTCCCCGGCCACGACGATCTCGTCGATGTCCTTGTTGTAGAGATCGCGGATCGAGCGCTTGACGAGCGACCCTTCCTCGTAGACCAGCGTCGGCGCCGTCGACTTGAGCGTGAGATCGCGCACCGTCTCCCACACCCGCAGCAGGTATTCGAAGTCGCGCTTGACCTCGGTCTTGGTGCGGCTCGCGCCGGCGGTGCGCAGGATCACCCCCATGCCTTCCGGCACCTCCAGCTCTTGCGCGATTTCCTTGAGCCGCCGGCGGTCTTCAGCGCTCGTGATCTTGCGGCTGATGCCGCCGCCGCGCGCCGTGTTCGGCATCAGCACCGAATAGCGGCCGGCAAGCGAGAGATATGTGGTGAGGGCCGCCCCCTTGGTGCCGCGCTCCTCCTTGACAACCTGCACCAGCATCACTTGGCGGCGTTTGATGACTTCTTGAATCTTGTACTGACGACGCACCCGCGGCATCCGCTCGGGCACTTCCTCCAAAGCGTCGGCCCCGCCCACCGATTCCACCACCTCGTCCTCCTCGGCGG
>WNGD01005931.1_pt1 | contig 13286 bp, 10 predicted proteins | sample 5400671 | NCBI WGS metagenome assembly WNGD01 (sample SAMN13153369, study PRJNA577476) | soil metagenome | isolation source: 40 cm soil or saprolite under grassland replicate 2 | place: USA:California | collected 2016-06-15
GCTGGGCGAGTTTTCGAATTCCGTGTCAACTATCGTAACTATGGATGGTTGTTCGTTCAGTCTGCTCGCCCCGAGAGGAAGTTGGACACTCTGGAGTCCCCACTAAAACCTTCTTGACAAGAGGAGGCGTCCTTCTACTCTAATATTTTGAGTAGAGGTGGGTGAAACAGTCTTTTGTATCAGACCCGAAATCTCACGGTTTGACGCTGTTGGAAGCTGCTCTCTGGACTGAGAAATATCGGCCCAAGGCTCTGGACGAGATTGTAGATCAGGAAGAGATTGTTTCTCGTCTCAAAGAGTTTGTTATGAGAGGAGCGATGCCTCACTGCCTCTTCGCCGGACCCCCAGGAACTGGAAAGACGACCGCGGCGCTCTGCCTCGCACATGATCTATTCGGAGAGAGATTCCAAGACGTGTTCTTGGAGCTAAACGCTAGCGATGAGAGAGGGATTGACGTTGTCAGGACGACCGTGAAGGAATTTGCACGTATGGCGTCGCTGAGCCAGGTGCCGTTCAAGATTCTTGTGCTGGATGAGGCTGACAATATGACGAATGATGCACAGGCAGCGCTACGAAGGACGATGGAGAAGTACACTGAGACCTGCCGATTCGTTCTTTGTTGTAACTATTCTGGGAGGATAATCGAGCCCATCCAGTCTAGATGCGCTCTATTCCGTTTCACGCCTCTACCTGAGGTGAAGATTGTTGAACACCTTCACCACATCGCCAAGCAGGAGGGTCTGAAGGTCACCGAGTCGGGTCTCAAGTCAGTTGTCGAAGTCGCCGAGGGAGACCTAAGGAAGGGGATAAACACGCTTCAGGCAGCCGCGTCAATGAAGTACGGATTATCGGGATCCGAGATAGTCCGACAGATTCACTCGGAGATCTTCCGGCTCCCCGTCCCAGAGAAGAAGAGAATCAGCCTCATCGAAGCGGTCGGCGAGATCGACTATCGGCTCGTTCAGGGTGGAGACGAGGAGATCCAGTTAAGCGCTTTGCTGGCGAAACTCGCGTCGGATGCGTAGTTTTGAGACATTTGCCATGTCAGTAGAACCTTGGACGATAAAATACAAACCGAGGACGAGCAAGGATGTGGTCGGGAACAAGCCGGCCATCGAGAAACTTCGAGACTGGATCGACTCATGGAGCAAGGGCAGACCCAGCAAAGCAGCAGTACTACTCTATGGACCGGCTGGTGTTGGTAAGACTTCAGTAACGGAGGCCCTAGCCAGAGAAAGAGGCTGGGATCTCGTCGAGATCAATGCGTCAGATAAGAGAAGTGGAGACATACTCGCCAAGGTTGCCGGGCTGGCATCGACCCAGAGTACTTTGTTCAGCAAAGGCAGGCTAATTCTTCTGGATGAGGTAGATGGGATCAACCTCAGAGCTGACCAAGGAGCAGTAGCGACAATCCTGCAAATAATCAAGGAGACACAGTATCCATTGATCTTGACGGCCAACGACCCGTGGGACCCGAAGACCCGACCGCTAAGAGAAGCATGTCTGCAAATAGAACTTAAAAGATTAGGATTACGAGACGGTCTCCCACTGCTCCGGAATATTCTGAATCAAGAAGGAGTGAAAGCTAACGAGGATGCTCTGAGGCTTATACTCGATCGAGATCGTGGCGACATCAGATCTATCCTGAACGACATGCAACTGCTTTCGAGCAGACATCGGTCGCTAACTGTTGAAGGAAGCCATGTTGGCTCTTGCCGAATCTGATCTATACTTCGGCCGAATCAAGAAGACCCAGTCCCGGCATCTCTTGTCGTACGCCTTGGACCTAATGACGGCGGGCGTGGCTGTTGCGAAACAAACTTCCCCGAGCGGCTGGGTCCCGATGAGGTTTCCACAGAAAATCAGTTCGATGTCCAGGACCCGATCGATTAGAGATACCCGCAAGAAGGCCGCCGCGTCTATTGGTCACAAAAGCCATGTATCCGTCCGTCGAGCCCAACAGCTCTACCTTCCCCTCCTTCGATTCATCTATGAACACAACCCGAACGAATACGAGCGGATCGCTGTCTCGCTAGACGCGAAAGAAGAACTCGATGATCTCCTTTCCAACGAAATGAGACCGCCGAATTAGGGTCGCTTTTTCAGAGCAAAGAAGCAGGCCTAGCCCGCTCGAAAAATCAGGAAGAAAATAGGGTGTTAGGGTGAAGCGATTTTCTTCATGTACTTCTTTACGAGTTCATCAAACATCTTTTCCACTCGCTCGGGACTTGGACCTTCAACTTCTACTTCGTAACTTCCCTTTTTCACGTGGATTTTCCAGTTAACCGCTTGATCCGTCATAAGCCGAGCAGGCAATCCGGCCGGGTATTAATCAGTAACTGTTTCCTTACGAACAACCGCGACCACCGCGTGTACCCTTAGATGTCCTACATCCGATTAAGATGTCAAATCAGCGATTTCGAATAATCAGAGCTGCGCCGATGAAGGCGATTACCGTGAAAATACTGATGGACCAGCCCATCTGTACAAGCGTTGCCTGAGTAATCAGCGCTCCTTCACCCATAGGGGTAGTTGCAGCTATCGCTCCAAGTCCACCAAAGAACAGAAGGAGAGTTCCGATGGTAAGCATCGCTTCGCGCAAGAGATTCCTCTCGAACCCGCTGTAGCGGGAACGAACGGAATTAAGATTTACTCTTTAGAGAAAGATTCGCCCTTCTGAGCATACCTTACTCGTTGAGAGCCATATTGATGAGCTGTGAAGTGACTCCGAGGTAATTGCGATAGTTGAGAGCTTCCTTGATTTCCTTAAGCGTAAGCCTCTTTGAAACGAAGCTATCCTCCTGAATCGCTTTGCTGAACGGGACCCCCGAGTCCAATGATCTCACTGAGACTCTTCGAACCCGGTCGTAGGCGTCTTTTCTTGCGACTCCTTTCTCGACCAGCATGTTGACAATCCTCTCCGCTAGGACGGCGCCTTGGGACAATTCGAGGTTGCGCTCCATGTTTGTCGGAGACACTTCTAGTCCTTTCAGAACTCTAACCGCGAGCATGAGTATCTCATCGGTCAGAATGAAAGACATTGGAAAGAGAAACCGCTCGTTCGCAGAATTAGACAGGTCCCGTTCATGCCAGAGTGGGACATTCTCTAAGGCAGGTATCACAAGGGCTCTTAGCAGCTTGGCTAAGCTGGATGCTCGCTCGCTGAGTTGGGGGTTTCGTTTTGAAGGCAGCGCGGAGCTCCCGACCTGTTTCTCCCGATCGAAGGGCTCCAAGGCCTCAGCAATCTCGCTTCTCTGAAGGTTGCGAATCTCTGTCGCAAATTTGTCTAGACTGGATCCGAGTAACGAAAAGTAGGTGACGACCTCGGCGTGAATGTCCCGCTGGATCACCTGGGTTACTAGCCCAGCTGGCTTCAGCCCGAGACCCCTTAGGGCCTTCTCTTGGACCCTTAGCGCGTTCTTTCCAAGTCCCGCCCCAGTTCCTACAATGCCCAGTATCTTTCCAACGAGGGCTCTCTCACGGACTTGTCTCAGACGCTGTTTGTGCCGCTTGACTTCAGAGAGCCAGACTGCAAGTTTCAGACCGAACGTGATGACTCCCGCATGCCTTCCATGGGTCCTGGCAACCTCGATCAACCCACGGTATTTCCGGACCATCGTGCTTAGAGTCGCTTCTAGTTGATCCAATCCCTTCTCGATCAGAGCGAAAGCGGCCTTGAACTGGAGAGCCGTGGCGGTGTCTTCGACATCCATGCTCGTGAGCCCGTAGTGAACATACTTTCTCCCCTCTCCAGAACAAGCCTCCGACAATGCTTGTACCATTGACGCTAGATCGTGTCGAGTCTCCTTCTCGATCTCCTTTGTCCGAGCCAACGTCACGATTTTCGTGTTGGCATTCTTCGCAATCTCTTGAGCGGCAATTTTGGGAATGTCTCCCACGGCGGCTTGAGCTTCAGCAACAGCCGCTTCGACGTCAAGCCACAGCTGAAGCTTGTTCTCCTCGTCAAAGATACGCCTCATTTCCGGACTGCCATATCTGCCCGTATCGATTGGAAGGATCGGCAATCGAAATCGACGAGACTCCGGCGTGACATGATATTAAACAACTCCGAGCAACATGCTGCAACCGTTGTCAGGGATAGCCGGAATCATCGGACGAGACGCCAGGAAGGTATCTTCCAAGCTCGACGCCACTTTGAGCGCCATGAAGAGCCGAGGCGCTCTCACTCAATCGGTAACGGTCGACGGAAAATATGGATCAGTCGCATTAGGTTCATGCTCTCATCAGTTAGAACATTCCCCGAAAGTCAGCGTCGAGAGGACTAGTTTCGCGGTTGACGGATCTCTTCCAGCAAACTTGGAACTTGAAGAAATCGGTGGCCAGGCGGGACAAAAGGCGTTTTCGGATTCTATTCGAGACCCTGGAGGATTCTCAGTGCTCGGAATTTCAGGAGGAAGACTCCTGGCTGGCCGAGACATGCTCGGACAGAAGCCCCTCTACTATGGTCGAGACCCTCAGGGGACTGTCGCCTTTGCGAGCCTCAAGGCAGCTCTATCGAAATTAGGAATCTCGAACCCTAGGACCGTCCCTCCAGGCCATCTGCTCGCAGCATCGACCAAACGTGTGACGGTTCTAGCGAGAGAGACGCTATCTCGCTTCAAAGAATTGAAAGTTGGAGAGGATCAAGCCGCGGCTCGGACAGGAGAACTTCTCCTAGAATCTTTGGCCGAAGGCGTTCCGGAAGGTTACGTCACAGCATTTTCGGGCGGTTTGGACAGCACCCTAGTGGCTTATGCCGCGAGAGAGAACGAATTGGGACCCGAACTGATCACAGTGGGACTGAAGGGTCAGGCCGAGTTAGAACACGCCCGACGGATAGCAAAGGAACTTGGGCTTGAAATTACTGTCCGAGAACTCTCGCAATCAGAAATTATGGATCGTCTTGGAGAGGTCGTTGAGACCGTCGAGAGTACTGATTCGACATTGGTTGGCCATTCTGTCCCGCTCTTCTTCGTGTGCGAGGTAGCGGAAGAGATGGGAATGGAGCATCTTCTTGTTGGTCAGCTAAGCGACGAACTATTCGCAGGATACGGCAGATTTGAGGAGTTAGCTCTGAAACACCACATTCTAGAATCTAAGAAGGAAGTTTTGAGGAGTGTTCTGGCCGCGGCGACTAACGACTTTGAGCCTGGAGACAAGCTAGCTGTCTCTCATCAACTCGAACTTCAATGTCCATTCGCCTATCTTCCACTAGTCCATTACGCACTGAGCATTCCCATTTCACTAAAGTTACGACTCACCAACAACGGTGTAGTTCGAAAGTACGTTCTTAGGAGGCTTGCTGCTTCTTGGAAATTGCCTGAATCTGTGGTCAACCGGCCAAAAAAGGCCGTGCAATACTCAAGCGGAGTCCAGAAGGTCCTGCTCAAGGAAGCCAAAAAACGAAAGATGACACTGCATGATCTGCTCGAATCCTTCCGTTCAAATTCGTAGATTTATAGAGAGATCCGAGGCTGACGCTCGCGGAGTCATGTCGACGATCAAGATTCAAAGAGCATTACAGACGCCGAGGCACGTGAGAGCCCTTCTCTCCGGAGGTTTGGGAGTTTTCTCTAGCCTGCTCGCGATCGGATGGGCCTTGTGGGCATACAACCTCCCTAGCGCAGTAAACGTGGGCTCGTCACAGTCGCAGAACTTGATGCTGATTCAGTTGGGCCTATCTTTCATTATGCTCTTGGGAAGCGGCCTCATGCTCGCGAGGTTTACGCTCCCTGGTGGAATAATCAATGTTCTCGGAGCCCTATCGACCTTCCTGATAGGAGTCTACTTCTCCAGTGGAGTTGCTGATGCTGCCAAATCAAAGAACCTAGCCGCGCTACCATTGCAGTTCTCAGGAGTCTACACTGGAACTGTGAGCTTAGCGACCGACCGGATAGTGAGTACCTTCCTAATCGTCCCAGTCTTACCAATAGCGGTTCTTCTGCTGATTAGTGGACTCGGAGCCCTAGCAACCTACCGTAATGGGAAAAGAGCTGCAGTCCACGATTGAAGACTGGCCAGTGTTGGCTTGAATTCTAAGTCTAGACTTGGAACAACGCTAAGAAGAAGCCCGCTATCATGTCTCGTATCGAGACCAGAAGTGTATGCCTGACTGGTTCTTGTTTCTACGAATACTATGAGGGAAGCGCTACTCAGGTAAAATGACCCTGGTCCCCGTTAAGTTCTGATGGAACTAAGGTATTACCCTTGAGAGCTAGAACCAGTAGGATTTGGAACAGCTGTTCGTGTCTCCCCCTTGGAGATCGTGGGGCTCCACTCGCAATCAGGCCACGATCCTCTGGCCGATGGAAAGGTAGAATACCTATGAATTCACTCGGAACAACGGGGGCCGTCGTCTAGCTTGGTCCAGGGGATTTACCCCGCCCAGAGGATACCAGAGTCCAGATATGGACGGTGACCCTGGGGCGCTGGTGACTCCGAGAAGATCGGGGCCAGAGGTCGTGGGTTCAAATCCCACCGGCCCCACCACTTCGTGTCTCGAATCTGGACAGATTACGGCGCGTTCTGGGCTACTGGATTGTTTTTGACGGTGTTGCTTAGGCCGTCAGCTTGTTCGGAAACTACTCAAAGGACACGAATGAAAAGATGAACATCAGAATCGGGTTGACTTTGCGGATTACAGCTTAGCAGTCGTATCCGCCTGTGGGATAGGGTGATGCACATCCGACGCTCCCGTTGCCTGCTGCTGGGTATAGAGTTCCACCGCTACCTGCGTAGAGTATTGGATCTAATCCAACGATACCGTTGGGCGGATTCGCAGAGTTCCAGACATAAGGGTAGACCCAGTCGATGTTGATGAATAGTTTCACAATGGATAGCTGAGTTGAGCCCACTGCTATTCCGCATGGGCTAGATCCAGCCGGACAACCGCCCGTTCCGGGAGGCGTTGTCGCGCCGTTGGTACCGATACCCTGCTGCCAGTGGGCACAGCTACTGGCATCAGGTGTCGGGCCCAGAGGCACTGGCGCCGCACCGAAGCACGCTTTTGCAATACTGAAATTATAGGGACCGGGATTAATGTCACCGGACCAGAGCCATGTGGCAAGGGAGCCGCTACTGCGGAAGTAGTCTCCTAGGAATCCAGGCGCAGTACCCTTGCCGTTGCGTTGGAGTGTATAGCTTTGGCCTACACCCGGATTCTGAATGTTCCCTGGAGCACAGGCCCGGCCGAGGCCACTTGCAATAGTTCCCGTACCACAAGTCCAGGCACCGGACCCAATCAGTATCTGATTGTGGATGGGGTCATAAAACGCGTCGACCTTATTCGGGTCCGCAGTCATATCTGTTTCATTGAAAGTGTTGACCATGCAAGTCGAAGTCATGGTGCATTTTGGTTGAAGCGGACTGCCCGGGGGTAATGTGGAAGGTGGCGGCTGAAGAACGTATTGGGTTGGATAACAGGAGTTTCCATTTGCAGTGCACGTCGCGACTTTACTGTCCCACGTGGACGAACCCTTTGAAGCAATGTCTGGCACTCCATCCTTGGTCCAGTAGCGTCCGGGCAGAATTGTAAGCGAGGCGAGTGCGATTTTTGTAAACAATCCGTTGTCACCGCTAATGTTGATATCAAATTGGGTGGGTGAAAGAATGGTGATTCCTGTCATGGCTGCTGCTCCCGCACTCTGGAAGGCGCCATTGGCCAATAGTGAAAGATAGCTAAAGGCCACGTCGAAAGCTGTCACCGGCGTTCCATCTTGGAAATTGAGATTGGGGCGGAGGGTGAACCGGTAGCTCAAGACAGTACCTGTTGGTGGTGAATATGTCAGTGTTGTCTGTGGCAGTGAGCTGATACTCATCCAATCGATGTACTGCGTGTCCGCCAGTGGGTTTGTGGCTCCGAGACTGTCATAGATCGCGCTCAGAATCCCCATATCATAGGGAGTCGATGCGATATACGGATTCAAGGAAGAGGTGGAACCCGCCATCATCTGTCGTATCGTGCTAGGCTGGGCAGGGGCAGAGTTGTAGGCGTTGAGCCAAGTGAAATAGTTCGTGGGCCCGGAGACCATGTGAGTTATTACACGTTGCCAGATTGCGACGGGGTTTCCAGGAGTGTAGTGCAAGTACACGTACTGCTGACCCTTGCTGTCGAAGACTGGCAAAGTGAACACGTTTCTTCCAAACATGTCCTCAGTCTGGTATCCAGCGCTTACACCAGTACATGCCGATGAAGGAGAGCAAGCCCCGGTTACCGATTGCCCGGAACAATTGGCGAAGGTGGGCGTTATCTGCCCAGAACTTGGATCGCCCGAGGCGCTGACGCAGGGAGCGTACTCCATCAGCGCGCTGATATTGTCATAACCAGGGCTACAGAGATACATGTAATTTGGCGCCGCGTAGCTGGGCGGCGAGGAACTAGAACATGGACCATTGGGTTCTCGATAGCTCGGAGGTACAGACGTGAACCTGCTGTTGAACGCGAAGTACAAGGCACTGTCAAAAGGATCCTTACAACTAGGGGGAGAAGGAAGACATCCCAAGCTCGTCAGATGACTCGCAACCTCTTGGAACACGTCAAGACCAGCAAAGCCACTTGGCCCAGAGGTGAACATTCCCCAGTCCAAGTTGAGCACAGTCGGGAAGGTTCGTGTCGCCAAGAGCGCATTCGCTGGCTGCTTGTTAACAGAAAGTTGCGGACAAGGATCTGCGAATCCGTTTCCAAAAAGAGCGCAAATCTCCTGGGCCATGCTGTCTCCAAGGTCCAGCAGCGCAAAGTTGTCATCAGCTATCCAGAACTTCACGGGATGAACGCTAACGCTTGAGGAAATCCCAGTAAGAACACATTTGTGATCCTTGCCCGTAGCTAGACCGGCGTTGACGAAATGTTGTGCGGCTGCGCAGAAGTCGGCGCTACCTAGGGACGATTGCCACGCATAATTGACTCCGGTAGCGCTGGCGAGATGATAGGCTTCCCCGCCGGACGCTCCCACCTTACAGCCAGAGTCATTCTGGACGAACGACGAGTCCCAACTACAAGGGTTTGGAGCAGGTAATCCACTATTGTCGCCTGGGAGAGGATTATCAATAGGAACAGAGTATCCTGAAACAGCGGGCTCACGTGCAGAGAACACTGTCTTGTCAATGAGATGCGCGATTCCCTTGCGGATCTGCTGGCCGCAGTTCGATGGTAGTCCACTCTGTTGTGTCGAATTGCTACCTAGGTCAAAATAGCAGCCCCAGAAATTCTGCGCCAAGTTAAACTCGATCTCGGAAGTCCCTCCCTCTGCGTTGTCGCCTGAGGTCACATAGTATTGGCTTGACTGTTTCACCTGGTCAACCTGCGTCCCGGTCAGAGGCAGGTCCATCATGTCTTCCGAGGGTTGCGGATTTGCCATATTGATGAACTCCGCACTTTGATCGCTGAAGATCGATACTAGGACAGTATCCATGGCCGGTCCGGCTGGAACCCATGATTCAATCGGAGCAATATCCGCCCTCACCCAGTGGACTGGCGGCAGGTGAAAACTATTCAGCTCGGGTACTGGTAGCTGGAATAGCGAGAAGGCTATCGTCAATACTGCGAGCAATCTCAGCGATGAGAACTTGATCAGTTTTCTATTCTTCCTGAAAAACGTGTTCCATAATGGAGCGTACTGAAGAACCCCAAAGAATCATCCATTTAGGGCCGGAGGATTGACGCCGCACAAACCAATTATCGCGCTCTGAGAAAATATTTAACATTTTTGGGACGCGTTTGACAGGGAGATACATATCCTTTTTAGGACGAGGGGTAATATTCCTGATTGATGGCAAGAACATTTCTTGCAGTCCTAGTCGCAGGAATTGCACCATTGCTAGTCTTAACTCTGATAGTCACTGGGACCGGTTTTGGTCTAGTTGAGTGGCAGCCCCCCAACATTTGGACAGACCAGTTTGGAACACCTAGTAGCATTAATGAAGTAACAGCTCTCACCGTCGATGCAACCAGCCTATACGCTGCGGGCTATGTCGGATATTCTAGTAGCCAATATGTTCACCCGACTCCCAGCTATTTGTTCCTGTCAAGATATGACCTCAGTGGGCGCAAGGTCTGGACCCAGCAGTTGGGGAGCTTGAATTTTTCAGAGGTCAGTGCAATCGCCGTAGGGTCAAACAGCATATACGTTGCTGGTGATCTTAGCGGAAGCACCTTCATACGAAAATATGACCTCAACGGAAGCGAGGCCCAGTTTCAAACAGGCAGTGGAGTGGGAGCTATGTCCCTCTCTGTCGGACCGAGTAGCCTCTTTGCAGCAGCGGGCACCTCTTTGCGAGAATATGATTTCGACGGTAATGTTGTCTGGACCAAAACGTGGGGCAACTCTACTGGGTCTCGTCCCAGCGTGTTTGCTGCCTCCACAGAAGTCTACGCTACCTCGGAAGTCTCTTGTTCCGGATGCAATTCCGTGATCGCGAAGTACGATTTCAACGGTACTCTCGAATGGACTCGCCAGATCAAGGATTCGTCCAACTCGACCGGTGGTTGGAGGTCGACAGGTATCACCGGAGATGCTACGGGAATCTATGTTGCGGGAAACTACGCCATCGGCAGAACCCACGCTGGATTCGTCCAAAAGTACGACTGGGACGGCAAGCAGGGTTGGTCAGTTCAGATTGCTGCTCCTGACTTCTCCGGCCTGGGCGACATAAGTCTCTCCGCTACTACGTCCGGCGTCTACCTGATGACGACTACGAGTAAGGATAACACGTTCCTCATGAAGTATAACGCTGGCAATGGCAACCAAGTCTGGTCCTTTCAGATACCAGCGATCGGAACCCTCTCCGTGGGACAGAACGGAGTGTACGTTGGTGGCAGTGTTAGTAATAATGCAGGGTACTGTTGCGACGCCTATATCGCAGACTTTGACCAATCAAACTCTCTCATACTCTTCGGAATGAACCCGCCTTATTCCTTCCTAGCTGTAGCTGCAATAGCAGGAGCATCGATACTTCTTGTTCTATGGCAGAGGAAAAGATATGAGAAGAAAGCTCGACCACGCTCTTCGAGCATCGATTATCGTTCAAGAAACAGACCGGCAGAGACTCAGCGCCCGCAATAGACTGGGAATCTCTTCTTGAGGAAGAGCAACGGAAGACGAAAGAGAGATGTCTGTGCCGGGGGAAGGAAATCCTGGCCTCAGGCCAGTCTCGGCCGAGGAGAACTCATGTGTAACAAACGCGATAGAGGGCATAACAAATGACGGGTAGCTCTCTCGGCCCGGTTCTTTTGGCCGGGCTCGGCCCCGTAATTTTCTTATTCCTAATATTTCTCGCACTCTTCTCGGGTGCTGGAGGATGGATTCTCTGGAGACCGCCAGTCTTATGGACAGACCAGTTTGGGCCCACGCGGCCGTATGTTGACAACACAATAATCGACATCACGGTAGAAAGCAACTCAGTTGAAACGACCGGATATCTAAACGGGACCATTGGAGGACCGGGATTCAATTATAGTACTGAGTTCGGTACTCCGTTCATCAGAGACTATAGCCCCAACGGCAGAGTGCTCTGGACGAGCATGATCACGGACATTCCAGGCTTCCTGCCATTTTCCATTTCGGCTGGACCAGACCGGACCTATCTAGCGGGATCTGCTTCGCAAAACACGACCCTACTAAAATACGACTTCAACGGCACTCGACTATGGAGCAAAGATACACTCCCTCTAATTGAAGGGAAAATCGCAACAACTGCTGACAACGTATACTACGCGGGTATTTTTGGTAATCTTGATTTAGTTCAGAAGTACGATTCTAATGGGAATCGGCTCTGGACTAGCGACTATTCAAACGTGTCTTATGGAAGGGTCGTGGGAATACACGCAGACTCTTCCGAACTGTTCATTCTAACGGAAACGTCACTTCTGAAGTACAGCTTGGACGGTACCCGACTCTGGTCCCATGCCGCTCTTGGAGGCCCTGAAGCACTTTCTGAGGATAATTCAGGAGTGTACGTCTCAGGTACCATTAGCCGAGGCAACTATAGTCCACGAAACGGCTTTGTTAGCAAGTACGACTTTGACGGCAACATGATCTGGACCGAAGGTTTCAGTTCTCCTGACCAGACATCGGTTATCTCCGCTTTGCTCTGGGCCGACCCTTCCGGGATATACGTGTCCTATGAATCAGAAGTCACATCGAAAGGTTACGTGGCGAAGTATGATTCGAATCACAATCAAGCATGGAACTTCGAGACTCCCATAAGCCCGCTCGGACCCTTCCAAGTCGCCTACACAGCAGGAGAACTCTTCCTAGCCGGAACCGTATCACAAAACGCTTTCGTCCAGGCCTTCAGCGGATCACCCTCATTGATATTCTTCGGACTCAACCCCCCAATATCCTTCGTTTTTCTAGGAAGTCTTCTCACAGGTATAGGAGTCTGTGTTTACTTCCTAGCGAGAAGATACTCTAGGCGAATTTCAAAGCGTCCAAGGTCCGCCTCTCCAGTACGATATCGAAACACCTATCGCAATCCTAACCCACGCGCCTGATTCTCAAATCGGGTGTTTTAAACCGGAAGCCACGTTCTCAACGGCCCGAGCAAACAACAATCACAAGAGTGCTATTCTGAATCAGGGTTAGCCATCTGCTGTCTCCTTCAACTTGGCCAAGGGGTATGCCCGGGGTTACTACTGGAAGTCGAATCTCGGATGTTTCCGAATGTGCGACCAAGCCGTCTTCCGCCAGGACTAAGAAGTTTAGCCAAACATGCTAGGTCGCAAAATCGCCTTGACCATACTCAACGCCGACGGTTTCGCCTGAACGACCTCTCCCGGCGATTGTATCGTTGTGGACGTCTTCCTGAAGACAGTCTTTGGGCAGCTTGTCCTTGTGAGGGGCGTGCCGGTAGCAAGAACTTCGAACCGACGCGATTTTCAGGTAAGAGGCCATCGGCGACTTCGCGGAGGTCAGATGATGTCATCTTTCTTATTCGCTTGAAGCCGTCTTCGTCTTGACGTGTAATCAGAGAGAGGGCAATGCCGGGCTTTCCTGCACGAGCCGTTCGGCCGATTCGGTGGAAATACATCTTGGGCTCCTCCGGCATGTCGTAGTTCACGACGTGGCTCACTTTTGGTATGTCCAAGCCTCTAGCCGCTACCTCCGTGGCTACCAGCAAGTTTGTCAGGCCAATCCGGAAAGAGTGAACAGCGCTGTCTCTCTGGAACTGTGAGAGATCGCTGTGCAAAGCTAGGGCTTTGTAATGTTCATCCTGTAAGGCCTGCGCCAGCCCTCCAGCTCTTGCCTTTGTCTCGCAGAAAATCAAGCCCTTTGTAATGTGCTCCTGGT
>WNGD01004782.1_pt1 | contig 13281 bp, 9 predicted proteins | sample 5400671 | NCBI WGS metagenome assembly WNGD01 (sample SAMN13153369, study PRJNA577476) | soil metagenome | isolation source: 40 cm soil or saprolite under grassland replicate 2 | place: USA:California | collected 2016-06-15
ACAACTCCCTAACTACGCTCGGGCCTATCAGGTCCCACCCTTGCTTCTGCGGGACCAGTCGATCGCGAAACGTTAGGCGTGCCAGGCAAGCAGGGCTTGCCGTTCTCGCCGACCGACAGCGACCGGACACGACCTTACCCCCTGCCACGTTCTCCTGTGACCGGTTACTCGCCTAATGCAGTTGGGCGCGCCATCCGCGGCAGTCTGAACACAGGGACACCACGGTTCACTCTGGGCGAAACACGCCGCTCACCGCCGACGCCTCAGCCGCCCGCGACCGCCGGGATCACCGACACGTGCGCGCCCGACGGGACGGGGGTCTCCAGGCCCTGAGCGAACCGCACGTCCTCCTCCCCGACATAAACATTCACGAACCGGCGCAGATTGCCCGTCTCATCCACAATCCGCCCGGCCAGGCCCGGGTAGGAGGCGTCGAGACCAGCGAGCACCTCGCGCAGGGTCCCCGGGTCGGCCGTCACTTCGGCCGACCCGCCCGTGTACGTACGCAGAATGGTCGGGATACGGACAGAAACGCTCATCAGGGGAACTACCTTTCCGTGCCGTGGGGCAAAGGAGGGGCGCCGCAACCCGTGATCACCACTTAGGTGCACACCCGACTACACCAGAGCCATGATCACGAGATGCGCGCAAGGTCGCAGACCGGGCAAAAAGGGCAAACCGGACAGGGTTAGCGGGCCGGGGTGCGTCACCCGGGGTCCGGGACGGTCAGCGAGTCCTCGAAGGCCCGGAATGCCGCCAGCGTCGGGCGGATCGGCGCCGTCGCTGGCCCGGCAGCCCCGTCCGCCACGGCGTCGAGCGTTTTCAGGCCGTCGCCCGAGTTGATGATGACGGTCTCGGCGCCGGGGTCGAGGAGCCCATCGGCGAGCAGGCGCCGGAGCACGCCCAGGGTGACCCCTCCCGCGGTCTCGCCGAAGATGCCCTCGGTGGCGGCCAGCAGCCGCATCGCGCTCACCAGCTCAGGATCGCTCACGTCGGCGACGGCGCCGCCGGTGCGCCGCACGACGTCCAGCACATACGGGCCGTCGGCCGGGTTGCCGATCGCCAGCGACTTCGCGATCGTGGACGGCCGCACCGGCTGCACCACGTCGTGGCCGGCCCGAAACGCGGCGGCCACCGGGGCGCACCCGCTCGCCTGCGCCCCGAACACCCGGTACTCCGTGTCCTCGATCAGCCCCAGCGAGATCAGCTCGCGGAACGCCTTGTCGATCTTGACGAGCTGCGCGCCGGAGGCGACAGGCACGACGATCTGGGCGGGCAGCCGCCAGCCGAGCTGCTCGGCGATCTCGAACCCGATCGTCTTCGAGCCCTCCGCGTAGTAGGGCCGCACGTTGACGTTGACGAACGCCCAGTCCTCGCGCTCATCGGCCAGCTCGGACGCGAGCCGGTTCACGTCGTCGTAGGTGCCGTCCACGGCGACCATGGTCCCGTCGTAGATGGCGGTCGCGGTGATCTTCTGCTGCTCCAGGCTGGCCGGGATCAGGACCACCGAGCGGATGCCCGCGCGTGCCGCCGCGGCGGCGACCGCGTTGGCCAGGTTGCCGGTGGAGGGGCAGGCGAGCACCTTGTAGCCCATCTCCACTGCCGCCGCGAGGGCGACGGCGACCACCCGGTCCTTGAAAGAGTGGGTCGGGTTGGCGCGTTCGTCCTTCACCCACAGCACACCCATGCCCAGCTCCCGGGCCAGGTGGTCGGCCCGGACCAGCCGGGTCCAGCCGGGCTCGGTGTTCGGCGAGGCGGCAACGTCCGGCGGCACCGGCAGCAGGCTGGCATAACGCCAGATGCTCGCCGGCCCGGCCTCGATCGCGGACCGGGTCAGCGTGGGCAGGTCGTAGCCGACCTCCAGGGGGCCGAAACATTCGGCGCAGACATGGGTGCCGCCAAGATCAGTGGTGGCGCCGCACTCGCGGCATGCCAGATGACTGGCGAATCCGAACCGGGACGGGTTCTTCGTCGTCGTGGTGCTCACAGGGGCGGGGCCTTTCTCCCTCATCTCTCCCGGCGGCCAGCGAGGCCGCGGGCCGGAGTTGGCACCTGCCGTGACGAGGCCCCGCTCAGCGCGCCGCGCCAGGCCGGGGCTCCAGGGGGTCGTCCCCCTGGACCAGCACTGCGGACAGCGACGCAGCTGGCCGAAGGGCCAGCAAGCAGCCTGCTCGTCACGGTGGTTGCCGGGGCTTCACAGGGCCGTTCCCTCCACCCCTCTGGATGAGCGCTATGAAGTTGTTCCCTGCACTCTAACTGATCCCGCCAGTCACTCCTCAGGGCAGACTGGCCAGGGCATGCCCTAACCTCACGGTCATGAACGCCGAAGCGTGGGGCCGGGTACTCGTCGCCTCCAACCGGGGGCCCATCTCGTTCAGGCTCAGCGACGACGGGAAACTCACCGCCCGCCGCGGCGGCGGCGGGATGGTCTCGGGCCTGTCGTCGGTGGCCGGCCGGGCCGAGGTTCTGTGGGTGTGCGCGGCGCTCAGCGATGCGGACCGGGCGGCGGCCAGGGCCGCCCCGGACGGCTACATCGACGCCTCCGGCGACGGCCACGCCGGCGTGGGGTCCGCGGTGCGCATGCTCGACATCCCCACCGCGACGTTCCAGCGTGCCTACAACGGCGTGGCGAACTCCACCCTATGGTTCGTTCATCACATGCTCTTCGACACGCCTAACCGGCCGAACTTCGGACTCGCGTTCCGCCGGGAATGGGAGTCGTTCCGCACCTACAACGCGGCGTTCGCGAGCGCCCTGGCCGAGGGCGCCGGCCCGGACGGGCACGACCGCCGCGGCGGGGTGCGCGCGATGGTGCAGGACTATCACCTGACGCTGGTCCCCCGGATGCTCGCGGACCGGCGCCCCGGCGCGGCGATCGGCTACTTCTGTCACACACCGTGGGCGCCGCCCGACTACTTCGCGATCCTTCCCGACGACGTCGGCCGCGAGGTGCTCGACGGCATCCTCGGCGCCGACCATGCCGGGTTCCACGCCAAGCGGTGGGCCGACGCGTTCCTCGACTGCTGCCAGACGGTGCTCGGCGCGGAGGTGAACCGGGCCGACGGGAAGGTACGGCACAGGGGCCACACCACCACCGTGGGCGTGCACCCGCTGGGCGTGGACGCACCGGAACTGCGCGAACGGGCGGCGGCCGCGGACGTGCAGGCGCATGTCACCGCGCTGGCGTCGGCGGCGGGCAGCCGCAGGCTGATCGTCCGGATTGACCGGACCGAGCTGTCCAAGAACATCGTGCGCGGTCTGGCCGCGTACCGGGAGCTGCTGATCACCTACCCCCAGTGGCGGGGGCAGGTGACCCACCTCGCTTTCGCCTATCCCTCACGGCACGACCTGCCCGAGTACCGCGAGTACACCGCCAGCGTGCAGCGGCACGCCCGCCAGATCACCGACGAGTTCGGCACCGAGGACTGGGACCCCCTGGTGCTGCAGGTCAACGACGACTACGCCCGCTCGCTGGCCGCCTACCAGCTGGCCGATGTGCTGCTCGTCAACCCGATCCGGGACGGCATGAACCTTGTCGCCAAGGAAGGCCCGCTGCTGTCCGAACGAGGCTGCGCGCTGGTGCTCTCGCGGGAGGCCGGCGCGGCGGCTGAGCTCGGCGGTGACGCGCTGCTGGTCAACCCCTTCGACGTGACGCAGACGGCGCAGGCGCTGCACGAGGCGCTGAGCATGCCAGATGCAGAACGTCTGCGCCGGGCGGCTCTCCTGGCCGAGGCGGGAGCGGCGTCGCCACCTCGCGAGTGGTTCGCCGACCAGGTCAGCGCGCTGGACGCTGCGACGCGGCGAGTGAACGCGCCAGCGCCCTTAGCAGGGCAGCGACCTCGTCGGGCCCGGCGACGACCAGGTCTGCTTCGGCGGCGAGCTCGCTGACCTCGCCCGACGCGCTGCACACGGTCAGGCCCGGATGGCCGGCCGCGCGCAGGGCACGCACCGCGCCGAAGGCCGGCAGGTCGCCGAGGTCGTCGCCGGCGAACAGGATCGGCCCGGACTTACGTTCGGCGGCGAGGGCGGTGAGGGCGGATCCCTTGTCCATTCCAGGAGGGCGCAGCTCGATGACCAGCCGTCCCGGTTCGAGCGTCAGCCCGGTAGCGGCCGCGAGGTCGGCCAGCGGGTCCGCCACGGCGGCGAGTGCGGCCGCCGGGTCGGCGGTGCGCCGCGTGTGCACGGCCAGGGCGCTGCCCTTGTCCTCGATGCGAGTGCCCTCGGGCGCGCCCGCCTCCGCGAGCAGCTCCGGCAGCCGCGCCCGCGCCGTCGCCACGCCCGGCGGTGGCGGCGGCGCGGTCAGCGCCCCGTCCTCCCACCGCTCCCAGCCGTAGTGCCCGAGCACGATCAGGCCCGGCACCCCCTCGAACCCGCCCAGCTCCACAGCCTCCCCCGCCGGCCGCCCAGTGATCACCGCCAGCGTCCCCACCAACCCAGCGAGCCCTCGCAAGCCCGCCACCGCCCCCGGGTGCGCACGCGCCTCCCGCGGGTCAGCCACGATCGGCGACAGCGTCCCGTCGAAGTCCATCGCGATCAGCGCCCGCGCCGGTTCGCGCAGGATCTCCTTAAGCCCCGCCCTGCCCTCTGTTGTCCGGGGCTCGGGCAGCCCGCCGACGTCAGCCCGTGCCATCGCACCGTCCGCAGGGTCTCACGCCGCGCACAAGATCCGGCCGCTGTCAGCTGGCGGCGCCGCGCTCGGGCCCCGCGCGCATCCGGTTGCGGCGGGCGCGCTGCCGGCGCAGCCGCTTGACCAGGACGGGATCGAACCCGAGCGCTTCCGGCCGGTCGATGAGCTCGTTCAGCAGTTGGTAGTAGCGGGTCGCTGAGAGCCCGAGGAGGTCGGAGATCGCCTGCTCCTTGGCACCCGGCTGCCGCCACCAGCTCCGTTCGAAGGCCAGGATGCGCGTGTCGCGCTCGGATAGCGTTGCCATCCGCATCCCGCCTTTCTGTGGCCGGCGCGTGGCTGGGGAAACCTCCATGCTAACGGCCGGCGGGACAGTCTCTCGACCCCCTGGCACCCCTGCGGAGCCTGTAGTCGCTTGTGCGCACATTGACTAGTGGCGTGGGTGCAACGGTCCGTGGCGCGCGGTGGACCGGTGACCACGCGGGCTGCCCGACGGGGCCGCTGGTAACGGGGCCCCAAGGGGAATTCTTGCGCTGGGCTGGGGGGGCCGGCCCTATGCGCCGTGGCCATCAGCACGTACGCTCACCGTTCGTGGGGTCTTTCGACTGCCTGAGTTTCTTGACCGACTACGGCCTTGATGACGGGTTCGTGGCGGCCTGCCACGGGGTCGCGGCCCGCATCGCTCCCGGCATCCGGATCATCGACATCACACATCTCGTGCCGCCGGGTGACGTGCGCCGTGGTGCGGCGGTCCTCGCCCAGACCCTGCCCTACATGCCGCGTGGCGTGCACGTTGCGGTGGTCGACCCTGGGGTCGGAACGACCCGGCGCGGCATCGCGGTTCAGGCGGGCGACTGCATCCTGGTTGGGCCCGACAACGGCCTGCTGTCGTGGGCGATAGCGGGTGCGGGCGGGGCCACGGGCGCCTACCAGCTCACCAACGGCGAGCTGTGGCTGCACCCGCTGTCGCAGACCTTCCACGGCCGGGACATCTTCATTCCCGTGGCTGCCCACGTGGCCGCCGGTACCGACCTCGCGTCGGTGGGCTCGCCCCTCGACGTCGGTGATCTAGTGACGCTGCCCGCACCGACCAGCCGCGTGCACAACGGCGAGGCGGAGGGAGAGGTCATGTCGGTGGACAGGTTCGGTAACGTGCAGCTGTCCATCGCCGCCGCCGATGCCGACCAGCTGGGCATCGGGTTCGGCTCGTCGCTGGTGGTGCGCTGCGGGCGCCGCCAGCTGACCGTGCCCTATCTGGAGACCTTCGCCGCGGTCCCACCCGGTGAGATCGTCGCCTTCACGGACAGCGCCGGGCTCATCTCGATCGCCGTCAACGCCGGCGATGCCGCGCAGCAACTCGGGCTCCCGCCGGGCGCCCACGTCCGGCTTTCCGCCCCACCCGCGTCCTGACCGCGCCCGGCTCTGAGCAGCGGCGGGCCATCCTTGACCGCCATGGCTAGAGTGGCGTTTCCTCTGGCCACACGCCCCGCAGTACCCCACAAAATGTCCCTGAACGTGACAGAATGCCCAGGGGCCTCATCGGGAGGAGGCGGCGGTGTCGCTTGGGTTTCCCCACCGGGCCCAGGCCGGGGCAGCCGTAGGCCTTGTCGTGGCGTGCTTGGCGCTGAACGCTGCTCCCGTCTTCGCCGCCGGCAGCAGCGTCCGGAGCCAGGAATGGTGGCTGCGCAAGCTCCACGTGACGCAGGCGCAGCAGAGCGCACAGGCGAGAGGCATTACGGTCGCCGTCCTGGACACGGGGATCGACCGAGACCAGGCTGACCTCGCCGGGTCTGTGGTCACGGGCCCCGACTACACCGACTCCGGCCGCGTGCACGGCGGGCCGTTCTGGGGCATTCACGGCACCGCCATGGCCAGCCTGATCGTCGGCCATGGGCACGGCCGGGGCCGGGGCGCGGGCATCTTGGGCATCGCGCCGAACGCCACCATCCTGTCCGTTCGGGTGACGCTGGAGAGCGACGACCCGCTGCTGGCGGACGCCAACATCGCGGCCATTCTCCCTGGCGCCATCGCCCGCGGGATCAAGTACGCGGTCAGGCACCACGCGACCGTGATCGCCCTGCCGCTGGATCCGGTCACCACCACGGCGGCGCCCGGCGCGGGCGGCAGCACCGCCGAGCATGCGGCGGTCCGCTACGCACTGGCCCACCGGGTCGTGCTGGTCGCGCCCGCCGGGGACAACGTCACCGGCGCCGACCCGGTGAACTTCCCGGCCGCCTACCGGGGCGTCATCTCGGTCGGCGCGTTCAACTCGGCGTTCATTAAGGCCCCGTTCAGCAGCCGCCAGCCTTATGTCACGCTCACAGCTGCCGGGGACGGGGTCATCGCCGCCAATGGGCAAACCGGTTATGCCCAGGTCAGCAGCACCAGCGCGGCCAGCGCGGTGGTCGCTGGCATCGTGGCTCTCATCCGGGCGCAGTTCCCGGCGCTCAGCCCGGCGCAGGTGACCAAGGCGCTCACGGAGAGCACCGTCTTTCGTCCTCGCGGCGGGCAGCAGACCGGATCCGGGGCCGGGACCGTGGACGCCGCCGCGGCGCTTGCGGCGGCGGCGCGCATGGCCGAAGCCGTCCCCACCCCGGGATCGTCACCCGCGTCGGCGGCCCCCGCCGCCCCGCCGCCCAGCCCTCCCGGGGTGCACGCATCCAGCGGCCTGGGCAAGACTCTGCTCATCGACGTCGGCATCGCGGTGGCGGTGTTCCTGGTGCTGGCGGTGCCGATCCTCGGGTATGGCCGCCACCGGCGCCGGCGGGCCAGGGCCGCCCGGCTGGCCGAGGTGCGCGCGGCCGCCCAGCCCCGAGCGCGGTCCCAGCCCGTGGCGCGCCCCGCGGGGGAGGTCGCCTCAGCGAGGATCGAGCCGGAGGAGCACACCTACATCCCGGCGCCGGTGAGTACGGCGCCCCCCGCCATCCCTCCGCCAACCAATGGCGCCGCAGCCGGTGCCCCGTCACCGTGGGACAGCAGGAGCGGCTCACCAGGCGGCCCTCCACGGAGCGGCCCCCCGGGGAGCGGCTTTCAAGGGAGCGCCTTCACGGCGAGCGCGTTCCCCAGGACCGGGCGCATCAGCACCCCGCGCACGGCTGGAACTTCCGGGGCGGGCGCTCCGGCAGCCACAGACGGGTGGCCGGCCAGCGCAGGATCCGCGCGCGCGGGATCCGCCCACACCGGACCGGCCCACACCGGACCGGCCGACGCTGCACCAGCGCACACCGGACCGGCCGCCGTCGGACCAGCCGACCGCGGCCCGGCCGACGGCGGACAGACCGACGGCGGACAGGCGCACGCTGGACCGGCTCATGCCGGACCGGCTCATGCTGGACCGCGCCGCGCTGGGGGCATTCTGCGCGGAAGTGCCCCGGGCGGAGGAGCGGCCGACAAGTCTGGCCCCGCGGCACTCGGAACGGCCGCGGGAGGGCTCATCGGTTCACCGCGGGTGGGGACGCAGCGCACGCCGAAGGTCACCGGCGGCCCTCCCTGGGGGCCGGCGCCGGAGCCGGCGGGCGATGTCCCGTGGGGCCGGCCGCTCATACCCCCGGCCGCAGGCGCGCGCGCGTTTCCCACCGGCCCGGCGCAGACACTGGCCGAGCCCACGCCGGAGTTCCTGGCGGCTCCACCGCCAGAGCCACCGGAAACAGAACCGTCGCCCTGGGACGCGATCGCCGAGGAGGCGTGGCCGGGCGGACCGGGTTCACCGAGGCCGGGCGGACCGGGTGTGTCCGGGCCACCGGCCTCGCCCGCGCGTGGGCAGGCATTCGGCAACGGCATCGTTGGCCAGCCCCGCGATCCTGCGAGCGAGCGGCGCGACGAGGGGCCGTCCACCGGCTCGCAGCCCATCTATGTGTGGGATCCCGGCGCCTCCACCGAATCCTTCCCGCCCGTTCCGCCTGGCGAGAACCAGAAGGCATAACCGGCCCGCGGCAGGCTGGGGCCGCCTGGTACCCGTGCCGCGCGCGCTGCCGTTTCGGGGACCGGTCTCCCGCCTGGCCGTCTTCACGGACATGCGCACCGGCCGCTCTGTTAGCGCCATTCCTCTCCGTCATCCGCGGCCACCGGGTAACGCTGCCCTCCGCCGGGCCGGCCTCGGGCCGCGTGCCGGGCCGCGCCTCAGGCTGTCTTTCCGGCCGCGCCTCAGGCTGTCTTTCCGGCCGCGCCTCAGGCTGTCTTTCCGGGCCGCGCCTCAGGCTGTCTTTCGCGCCTCAGGCTGTCTTTCCGGGCCGCGCCTCAGGCCGTCTTGCTGGCCCCGCTTTAGACATGCTGCCGGCCGTGCCCCCAGGGCATCGTGTCAAGCTGCGCTTCGGGGAGCGTCTTGCTGCGCCGCGCCTCAGCGCGTGTTGCCGGGCCGGCCGTTGAGTTCCGCCTTGCGGACTGAGGCGTACATCGGCACATATTCCTGGCCCGACAAGGCCTGGATGGCCTTAATGACGTCGTCGGTGATCGCCCGCCGGACCCGGGCCGGCGGGCCTTTGTCCAGGTAGGCGTCGAAGGTCATCGGCTCGCCGATCCGGATGCCCACCCGGTGCAGCTGCGGGATGGTGTGCCCGGGTGGCAGGACCACATCGGTGCCGATCATGGCGACCGGGACGACCGGCACTCCGGAGGCCATCGCGAGCCAGCCGACACCCGTCCGGCCGCGGTAGAGGCGGCCGTCCGGCGAGCGCGTTCCCTCGGGGTAGACGCCGAACAGCTCCCCCGCCTGAAGCAGCCGAAGGGCCGCCTCGAGCGTGTCCTGGGCAGACCGCGCGCTGTCCCGGTCGACGGAGAGCTGTTTGGTGGCACGCATGTAGGCGTTGGCGAAAAGCTGGGACGGCCGCGTGCCGGTGAAGTATTCGGACTTGGCGGCGAAGGTGAGGGGCCGGTCGAGCATGAGCGGCAGGAAGACCGAATCAACGACCGACAGGTGGTTGGAGGCCACGATGGCGCCGCCGGTCCGGGGGATGTGTTCCCCGCCGGTGACCTGCGGGCGCCACAGCAGGTGCAGGATTGGCCCGGCGACAACCCTGGAGACCTGGTACTTCACTCGATTCCTCCACCAGCCGATCCGGCGTCGGGACGCCGGGCAACCCAACGATAACCGGGCAGTGCTTCCTCGGACCTGGCGCCGCCGCCCGCCTGGACAGGTGAATCACCGGCCGCCGGGGCCTGGCCGTGGCTGCTCACGCCCTCCATGCCGGCGGTCGCGGCGGGCCTGCCGGGCGCGGCCCGTCCCTCGTGCTCGGCGGGCAGCGACGAGAGGATCACGACCATCAGCGGCAGCACCAGTGGCAGCGCGGCGGCAGGCACGGTGACCCCGGAATCCGAGGCGAACCAGCCGAGCACGGCAATGAGCCACACGGCGGACAGGGCGGCCCGCAGCAGCGGGATCTGCCGGTAGGCGCGGGCCAGCAGCGTGCACCGCAGCCGGGCGGGCCAGGCGACGATGGCACCCAGCGCGGCCACCACGACCGGGATCACCGGGATAAACGGGTTGGCGGTGAGGGAGCCGAAATTGGAGCTGACCTTCCGCTGCAGGGTGGCGCCCGCGCCGCCGTGCAGCACCTGGCCGACGAACCCGCCGATGTCGGATTGTCCGGTGGCCGGGACGAAGTAGTTGATGAGCGCGAACACCGTCACCAGCGCCAGGCCGCTGACGCCGACAAGTGCCGCCCGCCGCCAGGTGATCCGCACGTTCGCGGCGGCCGCGAGTAGCACCAGGAAACCGGGCAGCATCGCGATGGTCCCACCGACCTTGGCACCGAAACCTGGCCAGGCGGCCACGACCACCGTGAAGGCGGTCACCGTGGCCATGGCCAGCAGGGCCTTGCTGCGCTGGCCCCGGCGCAGCAGGGCCCCACCGAGCCAGGCCGCGCACAAGATCCCGGATGCGCCGTAGATCACCACCGCGTTGTTGCCCAGGCCGTAGAACCGCCCGGCCTCGAGCATGTGCAGGCCGAACGGGGTTTCCCGCGCCAGGTGTGACCCGGTGATGAGGTCGAGCCCGATGACGGCGAGGGTGACGGCCGCGACCACGCCCGGCGGGCCGAGCGGATCCCGCCGCCACGGCCCGGCCAGGGCGATTGCCGCCACCGCGGCGGCCCACGCCACGGCGAGCGAGTACAGGACGACGGCCGGGTGCGCCAGCGTCCACCACGGCACGAGGCTAGCCAGGAACGTTCCGGCCGGGACCGAGGCCGCCCAGGCGCCGATCGCCCGGGCCACGGCCGGGCGGCGCGGGCGGCGCCGGGGCCCGCGCGCCCAGGGGATGAGCGCGATGAGGGCGAAGAGCGCCGGGTAGCCGAACCCGACGACCTGGTAGAAGGGGGTCACGGTGTGCCGGTAGACCTGGGCGGCGGCGTCCTGCGCGGCCAGCGTGCGCACGGTGGCGGCGAGGTCGCCGGGCCCGGCCCGGGTGACGGCGCGCAGCGGCGAGCCGACCACCGCGGACGGGACCGGCGTGCCGAGCCAGCCCAGCACGGTCGGGGTTAGGTCGGTCAGCACCACCATCCCCGGCTGGCGGGTGGAGGCCGTCGTCAGCAGCCCGTTCCGGTAGTGCGGGCCGCTCACCGCGACCACCCGCAGGTGGGGCTCCGGCCCGTCGCCCGGCGCGGCGACCACCAGGGTCGAGTCAGCGGGAAGCCCGGCGATGATCCGGCCCAGCTGCCGGTCGGCCGCCCGCACCTCCGCCGCCCGGGCGGCCTGGCCCGCCGGCCCCGGTGCCGCCGGAAGATTGCCGAGGTCGACAACGGTCAGCGGGCACCGGGCCAGCGTGGCCGCTGCCAGATCGGCCGGGCGCGGGAGATACGAGGCGACCTGGCCGGACCTGCTGGCCAGCGCGAGCGCCGCGCCGGGGCCGACCGCGGTGGCGCAGCGCCCCGGGCCCGGCGCGGCGGCCAGCAGGCCCCACTGCGGGTTGTAGTGGAATTGGGAGTTGTAGGTGACCAGGCGCGGCATCAGGGGCACGCGCGCCGGGGATGGCGTGTCCGGGCGGGCACCGCCCGGCTGGACCGTGACCGGGGGATCCGCCGGGCATGGGCCGGCGGCGGCGTGAGGCACGGCCGCCCGGGCGGCGGCGTTCAGCGTGAGCCACCCATCGGCCGGGCAGGTGCGGGAGTGGATCCCGCTGACGATCAGGGACCCGGGCGACCCTTCGCCGGCCAGGCGCCAGAGGGCCGGGCTCCTGGTGGGTGAGACATCGCTCCAGCGGAGCCCGCCGATCCCGACCAGGACCACGTGACCCGTTGCCGGGGCGCTGGCGCCGGCTGCGCCGTCGCTGCTGGCCATCGCCGCTGCGGGTGCGGCCATGGCCAAGATGGCGGCACCGGCGGCCAGCGCCCTGCCCAGGGTCATGTGCACGTCGTCAACCGTATCCAGGGCCGAAGTGTCACAGCGCCCCGTTGCCAGCTGGACGCCGACTTGTGCGGCCAGCCGCCGTCAGGTGCAGATGTTCTGGCTGGCGGTCCTGGGCGCGAAGCTGGAGGCTGGCTGCGGCTTGGTCCCCGGCCCCGTGTGTGCAGTACTGCCGTAATTGCTGCCCAGCAACAGCGTGATCTTGCCGGTTCCCGGCACCTCCTGCAGCGCGGATCCGTGGACCTTGGCCGCCAGCAGCCGGGCCTGCGGCAGCTGCCCGGCGTGGTACTTGATCAGCGTCTGGGTCACGTTGTGCGATGAGGCGTTGCCGGTCCGCTTGACCTTGAAACCGTCCTGCTCCAGGACGGCGGCCACCGTGTATTCGAGCCCGCCTGCGCCAGATCCGTTAAGCACATCGAGGGTGACCTTTCTCGGGGCGATCCGAGGTGGCGGCTGGCGCTTCAGCAGGTCCTTGCTGACCGGCACATCGTTCCGGAACGCCTGGAAGATCTTGCTGTCCTCGGGCTGGGTCCACATCACGTTGGCGGTGTCGGTGGGGTCCACGTAGGAGCGCGGGTAGGTGGGCAGGGTAAAGAAGGTCACCTGGCTCGGGGGCAGGTTCTTCAGGCTGCTGGCCAGATCGTAGAGGCCCTTGATGCCGCCCAGCCCGCTGTCGATCGTGATCGACTTGGTGGCCGCGTCGACGAACCGGTAGATCGCGACCGGGTTGAGCAGCTTGCTCTTGACTCTGTCCACCAGCGAGGACATGAAGGCCTGCTGCCGACTGATCCGCTCAAGATCGCTGCCGTTGCCGAGGGTGTAGCGGGCGCGCACGTAGCCGAGCGCTTGCGAGCCGTTCAGCAGATGGTGGCCCGCCGTGAGATGGAGCCCTGACTTGGGGTCGTTGATGGGCCTCGTGTTGCACTCGTGCACGCCGCCGACGGCCCTGACCATGTCACGGAAGCCGGCGAAGTTGACCACGACGAAGTGGTCGATGCGGATGCCGGTGTCCTTCTCGATCGTCTTGACCGTGCAGGCGACGCCGAGTTCGGTCTTGTTGCCGTCCACGGTCCCGAGTGTGAAGGCTTCGTTGATCTTGAAGGTTGTCGGCGAGGACATCTGGCCGTTGCCCATCCGGCAGGCCGGGATGCTCACCCAGGAGTCACGCGGGATCGACATGATGTTGGCCCACTGCCGGTTCGCCGCGATGTGCACGATGATCAACGTGTCGGAGTGGTCCGTGTTGAGCACCGCGCTGCGGCCGTACCGCCTGGCCTGGCCGTGCCGGGTGTCCGAGCCGAGCACCAGGATGTTCTGCG
>WNGD01004787.1_pt1 | contig 13278 bp, 17 predicted proteins | sample 5400671 | NCBI WGS metagenome assembly WNGD01 (sample SAMN13153369, study PRJNA577476) | soil metagenome | isolation source: 40 cm soil or saprolite under grassland replicate 2 | place: USA:California | collected 2016-06-15
TGGCGACGAGGACGACCATGGCCCGCGCCGCGCCTTTGTTCACGTGCTTGAGCAGCCGGTAGAGGATCAATGCGAGGAAGACCCAGATCGTGTTGTCGAAGAAGTCGGCGACGACGCCCAGACGCACCAGTCCGGAGTTCGCGATGAGGTTCGCAGCGGTGGTCGCCGCGTCACCGGCGACGTAGATCTTCGGGTAGACGAAGCCCTGGGCAAATCCGCCGAAGATGCCGACAAGGAGGTAGAGGACGCCAGCGATCCTCGCGAGGCGCTTGGGCGAGGTTAAGGCGATCTCGTCTCCAACCGGGGTCTGTGAGGTTGTGGGCCCGTGGCCATTGGTCGCCGGTTTGGTCGCGATCATGATCTGACGCCGTTGCTTACGGTGACGACGACCTTCCCTCGAGCGTGTCCGCCGCCGACATGGTCGATTGCGTGACGGGTCTCGCTCAGCGGGTAGGTTCGGTCGATGACCGGTCTGACCTTACCGGTCTCGATCAACGCACTCAGAACAACCAGGTTCTCCTGGTTCGGCGACACGATGAAGGTCGCCAGGCTCTGGCTCACGAACGCAAACGACACCTTCGCGCTGATAAGGCGACCCCCACTGGCGACCCACCGATGGTCGAAGCCCCCGCCGTTCGGCACGAGCATCCCCCGTGGAGCGAGGGCACGTCGCAGGTCGGACAATGCGTAGTTCGCCACGTTGTCGAGGATGAAGTCGTAACGCTGGCCCGTCCGCGTGAAGTCCTCTTTGGTGTAGTCGATGACATGGTCTGCGCCGAGCGACCAGACCAGGTCCACGTTTCTCGTGCTCGTGACGCCGGTCACCTCCGCTCCGAGCGACTTCGCGATCTGCACCGCGAAGGTCCCGATGCCACCAGAGGCCCCGTTGATCAGGACCCTTTCCCCGGCTTTGACCTTGCCATGATCCCGCAGCGCCTGCAGGGCCACGTAACCCGCCATGGGGACGGCCGCCGCTTGCTCGAAGGTGAGGTTGGTCGGCTTCGGTGCTAGCGCGCCTTCAGAGACGGCCGCATACTCGGCAAAGGCGCCGCCTAGATGCTTGGACGAGCCGAAGACCTCGTCACCCGGCCGAAACCGCGTCACGCTCGTACCGACAGCCTCGACCTGCCCCGCTACATCCGTACCTCGGACCGGATTCTTTGGCTTGCGCAGCCCGTACACCGGGCGGGCGATAAACGGCAGGCCGCCCATGATCGCCCAATCACCGGGGTTGACGCCGGCTGCCCGAACGCGCACGAGCACATCGCCCTCCCCGATCTCGGGCTTGGCGATGTCCCGAAGATCCAGCACCTCGGAGCTGCCGTACGTGTCCTGAACGACGGCTTTCATCGTGGTTCTTCTTGTCGTAGTTGCGCGAATCTCGGTCGAAATCATTGGTTCCACTTCCTTCTTGCCTTACTGGGCTTTTTTTGTGCTTACACCGTAAGCTTGTTGGCTAAGCCTACCACATACAGCGTAAGCCTGCACCGGACTTACGATGTATGCTAGCCGGTGAAGCTGAGGTAAATGGGCGCGCAAGCTAAACGAGCGGCAAAGCGCCGCGCAGCCTTGTCCAGGGAGCGGATCCTGCGTGCCGCCATCGGCCTCGCCGATCGAGGCGGGTTCGAGTCGCTCAGCATGCGCAAGCTCGGCGACAAACTCGGTGTCGAAGCGATGTCCCTCTACAACCACGTTCGGAACAAGGAGGACATGCTCGATGGCATGGTCGATGTCGTCTTCAGCGAGATCGATCTGCCTCCCGGTGGCGTGGACTGGCGGAGCGCCATGCGGCAGCGGGCGATCTCAGTCCGCCAGGTTCTGACGCGCCACCCGTGGGCAAACGGCTTGATGGAGTCGCGAACCACCCCAGGGCCTGCGAACTTGCGACACCACGACGCGGTGCTTGGGAGCCTACGGAGCGCAGGCTTCTCGGTCGAGATGGCCGCTCATGCCTACTCGATCCTGGATGGCTACATCTACGGATTCACGCTCACCGAGCTAACCCTGCCCTTTCGCAAGCCAGGGGACGTCGCCAGGGTGGCGGGCAACATCATGGAGCGGTTCCGCGCCGGCGAGTATCCGCACCTGGCCGAGATGGCCGTCGACCGGGCAATGACACCCGCTTACAGCTACGGCGACGAATTCGAATACGGGCTCGACCTCATCCTCGACGGCATCCAAAGGGCCCAGATCTCCGGCTGAGCCGGCTGACACTTGCAATAAATCCGCCGCTCGCGAGGTATTTGAGTGTGCAACTATCTCGCTAAGGAGGTAACGTCGGCATGGCCACTCAAATCGACACCGCACAGCGCCAGATCGTCGTCGTCAAGGACGCCCGGATCCGCCCAATGATGGGCAACCAGGTCCTCGAATCCTTGCCGTTACCCGGGATCCCCTACTCGATGGTGGACCCGTACATCCTGGTCCACGAAGCGACCGTCCGAATCACGCCGGAGCAGGCGAACCAGGACACGATCCATCCACACCGTGGGTTCGACAACATCTGGTACGCGATCTCGGGCGCCTCGAGCACGGGCCACAGCACCGGTCCCGGTGGGACCATGGAGCGGGCCAAACTGGACGAAGGGTCCCTCTTGAAAGTCCGCACCGGCCGCGGCGTGCTGCACGCGGAAGGCCTCGGGAAGGACGAGCTCGCCGAGGGCAAGATCGGCACGGAGATGCGCGGGCTGCTGTTCTGGGTCAACCTGGCACGCAAGGACAAGAACGTCGAGCCCACCGCACAAATCGTGCAGCGCGCTCAACTTCCGGTCCGGCAGCAGGGCGATGCCACCATCCGGACGCTTGTCGGCGAGGGCTCCCCGGTCACGCTCGGCACTCCCGGCCTCATCCTGGACGTTGAGGTGACGAAAGGCGGGGCCGTGACGATCCCGGTCGACGCCGGCTTCAATGGCTTCGTCTACCTGCTCGAGGGTGAGGCGAGCTTCGGCGCCAACCGCAGCCGGGCGAGCCGGTCGCAGATTGGCGTTCTTGGGCCCGGTCGCGAGCTCGCGGTTGCGGATGCACAACCGAGGACACGGTTCATGCTGATGGCCGGCAAGCCGTACAGCGAGACGCCGATCTTCAATGGACCCTACGTGGACTGACCCGGCGCCGACAATTCGGTAACGTTCGGGGATGCCTGACCCGATCCACGATCGCGACCATCTGTCCGAGCTGCTCACACACGTGGCCGAAGCCGCGCGTGATTACCTTGCGCGAGTTGATCAGCTGCCAGCCGGCGGGACGGCGGGCCGCGACCAAGCCGCCGGCCACTTCGCCGGCGAGCTGCCCGAAGACGGAGACGGCAGTGTGGCCACAGTGACACGCCTCCTGACAGATGGCGTGCAGGCCGCGGTCAACTCGGCCGGTCCTCGATTCTTCCACTTCGTCACTGGAGGCTCGACCCCGGCCGCCCTCGCCGCCGACTGGCTGACGTCGACCCTCGATAACAACGCCGCATTATGGGTGAGCTCGCCGCTGGGCTCCAAGCTCGAGCAGGTTGCGATCGGCTGGCTGAAGGATCTCTTCGGTCTCCCGCGCAGCTGGGGTGGGGTGCTGACCACCGGCGCCACCATGTCCAATTTCACGGCCCTCGCGGCAGCCCGCCAGTGGTGGGGAGAAGAGCAGGGGAGCAACATCGCCGAGCGCGGGATGAGCGGACTGCCGGCGGTACCGGTGATGGCCAGCGGCTTCATCCATGCCTCGGCGAAAAAGGCGCTCAGCATGCTCGGCATCGGCCACAAGGTCGTCCAGCTCGTCACCAGTGACTCGACGGGCGCCATCGATCTGGCCGCGCTCGAAGGCGCACTGGTCGGCCTGAAGGGAGCGCCTGCAATCGTCATCGCGACGGCGGGCGAGGTGAATGCCGGCGGCTTCGATCCGATCGCCGCCATGGCCGATCTGGCCCACCGACATCACGCCTGGCTTCATGTCGATGGCGCCTTTGGGCTCTTCGCGCGTATATCCCCGGTCACCGCGGACCTGGCGGACGGTGTCGAGCTCGCCGACTCGGTTATCGCCGATGGGCACAAATGGCTGAACGTTCCCTACGATTGCGGCTTCGCGTTCTGTCGGAACGCCCGTCTGCTCAATGCCGTCTTCGGGATGAATGCCCCGTACTTTCCCGCGACCGAGGCCGATCATCCGGACTTCCTCTACCTGGCCCCCGAAATGTCGCGGCGGGCCCGGTCGCTGGCGGTCTGGGCCACGCTAGCCGCCTACGGTCGCAACGGATATCGCGCGATGATCGAGCGGCACGGCGGGCTGGCGAAGCGCCTCGCCGACCAGATCGGCGCCTCTTCGGACTTCGAGCTTCTCGCCGAACCGCGACTGAACGTTGTGTGCTTTCGCTATCGCCCGGCTGGAACCCCTGAAAGCGAGCTGGATCAGATCAATCGCCGGCTTGGTCAAGCCATCATCGCGGATGGCACCGTCTACTTCGGCACGACGGTCTATGGGGGAAAGGTGGCCTTCCGCCCGGCGATCGCGAACTGGCGGACGACCGAGCGCGACGTCGACATCATCCTCGACGTGGCTCGTGGGCTTGCCGACCGATGAATCGAAACAGTGGCGGCAGGCGCCGCTTCAACGAGTTCGCCGGCACGAACCTCGAGCGTCTCGCCGGAATTTCAGACGGCATTTTCGCGGTCAGCATGACGTTGCTAGTGCTTGGCTTGTCGGTCCCAGCGCTGAGCTCAGGGGCCACCGAGGGAGATCTCTGGCAGGCGCTGCAGCGACTCGGGCCGAACGTGCTCGTCTACACGATGAGCTTCATGACCCTAGGCATCTTCTGGGTTGGCCAGGGGACGCAGCTCAACCTGCTCGCGCGGAGTAACCGGCATTACTCGTGGCTACAGCTCCTCTTTCTTTTGGCCGTAACCCTCGTGCCCTTCTCGACGGCTTTACTGGCGCGCTATCCAGGCTTTCGATTGGCACTCGTGGAGTACTGGCTCAATATTGTCCTGCTGGGCATGACCCTGTTCGCCGGACTTCAATACGGAATCCGGGCCAGCTTGTTCGATGAGAGCAATGCGTCCGAAGTCGCCCCGCTGATGCGTGGCCGGATTTTGATCGCTCAGTCCTTATATGCGATCGCCACCGCTACATGCATCGTCTTTCCGACCTGGGTGAGCATCACGCTGATCTTCCTCGTCCAGTTGAACTACGTAATCGCGCCGCGCATCCCGATCCTGCACCGCTTCTGACGGAGTGCGTGCGCCTCAGGCCTAGCGAATCGCCCCGGCCGTGACGCGCTCCGCCACCTCGTTTAGGCGACCGGTCTTCACGTCGTAGACGAACGCACGGATCTTGTCCTTTTTGGGGATGAAGGGGCTCGCCTTGATCCTGGCTATCGTCTGCCGGACGTCGTCCTGCAGATCCGAAAAGGCCTCGAGGGCAAAGTGGGGACGGATGCCGACTTCATTGGTGATGCTCGCCTTCACCTGATCGTCGCTAAACGTGAGCATCCCGCAGTCGGTGTGATGGATCAAGATAATCTCATCGGTGCCGAGCAGCCGCTGCGAAATCGTCAAGGAACGGATGGCATCATCCGTGGCGACCCCGCCGGCGTTACGGATGACATGCGCATCGCCTTCTTTTAGACCGAGGATCTTGTTGACGTGCAGGCGCGCGTCCATGCAGGCGAGGACGGCAAGCTTCTTGGCCGGTGGCAGCGGCAAGCTCCCTTTGTCGAACGCGCGAGCATAGGCTTCGTTGTTCTTCAGCAGATCATCAGTCACGCTCATGGCGATTCCTCCACGGATATTGTTGACTTAGTCGATCACAATAGTCACCAATTGCTTCGGCTAACGATACCCAGATGAGGCCGAGACGTCAAATTTCCGATCGCCCCACCGGCGGGCGCCGTTCGGCTAGGCCTCCAGCGGCCCGCAGCACGTCGAGCGTCTGCATCGTCAGCACATCGGCCGCGTCGGACCAATCGACGACATCGACGTTCGCGTCGCCCCTTTGTAGCCAGTAGCGCCGGCCATTCGCTCGCCATCTTCCGTCGGGGCCACGTTGCGACTCGAGGTGATCCAGCGCCTCGCGGCACCGACCATCACGGACCAATCCTGCTTCGGTGATGGCGCGCAATCCCAGCAAGACGTCGTAGTGCCAGTAGGCGGGCCAATGGAGCTTGAGCCACTCCGGATTGATGGTCGTGCCGGCCGATTCCGAGCGAAACATCCGATGGCGCAGGAAGAACTCGGCGGCACGCGCGGTCGCTTCGGGGAATCCACCGTGGGCCGCCAGGCCGCGAAGTGGTGGCAACGACTCGTGAAAGGAGGAATGCGCGACGTTTGGGCGGCGGTCACAATTCCAGCCTCCGTCGGGCCATTGCCAGTGCGCCAGGCGCGTGGCCAGCGCCATCACCCGCGGATCCGACTGCATGCCGAGGCGGCAGCACACGAGGAGGCCATTTCCGTCCATCGAGGCGTGCTGCCGGTGGCGGCCAGAGATCTGGGGCGTCTTCCGCTCAGGGCCGAGCAGCCATTGCAGCACGCGGTTGACAGCGCCCACGACTCGGTCATCAGCTTCGGTGAGGCCGAGCTCGACGAGGCTCAGGAGACGCCAGTGTGCGCCCTGCCACTTCTTATAAGGATGGCCGGGGTATTCCCGAAGCAGCGCTTCCAATCGGGGATCCATGCGTATGGCCTGCGCCACAGACATCGCCCTCAGGAGGAGGATGCCACACGGGCTCTCAGGCGGGTTGCTTGCGCTGTCTCTGCTGGCGGAACAGCTCGGCGATCTCTTTGACGGTCGTCGCGTCCTCGGGACGCTTGTCCGCGCTGCGGAAGGAGACGATCCGCGGAAAGCGAAGCGCGAACCCCGGCTCATCTCCGACCCTGCCGGCCGTGTGCCGCGGGCTCGGCGTGATCTCGTCGGCCATCACCTCGACCACCACTTCGGGCTTGAGCCAGACATCGGGAACCAGGATCGAGTCCACACGCGCCGGGCGCTGATTGACCTGCAACTGGTCCGCCCGCTCGTGAAGCTGCCGCCATTCGGCGTCCGATAAGCCGGTGCCGAGCTTGGTGATGCTGGCAAAGCGGTCGTTGTCCGCGTCGTAGACGCCCCCCAGCAGCGCCCCGACGCCAAAGTCGGCGCGCTTGCCCTTGCCGAAGTAATACCCAATTAGAACCAGGTCGACGGTATCGTTCAGCTCTCCACTCGTATGGCGTTTGAGCTTGACCCAGTTGAAGTTGCGCGCGCCCGCCTGGTATTTGGAATCCGGACGCTTGACCACGACGCCTTCCAGACCCTGGCTGATGGAGTCCAGCAGCGTCTTGGTCAGCACCTCGACCGAATCAGTCTTGATGATCGGCGCAGGCAGCAGCACGCTCGAGCCGGCGATCACCTCGTCGACCAGCGCGAGCCGCTCCTCGTAGGGCAGCTCGGTGAGATCGCGGCCGTTTCGATAGAGGATGTCGAAGACGAAAGCGACCAGCGGCAGCTCCTGCGCCGCCTGCTCGATGCCGTGCTGCCGCCGGCGGCTCGCCGTCAGCTGGAACGGCAGGTACTCCTCCAATTCTTTGCTGTACGCGATCGCCTCGCCATCGAGGATGAGCGTGTCGTCCGTCAACTGTTGCGCGGCCGCGGTGAGCTCGGAAAACATCAGCGTGTAGTCCTCGAGGTTGCGCGAGAAGACGCGCACGGCCGCGCCGTTCTTGTGGATCTGCACGCGGATGCCGTCGTATTTGGGTTGGACGGCAACCAGTCCCAGCCGCTTGATGACGGCCTCCGGATTGGGCAGCCGCTCCGCGAGCTGGCTGCGGATCGGCCGTCCGACCGTAATCTTCAGCGCGTTGACCTCGTCTTCCCCACCCGACCAGAAGGTTTTTGCGATCAGGCCAAGGTCGGAGACCCGGTTGTAGGCGCCTTCCAACAGCGGGCGCAGCGAGCGATCGCCTTTTTTGGCAAACGAGAGCGCGTCGAGGACGGTGGGATCGCCGATGCCCAGTCGCAGGCGACCCAGCGCCATACGAACCAGGTGCTTGGCCGAGGCAGGGTCGACCTGGTTGAGCAGGGCCGCAAACAGCGAGCGCTTCTTTTCGACCGAACCGGCGCCGGCGGCGCCCGCGATGTCCATCAGCCTGGCATGCACCTCGGTCACCGGGAGCGTCGAGCTCGACGCGTTCCCCGCGAGTTGGGCCGCCACGAGCCCGAGGTCACCGAGCCGGCCGAAGAGCTTGGCGACCTCCGCGTTTGCTGTCGCGAAGGCCTGGGCGATCGCGGCAATCACCAGCTTCTCGCCGAGGCCGATTTCGACCGGCTCGAAGAAGGGGACGAGCCGGCCCTGGATCAGGTAGGTCAGCGGCTGAATCTCGTCCGGCGAGCTCTTCGTGTAGAGCTCCGCCAGCGTCTTGACCAGCTCGTTCCTGCTGCTGGTGGACTCCAGCCGGTCGAGGTAGCCGCTCAGTTCGGCGAATGTCATCGCTGCGCTTCGAGGCGATCGATGAATGCGCGCTGGGCGGGGAGCAGCTTGCCGCGCGCGGAGTCGAGGTCAAACCACGCGGCCCGGTCCACCTCGGGGAATATCTGCATCCTTCCCGACCGCGGCGGCCACTCCATCTCGAAGGTGTTACTGGTGGTTTTCGTCACGTCGAGGTCGCCGGACAGCGCCCAGCCGTGGACAACTTTGCCTCCCGTCTGGCGAACAGCGCCAAGGGAAGTTGGCTCCCCGTCGGGAGCCGCCACGCCGAGCTCCTCGTGAAATTCGCGTCGTGCCACGTCGATTCCCGTCTCATTCTCGGCGATCTCACCTTTGGGGATCGACCAGGCGCCGTCGTCGCGTTTCTGCCAGAACGGACCGCCGGGATGGACCAGGAGAACCTCGAGCCTCCCCTCCCGGTGCCGGTAGAGGATGAGGCCGGCACTCTGGGCAGAGCGTTTAGGCGGTTGCCTCATGCCCGGCAGCGAACGTCTTCTCGCCGGCGCGGATCGGGACCCTGAGCCAGTTCTCGGTGGGCGGCAATGGGCAGCTCCACGCGGAGTCGTACGCGCAGTTGGGGTTGTAGGCGTAGTTGAAGTCGATGATGACGTGGTCCTCGTGCGCCTCGACCTCTAGATAGCGGCCAGCTCCGTAGGTCTGGTGCCCGGACGTGGCGTCGCGGAAGGGAACAAAAAGCTCGGCTGAGTCCTCGGATGAATAGAGGGTCAACTGCGCCGGCTGCTCGTCCACCCGGAAGCGGACGAGACCGTAGCGATGGTAAACCTGTTCCTCGCCGCTACTCGTCCCCATGCGCACCTCTTCAGGATCGACCACGCGGTCGATGCCCGCCTGGATGACCAGTTGTGGGTTTTCGTCGAAATATTCCAGCCCCTGGAAGTTGCGGCGTTGATCGTCGGTCAGCGGCGAGTGCGGGTCGCGGGCAAAGACCCCGTCCTTCTCGGCTCGAAACCGCTTGAGCTCGGAGGTGTTCACGCTCATGTACACCGAAACGGACTCCGAGCCTCGTCTATTCCCATCTCTTTCCAGTCATCATCGGCCACATGCCATTAGCCAGCGCACTCTCAACGTCGCTCGGTGGCAAGGCGTAGCCCGAGGCCGATGAGAACGAGTCCAGTAACAGCCTCCATACTGCGACGCACTCGATCGCGCCGCAGCACGTCGCCGACTCGCGCCACCACCAGCGCGTAGCCGGTCAGCCACGTCAGGGTCATGACATTGAACAGCAGTCCGAGCATCAGCAGTGTCGCGAATGATCCCTGCCCGGGAGCGATGAACTGCGGCAGGAGGCTCGAGAAGAAGACCGCCATCTTCGGGTTCCCGAGGTTGCTCAGGACACCCTGCCGGTAGGCGGCGAGGCGACCAGGCCCATGAGGCAAGTCGACGGTCGTTCTCGCATGGCCACCTCGAGGCCGCAACGCGGCGTACAGCGCCTGCGCGCCGAGAAAGACGAGATAGGCGGCGCCGGCCAATTTCAACGCGGTGAACACCGGTTCCGAAGCGACGATGAGCGCCGCAAGGCCGGCACTCGTGGCGACGGTCCAGACGAACTGTCCGCTCGCCACGCCCCAGGCGGTCAGAACCCCCGACCGACGACCGCCGGCGAGCGTGTTGCGGATGGTCAACGCGGTGTCCTGGCCGGGCGTGACGATGACCAGGATGGAGACGCCGAGGAATGCGGCAAGATTGACCGCCATCACGTCACGATACGATGGATCGATCGCGAAGTCCAACGACACCGGCGCCCCGATCCCGATGACTGCCGTCGGCTTCCAAGCCCTCAAGGCCGAGTTGTCGGAGCTCCGCGCGCGCCGTCCTGCCCTGGTCGATGAAGTCGCGGCCGCGCGCTCCCAGGGAGACCTGAGCGAGAACTTCGCTTATCACGACGCCCGCCAGCACCTGGGCATGCTCGACGGTCGCATCCAGACCATCGAAGCCACCCTCGCACGCGCGCAGGTCGTCGAGCAAGGCGATGCACAGGGTGTCGCCCGGATCGGCTCCACGGTGGTGGTGCGTGACGAGTTCGGCGAATCGACCTATCAGATCGTGGGTCCGACCGAGGGCAACATGGCGCGCGGTCTGATGTCGACCGCCTCACCCCTCGGCAGCGCCTTGCTCGACCATCACGCGGGCGACACGGTGACCTTCAAGACTCCTGGAGGGGAGCGTCAGGCAACGGTCATCAGTATCAGCTGACGGATCGCCTTCAGATGCGGACGATCGCGACAATCGGCATCTACCAATTCAGCCTCGACGATTTCCTCGACACACTCAGGCGCCATCGGGTTGCGATGGTGGTCGACGTGCGGCAACGGCGGGGTGTCCGCGGCCGCGAATACGCCTGGGCCAACTCGCTCCGGCTACAGGCGGCGCTTGCGCAGGCCGTGATCCCGTACCGGCACGTGCCGGAAATGGCGCCCACGACCGAGTTGCGCCAGCTGCAATACCGGGAGGACGGTCGACTCAGAGTCGGAAAGCGCTCACGAGTCGAGCTGGCCGAAGCGTACCGGCGGCGCTACCTCCACGAGGTGCTCGACCAGGTCGATCTGGGAGCCATCCTCGAATCACTGTCAGAGGACTCGACGTCGGCGCTCCTGTGCGTCGAGCGAGACGCTCGCGCCTGCCACCGCTCCCTGATCGCGGCTCGCCTTCAGGCCCAGTACGGCGTGCCCATCCTCAATCTCGTGCCAGGGTCACGTCACCAACGGTGACCAGCAGGTCCCAGGTATTGCGCAAGGAGACGAGCAGGAGGACGAGGGTCGCCACCACCAGCCAGGTAAACGCCTGAGACGATGAGAACAGCAGGACGCCTGCCACGGTAACGGCGAGGTAGCTGGCAACACTCAAGCCAAACCGCAGAAGCAGCCGGGCACGATCACGGGGTCGCATTTGCAGGGTCCGGTCCTGGCTTTGCAATGCCGCGGCCAGGCTTGGCGTCGTGATGATGAGGCTGGCGAGACCCGAGGCGATGAGCTCGACGGCGGCTGTCGACCGATCTTGAGGAATGACCATGAAAAGGGCGACGAAGAGAATCGCCCCGAAATTCGCCAGCGTCACGCGGGCGAGGCTGCGCACCTCAGAACTCGCGATCACGACCCGCAGGTGCAACGACAGGCCGACGAACAGAAGGCCAACCAGGGTGGCCGCGGCCGTGCCGGCAAGGATGTAGAAATCGTGCCAGCCGCCTACTGCCGTCTGAAATGACACGCGCGCCTAGTCTGGCAGGTTTACTATGACGCCAAATAACTCGGACGGAGGACATATGGCCGCACTCGACACGCTCGTCAACCCGCCATTCGCCAACGATCCACCGGTCAAAGTGAACCTCGATGCCAAGGTGGTGGGACTCGTGGTCGCCATTCTCGCCGCCCTGGGGGCGCTGCTCTCACTCCTGGCACTGCTCGCCCTGTTAGGAGCCGGCGCCGTCGCCGGATCGACGTTTGCCGGAAACTTCTTCCTTGCCCTCATTGGCGTCCTTGTCACCCTGGTCGCCGACGTCATGGCGGCCGTTGGTGGTTGGCAGATGTACCAGGGAAACGAAAGCGGCAAACGGCTGGCGATCTACGGGTTGGCGCTGGCTTTCCTGGCCCAACTCGTCCAGATGATTGGTTACGGATCGGCCGGGGGGATCCTGGGGCTGATTCTGCTGGCAATCGTCTACTACGCCGTCGTGGTCAGCCGTTATCCAGGTCAGGCACCCAGCGCCAGTCGCGGCGTGTAAGCCTAGGGCGCGGAGGTCGTCGCCGATCGGCTACTTGAGGTACCGGCCTCCACCTTTTTCTCCACCTCGACGAGTTCGCCCTCGATGTTGATCTGGATATCGTGGCTGACCACAAATTTGCCATCCGCCACCGCATCGAAGTTCATGCCGAAGTCCTTGCGGTTGATCGTGGTCTCCGCGGCGTAGCCAATCCGATGGCCCATCTGAGGATCGTTGAATTCGCCGTACTTCACCACCTTCAGGGTCACCGGCTTCGTCGTACCCTTGATCGTGAGATCGCCGGTCATGGTGCCGCGGTCCTCCCCTTTTTTCTCGATCTTCGTGCTCTTGAAGGTGATCGTTGGATATTTCTCCGCCTCCAGGAAGTACGAGGAGCGCAGGTCGTTGTCTCGCTGCTCGTTGTGGGTGCGGATGCTGGCCGTTCGGATGGTAACGTCGACCTTCGAGCGCTCTGGCTGGTCAGGATAGATGTCACCGGTCGCGGTCACGTCGGAGAAGTTACCGCGAACCGTCATCATGCCAAAATGCTTTGCTGAGAACTCCACTTGCGTATGTAGTGGATCAAACGTCCAGGTAGCCATTGATCGCCTCCTTCCCGGATTCAGTCCGTACGGGCAACTTACCATCGCGAGCTTACTTTTTGCAAGTTCCAGCAGTAATCAGCGGACGACGCTACACTGGCGGCGTGACGCGGAGGCTGGAAGAGCGCGCACGCGAATGCGATGAGCGCCTGACTCAAGCCTTCAGCCTGTTGGGCAAGCGCTGGTCGGGCGTTATCCTCGGGCTACTCCTCCAGGGCCCAGCACGGTTCGCCGTCCTGGCTCGGACGATTCCCGGGATCAGCGAGCGCATGCTGTCCGACCGGCTCAACGAGCTGGCCCGTGCCGGCCTGGTCGATCGGACGGTTCTCGACGGTCCCCCGCTGGGCGTGGTCTACCGGCTGACCGAGAGCGGCCGCGCGATTGGCCCCGGCCTCCTCAGGCTCGGCGAGTGGGCCGAACGCTACATGGCTCCTCCGGCGACGCGACGCAAGAAAGCCTGACCTAGCAGCACCGCGCCTTGGCATCGGCCGGTCTGCGAGACTGGCCCCATGGCGAGCCACGAGCAG
>WNGD01027221.1_pt1 | contig 13277 bp, 17 predicted proteins | sample 5400671 | NCBI WGS metagenome assembly WNGD01 (sample SAMN13153369, study PRJNA577476) | soil metagenome | isolation source: 40 cm soil or saprolite under grassland replicate 2 | place: USA:California | collected 2016-06-15
TCCCCGAGGAATAGGCGAGCACGCCGCGCCCGCGCTCATCGGGCGAGAGCCGCGACATCGCGTTGTAGGCGCCGCGGAACTTGAACGCCCCCATACGCTGGAAGTTCTCGCACTTGAAGAACACCTTCGCGCCGGTGCGCTCGTCGACCGTGCGCGAAGTCATCACCGGCGTGCGGTGCGCGTGGCCGGCGAGCCGCTCGGCGGCGGCGGCGACGTCGGCGTAGCTTACCGCGTGAGCGGTCTTGTCGGGGGCGTTCATCCGGGGCCGAATGCGATGATTCAGCCCGGGATTTTACGCTGGCGTGACCTCTTTGGCGTACACGAGCGCGCGTCGGGGCCTACGCACGCGTCCGTCTGTCCTTTCTTCGCTTCTCTGACGTGACCTTACGAGCGGGCAGCGACGAAGCGAGCTCAGCGGCCTGGCGTAGCCATTTCGCTAGAGCCGCATCGCCCTTCACCCCGCCCGGGGCGACGTAGACGAATCCGGAGATTGGGCGGCCGGCGAAGTCCATCGGCCGCGCATACGGCCGGGTGAGGGCCGCAGCATGGTGCTCCGGCCCGACGCGCACAACCAAGTCGTCGTTCAGGACCCCGCAGCACATGCGCCCTTTCAACATGAACGCAAGGCCGCCGAACATCTTCTTTTCGGTGATTCGCCTGTGCCGCGCCAGCGCGCTCCGCACCCGGTCGGCCAGCTTCTCGTCGTAGGCCACTGACGTAGGCTCACTAGGCGAGCCGTGCTAAACCATCGCCGCCGATGGCTGCCTACGGTACACAAATCCAAGTAGGATCCCGAAGGCGGTGAACTGCACGAGCCCTGCAAGCAACTCGACTGTCATCCAGGAAGCGACGTTCGGAACGGGATACTTCGCCGGCTCGGCCAACGCGATATAACTGACGAGCGCGCCGCCGACGAGCCATGAAAATCCTACTGAATGGCCGATGGAGCGGCGTTGCGCGGACATTCGCGAATAGAGATAGGAAAAGATCGCCCCCTGAATGACCATCGAGGCGACGCCTAAGGCAAAAATGGGCTCGGCACGCATAAAAGTCACGGCGGCATAGTGTTCGACGTTCACGACGAAGTGGGACAGCGCCTGCGTAGCGAATGTCGCGACCAGGTACGCCGCCACCGCCAACACGTGTTTTGTCATGATTTATCCTCCTTAGTCCTTACAGTCCGCTGGATATCCCCCCGTCCTGCTTCATACGATCTTCGCCCCCTCCGGCGGCCGGGGCTCGCCGACGGTTTGATAGAACCACACCTCGTAGCCGAATGGGTCCATGACCTTGAAGGTCCTGTCGCCCCACCACTGAGTGGTCAGCGCGTCGGTGATCTTCACGCCTTTCTTCTTGAGCTTTTCGTGGTAGGCCGCGACGTCGGCGACTTCCAGGTAGATCTCCACCGGCTGCTTCCCGCTGCCTGCCTTTGTCAGCGGCAGGTTGTCATGGGGTCGCGCAAACATGAGCCGCGCGCCGTTCAGGACGACAGTGACGAAGTCGAGCTGGCCGTCCTTTCCCAGCACGCCCATGACGTGATCGAAGCCGAGCGTGTCCACGAAGAAATTCCGGGCCTTGTCCGCCGATTCCACCGTGATGATCGGCATGACCTGCTTTGCGCTTGCTTTGCTCATCGGTGTCTCCTTCCAGTTGAATGCGGCGGTTGACATCGTAGGTTCCATCGCCGACACTTTTCAACTACTGCTTGGAGTAGAAAACCCTTTTGACGCGGCTGCCAGATTACGCGGTGCTGGAAGAAGTCGGGCTCACGCTCTACGAGCGAAAAGCGCTGATCGCACTCATGGTTTTCGGCGTGGCCGACGCAGCGGGGCTGTGCCGCGAAGGCGGCGTGCCCACCTCGAAAATCTACCTGGCGATGGAGAAGCTCGCCGGGCTCGGCCTCGCCCAGATCCAGCCGACGCGCCCCAAGCTGTTCGCGTCCCTCCCGCCCGACACGGTGGCCGACCGCGTGATCGAGATCGCGCGCGAGCGGGCGGAGCGCTTCGCCACCCGCGCGCCGGATCTTCGCGAGCTGCTGACGTCGCTCCCCGGGCGCGTGCGCGGCAAGCAGACCTTCGTCGATCTCGCGTTCGGCGCCGAAAGCCACGTCAAGCGCCACCTCGTGCACCTCGCCGCCGCCCGGGAGCGCATTCTGTCCTACATGGAGCGCGGCGATCTCCAGTCCATCGAGGACGCCGCCGCCGGCGGGTTCCCGATCCTGCAGCGAATCGCGCGCAACGCCGCTGAGAAGAAAGTGCGCCACCAGGTCGTTTTCGGTTTTTCCTACCAGAACGCGCAACGGCTCGTCGACTTTCTGCGCGATCACCGCGCCGAGATCCGCCACCTCACCGGCGTTCGCTACTCGGGCGAGCTCGGCCACCCGTTCCACGTCGTGGACGAGGAGGTCGTCGTGCTGCCGCTCGATCATCCCTTCGTCCCCGGGGGGCGGTTCGCGTCGCTCTTGATTCGCGACGCCGAACTTGCGCGCGATCTCGCCCACGGCTTCGAGGAGCTGTGGCGCAAGGCGATGCGCAACCTTCAGGAAATCAATTTCGATCCGCGGCGCTCGCAGGAGCCTCTTTCGAGCGCGTGAAGCGGAACCGGCGGACGATGCGGCGATTCATTTGCGTCCTCCGACGGGAGCCGGAAGCGAGAGAACGTAGTTGACGCTTACGGTCATCCAGCGTCTTAGTGTCTTCATGTCCTTCAACATCGCCTTCGGCAAAATCACGTAGTCTTTCTTGACGGGAGCTTTGGGGAAATAGCGAAGCGGTTTTGCCCCTCGCTCTTTCATCAAAGCGTTTCGCGATTCTTCCGGAAGTTTTAGAGCGAAGCCCACGGTGGTCAACGACATGCAAATTCTTCCGTTGGCATAAATCGCGGCGCCACTGAAAAAATGTTTGCACTCCAATTTGACGTCCTTAAACCGCCCCGAGGTAGCCGACTTCAGCATCGCGGACAATTGACCTAAGTATTCATGCGCCATGACACGCGGGTCTTTCAGTTCAGATGGACAGTCCTCGAGGTTCTACACCGCCAAACGCGGCCAACTAAGTCCGTGAGCTCTCGACATAGCGCTTCAGCGCCTCGAAGGCCTCCCCGATCCCCTTGTTCAGCATGCGGCGCATCACGAGGAGGTCCATCAACACGCCCAGCGGCCCGAACTTGACCTTGTAGCTGAGGTCCTGGCTCATCCGCGTGGCGTCGCCGTCCTTCTCGAGCGCGGTTCTCCACTTCATGAACGCGATCGGCCACTCGCTCGCCGCGACTTCCAGGCCGATGACGTGAGGCGGACTCCATTCCCAGACGCGCTCCTCGACCCAGCCCTTCGGCTTCAGCTCGCAGCGGCGCATTGCACCGACGCCTTCGCGCCGGTCAGAAATGAAGCGCGCGGAAGCGACCATAGGATTGTAATGCTGGACCTCCGTGAGGACCGAGACGGCCTTCCACACGGCCTCGATCGGCGCTTCGATGCGGATCTGGTGGCGCAGAGTGGTCATCTTTTCCCTCCCTTCACGAATCGGTACGCTTCCTCGGCAAGGCCGGTCCACGGCGGACTTTCCCCGGACACGGCCACCCATTCCTTCGACGGCCTCCCGTGGCCCGGATCGAAGCGGTCGCCTTTGCCCGAAGCGACGATTTCGTCGACGCGCTCCCCGGGGAGCTTCGCGACGAATTTCCCCTTGTAGAAGATCGCGAACACCTTGCTTTTCACTTTGAGACCGACCGAGCCGAACATTCTGGTTTGGCTCACCTGGCGGTCCCCCCCGAACGCCTCGATCACCCGCGCGAAGCGCGGGTCGACGGCGCCGGGAGTCGTATTCAGGTTCTTCGTTTTCACGCTCTGTTTCATCTCTTTCTCCTCGGGGGCCGCTCAAGACATCTCGAGCTTCGGATCGACATAATCCCAAGGCTGAGCACTCGCCGAATACGCGAGCTTCTCGGGCTTGAACCGGTCGGGGTTGTCCAGGCTCGCGGCGTGGATAAATCGCATCTGCGGATATCCGGAGCTCTTGTTCACGATCGGATTACCGCACGTCGGGCAGAAGCCGCGGCTGGTGGTATTGCCGCTGTCCGCTTTCCCGGATCGACATGATTCTCTCCGTCTCACGTCCTAATACTTGTTTTTTGCAAGTGACAGCGGCTACTCTAAATCAGTCACTTTACATTTGCAAGTCATTACGCCGGGTGGTACCGTGGGCCCATGAAGCAACGTAAACCGACCTCGCGTGTCCGCACCCCTCGCTCCCCCTGCCCCATCGCAAACACCCTGGACATTCTGGGCGACAAGTGGACGCTGCTCGTAGTGCGCGACCTGCTTTTCCTGGGCAAGCGCCTGTACGGGGAATTCATGCAGTCGGGCGAGGGCATTCCCACCAACATCCTGGCTGACCGGCTGAAACGGTTGGAAGAAACCGGCCTGGTGACGAAGGAGCCCTACCAGAGCAATCCGATTCGCCATCAATACCGCTTGACCCGGAAGGGCGCCGAGCTTTTCCCAGTGCTCAGGGAGATCATTCGCTGGGCCAACAAGCACATTCCGGGAACCTCCGTCCCGCCCGCGAGTTACCTGGAGAAATTCGAGCAGCGATTCGCCGCAACGCCGCGGAAAAAACGGACGGCTTGACATATCGGTTAGCCATGACTTACAGTAAGCCATGGCTTACGCAGAAGCCTTTGCAGCATTAGCCGATCCGACCCGCCGGCACATATTCGAGGCTTTGCGCAAGCAGCCCAAAACCGTGGGTGAGCTGGCGGAAGGCCAAGCGGTGAGCAGGCCTGCCGTGTCGCAACACCTGAAGGTGCTCGAGTCCGCGAGCTTGGTCAGCGTCGCGGCGCCGAAATCGCGCGACGCATGAAAAAGAAATAAATAGTGTCCGCCAGACCCCACGCGCCGGCAAACCTTCGAGAACACCCATCAACAAGGAGAGAAAAGTGAAAAAGTTTGTGTATCTACATTTCGGATTTGTAAAACCCACCCCGGAAATCATGCGGGCTTGGGGGGCCTGGTTTGAATCGATCGCCGACAAGATAGTCGACCAGGGTGGGCATTTCAGCAATGGTCGAGAAATATCGAAAAGCGGAACCAAGGCCCTGCCGATGAATATGGAATCCATTACGGGTTACACGGTCATCGAGGCGGAGAGTCTTGACGCGGCGGAGAAACTTGCCCAGAAGAATCCGTTTATAGCGAGCATTCGAATCTACGAAGTGATGTCGAAGTAGACTCGTTTGTTCCTCGGGGGGATGCAATGAACGATGAGACCGTTGGTCGTGTTCACTGGAGTTTCTGGGCAATCGGCGCTGTCACGCTGATCTGGAATGTTATGGGCGTCATAAATTTCTTCATGCAGATGAATGCAGATGCGCTCGCCTCATTTCCCGAGTCGCATCGCGCGATCATCGAAGGCCGACCCGCATGGGCCACTGGAGCTTTTGCGATAGCCGTTTTCGGCGGCGCGCTTGGCTGCCTCCTGCTTCTGCTCAGGAAGTCGGCTGCGTACTATTTGTTTATCGCGTCGCTACTTGGCGTGATCGTGCAACTGATCCATACCCTTGGCATTGCCAGGTCGACAATCAACTTCAATCCCCTCGACATCTTGATGATTATTCTGATGCCCCTCGTGGTGGCGGCGTTTTTGATCTGGTATTCGAAGCGGGCCGAGAGCAAGGGTTGGATCAGGTAGAAATAATCTATCGAATCCTGCTTGTCGCTGCCTTCTTGATTGCCGGCGTCCTGGGCATCATGGCCGCGAACAAAGCGCGCAATGTAAGCGCATAGGACTACATAGTGCTCGATCCGATCGTTAAAACAATCGAAGTCCCCTGCAGTCAGGAAAAGGCGTTCAGGGTGTTTGTGAACGAAATGGGCAGTTGGTGGCCGCTGCATAAGCGCTCGGTATCGATGATCAGCGGCAAGCCCGCCAAGTCGTTGCGTATCGAGCCGAAGCAGGGTGGCAAGATCGTGGAGATCGGACACGATGGCACAGAGCACCTGTGGGGCACGATCAGGTCATACGATCCGAATGACTCGATCAGCATGGACTTTCACATCGGAATGCCGGCAGAATCTGCAAGCCTGGTTGAAGTGCGGTTTACGGCATTTGGACGCGAACGAACGCGAGTCGAACTAACTCAGAGCGACTGGGAAGCATTTGGCGAGCTGGCCGAAATGATGCGTGGCGGCTATGGCTCGGGTTGGGTCATTATTTTTGAACAGGCATTCAAATCGGCTTGCGGCGGCTGAACTCTATTGCTTCAGCCACGGCGCGGCCCCAGCCAGCGCTCGAGCAGCTTTCGGCGCGCGCCGGACGACTCGGTGAGGAAGCAGGTATCGGCGTCCGCGCGCGCGAGCCGCGCCTCGAAGCTCATCAGCTCGTCGCGGCGAAAGGCGTGTATCCCGACGCGCTCTCCCGCGCGGCGCCTGGCCAGGACCGCATCCAGTCCCGTCTGTCCGGGCCTCAAGCCCTCCACCGCGACGATCAGGTCGCCGGCGGCGATTCCCGCCTCCTGCGCCGCGCCGCCTTCGAGCACCTGCGTGACGGCGGTGTCATCGCCTTGCACTCGCGCGCGAATGCCGAGCATCGCGAGGCCCGCGGCGTTTTTCGAGCGCGCCGGTTTGCCGCCCTTGTCCTCGCCGGATTCGGCCGGACGCAGTTCCATTTCCACTCCCTGCGTTGCGAGCAGCGCCTTCAGCGGCAGCTCGCGCGTCGAGCGCAGCCAGTCGTCGAAGTAGCGCCCTAGCTTCAGACCCGTGGCCTCTTCGGCGACGGGTTCAATGCCGTCCTCCTCGAGGCCGGCTCCGGTGAGCCCGTGGCGCCGCCACAGCGCGCGCATCACGTCGTCAAGCGATTTCCTCCCCCGGGTCTTGTCGCGAACGAGCAGGTCAAGGCACAGGGCGACGAGGCTCCCCTTGATGTAGTAGCTGACGATCGCGTTCGGCGAATTCTCGTCCTGGCGATAGTATTTGATCCACGCGTCGAAGCTCGATTCGGCGAGACTTTGCCTCGCGCCGCCCGGGGTGCGCAGATGCGTCGTGATCGAGCGTCCGAGCAGCTCGAGATAATCCTTTTTTTCGATCAGCCCGCAGCGGACGAGGGCTAGGTCGTCGTAGTAGGACGTGATGCCCTCGAACGCCCAGAGGAGCGTCGTGTAATTCTCGCGGTCGAGATCGTAGGGGACGAACGCTGCGGGCTTGATGCGCTTCACGTTCCAGGTGTGAAAATACTCGTGGCTGGCGAGACCGAGGAAAGTGCGGTAACGCTCGCTCGCCTCGATCTCGCCCTCGCGCGGCAAATCTTCGCGCGAGCACAGCAGCGCCGTCGAGGCGCGATGCTCGAGGCCGCCGTAGCCTTCGCCGAGTGCAGTCACGAGGAATACGTAACGCTTCATCGGCGCGGGTTCGCCGAAGAAGCGCATGTGATGCTCGCAGAGTCGCTTGAGCTCGCGCTGCAACCTGCGCGTGTCGGCGGTGTGGCGGCCTGTGATCACGATATCGTGGGGCACGCCGCCGGCGCGGAAGCTCGCGAGCGTGAACTCGCCCATCTCCACGGGGTGATCGATGAGCTCGTCGTAGTCCGATGCGACGTAGGCGCCGAAGCCGTAGGGTTTCGCGCCTTTCCTCGTCATCGCGGTGGCAACTCGCCAATTGCGGTAACGCGCCCCACTGGGGCGAACGATCTCGAGCTCGCAGGGCGCGGCCTCCCGCCCGAGCACGCGCAGGAACACACACGCGCCGTTGAAAAACGCGTGCTGCGTATCGAGGTGCGCACCGCGCACCGAAAGGTCCCAGGCGTAGACCTCGCAGCTCACCGCGAGCGGCCCCGCGACCGGCTTGGCACGCCAGGTGTGCTTATCGAGTTTTTCGATCGCAACCGCCCGGCCGCGGCTTTCCGCGCGAATGGAAACCACGTGCCGTGCGAATTCACGGATCATGTAGCTGCCTGGGATCCATGCGGGCAGCGCGAATCGCTGTCCCGATGGATCGGGATCGTCGACCGTGCAGGCGACGCGATAGAGGTGCGCTTCCGGTCGCGCCGGAATGATCGAGTAGTGGATTGGGGTCATGAACTCATCTCCGGCGGTGCGTGCCGCGTTCTTCGCGCGCCGGGTCCTCGAGCACGGCGTCGGTTTCCTCAGCCTTGGCCTGCAGTTGCAGCCAGCTGGAAAATTCGGCGACCCCCGGACGGGCACGCGATCCTCGCGGCAGGACCAGGAAGAATGCGCGGGAGTCCGATGGCGAGCGCATGTAGCGCTCGCCGAAGGGCAGGATCAGCTTTCCCTGCTTCACCCACTTGGCGACGAACCGGCTCCGCCCGAGCGCGATGCCCTGACCACCGATCGCGGCCTGAATGAGCTGATCGTAGTGGGAGAAGCGCAGCGCGCCCGCAGGCTTCACGCCGTGTGTCTGCGTCAGTTCGAACCACACGTCCCAGCTCAGCCACGGGTAACGCCGCTCGGCATCGTCGTAATGCAGCAACACCCCCAGCTCAGCCACGGGTAACGCCGCTCGGCATCGTCGTAATGCAGCAACACCCGTCCGGAAAGATCCTGGGGCGACGCGAGCGTCCTGCCGGCGAGCGCCGAGCGCGAACACACGGGAAAGACCAGCTCCCCGAACAGGCGCACGGCGCCCGGGCCCGCGGCCTTGGGCGTGCAGTAGCGGATCGCGAGATCGATGCCCTCGCGCTCGAGATCCTGGATCTCGTTGGTCGCGGCAAGCCGCATGTCTATCCCGGGATGGGCTCGCCGGAAATCGTTGAGCCGCGGGACGAGCCAAAGCGCCGCAAAGGACACCGTAGTCGTGACCGTGAGCATTCCGGCCGCACGCGCTCCGAGCTTGCCCGCGACGTCGCGCAGCAGACGCAGCACCTCGCCCGAAGTCTTGTAGAGCGTCTGACCCTGCTCTGTAAGGCGTAAGTCGCGGTGGTGCCGGCGAAACAAGGCTACGCCAAGCTGCTCCTCGAGGGTCTTCACCTGGCGGCTGACCGCCGACTGGGTGACGTAGAGCTCCGCCGCGGCCTTGGTGAAGCTCAGGTTGCGCGCCGCCGCCTCGAAGCCCTTCAGCAGGTCGAGAGAAGGCAGGCCGCGCCCCTGTCTATGCATTCCTTTTTCTCATGCAAAACATGCAGAATGATCGTTTGATCCCCCTCGCCTTTCGCCGAATAATCTCACTCGTAGATTGCGCGCAGGTCGCGATTGCGAGGAAGCGCAATGACACATGCCCGGCGCGCATTATGAATGGAAGGTTCACGAACATCAAGCCCGCGGAACAGGAGACGCCCATGAACATCGGTTTCGATCGCGCCCAGCTTCACCTCAAGACGCGGGAAGTCATCCGCCTCTACGAGCCCAGGGGAACGCGGGTCGAGTGTGTGCGAGGAGCGCTCTGGATAACGCAGAACAGGGACTACGAGGATTACTTTCTCGCGGCGAACGACGCGCTCACGCTCGACCGGCCGGGTCTTGCGCTGATTCATGCGCAAGCGCCGAGCGAGATCGTGCTATCGGAGCCGGCGCCGCGGCCGCGTCTCCCACAAAGAATCGGACGCGCATTGATCGCGGCGTCGCGGGCGCTCGGCAGACGGTTCGCGCGGCAATTCGGCCCCGAATCCATAGACAGGCACCGCCGCCCCGGCTGGTATCACGGGCTTTGATCTCGAGGCCACGTCCGCTCCCGCTCGAGGTCCGAAAGCTTGTCGATGTCGTGCACGACACCGGGGTCATCGACCTCGAGGATCTTCACCCATTCGGGATGGTGCTTTACGAACTGGCGCGCGCCGTCGTCGCCGTGCAGGGAGGAAAGTTCCTCGTAGAAGCGCCGCGCGAATCCGACCGGATGTCCGCGCTCGCCGCGGAACGAAGGTGCGGCGATCTGTGCGCCTTCTTGCAGCGCTTTCGTGACGAGCCGGATGGTCTCGGGACGGATGAACGGCATGTCAGCGAGTGCGACGATCCAACCCTTCGCGTCGGAGGTCGCGCGCACACCGGCGGCAAGGCTCGTTCCCATGCCCTCGCTCGCGTTCTTGCACACGACGGTGTTGCAGCCGGCATCGCGCAGGATTTTTCCGAGCTTCTGCGCCCGCGGCCTCACGACCGCGATGGACTCGGGCAAGGCCTCCAGCAGGTGTTTGGCGGCGGCGAGCCCGATCGGCGTTCCGGCTTCGGGCGCGCCCGCAGGCAGCGCCTGGAGCAGCTTGTTCGAGCCGAAGCGCGTCGAATAACCTGCCGCCAGAAGAATGCCGCGGATCGTTGCGGCCATGAGCTCCCCCTCGAAGGAGAGGGAGAATAACTAGTTTTGCGGAACTTCGCAGCCCGCCGAAACGTTGACCTTCGGCGGCTCGATCGTTTCCGGGACCTGCACGCCGCGCCTGACCGCCGTCATCTCGGCCAGGATGGCCACCGCGATTTCGGGCGGAGTTTTCGAGCCGATCTTCAGACCCACCGGCCCGCGCAGGCGCTCGATCTCGGAAGCGGCCAGATCGAAATCGGCCAGGCGCTTCCTGCGCGCGTCGTTGTTCTTCTGCGAGCCGAGCGCGCCGACGTAGAACGCCGGCGACTTGAGCGCTTCCAGGAGCGCCGCGTCGTCGAGCTTGGGATCGTGAGTGACGGCGACCACGGCGCTGTGCGCGTCGAGGTTCATCTGCACGACGACATCGTCGGGATAGCCGCGGTTGAGGGGGACCCCCTTGAAGTCCCAGCCGTCGGCGTATTCGCCGCGCGGGTCGCACACGGTCACGTGATAATCGAGCGCCTGCGCCATTTGCGCGAGATAGCGGCTTACCTGCCCCGCGCCGATCACGAGCAGTCGCCAGCGAGGCCCATGCACCGTCTTCAGTACCTTGCCGTCGAACTCGAGCAGGTCCGACCATTTGCCCGGTTCCATGCGCACTTTGCCGGTTTCCATATCGAGGAAGCGCGCCGCGAGCTCGTGCCGCTCGATCACGGTGAACAAATCCTTCAGCTTCGATTCCTTGCCGATCGGCTCGAGCACGATCTGCAGCGTACCCCCGCAGGGAAGCCCGAAGCGTGTCGCCTGTTCCTGCGTGACGCCGTAGGTCGTAACTTCAGGCTTTTCTGCCGCGATCGCCTTCGTCCGGACCTTGTCGATGAGATCGTCCTCGACGCAGCCGCCGGAAACCGAGCCCATGACCTGCCCGTCGTCGCGAATGACGAGCATCGCTCCCACGGGACGCGGGGCGGAGCCCCAGGTATGAACGACCGTGCCCAAAGTCGCGCACTGTGATTCCTTGCTCAGAAAATATTGTTGAGTCCTAACAAACGCTTGAACGCGATAGCGTAGACCTCTCTTAAAGTCGGGTCAAGCCGCCTCGCATTCAAGCATGTGGTTGATTGCCGCGCGGGCATGGTCTAGCATTTCCTCCGACACCCATCGCGTCAAATCCCTCGACAAGAATTGCTGTCATGGAGATTTTTTCGTCAAAGGAATTCCGCATTCCGTTTGAACGCCACCCAAGAAAAAGTTCAACTTTCACCGAAGGAGTCGAATCATGACCGTAAAGGTCTCGTTGACCGTCAACGGCAAGCCGGCGAGCGCCGAGGTCGAAGAGCGCACCCTGCTCGTCAACTTCATCCGCGACAGCTTGCGCCTTACCGGTACCCACGTCGGCTGCGATACCGCCCAGTGCGGCGCGTGCACCATCCACATGAACGGCCGCGCCGTGAAGTCGTGCAACATGCTGGCGATGCAGGCCGAAGGCGCCGACCTCGTCACGATCGAAGGCATCGCCAAGCCGGACGGCACGCTGCACCCGATGCAGGAGGCCTTCCGCCAGCACCACGGCCTGCAATGCGGCTTCTGCACTCCCGGCATGGTCATGAGCGCGATCGATCTGGTGAAGAACTTCCCCGACCCCAGCGAGGAACTCATCCGCGAGCAGCTCGACGGGAATCTGTGCCGCTGCACCGGCTATCACAATATCGTCAAGGCGATCAAGGCGGCCTCGCAGACCATGAGGAGCTAGACATGGCGACTCCCTACATCGGCGCTTCGATCAAGCGCAAAGAGGACTACCGTTTTCTCACCGGCGCGGGCAACTACACCGACGACGTCGCGCTGCCGAGGCAGACCCATGCGCATTTCGTGCGCTCGCCTCACGCCCACGCGAAGATCAAATCGATCAAGAAGGACAAAGCGCTCAAGGCGCCTGGAGTCGTCGCCGTCTTCACTGGCGACGATCTCGCCGGGGCAAAGGTCAACGGACTGCCTTGCGGCTGGCTCATCACCGACGTCAACGGCCAGCCGATGAAGGAGCCGCCGCACCCCTGTCTCGCGCAGGGCAAGGCGCGCTACGTCGGCGACCACGTCGCCATCGTCATTGCGGAGTCCTACCAGCAGGCGCGCGACGCTGCCGAGCTGATCAAGGTGGAGTACGAAGATCTGCCCGCCGTGGTGCGCGCGGGCGAGGCGCGCAAGAAAGGAGCGCCGGTCGTGCACGACATCGCGCCCGACAACACCTGTTACGTCTGGGGTCTCGGCGACAAGGCCGCGGTGGAAAAAGCCTTCTCCGCCGCCGCGCATGTCACCGTTCTCGAATTCGTCAACAACCGGCTCATTCCCAACGCAATCGAGCCGCGCGCCGCCAACGCGACCTACTCGCGCGCCGACGACAACTACACGCTCTACGTCGCCAGCCAGAACCCGCACGTCGAGCGGCTGCTCATGACCGCTTTCGTGCTCGGGTTGCCCGAGCACAAGGTGCGCGTGGTCGCGCCCGATGTCGGCGGCGGCTTCGGCTCGAAGATCTATCTCTACGCCGAGGACGTGGTGTGCACCTGGGCGTCGAAACAGATCAACCGCCCGGTGAAGTGGACGGCGGATCGCAGCGAATCCTTCGTTTCGGATGCGCACGGCCGCGATCACGTGACCAAAGCGGAGCTGGCGCTCGACAAGGACGGGAAGTTCCTCGCCATGCGCGTCACCACCACGGCGAACATGGGCGCGTACCTATCCACCTTCGCGTCGTGCATTCCGACCATTCTCTACGCGACGCTGCTCGCCGGGCAGTACGCGACGCCGGTGATCTACGCCGAGGTCACGGCAGTATTCACCAACACCGCGCCGGTGGACGCTTATCGCGGCGCGGGGCGGCCCGAGGCCACGTACGTCGTCGAGCGCCTGGTCGAGACCGCCGCACGCGAAATGAAGATGAGCCCGGCCGAGATCCGCCGGCGCAATTTCATCAAGACCTTCCCGTACCAGACCCCGGTCGCGCTTCTGTACGACACCGGGAACTACGAGGCGACGCTCGCCGAAG
>WNGD01009581.1_pt1 | contig 13276 bp, 11 predicted proteins | sample 5400671 | NCBI WGS metagenome assembly WNGD01 (sample SAMN13153369, study PRJNA577476) | soil metagenome | isolation source: 40 cm soil or saprolite under grassland replicate 2 | place: USA:California | collected 2016-06-15
CAGATCGCCCGGGTCACCGCCGTCTGCACGGCGATCATGCTGGAGGCGAAGCCGATGACCAGCGTGATGAGCAGCGTGCGCCCGGCTCCCGACCCGTAGCTGGTCTCCAGGGTGGTGGCGATCGGGTTGGCGTCCTTACCGGACACCGCCGCGGCCATGTCCGGGATCGCGAGGACGAGGCCGAGGCTGGCGAGGATGACGAGGACCCCGCCGACCGCGAGGCAGAGCATGATGGCCTTGGGGAGCACGCGGCGGGATTCCTTGACCTCCTCGCCGATGGACGCGGAGGCCTCGAAGCCGATGAACGTGTAAGCGATGTAGGCGACGGGCAGCAGGAAGGCACCGGTCAGCCAGCTGGCACCGTGACCGGTGCCCCCGGTATTGAAGATCACCGAGAACGGGTTGACCCTGTGAAATATCAGGAGGGTGATGCCGATCCCCGCCGACGCGATGATCTCCGCGGTCAGGGCGATGTAGATCAGGCCCTTCAGCAGCCGCCCGCCGAACAAATTCACCACCGAACCGAACAGCAGAACACCAAGCGCGACCAGCTCGACGGTGAGCTGTGAAGGGCTGTCGACGCCGAACGCGCCGAGCAAATAGGGGGCCGCCGCGAGCGGCAGCACAGCGAGCGTGAGCGTGAGGCCCCACATGTAGGCCCAGCCGGTGAACCATCCATACCGCGGGCCGATCAGCTCACGGGACCAGGCGTAGACGCTGCCCTGAAGGGGCCATTTCGAGACCAGGTTGCCGAAGACGGCGCAAACGAACAGCTGCCCAGCCAGCACGATCGGGAAGGCCCACAGGAACGCGGGCCCGGCCGCGATCAGGCTGATGGCGAAGATCGTGTAGATGCCGACGATTGGCGACTGGTCGCAAAACGAGAGCGCGAAGGCCGAGCGCAGCTTGAAGTCCCTGACCGGGCGTCTTTCCAGCGGGTCCTCGGTGATGGTGGTCTCGGTCATCGGGTGTCCTCCCATGTCATAGCGGTGACGTCAGTCAGGCCGGGCGACCCAGTAGGCGTCCGCGGGTATGACCGGCTGCGGGCAGGTGCGGGGGGCCAGCTTCAGCGACGCCGTGTGCCTGGCCACCTCGCCGACGGTGGTGATCCAGAGCCCGTCGAGTGACTTCATCCGCTCGATGAGCCGCTCCAGCGCCTCGGCCCGGGACGGCCGCCCGGACAGGAACGGGTGACAGCACAGGACGAACGCGGCGCCGAGCCGGTGCATGGCCTCGAGCTCGAGCATCCACATCTCCAGCGCCTTGGCCGGGCTTTCGATCAGCCCCGATCCGGTCAGCCCCGGCAGGAAGGCGTACTGCTCCCAGTCGTCGAGGCCCCACGACACCGGCACCTCGACCAGCGTGGCGGCCGCTTGTCCGTCGGCCGCCCCGTCCACGGCCAAGACATACGGATGATCGGAGTCCATCAGGCTGGAGTCGTAGCTGAACCCGCGGTCGGCCAGCAGCCGGGGCGTGTGGTAGTTCATCTCCCACAGCGGCGCGCGATAGCCGTCGGGCCGGACCCCGGCGACGTCGTTGAGGGCCCGCAGCCCGAGGTCGATCATCGCGGCCTCGGTCTTGGCGTCCATGCCGATGGTGTTCTCGTGGAAGTAGCTGTGGTGCGCGATCTCGTGGCCCGCCTCGGCGACGGCCCGCACCACGTCCGGATAACGGTGGGCCGAATAGCCCGGGATGAAGAACGTGGCAGTGACGTCATGCGCCTTGAGCAGGGCCAGGATCCGGGGTACTCCCACCAGCGGTCCATACGACTGGTGGCTCATGGGCGTCATCCGCTTGATGGCGGAGATGTCGGCGGTCAGCATGGGCGCCTCGGCGTCCATGTCGAAGGTGAGGCAGGCCGCCGCGGTGACCCCCGGGGGCCATGCGATCGGCGCGGGCGGCACGGCACTGCTGGCGAGCCCGGAGGCGGGCTGGCGCGGTTCGACCTGGGTCACCGGCGGCTCCAGCGCTGTCGTTGCCGTGAGGATACGGATCGCCGCAGGTGGGAGCCATCCGACCCGGGCGCAAACCTTCCCCAGCGGCTCATACTGCGGTATGAAGGGCGGACCAGGCCTCACAGCCGGGCCGGGCCAACGGCGGCGGCGGCGCCGGACGGGGCGAGGTGCCCAGCTACGTGAGGCCGCGAGGAGCCCGGATGTCGATCACGGTCCGTGAGCTGCTGCAGCTCCCGCACCTGCGGCTGACGCTGACGGCCGGCCAGGCCGGCCTCGACCGCCAGGTCAGCTGGGTGCATAGCTCGGACCTGCCCGATCCGTGGGAATGGCTCGGGCCGGCCGAGCTACTGCTGACCAACGGGACCAGCCTCAGCGCCGAGGAGGAGGCCCAAATCCTGTTCATCGAGCGGCTGGGGGAGACCGGAGCCAGCGGGCTCGGCATCGGGCTCGGAATGCCCGGCCCGCCACTGTCCGCCGGGGCCGCCCGGCGTGCCGACGAGCTCGCGCTGCCGCTGCTGGGTGTCCCGTACAGCGTGCCGTTCACCGCGGTCGCCCGGGCCGTTGCCGATGCCAATGACCGGGAGGAGGCCCTTCTCCTGGGTAGGGTGGCCCGGCTCTACGAACTGTTGCGGACGTCGGTCATTGCTGGGTGCACGGGGCCAGAGATGTTCCGCAAGCTGGGCGAGGAACTGGGCGTGCGGCTCTATCTGGTCGACCCCGAGACGGGGACGTCGTTGTTTGGTGATGGCGAGTGCACACTGTTCGCTCCAGCGTTGATGGCCAGCTACGCCGCGCACGGGAACGCGATCCCGGGTGTGCTGCGGCTGAGCCGGCCGCAGGCCGCACCGGGAGAGCCTGCCGCCTTTGCCGTCGAGGTGCCCGGTGATCAGCCCACCGCACTGGTCGCTGAGCCGATCGGCAGCCAGCTGCCGAGCCTGGTCCTGCTTCATCACATTGCGACCGGAGGCGCGCTCGAGCTTGCCCAGCTCGCCGCGGTCCAGGAGCGGCAATGGCGGCTGGACGCCAACCTGCTCAGCCAGCTCCTTGATCGCCGGATCGATCCTCGGGTGGCTGAGCCCATGATCGCGGAGGCCGGGCTGGATCTGGCGGTTAGCGTGGTGGCGGTCACCCGGGCGGCCCATGATCGGGCCGATGCCCACCTCCACCGCAGGCTGGCCCGCTCACACCTGCCGCATCTGTTGCTGAACCTCGATCGGATGCTCCATGTCGTGCTGCCGGAGGCGGCAGTCGACGCCCATCTCGTCTCCAAGCTGGCCGGGCCGACGTGCGCCGCAGGCAGTAGCAACCGCATCGGTACGGCTGGCCGGCTTCCCGACGCGGCACAGGAGGCCCGGTGGGCGCTGGGCGTCGCCGAGGCGGAAAACCGGATGCTGGTCCGGTACGGCGACCACACGACCCTGCTCCTGCCGCAGAGCGTGACCGAAGCCCAGGCGCTGATATCACGTGTCCTCGGCCCCCTGATCGCCCACGACGCCGAGCACGGCACCGCATATGTTGACACGCTCCGGGCTGTGTTGGTCAACAATCGCTCATGGCAGCTGGCCGCCGGGGAACTGCATATCCACAAGCAGACGCTGGGCTATCGCATACGGAAGATCGAACAGCTCACCGCGCGCGGTCTGACCAGCACCGAGCACCTTGCCGAATGGTGGTTCGCGCTCAGGGCGCATGACCTGCTCGCTGGCCGGAGCGCCAGCTGACCCGCGCCAGCGCCGCGCCTTGCGGGCACCCTTGGCGACAGTGCCATCGCTGCGCGTCCGGGGACGGCCCAGGCAGAACCTGACGTTCGCTGGCCGACGCTGGAGCGGCTCGCGAGGCGGGTGATGAGCGGCCGCCTCACGCTCAGTGAGAGCGGCGCGTATCAGCGCAGCCTGGCCCATGTGGCGAGCCTCGCGAGCCCTGATCGACCCCGACTCAGGTCTACGATGATTGAGAACTCGGCACCGCAGCGCAGCCGTGCGGATCACTCAGCGAAGACCGGGCCGTCGCCGCTAACTGGAGAGAATGGGCATGGGTGATTTTTACGGGATTGAACCGGGCACGATTCCCGGCTTTGCCGAGACCGGAGCCGGAAAGTTCATCGGTGTGGGGGGCCTCCCCGGCCGCACGGTGACGAACATGGTGGCGGTCATGGAGAAGCTGCGCCGAATGCACGATGATGACCCACTCGCGTTTGAAGTGTGCGTGCGGCATGTCGCTTCCGCCATCGAAGACCAGCGCAGGAGCGAAGGCAGGGCTGACCCCCGGGACACCGCCTCTTGATTCGGTATGAGCCGTACGCGTGCCACTGAGCGCGCTGGCTCGTCGTCGCGAGCCGGATGTGCTCGTCACGGCCGGTAGTGGTCACGGTTCTACCTGCCCCAACGTCATAGATCAAGTGGGCCTGGCCCATGCATGATTTGGGCTCGGCTGGTGATAGCCGCAATCCGAGCACGGCGAGCACATCGGCGAGTCTTCGCGGGGTGTGGGCGCCGTCCACTGGAGCCGATCGATCCGGCCGCTGTCGGGACCAGCGCTGATCTGCGGTAGAGTTGCCAGCACACGGTACGTAGTGAGGCGCAGCCATCAGGGCGCGCCGGTCGTACGTCGCTCGGTGAGCGAACTGGTTTCCACGGACGTGGCGGCCCTAGACAATGCGGCCACCCAAGTCCGAAGGACCGGTGGCAGGCGTGCTTACCGACGCTGGTATCACCACGCCTTTCCCGATCCAGGCGGCCACGCTGCCGGATGCGCTGGCCGGCCGCGATGTGCTCGGGCGTGGCCGGACCGGCTCAGGCAAGACGATCGCGTTCTCGATACCGCTGGTCACCGCGTTGGCCGGGGGCCACACCATGGCCTGCCGCCCGCGCGGCCTGGTGCTGGTTCCCACCCGTGAACTTGCCAGTCAGGTTCAGGCGGTTCTTGCACCGCTGGCCCAGGCGGTGGGGCTGACCGTAGTGACGATCTTCGGCGGCTCCCCACAGAGCCGGCAGGTGGCCGCCCTGCGGGCCCGAACCGATATCGTCGTCGCCTGCCCGGGACGGCTGGCCGATCTCATCGAACAGGGTCACTGCCAGCTTGGCGATGTCGAGATCAGCGTGATCGACGAAGCGGACCACATGGCTGACCTGGGGTTTCTGCCGGTGGTGAGTCGGCTGCTGAGAGCCACCCCGCCGGATGGCCAGCGGATGTTGTTCTCGGCGACCCTGGACAAGGATGTCGATGTCCTTGTGCGGCGTTTCCTGAGCGAGCCGGCGCGGCATGCCGTGGACCCGGTGGCCGCCGCGTCAGATGACATGGTGCACCGCGTGCTCACCGTCGCGCCAGCAGACCGGGTCAGCGTTGTCGCCGCTCTGGCGGGCGGCAAGAACCGGTCGCTGATCTTCGCCCGTACCAGGCGTTCTGCGCACCGGCTCGCCCGCCAGTTGACCGCGGCGCATGTCCCCGCAGTCGAACTTCACGGCGACCTCGGGCAGAACGCCCGTGAGCGGAATCTCGCGTCCTTCGCCTCCGGCGCGGCGCGTGTGATGGTCGCGACCGACATCGCGGCCCGTGGCATCCATGTGGACGGCATCGACCTGGTCATCCATGCGGATCCGCCCGCCGAGCACAAGGCCTACCTGCACCGATCAGGGCGAACTGCCCGGGCGGGAGCAGCTGGCGTGGTGATCACCCTGCAGACACCGGCACAAGAGCGTGAGGTGCGCGCACTGATGCGAAAGGCCAACGTCGTTCCGCTGGCCGCCAAGGTGCGCCCCGACTCAGCGCTGCTGCGCTCGATCGCCGGCGAACCAGCCGAGCCGATCGCGCCGGTGGCACAGCCCGCTGGGCGGGAAACCGCCGCGGCAGCCACCCCGGCCACCGGCCGTGCCGCGGTCGCCATGTCCGCACGCTACCGGGGCCGCAGCAGGCGCTGACGGCGCCGCGCCCGGCACCTTGGCGTACTCTGACCTGGCCTTTCGCGTCCCGCGGATGGGCCGACCCGGAGAGATCGCAGACCGGGGCGAAAGCGGGCAGAAGCAGGAATACACTGGCCGTGAATGTGCTTGAGGTTGCTGTTGTTGTCGAAGTCAGCGATCGTTGAAGACGCCCGCGGTTTTGACAAGTGGGCGTTTCGCATTGCTGGTGGATTTTCCTCCGGTGGCGAGCGGCCAGCAGCTGATCCGCGCAAGGTGCGCGGATTCCCGGCTCGTCCCTCGAAGGAGACAGCAGATGGCTCAGGGAACCGTGAAATGGTTCAACTCGGACAAGGGCTACGGTTTTATCGCCCCCGATGATGGCACCGCCGACGTCTTCGTTCACCACTCCGCGATCGACATGGGCGGCTACCGCACCCTGACAGAGAACCAGAAGGTGGAGTACACCGTCAGCCAGGGCCCCAAGGGCCCGCAGGCGGACCAGGTCCACGCGGTCTGATCAACGGTCTCACGGCAGGCCCGCGCCTCTGGGCGCGGGCCTGCCGTGCGGCTTTCCCCGCCGGCAGCCACCCAGCCGTGAAGGGCTGGTGCCGCGCACCGTTTCTTGCCGTCGCCGCCAGATCGCGCGGTCATGCGGGACACGGGTTGGCCACAGGCCCCGCGGAGCGGGCTCGGGCCGTCCAGACGCCACGCTCACGCTGCCTGCGACCAGTCCCGGAAGCGACTATGCGGAACTGCGCCGCACGGTGAAGCCGGGCAGGCCCCGCCTCAGGCGGCGGGCGAGCCTGCGCTACACCCAGCCGCCCGTGCAGGCGTTCTGCGCCCAGCGCGGCATTGCCTACTGCGAGACGGCCCCGCTGGCCTCCTGTGCGCAGGTGCTGGGCACCCTGCAGTCGGCTGGCGGGATGGCAGGCCGGAAGCGCTTGCTGCAGAGCCGCCGCAGGTCCGGATGCGGCCCGGCCACCCGGGAGATTCATGGCGGCCAGCGGCCCAGGCAGGCGCATACTGGTAACAATGAGCCCTTACCGCGCCGCGCCCCGGCGCCACCTGGCAACCAGTCCGTTCAAAGTTCCCGATCCTGAACCGCCCGCGGAGCGTTTCTCGGTAGATGACAAGGTCACCCACGACAAGCACGGTCTGGGCACGGTCACCCATGTCGAAGAGGGAACCGCCGTGGTCATCGATTTCGGCTCCCACGTGCAGCGCATCCTGACACCATCGGTCAAGCTGACCAAGCTCTGAACTGCCCGGCGCCTGCCCGCGGGTGCCAGCGGTAGTTGCTGCCTGCGGCTAGGGTCGTGTCACATTAGAAGCTGGGCGCTGCCGTGGTGACTGGGGTGAGGCGCGTGAGTGCGCAGGTCGTGTGGGTGGCCAAGGACGACGGCAGCGACATCATCCGGGCCGACACCATCGCGGGCGTCGGCCGTGACTACAACGGCAACATCACTGCCCGGCTGGCCGGGGGTGAGGGCTCGGCCGTGACGCTGGTCGCGCCCGGCCCATCGGACGGCCCCTGTACACCGGAGGATTTCCACCGCCAGCTGATCAAAGTTCTCGCCGAGTTGTCCCATACGGCCGAGGCCACGATGGTGCGGCCCATCTGTGATGACGCCCATGGCTGGCGGTGAGCCAATGAGCCCATGTAGGCTCCGCGTCAGTCCTGGCCGCCTCTGGCACAGGTGATCTTCACGGCGTTCCAGCACCGCTCATGCTGGCCTAGAAGGCGCGGACGAACTGGCCTCCGGCCCCGGCCGCCAGTGGGCCGCCGTCAGCGGTAAGGAAAAGAACCCTGGCCGCAGGCCACGGCTCCGTATCCGGGCGGCATACCCCCGTATCGCCGGGTCCGGCACCAACGCGGCGGGGCGTGGGACGCAATGGTTCCGCTGGCCGCCTGCGGGTGTGGCTGACCATGAGCTGCGGCGGCTCTTAGGCACGATGATCTTGTGGCTGAGACGTCACCTTCTCATGTTGGGGTCACGTCATCTGCTCGGTCGAGGTGCTGCTCACATTCACACCCAGCAGAATCCGGCATCGGCACACCCTGGAACCTCCCCGTGCAACGGGATGCCCTTGTGCAGTGCGTGCGCAGCCACGAGAGTGGGAGCCGCGGAGGATGCAGCGGCCCGCCTGCCCTGCCGCCGCTCATTATGTCCGCAGGTGACCGCACATGGCGGGCCAAGACCCTGTACATCCACTCTCATCGTGCCGACACTGAGTAGTGGGGGATTGCTCTCATTCAAGTGGGCTGTTCATTGCAGCCAGCAGCGGGGGTGGCACGTCGATGACCACGAACGAGGAAAACATCGGCCGGCTCGGTGACGAGCCGACCTGCGAAATCATGTATCTCAGCAACGGCTCGGGTCTCCAGACGAAGATCGTCGGGGCGCAGCGCGACAACGTCGCCGAGGCCGGCAGGCGTTTCCTGGAAGCAAGCGGCGGCGACGCATGCCTGCTGCTGGCCGGTCCGCTGGTGTCAGAGGCGGGCAGGGTGGACGAGAGCACGGAGAGCGCGGTCGCCCAGTGCTGCACGACCCGGTTCGGTTACCCCGGCGGTCCGTCGGAGGGAACGATCGACCTGATCCTGGATACGTATGGAGGATCCCTCGACAGCGCGTTCAAGACGATGATCTTCCTCTCCCGATTTACGAAACGGTTAAGAGTGTTCGTGCCTCGGCGTGCGAAGAGCGCCGGCACCCTCATCGCCATCGGTGGCAGCGAGCTGTATATGTCTCCATTCGCCGAGCTGGGGCCATTGGACACGCAGATTCGTGACCCTCGGAATCCAACCGACCGGGTGTCGGCGCTCGACTGCTACCAGAGCGTGGACTACGTCAGGAGCTTCGGGCTCACCACGCTTAACAGGGCATTCAGGTCTCTCGCGGCGGAGACGCGGACACTCATACCACTGCCCCAGCTGGTGAACACGTCTGCAGACTTCAGCATCGGGAGCATTGCCCCTATCCTGACCCAGGTTAATGCCTTGGATTTTGGTGGCTGGGGCCGGACCCTGAAGATAGGCGAAATGTATGCGAAGGCCCTGCTGTCGCGGGTCGGACATGACGAGGATGAATCCAAGAAAATCGCCACTCAGCTGGTCTATGGCTATACGCATCACCCGTTCCCAATCGATGGGAATGAGGCAAGGCGAATCGGCTTGAAGCCGTTGGCCATGACCGAAGAGCAGTTTAATAATGCAAGCGAAATCGTGGCAAGCTGCGCCGAGCCTGGCGTCGTCGTTGTCGGTTTCGCTGAGGCGAAAGCCGACCAGCCCGTTAAGCCGCCGACTCGGGCGGCGAGCGGTCGCCCGGCGGATCAGGCAGCGAAGGGCGCGGCCAAGGTAGGGCACCGCAGCCGTGGTGGCAAAGTCACAAGCGATGGCCGGCCGGGTCCCCTGGCCTGGATTGAAGAGGGCGAAACACCCGCCTTCGATGACGGCGATCTAGACCAGGACGGCTAGGGGTGGTGCGATCGCATGCCCGGCATGCTGACGGCTGGTCTGAGGGCCCCGGCCGACGTGATCACTGGATGGGTCATCGCGCTGCTCGCCCTCACTGCGGCCATCCTGGTCGCCGTTGGGCTGGTGCGCGCCTGGCTTGGGCGGCGTCGTCCGCAGGTCGTGATCGATGACGTCGAATTGGATCATGGTGTCCCTACGGAGGCGGCAGCCGGGCTGTCGCCGCAGCTCCGGGAGAACGTGCGGCGAGAGCTGCGGCGGCAGAGGGGCGACGCCATCCACGCAGAGATGCAAACCGTTGAAGAAGACATAGCCGCCGGGCTGGTGACCGTTCGCAGCGGCGCCGTAAGGATGACGGCCGTCGCGGACCTTGACCGTACGACATCGGACTCGATGGCCGCGCTGTCAGCCGGCCTGCGCGCCGTCGCCCCGACCGGGGGAGAAGGGCTGGCTGTTGCGCTGGATCTCGCGCTTCCCGCCCAACGAGGGTGGAGCGTGCGTACCTTCCCAACCATCCACGGATCCGGTGCCGACGCCAAGGCCGGGCTCAGCGTCGAGGTGGCGCGGCTTGGGCGTGCACCAGAGGCGGTCACGACGTTCTGGAGGACGTCCGGTGCACTGCAAAGGCCCGTCAGCGACGCAGCGCGGGTTGCCGCCATGGGCGAGCTCCTGCACGAGCTGCTGCGACCGGCATCCGTATGGATTGCGATCCAGCTGGTAGCCCGCCACCTTGCCCAGGTGCGCGGCGGTCGCATCTGGCTGCTTCCGATTCGCCGGAGCGAGAGGGAGCTGACCGGGCTGCAGTTGCAGCTTGCTGGTCAGATGTCGCTGTACGCAACCCGGGCACAGAAGGGATCTGCTAGCGGCTTCGTCGACCAGGCCCTAAAGGATCTGGACCAGGCCGCGGAGCTGCTCCCCCAGTACTACAGGCCACGCTTGACCAAGGCGGCGATTTACGAGCGCCAAGGGTGGTCGTACCGCGAGAGCGGTGAACACGCGCGCGCGGAACGGGCTTTCAAGCGCGCCGTCGAAACCCTCAACGAAGCGGAGGAACTGCTGCGAGCATCCGGCACAGGAGCCGACCCGGGCAAACGAGACGACGCGCTCGAACGGCTCGCCGTCCGGCGGACCAAATGCCGGCTGCTGTCTGGCGACCACGACCACGCCGTCACCGTCCTGCAAGAGCTAGCCCGGTACGCGCAGCTGAGGGACGCCAGGCCAGTACAGCTATACAACGCCGCCTGCCTGTTCGCGGTGGCGATGGCGTGCCCGTACCTTCCCAACGAGCAGCGGGAGCTGTCCGAATGGCGTGCCTGGCACTACCTGGGCCGCGCGCTCGTCCTCGGCGGTCAAGGCAGCGCACCCTGGTCGAGGATGATGACTGACGAGGAACTCGGCGCGCTGGATGCCCGCCGGCGGATAGCGCTCAGTGTCGAACTGAAGAAGCGGCACGGCGGCCGCAGCCCCGTCACCGACCATCAGGCCGACCCGATCGTTGAGGCTGCAATGGGAGCGCTCGGCCTAACAAGCCCGCCGCCATCAACGCCCGCGCGACGGCGCAGGTCCCGGGCGCCTGCATCCGGCAGTCGGCGCGACCTCGGAACCAAAGTCCCGCGGCCGCCAGCGCTAGATGGTATGCACGAGGCCGGACACGAAACCCGGGAAGGCGGAGCCGACGGTTTTAGGTCTTGACCAGCCGTGCGGTGAGTGATCAGGCCACATCCAGCCACCATGCAGCAACACTGCGGATGCGCCTGAGGAGCGGAAGGTCGGCGGTTCGACCCCGATCCTGAGCACGACTCTCACCAGCGCAAACGCTGGGCGTTCATCTCTTCTCGCCCGGCTTGCTAATGGACTTGCTAAACAGAAGACCCGACGGACATGGGCTAGAACTAGAGGCTGGCGGCCTGTCGCGCACACGGACACGTGGAAGCATGGCGTGTGGGCTGGCAACCGTTGGGCCAGGCGACGTGCCTTCGGCTGTGGGCGGGTGATGAGGGCCATCGCGCCCACCACCGGCTGCTGGGCTGGCGGTGCGGGCCGCTGTGGTGGCCGGCCTGGCCAGCTACGCGGCTCTGGTCGGCGAGGCCGACCCAGGGGGCGGTCTGCGGGTAGCCGTGCGGCGAGAGGAGCGGGGACATGACCTTCAACTTCAATTCGGAGCTCTACGCGGACTCCAACGTCGCCGAGGGCGTCGACTACGCGCGCCGCCATCGCCGCCACGAGCGCTTCGATGACACCCTGGCCCGCACCGACGACGTGCCCAAGACCACGATCCTTGCCCCGCACGGAGGGGGGATCGAGCCCGGCACCTCGGAGCTCTGTCTGGCCGTCGCCGGCTACCACCCGGCCAACCTGCCCCAGATCCCGCCCGCCGGGGTGACGTACGACTACTGGATGCTTGAGGGCCTGCGGGACCGCGATAACGCCGAGCTCCACGTGACCGCGACCGGCTGCGACGACGGCGTGGCCGTCTCGCTGTGCGCGGGCTCGCTCAATGCCCTTGCCCTGCACGGCTTCCGGCCGGGGCCGCCCGGCATGTCCGAGGACGACCAGGTCGTGCTCGTCGGGGGCCGCAACGACACCCTGCGGTGTTACCTGCTGGAGGGATTGTGCAAAGCCGATTTCGACGCGAGGGACGCCGGCCAGCACGGGGAGCTCGACGGCACCGCCAAGTGCAACATCGTCAACCGCACCCTGCTCGGGATGGGCGCGCAACTGGAACTCAGCGCCCCGCTGCGCGATGCGATGTTCGCCGAGCACAGCCGCTCGCGGCGCAAGGACACCACCACCCAGCTGTTCTGGACCTTCGCCGCGGTGTGCCGGGACGCGCTCGACCGGTTCGAAGCCGAGCAGATCGTTGCCAGGCCTGGGCTCCGGTGCCTGGAAAGCTGACCTTGTAGTCAGTGAACTTGCCGGCTGCCGGAGGGCCAGGTGGTCCACGCTTGCGTCACGATCAGGGGTCTGCTGCGCCGCTGCGAGTTCCCCGGGGGCTTGGGCCTGCTGTCGCGAAGCGATGTGGGCCGGCCGAGGGCGATAACGCTGGCGGGTGACTGCTAACGAGGTGCCTGCCGGGTTGCATCTGGACTAACGGGCTGTGCTGGCTGGGTGTATGGCGGCCACTCGGTGGCCCTGGCGGTTGGCTTCTGGCTGCAGGGCCGGGTGGTTCGGGCTCGTCCGCGGGCCGCTGGAGGGCCCTGATGATCGCATCCGCCGCGGCGGCAGGCGCATGAGCGGGCGCAATCCGCTCGGCCCATCTGAACCAGTACCACCAGTGCCCAGTGGCGCCATCGAGTGCGGCGATGATGTCGCCGCACTTCGGATGATCGTGCGGGTCTTGCACGCACAGGGACGCCAGCCGCCCAGCCGGGGTGGTGATGTAGGCGCTCCAGCCGCGGGCGCGCAGTTGCGCGGCTAGCACGTCCAAGAACGCAATCCCGTCTCCGCCATGTCGGCTTGGCCGTTGCCGTTCATGACGGCATCCCGGGGCTGGATGGCGCGGGCGGCAGCCCGGGACAGACGCCAGATGTTGCGCCCGGCTGTGATCACTGCTTGTCGCGCCTGTGATCCAGAGGCGTGCCCGCCGGGTCATCGCGATCTTCTTCACTCGATGCTTCCCGTGCTTGGAGTCATCGGTGCTTCGAAGCCGCGGCGGCGGCGGACGGGTATGACTCAGCGCAGCCGCACGTTGCGCGCATGGTGGCGAAGACTCTGTATCTGCACTGAGGGTCATCGACTCCGTTCTGCAGGACCTGTCTCGCGGTGCAGCGAGCGTGGGCCAGAGCCTTATCGAACGGGAAAGGAGCAGCCAGAAGTCGTAAAAGAATAAGCTGGTCTTTTCGCAGGGCGTGTTCGATGATGTGGTATGCGCATCGATCCCAGGGCTCGCGAGCAGTTGGTCACCAGGTTCGCGGTGTTGTTGCCGCATCTGAACGAGCGTCAGCAGCGGT
>WNGD01004792.1_pt1 | contig 13272 bp, 13 predicted proteins | sample 5400671 | NCBI WGS metagenome assembly WNGD01 (sample SAMN13153369, study PRJNA577476) | soil metagenome | isolation source: 40 cm soil or saprolite under grassland replicate 2 | place: USA:California | collected 2016-06-15
CGACCACCGCGACGAGCACGGCCGCCACGCCCTGAAGGTCGCCCCGAACACCCTGCTCGCCGAGACCGTGGGCGCCGGCCCGCTCTCCGTCAACAGCCGTCACCACCAGGCGATCCGCGACCTCGCCCCGCCGCTCGTGGCGACCGCGTGGGCGGAAGACGGGCTGATCGAAGCCGTTGAGTTCGCGATACCGGCGCCGGAGCCATGGATGCTCGCCGTGCAGTGGCACCCCGAGGACCTCACGGAAACGGCGCTGTTCGCCGGCTTCGCGCGGGCGCTCGCCCGTGCGCCGGCGGCCGCGCGGTGACCTTCGCCTTCCCCTCGGCGGAGTGGGTCGCCGCCTATGGCGTCGCGATCAACGCCAGCGAGACGTATCGCGCCGCCTCCCTCAACTGGACCTTCGGCGCGGTCGCCCTCGTCGTGGCCGCCCAGCCGGCGATCGGGCTCGCCGAGCCGGCCGCCATCTGGCTGGACCTGGACCGCGGCGTCTGCCGCGCGGCGCGGCTGGTGCCGGCCGGCGAGGCGCAAGGCGCTCCGTTCATCCTCACCGCGCAGTACGACCGCTGGAAGCAGATCATCCGCAAGGAGGTGGGGCCGATCGCCGCGATCCTGCAGCGCAAGCTGAGTCTCCAGGGGTCGCTGCCGATCGTCGTTCGCTTCGTCAAATCGGCGGAAGCGCTGGTCGAGGTCGCCGCCGCCGTGCCGACGCGCTTTCTGGACGAGCGAGGATCATGACGCCACCCGCCGCGAACGCGGGGATCCTGTCCCGGCTCACCGCGCTAGCGCAGGAGCTCGCCGGCGCGCCGCGTCCCGCGGCCGCGATGGAGCGCCTGGCGCGGGCGTTGCGCGACGCCTTCACGCCGGACCGCCTGGCGATCGCCCTGCTCGATGTGACCGCCAACCGGCTCGTCGTCGCACACAGCCTCGGACCGGCCGTCGCGACGGACGATCCCCTGATCCAGCTCGCCTTGCGCCGCGGCCCCATCGCGCTCGGCCCGGACGTCGCCGCTCAGGCCGCCGCCCTCGGCGCCGTGGTCCCCGTCCCCGCACCGGCCGCGTGGATGGGTCTGCCGATCGCGGCGCTCAACAACACCATCGGCGCCGTGTCCATCGCCGCCGACCGGCCCGGGGCCTACGGGCCCGCGGAGCTGGACCTCGCCACCGCCATGGTCGCGATGGCCGCGATCGCGCTCGTGAACGCGCGGCTCATGCAGCTGCTCTCCAGCGGCAAGCGCGAATGGGAGCTGACCGTCGACACCATCAGCCACGCCATCTGCATTGTGGACGGCCAGGGTGTCGTGCGCCGCGGCAATCGCGTCTTTGCCGACCTGGTGCAGGTCCCCGTGACGGCCCTGCCGGGCCGCCCCTGGATGGGCCTGCTGCCTCCCGCCTGGGCGGACCTCGTCGCCCGAGCCCTGGCCGACCCCGGGGGCCCCACCCTGGAGCTCCGACAGGGTGACCGGATCTACCTCGTCAGCGCCGTGCCGATGGCCGGCGAGGCGGCGGGCGAAGCGGTCCTGCTGTTCGAAGACACGACCGACAAGCGCCGCCTCCAGGAGCAGCTGGTGCAGTCCGAGAAAATGTCGGCGATCGGTCAGCTCATCGCCGGCGTGGCGCACGACCTGAACAACCCCCTGGCCTCCGTGGTGGGCTTCGCCGACTTCCTGAGCGAGGCCGGCGAGGTCCCGGCGAGCCTCGCCGAGCCGCTCCAGGTGATCCGCCAGGAGGCCGAACGGGCGGCGTCGATCGTCCGCAACCTGCTCACCTTCGCCCGCAAGCAGGAAGGCAAGCGGCGCCCGCAGGCGATCCGGCCGCTCCTGGAAGCCACGCTCGCGCTGCTCCGCAATCAGCTGATGTCGCTGAAGGTCGACGCCGAGCTCGCGGTCGAGCCTGGGATCCCCGACATCGAGATGAACTCCAACGAGCTCACGCAGGTGTTCGTGAACCTCGTGAACAACGCGGCGCAGGCGATCGCCGCCGCGGACCGGCCGGGGGGCGGGCGCATCCGCGTCAGTGCCCGCCCGTGGCTCGACGGCGTCGCCGTGAGCGTGGCGGACGACGGCCCGGGGATTCCCGAGGAGCTGGTCCCCCGGGTGTTCGAGCCGTTCTTCACCACCAAGCCCGAAGGCCAGGGGACGGGCCTGGGACTCTCGATCTGCCAGGGCATCGTCAAAGAGCACGGCGGCCGCATCACCCTCGATCCCGGGCCCGGCGTGGGGGCCACGTTCACCGTCGAGCTGCCGCGCGGCAGCCGGGCACCGCGGCTCACGCCCTCGCCCCCCGCGCCGGGCGCGCATCGCCCCCTGCACCTCCTCGTCGTGGACGACGAGCGGCCGATCCTCCACTACATGCGGGCGACCCTGGAGAGCTGGGGCCATACCGTGGAAATCGCGAGCGACGGCGGTGAAGCCCTGGAGCGCGCGCTCGCGCAACCGTTCGACGCCATCATCTGCGACCTGCGGATGCCGCGGCTGGGCGGGCGCGAGATGTACCTCCAGCTCGCCCAACGGCATCCCGCGGTGGCGGAGCGGATCATCTTCGCCACCGGCGACACGGTGCGCGGCGACACGCTGCGCTTCCTCGAGAGCCTGGGGCGGCCGTTCCTCCACAAGCCCTTCACCCTCGCCGAGCTGCGCGTCGTGCTCGGGGGGCTGGGCGCCACACCCCACACGCCGTGAGGGTGCTCCTGGTCGATTCCGGCCGCGAGTGGCGCGGCGGCCAAAATCAGGTGCGCCTCCTCGCCCGGGAGCTGATGCGCGCGTCCGTTGACCAGGTGCTCGCGACCCGCCGCGGTGGCGAGCTGGCCCGCCGCTCCGCGGCCGACGGCGTGCCCGTGGCCGGGCTCCCCTGGGCGATCGGCCTCGATCCGCGGGCTGCCTGGTGGCTGCGGCGACTGGTCACGCACTTCCGGCCGGATGTCATCCACGTGCACGACAGTCACGCGCTCGCCCTGGCGCGCTGGGCGCGTGCCTGGCGCCGGCGGCCGCCCCGGCTCCTGGCGCACCGCCGCGTGGACTTCGCCGTGCGCGCGGGCAGCGGCTGGCACCGCGCCGACGCCGTCGTCGCCGTGTCCGAGGGCGTGAAGCGCGTCCTCACCGGCGGCGGCCTCCCCGCCGTGCGCATCACCGTCATCCCCGACGGCATCGACCTCGACGAGATTCGCCAGAGCGCGACCCGCCCGCTCGACATCCGCGCGCGGCTGCGGGTGCCGCCCGGCACGCCGCTCGCCGTGAACGTCGCCGCGCTCGTGGACCACAAGGACCACCGCACGCTGCTTCGGGCCGCGCACGCCGCCCGCGCCGCGGCGCCCGACCTGCACTGGGCCATCGCCGGGGACGGCGAGCTGCGGCGTTCCCTCGAAGCCGAGATCGCGCGGCTGGAGTTGCAGGATCGCGTCCACCTCCTGGGGTATCTAGAGGAAGCGGACGCCCTGATCCGGGAGGGAGATGTCTTCGTGATGTCCTCGAAGGAAGAAGGCCTGGGGAGCGTGGTCCTGCACGCGCTCGCGCTCGAGAAACCCGTCGTGGCCACCGCCGCCGGCGGCCTGCCGGAGGTGGTGCCCGCCGAATGGCTCGTGCCGATCGGGGACGCCGAGGGATTGGCGCGGAAGGTGGTCGAGGTTGTCGCTGCCCCGCCCTCCACCCCCCGCACGCCGCACTTCCCGGAACGCTTCACGGCCCAGGCCATGGCGCAGGCCGTCTTGGCCGTCTATCGCTCGCTCGCCTAGATTGCAGGGCCGTGATCTACGTCTGCGTGCCGGTCCGCGATGAAGCCCGCACCGTCGGGTTGGTGCTCTGGAAGGTGCGCCAGGTGTTCACGGCGTTCTCGCGCGAGTACCAGCTCCTGGTGTGCGATGACGCCTCGACCGATGGCACCGGCGAGCTGCTGGCGACCTACGCCAAGGTCTTGCCCCTCACGGTCCTCACCCACCGCGACCGCCGCGGCTATGCGTCGAGCCTCGAGGAGCTGCTGCGGCTCGCGCTGCAGCGGACTGACCGGCCCAAACGCGACTGCGCCATCACGTTGCACGCCGACTTCGTCCACAATCCCGACGCGATGGAGGAGATGGTGAAGCGGCTGGAGTCGGGCGCGGACCTGGTCGTCGCCGAGCAGCTCGAGCTCGCCGGCGAAGTGCCGTGGGCGCTGCGCTGGGCGCGCCGCTGGGCTCCGCGGCTGCTGCGGGTGACGGGCGTGCGGGACACCGTCTCGGGCTACCTCGCCCTGCGGCTGGCCCTGCTCCGCCAGGCGCTGCGCGCGGAAGAGACGCGCCCGCTGCTCACGACCGACGGCTGGCCGGCGCGGGCGGAGCTCGTGGCCCGACTCGCGCCGCACGCGCGGCGGCTCGACACGCTCCCCGCCCGCGCCCGCTACGATCTCCAGCAGCGGCCCTCGCGGGTGCAACCGTGGAGGGAGTTCGTCGCGGCCTGGAAAGCGCGCCGGGTGATCCGGGCCGCCCGGGCCGTGACCGCGGCGGCCGCGCTCCTCGTCCTCGGCGCCCCCACGCATCTCACGGCACAGAGCGATTCGACGCGGGCATCCGCCAGCCTGCCGGTCCGCGCCGTGACCGCCCCGGCCGCCGTGCCGTTCCCGGTGGGTGAGCGGCTGCGCTACGGGGTGAGGTACGGGCCCTTCAGCGTCGGCAAGGCGACGATGGAGGTGGCCGGGCTGGACACCGTGGATGGCGTCGAGACGGTGCACTTCATTTTCCGCATCGAGGGCGGCGCGCTCTGGTATCACCTCAATCAGACGATGGAGTCGTGGGTGGGCCGCGCCGACTTCCGCTCCCGGCGCTTCCGCCAGGACACCGACGAGCGCGGCCGCGTCTGGCACCGCTACTACGACATCTTTCCCGACTCGGGGTTCTACCGCGAGGAGGGACGCGATACCACGTTCGCCACGGTGCCCGATCCCCTCGACGACGCCGCCTTCCTGTATTGGATCCGCACCGTGCCCCTGGAGCAGGGCAAGCGTTACGAGTACCGGCGTTATTTCCGGCCCGACCGCAACCCCGTGATCGTGCAGGTGGTGGGCCACGAGCGCGTGAGCGTCGCGGGCAAGAAGTGGAACGCCATCGTCGTGCGGCCGATGATCCCCAACGGCCGCGGCATCTTTGCCGAGAAGGCCGACGCCCGCATGTGGCTCTCGGACGACGACCGGCGGATCATGCTGGCGCTGCAATCCAATTTCTCGTTCGGCCAGGTCACCTTGAAGCTCAAGGAGTACTCCGCCCCGGAGCACCCATGACCGAGTATCGCGAGGCGGACTTGAGCCGCCTCAAGACCGTCCCGATCGCGCAGCGCTCCAACAAAGTCGACGCCACCCTCCTCGCCCACCCGCCCGGATCGGATCGCAGCTTCGCCGCCTTTTGGACTTCGCTCCCGGACATCCTCGCCGCTAAGGACTTGCGGTTCGTGGTGGACCGCATCGCGGCCGCGGCGGGCAAGCAGGCCGTGGTCGCGATGCTCGGCGGCCACGTGATTAAGGTGGGCTTGGGGCCCTTGCTGATCGCGCTGCTGCGCCGCCGCGTGCTCACGCACGTCGCGATGAACGGCAGCGCGGCGATCCACGACTTCGAGCTCGCCGCCTACGGCGGGACCAGCGAGGACGTGGCCGCAGGGTTGGATGACGGCTCCTTCGGGATGGCGGAGGAGACGGGGCGGGAGATGAACGTAGCGATCACCGCCGGCGCCAAAGCCGGTCACGGCGCGGGCGAGGCCCTCGCGGAATCGCTGCGCGGTCGCAAGCCCGGCGCGCTCCCCGGCGGCGACGTCTCCGTGCTCGTGGCGTGCGCCGAGCTGGACGTCCCGGTGACGGTGCACGCCGCGATCGGCGCCGAAATCACCCATCAACATCCCGCCGCCGACGGCGCCGCGCTGGGCGCGACCAGCCACCGCGACTTTCGGCGCCTCGCCGCGGCGCTGCCCGCTCTCGACGGCGGCGGCGTGGTGCTGAACCTGGGGAGCGCGGTCGTCATGCCCGAGGTGTTCCTCAAGGCGCTCACGATCGCGCGCAATCTGAACGGCGGGAAACCCGCCGGATTCACCGCCGTCGATTGCGACATGCAACGCCACTACCGGCCGCGGGTGAACGTCGTCGAGCGGCCGACGCGCGCCGGCGGCCGCGGCATCATGCTGACGGGGCACCACGAGCTGCTGTTCCCGTTGCTCTGTTGGGCCGTGCTGGAGCGCCTCGATGGCCGCTAGCCGGGCCTGGCTCGTCGCGGTGCTCGCGCTGGCGGCCTGCACGACCCGCCGGCCCGTGGCGCGCCTCACGCCCCGCGCCGCACCCGGCGTGCCCAACCGCATCGAGGCCATGGCGCGCGCGGCCATCCAGTTGGACGCCGCCGCCGATCCGAAGGCCGACACGCTGTACGCGGGAGAAGCCGTCGTCGTCGGCAACGCGCGCGTGCGGCTCGGCGTGCCGCGCTTCGCCGGGGTCGGCTACGGCGGCCGGGTCACCGTCGCGGGAGTGACGGTGACCCTGGAAGGACGGTTCGCGTGGGTGTTGCTGGACTACCGATGGTTCAACCTAACGACCAACCAGGCCGAGGCGGGACGCGCGACGTTCGTCTTCGAAGAGAAGCCGGACGGCTGGAAGATCATCCACGTCCACTCGAGCCAGGTGCTGCCCTGGGACCGTTAGGCGTCCGCCGGGCGCCCCTTGATCACCTCGCGAAGCTTGTCCGCCGTGCTGGGGCTCACGACGCGCAAGACGAGGTAGAAGAGGAAGCCGAGTGCTGCGAGATACAACACCGTCATCACGAGACTCATCAGACCGCCCAGGAGCCCGAAGAGAATCTTCAGACCGATCCAGGCGAGGACCGCGAACAGCGCGAAGCCGAGGACACTGCGCAACATGGTTGCCTCCGGAGTAACCAATTTCGATTCCCGAACCGTACGGCCGCCCGGTGAGTCCGGTTTCGACCGCTGACGTCGCCATCGTCGGCGGCGGCGTGATCGGCGCCGCCTGCGCGCGCGCCGCCGCCGGGCGCGGGCTCCACATCGCCGTCTTCGAGCCGGGCCCCGATCCCGCCGCCGCGTCTCCCGCCTCCGCCGGCATGCTGGCCGCGCAGATCGAGCCCACGGATGAGCTGCTGCTCGGCCTCGGCGTCCGGTCGCGCGACTATTACGAGGCCCTCGCCGCCGCCCTGAAAGATACCACCGGGATCGATATCGGGTTCTGGCGAGGCGGGATCGCCTCGGTCGCCCTCAAGGAAACCGAGGTGGACCAGTTGCGGGAGCACGTCGCCCTGCAGCGGCAGGCCGGCCTGCGCTGCGACTGGCTCGAGCCCGGCGACGTGCACGAGCGCTGGCCCGGCGCGGCCCCGGAATGCGTCGGGGCCCTCTTCGCTCCCGAGGACGGCGCCGTCGATCCCCAGGCCCTGATCCGTGCTCTGCTGGCGGACGCCCGGCGCCTCGGCGCCGCGCTCGTCCCCACCGCCGTGGACGAGCTGCAGACCGCCGGCGGGCGCGTCACCGGGGTGCGGGCGGGGGGATCCGTCATCACCACCGAGCGGGTCGTGGTCGCCGCCGGCGCCTGGTCCTCCCGCCTCTCGGGCCTCGGCCGCGAGCTCCCCATCGAGCCGGTGCGCGGCCAGATGGCGATGACGCCCTGGCCCGCGGATACGCCGCCCGCCATCCTCTACCATATCGGTCACGGCTACGTGCTGATGCGGGGCAGCGACGCGATCCTCGGCAGCACCATGGAGCACGCGGGATTCGACGCCGTGGTCACCAACGAGGGGCTCGCTCAGATCTTCCGCAGCGCGGTGCGTCTGCTGCCCGCGCTGGCGTCGTTGACCGTGGCCCGGAGCTGGGCGGGCTTGCGGCCGGTCACGCCGGACGGGCGGCCGATCATCGGCCCGGACCCCGACGTCGCCGGGCTCTATTACGCCACCGGCCACGGCCGCAACGGCGTTCTGCTCGCGGCGCTCACCGGGGAGATCATCGGGGATCTGCTCACCAAGGGTGAAACCGATGTGGACCTCGCGCCGTTGAGCCCCACGCGCACGTTCACGCCCATCACCGATCAGGATATCCTCAAGCCTGATGTCTGACGTCTGACGTCCGATGTATACGACTTGCGCCTTCTGTAACGCCAAGCTCGACGGTGACGGCGGACCCTCCGGCCTCGGCGTGGGGCGCCGCATCGCGTTCGACGAGTGGAAGGGGCGGCTCTGGGTCATCTGCCCCAAGTGTGCGCGGTGGAACCTGTCTCCCCTCGACGATCGCCTCGAGCGCATCGACACCGTCGCCCGCGCCGCGCGGGACGCGAAGCTCCTCGCCGCGACCGACCACGTCGCCCTGCTGCGGTGGCAGCGTTACGACCTCGTCCGCGTCGGGAAGCCACCGCGCATCGAGCTCGCCCCCTGGCGCTACGGCGAGCGACTGAGGGCGCGGCGACAAGAGCGGCTCATGTACGTGATCCCCCTGACCGTGGCCGCCGTGGGACTCGGCATCGCCGCCAATGTCGCCGCCGGGGGGTCCCTGGGCGTCTTCGTCTGGAACCTGCATCGCCTCGGTGAAGGCCTGTACATCACCATTGTCGGCAACCGCAAGGTGAACCTCTCCGAGCCGCCGATTTGCCCCAGTTGCGGCACGCTGCTCGAGCTGCGCGCCAAGCACGTCCAGCACGCCCGTGTGGTGCCGGATGCCCACGCCGACATCGCCGTGATCCTGAGCTGCCCGCGCTGCCGCAACGAAGCGGCACACCTCACCGGCAGCGACGCGCAGGCGGTGCTGCGGCAGGGGCTCGCGTACCTCAATGTCACCCGCGCGGGACGGCGCCGCGCCGCCGATGCGGCGGAGGTCGTGGACCAGGCGGGCGGACCCGACCGGCTGATCCGCGACGTCGCCCGGCGCGAGCTGACGCTGCGCTCGCTCCGGCCGGAGCGGCGGCTGGCGCTGGAGATGGCGGTGGACGAGCAGGCGGAGGTGCAGGAACTCGAGCGCGAATGGCGGGATGCCGAAGAGTTGGCGGAGATCGCCGACGGGACGCTCAGCACCGACGCCAAGGTCGAAGAGGAGTTGCGGCGGCTCAAGAAGCAGGGAGGCGATCAACCAGACGGTTGAATTTTCCCCTACCCCACCCCCCCAGCGGCCACTATCTTCAGTTCCGCATGGCCGCTCCACTCACCCAGCTCTCCACAGCTGAGCCTCCGAGCCAGCGCAAACCCCCCTGGCTCAAGGTCAAGGCTCCGGGCGGCCCCAACTACGTCGCCCTGAAGCAGATGATGCGGGGCCTGAAGCTGCATACGGTGTGCGAGGAGGCGCACTGCCCCAACATCGGGGAGTGCTGGGAGCACCACGCCGCCACGTTCATGATCCTCGGCGACGTGTGCACCCGCAACTGCGCCTATTGCGCGGTGGCCCATGGGACCCCTGCCCCCTTGGACTTGGGCGAGCCCGCCCGCCTCGCCGACGCGGTGGCGCAGATGGGCTTGAAGCACGTCGTGATCACCAGCGTCGACCGCGACGATCTGCCGCACGGCGGCGCCGAGATCTTCGCCGGCTGCATCAGCGAGATCCGGCGGAAGCTGCCGCAGACGTCGGTCGAAGTGTTGATCCCCGACTTCAAGGGGGATCCCGAAGCGCTGCGCATCATAGTGCAGGCCCGGCCCGACATCCTGAACCACAACCTCGAAACGATCGCGCGGCTGTACCGCATCGCCCGGCCCGGCGGCCGCTATGTGCGCGCGCTGGAGCTGCTGCGCGGCGCCAAGGTCCTCGCCCCGGACCTCGTGACGAAATCCGGCTTGATGTGCGGGCTCGGCGAGGAATGGGACGAGCTGCTCGTCGCGATGCGGGACCTGCACGCGCAGGGCGTGGCGATCCTCACCCTGGGCCAGTACCTCCGGCCCTCGGCCGAGCACCTGCCGATCGCCCGCTGGTATACGCCGGAGGAGTTCGCGGAGCTGAAGCGGCTGGGGCTGGCGATGGGGTTCCGTCACGTCGAGTCGGGCCCGCTGGTGCGGTCGAGCTATCACGCCTGGGAGCAGGCGGCCGCGGCCGCCGCCGCGCGCTGATGGCCACCGCGACCGCACCGTCCTCGAAAGACCAGGGCGAGGTCGAGCTGCAGCGCCGCATGCTGCGGCAGATGCTCCTCATCCGCCGCTTCGAGGAGAAGGCCGCCGAGGCGTACGCGCTCGGCAAGATCGGCGGGTTCTGCCACCTCTACATCGGCCAGGAAGCGGTCGCCGTGGGGTCGCTCAACGCGCTCCGCGACGACGATTACGTCATCTGCTCCTACCGCGAGCACGGCCAGGCGCTGGTCCGCGGGATTCCCGCGACCGCGGTGATGGCCGAGCTGTACGGCAAGGCGACGGGCTGCTCACGCGGCAAGGGCGGCTCGATGCACCTCTTCGACGCGGAAAAGCGGTTCATGGGCGGGCACGGGATCGTGGGCGGCCACATCCCGCTGGCCGCGGGACTCGCCTTCGCGATCAAGTACCGCGACGGCGACCAGGTGTGCCTCTGCTACTTCGGCGAGGCCGCCGTGAACATCGGCGCCTTCCACGAAGCGCTGAACATGGCCTCTGTCTGGAAGCTCCCCGTCGTCTTCTGTTGCGAGAACAACCGCTACGGCATGGGCACCGCGTTCGAGCGCGTCGCCGCGGTCACCGACGTGGTCGAGCACGCCTGCAGCTACGATCTCGCGGCGGAACTGGTCAACGGCATGGACGCCCTCGCGGTGTACGAGGCGACCACGCGCGCCGTCGGGCGGGCGCGCAAGGGCGGCCACCCCACGCTCCTGGAGGTGCGCACCTACCGGTTCATGGGGCACTCGATGTCGGATCCCCTCCACGGCGTGTACCGCACCAAGGAGGAAGTCGAGGAGCAGAAACAGCGCGACCCGATCACCCAGCTCGCCCACCGGCTCATGGGGGATGGGGGGCTCGATCAGGCCGGCGTTGACGCGCTGGACGCCGAGGTGCGCGCGGAAGTCGAGGCGGCGGTGCAGTTCGCCGACCAGAGCCCCGACCCCGAGCCGGACCAGCTCCTCGCCGACGTGCTCGCGGAGTGAGGCGATGCCGGTGCTGACGTACCGCGACGCCCTGAATCAGGCCCTGCGCGAGGAGATGCAGCGCGACGCCGACGTGTTCCTGATGGGCGAGGAAGTCGGCGTGTACCAGGGCGCGTACAAGGTGAGCCGCGGGCTGCTGGAGGAGTTCGGCCCCAAGCGCGTCGTGGACACGCCGATCGCCGAGCTGGGCTTCGCCGGGATCGGGGTCGGCGCCGCGATGGCGGGACTGCGGCCCGTGATCGAGTTCATGACCTGGAACTTCGCGGTGCTCGCCCTCGACCAGATCGTCAACTCCGCCGCCAAGATGCTGTACATGACGGGCGGCCAGCTCAAGATGCCGATCGTGTTCCGCGGGCCCAACGGGGCCGCCCTGCAGCTCGGCTCGCAGCATTCCCAGGCGTGGGAGTCGTGGCTGGCCCATATCCCCGGGCTCAAGGTGGTCGCGCCCGCCACGCCCGCCGACGCCAAGGGCCTGCTCAAGGCGGCGATCCGCGACGACAACCCGGTGATCGTCCTCGAGGGGGAGATGCTCTACAACACCAAGGGCGACGTCCCCGAGGGCGAGCACGTCGTGCCGATCGGCCAGGCGGAGGTGAAGCGCGAGGGCACGGACGTCACGCTGATCTGCCACTCCAAGACCGTCACCGTCGCGCTCAAGGCGGCGGAGCAGCTGCAGGAGCAGAACGTGTCTGCGGAAGTCCTCGATTTGCGCTCGCTGCGCCCCATGGACGAGCCGGCGATCCTCGCCTCGATCGCGAAGACCAACCGCGCGGTGGTCGTCGAGGAAGGCTGGCCGCACTGCGGCGTGGGCGCCCAGGTCGTGGACATCATCCAGCGGGACGCCTTCGACCAGCTCGACGCCCCGGTGCAACGCGTCACCCAGGCGGACGTGCCGATGCCCTACAACAAGCACCTGGAGCGCGCCGCGAAAGCCAGCCCCGAAAAAGTGGTGGCGGCCGCGCGCCGGGTCCTCTACCTCGACTGACGATGGCGACCACCGTCCACATGGAGGCGCTCTCGCCCACGATGGAGGAAGGGCGCCTCGTCAAATGGACCAAGAAGGAAGGCGACCCGGTGAAGACCGGGGAGACGCTCGCCGAGGTCGAGACCGACAAGGCGGTGATGGAGCTAGTCGCCCGGGCGGACGGGCAGCTCGTGAAGATCCTGGTCCCCGAGGGGAAGACGGTGCCGGTGGGAGATCCCGTCGCGTATATCGGAGCGCCAGGGGAAAAAGTGGGCGATGGCGGGCCAGCCGTGCCCGCTGCCGCGGGAAAGGGGATGGGGGAAGGGGGAAGGGGCCTCCCCCCTCCCCCGCCGACTCCGGCACCTGCCCCTCAGACGACCGTCGCCGATGAGCGCGTTAAGGCGTCGCCACTGGCCAAGCGCATCGCGCGGGAGACGGGCGTCGACCTGAAGCTCGTTTCGGGGTCCGGCCCAGGGGGCCGAGTCGTCAAACGCGATCTGGAGGGCGGGTCGCCCGCGCCGCCAGCACCCATCCCCCATCCCCCATCCCCCATCCCTGTTGCGGTGCGGAGCGGGGCCGCTTACGAGGACGTCCCGCTGACGCAGATCCGCAAGACGATCGCGCGGCGCCTCGTGACCTCGCTCGGCCCGATCCCCCACTTCTTCCTGACGACCGAGGTGGACATGGAGCGGGCGGCCGACGCCCGCGCCGCGCTGAACAAGGACCTCGGCGACCAGGGGAAGGTGTCGTTCAACGACATCATCGTGAAAGCGACCGCCCTCGCGCTCGCACGCCACCGCGCCTGCAACGCCTGGTTCCAAGAGGACCACATCCGCTACTGGAACGAGGTCCACCTGGGCATGGCGGTCGCCGTCGAGGATGGACTCATCACGCCGGTGATCCGCCACGCCGACCAGAAAACCATGTCCCAGATCAGCGTGGAGGCGCGCGCCCTCGCCGACAGGGCGCGGCGCCGCCAGCTCAAGCCGGACGAGTACACGGGGGCGACGTTCAGCGTCTCGAACCTCGGGATGTTCGACATCGACCAGTTCACCGCCGTGATCAATCCTCCCGAGGCCGGGATCCTGGCCGTGGGAACCGTGGTGGAGAAGCCCGTCGTTCTCGAAGGGCAGGTCGTGCCCCGCAGGCGCCTGCGGCTCACGATGAGCTGCGATCACCGCGTCATCGACGGCGCCACGGGAGCGGCGTTCCTGAAGACGCTGAAACAGATGCTCGAGAATCCCCTCGCCATGGTGCTCTAAGAGGATTTCGTGGCCACTTCCTTC
>WNGD01008043.1_pt1 | contig 13272 bp, 10 predicted proteins | sample 5400671 | NCBI WGS metagenome assembly WNGD01 (sample SAMN13153369, study PRJNA577476) | soil metagenome | isolation source: 40 cm soil or saprolite under grassland replicate 2 | place: USA:California | collected 2016-06-15
TCCAGTCCGCTCAGCCGCCGATGGGCGCCACCATCCTCGTCCCCGCCCTCATCGTCGTCGTGGTGGGCGGGCTGGGCAGCCTCAAGGGCTCGCTGGTGGGCAGCCTGATCATCGGCCAGGCCGAGACGTTCGGAAAAGCCTGGCTGCCCGGCGCTTCCATGCTCATCATCTACCTGGTCATGGCCCTCGTGCTGCTCCTCCGTCCGCAGGGGCTGTTCGGGCGCGCCCTGAAATGATCGTGCGCTGGGTTGCCGTGGCGGCGCTGATCGTGGGGGCGGCTGTCTTTCCGGCCTTCGCGGGCAAGTACCCGGTCAAGCTCCTCCAGGAGATCCTCATCTGGGGGATCTTCGCCATGAGCCTGGATCTCCTGATGGGCTACGCGGGGATGGTGTCGCTCGGCCACTCCGCGTTCTTCGGGGTGGGTGGCTATGTCGCCGCCCTCGCGCTGCTGAAGTCACCCGGGGTCGTCTCGGGGCTGCTGCTGCCCGCGGCCGCAGCCGCGCTGGCCGCCCTCGTCATCGGATACTTCTCGATCCGCGTGAGCGGCGTCTACTTCATCATGCTGACGCTCGCGTTCTCCCAGATGTTCTACGCGGTCACCTTTCAGGCGGCATGGCTGGGGGCCGAGGACGGGATCGTGGGCGTGCCGCGGCTGAACGCGCTCGGGCTGGACACAGCGAAGCCGCTCGCGTTTCACCTCTATCTCGTGGTGCTGATCGCCGTGGGAGCGCTGGCCCTTTTTCGCATCGTGCGCTCGCCCTTCGGCCGCGTCCTGCGTGGCATCCACGAGAACGAGGCGCGCATGGAAGCGGTGGGCTACGCGGTCGACCGCTACAAGCTCCTGGCCTTCGTCATCGCGGGCACCGTGGCGGGCGTGGCCGGGTCGCTCTACACCCAGTTCGTGGGCTCCATCACCCCGGACGCCTTTCTCTGGACCACCTCCGGCGAGGCTCTCCTCATGGTCATCATCGGAGGCACGGGGACGCTCGCGGGCTCCATGCTGGGCGCGGCCGCCTTCATCCTGCTCCAGAGCCTCGTCAGCTCCTACACGGAGCGCTGGATGCTGATCCTCGGCCTGACCTTCATCCTGCTCGTGCTCTTCGCCCCCGGAGGCGTCGTGGGCGCCCTTCGGGGGCGCGTGGGAATACGCTCGTGACCCCGCCGCCGCTCCTCGCCATCACGGCGCTCACGCGCACCTTCGGCGCGTTGTCGGCCCTCGCCGGCGTGTCGCTCAGCGTGACGCCGAAGACGCGGCACGCCGTCATCGGCCCCAACGGCGCCGGCAAGACCACGCTCTTCAACGTCATCACAGGCCAGGTGCCGCCCAGCGCCGGGCACGTGCTCTTCGAGGGCCGGCTCGTCACAGGCTTGTCGCCTCACGCGGTCGCCCGGCGCGGCATCTCCCGCTCCTTCCAGCGCACCAACCTCTTTCCCAAGCTGACGGTGCTCGAGAATCTGCGCCTCGCCGCGGCCGCAGACGGGCGGGGAAGCTGGAGCCTCTTCGGGCGGGTGGATCGATTGCGCGCGCCCTTCGAGCGCGCGACGGAGACGGCGGAGGCGATCGGCCTGCGGGACCGGCTCCCGGCGACGGCGGGCGCGCTCTCCTACGGCGAGCAGCGTCAGCTCGAGGTCGGCGTGGCCCTGGCCACGCGTCCCAAACTCCTCCTCCTCGACGAGCCGACCGCGGGCATGTCGCCGGAGGAGACCCAACGGATGACCCGCATGCTCGAGGGGCTGCCGCGCGAGGTGACGCTGCTCATCATCGAGCACGACATGGACGTGGTCGGCTCGCTCGCCGATCGCGTCACCGTGCTGCACTACGGTGAAGTCCTGACCGAAGGCACCTTCGACCACGTCAAGCGCGATCCACGTGTGTACGAAGTCTACCTGGGGAGCGCGTGATGCCGGGCCGATTCACTTCGCCATACTTCGTTCTCGGTCGCCGCCGACCCTCAACGTACATACAGGTACGCCTCGGGCCGGCGGCTCCCTCTGGCGTGGCGGTTCGAGCTGAGGGGCGCAGCCCCGAGGCGAGTGCTGAGTTGGTCTGGCTCGCGACTCGACCCGGCATCGGAGACCAAGGTTCTAATGCTTGAGGTGGAGGGGATCCAGACGTACTACGGCGAGAGTCACGTGCTGCACGGAGTTTCCGTCAGGGTGGGGCCGGGCGAGGCGGTGGCGCTCCTCGGACGGAACGGCGCGGGCAAGACCACGCTGATCCGGAGCGTGGCCGGGATGACGCCGCCACGCGACGGCCGGGTCGTGTTCGATGGCCAGGCGGTGGAGCACTGGCCGGCGTATCGAATCGCGCGGCGGGGCCTCGCCCTCGTGCCGCAGGGGCGCCGCATCTTTGCGCCCCTCTCGGTCCGGGAGAATCTCCTGCTCGGGGCCCGCTCCGGGGAGTGGCGGCTCGAGAAGGTGTACGATCTCTTCCCGCGGCTTCGCGAGCGCGAGGGACAGTCCGGGGGCACGCTGTCGGGCGGCGAGCAGCAGATGCTGGCCATCGGCCGGGCGCTCCTGACGAACGGGCGCATGCTCGTCCTCGACGAGCCGTCGGAAGGACTGGCGCCGATCGTCGTGCGCGAGATCGGGCGCGTGGTGCAGGGGCTCAAGGGCGGGCGGCTGTCGATTCTCCTCGTGGAGCAGAACTATCACCTGGCTCTGCGGGTGGCCGATCGGGTCTACGTCATGAACAAAGGGCAGATCGTCTGGGAGGGAACGCCCGCGGGCCTCGAGGCCGCCGAGGAGATCAAGCGCCGGTTCCTCGGAGTCGCGGAGGCGGGAGGAGACACGTGAGCTGGATCGATCCGGATTTTCCCCGGCAGGCCACACCGAGCGACCGGGTCGGCCGCGTCCTGGGCCTCAATCCCGGCATGATGACGGGGCCCGGCACCAACACGTATCTCGTCGGCCGCCGCGATCCCATCCTGATCGACACGGGCGCGGGCGTGCCCGAGTACATGGACGTGCTCGCGAGCTACCTGCGCGAGCGCGGCTGGCGCCAGCCCTCGCGGGTGATCCTCACCCACCGGCACGCGGACCATCTGGGCGGCGTGCCGCATCTCCGCGAGCGCTTCCCGGGCCTGTCCGTCTCCAAGCTGATCTTCAAGGACGCCGGGCTGCCCGAAGGGACCACGAACCTGCAGGACGGGCAGGTCATCGAAGGCGATGGCGTCCGGCTCCGGGCCATCCACACGCCCGGCCACGCCTCCGATCACCTGTGCTACTTCCTCGAGGAGGAGCGCGCCCTCTTCACCGGTGATCTCATCCTGAGCGGCTCCACCAGCGTCATCCCCGATCAGGACGGGGATCTGGGCGATTACATGGATTCGCTGCGCCGCGTGCAGGCCCTGGGCGCCGAGCGGATCTACTCCGCCCACGGACCGGTGATCGACAATGCCGCGGCCAAGATCCAGGAGTACATCGACCATCGCCTCGAGCGCGAGCGCCAGATCCTGGCCGCCCTCGGCAACGGCGCCCGCACCATCCCCGACATGGTCAAGGCGATCTACACGGAGATTCCCGCCAAGCTCCACATGGCCGCCGGCATGTCCGTGCACTCGCATCTGAAAAAGCTCGCGAAGGAAGGGCGCGTGGCCGAGGAGCGGATCTCCGGGGCCCCGTCGCGCTGGAGCCTCATCTCGTAGCGTCGGTGCCGGTACGCGCTCTCCATCGCGCGTGCCGGGGATTGACAATCTCCCGCTTTCCCCGATAATCCCCTCACCTTCACGGCCCTCTCGTTCCGCCCCAGTCCGCGACGCAGAGGAGGCTACACCATGACCCGACGGGCCCTACTCGCCACCCTGCTCCTCACGCTGTGCGCCGTCACATCCGTCGCCGCCGCCCCCGAGGGCCAGCTGACCTGGGCCGTCCACGTCTCCCTCGCCCCGGCGTGGTTCGACCCGGCGGAGACGGCCGGGATCATCACGCCCTTCATGTTCCTCTACGCCATGCACGATGCGCTCGTGAAGTCCATGCCGGGAAACGCCCTGGCCCCGAGCCTGGCGGAGTCCTGGACCGTCTCCCCGGACTACCTCGTCTACGAGTTCGTGCTGCGCAAGGGGGTGAAGTTCCACAACGGCGACCCGGTGACGGCCGAGGACGTCAAGTTCTCGATGGAGCGCTACCGGGGCGCGGGGGGAGGGATCTTCAAGGCGCGGATCACGAGCATCGACGTGGTGGATCCGCACCGGGTCCGTTTCCGCTTCAAGCAGCCGTGGCCCGACTTCATGACCTTCTACGGCACGCCGGCCACGGGCGCGGGGTGGATCGTGCCGAAGAAGTACGTGGAGAAGGTCGGCGACGACGGCTTCAAGAGGGCGCCCGTGGGCGCGGGGCCCTACCGGTTCGTCTCCTTCAATCCGGGCGTGGAGCTGGTGCTCGAGGCCTTCGAGGGCTACTGGCGCAAGACGCCGAGCGTGAAGCGGCTGGTGTTCAAGTCGGTGACGGAGGAGGAGACGCGGCTGGTCATGCTCAAGCGCGGCGAGGCGGACATCGCCTACTCGATCCGCGGCGCCCTGGCCGAGGAGCTGCAGCGGACGCCGGGGCTCACCCTCAAGCCCAACTATCCGCCCGGCACCTTCTGGCTCGTCTTCCCCGAGCAGTGGACAGACGCCAAATCGCCGTGGGCCGACCGGCGTGTGCGGCTGGCTGCCAACCATGCCATCGACCGGCCGGCCATCAACAAGGCGGAGACGCTGGGGTTCTCCAAGATCACCGGCAGCATCATCCCGGCCACCTTCGAGTTTTTCTGGTCGCCGCCCGTTCATGCCTACGATCTGGCGCGCACGAAGCGGCTCCTCGCGGAGGCGGGTTACCCCAACGGCTTCGACGCGGGCGACTACTACTGTGATGCTTCCTACGCCAACCTCGGTGAGGCGGTCGTCAACTATCTCAAGGCCGCGGGCATTCGCACGCAGCTCCGTCCCCTCGAGCGGGTGGCGTTCATCGCGAACAACCGCGAGAAGAAGCTGAAGAACATAATCCAGACGGCGTCCGGGGCGGCGGGCAACGCCGCCACGCGCATCGACGCCTTCGTGGCCGCAGGCGGCACCTTTACCTACGGCACCTATCCCGACATCGAGGGGCTCGTCCAGGAGCAGGCGAGCGAGATCGACCCGAAGAGGCGGGAGGCGACCCTCCATCGCATCCAGCAGCTCATCCACGAGAAGGCGATGTTCGCGCCCATCTGGGAGCTGGCCTTCCTCAACGGCCACGGGCCGCGCGTGGCGGAGTCCGGCCTCACGCTCATCGCGGGGCACCCGTACTCCGCGCCGTACGAGGACTTGAGGCTCAAGGGCAAATAGCCGCGTCGCGAGAATCGAACACGAAAGAGGAATCCAAGGCGACCGCGCGGCGGTGGGGTGGGACTACGTACAGGCGGCGGTGACGAGGGCGGCGAAGAGACGGCGGGCGGGCTCGGAATCCTTCGTGAGGTGCTCGGGGTGCCACTGCACGCCGAGCACCCAGCGCGTGTCGTCCTCGAGCTCCACGCCTTCGATCAGATGATCCGGCGCCCAGGCGACGGCCGTCAGCCCCCGCCCCAGGGACTTGATGACCTGGTGGTGGAAGCTATTGACCTCGACCTCGTCGGCTCCCATCACGTGGGCGAGCCGGCTGCCCGGCGTCACGGTCACCTTGTGGGTGGGCTGGTCTCGGGCTTCCTTCTGGCTGTGCGCCACCTCGGTGCCGGGATCCGTGCCCACGTCCTGATGGAGGCTGCCGCCGAGAGCGACGTTGAGCACCTGGATGCCGCGGCAGATGGCGAGGATGGGCCGCTTCCGATCGAGGGCGCTTTGGATCACCCCGAGCTCCAGCATGTCGCGAGCCGGCGCCACCTCGTAGAGGGTCGGATGCGGGCTCTCCCCGAAGTGCGACGGGTCCATGTCGCCGCCGCCCGTCAGGAGCAGGGCGTCGAGGCCGCGGCCGAGTCGCTCGAGCGAGGCGGCCGAGAGCTGAGGGGGCAGGAGAACCGGCACGCCCCCCGCCTGCTGCACGGCGTGCAGGTACGCAGAATTGACGTAGGCCCGCTCGGGGGTGGCGTCGATCGTCATGGACATGGTGACGCCGACCAGCGGCCCACGATTCATTTCGCTATGTTACCATACGCGCCATGAGCCTAGACTCCCTCACCTCCCAGAAGGAAGCGGGCGCCGCGCCCGCCACGGGTCCGATGCTGCAGGTCATGGGCCGGCGATGGATGGTGGTGGCCGGTCATCCGCTCGCCGCGCAGGCGGCCGCGCGCATCCTCGAAGCGGGCGGCAATGCCATCGACGCGGGGTGCGCCGCAGGCATGATGCTCGGGGTCGTCCATCCGGACATGGTCAGCTTCGCCGGCGTGGCGCCCATCCTCGTGCACCTGGCGAAGAGCGGGGAGACCTTCGAGGTCTCGGGCGTGGGACCCTATCCCAAGCGCGCGACGGCCGAGTTCTACCGCGAGCGCCACGGCGGCCAGATTCCCTCGGGACTGCTGCGCACGGTGGTGCCCGCCTCGCCGGATGCCTGGTGCGCCGCGCTCGAGCGCTGGGGTACCAAGACCTTCGCCGAAGTCGCCGCGCCCGCCATGGAGTGCGCCGAGCACGGCTTCCCGCTCTCCCTCTTCTCCGCGTATCAGTTCGGACGGGCCGCGGACAAGATCCGCCGCTACCCGACGTCGGCCGCGATCTATCTGAAGGACGGCCAGGCGCCGCCGGCCGGACACCTGCTCGTCGAGACGGAGCTCGCGCAGACCATCAAGACCATGGCCACCGCCGAGCTCAAGGCGCGCTCGCGGGGACGCGCGGGGGCCATCCACGCCGCGCGGGATGCCTTCTACAAGGGTGACATCGCGGCGCGCATCGCGGACTTCCACGCCAAGGAGGGCGGGCTCCTCACTCGCGAAGACCTCGCCGGGTTCTCCGTCGAGGTCGCCCCCGCCCTCAAGACCACGTTTGGAGACTACGAGGTCGCCACTTGTGGATTCTGGTGTCAGGGCCCCGTGCTCATCCAGATGCTCAACCTGATCGAGGGCTACGACATGCGTGCCCTCGGTCACAACACACCGCGCGCGCTCCACATCATGACGGAGGCGATGAAGCTGGCCTTCGCCGATCGCGAGGCCTACTACGGCGATCCGCTGCACGTGAAGGTGCCGGCGGATGGGCTCCTCTCCAAGGAATATGCGCGCGCCCGCCGCGCGCTGATCCGCGAAGACCAGGCGTGGCCGGACCTGCCGCCCGCGGGCGATCCCCTCGGGCTCCGCGCCGTCGCCAATGGCGGGCATGGCGTGTCAGGCCACGCGGCCATCGAGCCCGGAGGCTCGCTCGACACCTCCTATCTCTGCGTGGTGGATGCCGAGGGCAACGCCTTCTCGGCGACGCCGAGCGATCCGGGCGTGGATTCGCCCGTGATCCCCGGCGTGGGCTGCGTGGTCTCCCCGCGCGGCTCTCAGGGTTGGCTCACGCCGGGACACGCGAGCGAGGTCGCCCCCGGCAAGCGGCCGCGACTCACGCCGGCGCCCTCGCTCGTGCTGCGCGGGGGGCGCGCCTTCATGCCCTTCGGCACGCCGGGTGGCGATGTCCAGCAGCAGGCCATGCTCCAGGTCTTCCTCAACGTCACCGCGCACGGGATGACGCCTCAGCAGGCCGTGGAGGCCCCGCGCGTGGCGACCCGGAGCTTCCCCGATTCCTTCTGGCCGCACGCGCACGCGCCCGGCGTGCTCGAGGCGGAGCGGCGTCTCGCTCCGGAGACCCGCGCCGCGCTCTCGGCCCTCGGCCACAAGGTTGCCGAGTGGCCGGAGTGGGATTGGCGCGCGGGCGGTGTCTGCGCCATCGTCGCCAGGCCGGACGGCGTGCTCATGGGCGGCGCGGATCCGCGCCGGGGAGCGCTGGCGATAGGCTGGTAGTGGCGGCCGCTGGGCGGCGGCCGGGGATTCAGACGGGAGCGGCGGTCGCGACGTAGGCGCGGGTGAGCGCCTTCAGCTCGAAGGGCTTGGCGAGCGTGAAGTCCACGATCGAGGTCGCGTCGGCGACCAGCCCCTCCGTCTCGTCCCAGCCCGTCATGAGTCCGATCTTGAGGTGCGGCCACCGGCCCCGGATGGCGCGCGCGACTTCCGAGCCCATCATCCCTGGCATGCCCATGTCGGTCAGCACCAGATCGACCGGCTGCCCCGCCTCGAGCCACGCCAGCGCCTCTCGCCCGCCCGCCGCCTGAAAGGCCGTGTGCCCCGCGATTCCGAGCATGTCGGCGAGGGCCGAGCGCACCTCGGGCTCATCGTCCACGATCAGCACTCGCAGGTGGCTCGGCGTCGCCAGGGCGGGTGAGGCGGCGGGCGCCGGCATCGTGGTGCCCATGGCGGGCAGCGTGATGGTCACGGTGGTGCCCCGCCCCGGGGTACTCTCGATCTCGAGCTTGCCGTTGTGACGCTGCACGATGCCGTAGGTGACCGAGAGGCCCAGCCCGGTGCTCTTCGGGCCCTTGGTGGTGAAGAAGGGATCGAGGGCGCGGTGGCGGACCTCTTCGGACATGCCCGCTCCCGTGTCGCTGACCGAGCAATGCACGTCCGGACCCGTCATCCACGTCTTGAGGATCAGACGGCCGCCGCCCGGCATGGCGTCGATCCCGTTCAGCAAGAGGTTCATCAAGACCTCGCGCAGGGGCGCGAGCTCGCCCGCCACGGGCCGGATAGCGCCCAGGTCGAGCGCGGTGTCGACGCGGATCTGCCGGAGCAAGGCCTCGTTGTGCCAGCGCGGCCGCGTGAGCTCGAGCACCTCCTGCGCGAGCTGGTTGAGATCCACGGGCACCGTGCGCGAGACGGGCTGCACACGGCTGAAGCGCTGCACGCGCCGCACCACCTCCGCCCCGTCCTGGGCCGCCCGCTGGACGATCTCGAGGTATCGGCGCGCTTCCTGATCGGGCACCTTGACGAGCAGCGTCTCGAGCCGGCCCAGAATGACCGCGAAGAGATTGTTCAGGTGGTGGGCCATGCCCGAGGCGAGCTTGCCGATGGCCGAGAGCGTCTCGCCGCGCACGAGCTGGGCCTGGGTCGCCTTGAGGTCGTCCACCACGCTCTGCAGCTTCCGCGCCGCGTCCTGCGCCTCGTCGAGGAGGCGGGCATTGTCCACCGCGTAACCGATGTACGTCATGAGGGCATTGAGGAACTGCAGATCGGTCGGCGTGAAGGCGCGGATGACGGAGCCGCCGCTCTGGTCTTCTTTCTTGGCCAGGTTGAGCACGCCGATGACGCGGTCGCCCACGCGCACGGGCATGCACATGAAGGAGCCGGTGCCGTAGCGGGGATCGTTGAGCTTGGCGAAGCGGGGATCGGTCTCGATGTCGTCCACGATGATCGGCTCGCCTACCTGCGCCACCTTGCCCGCGATGCCCTCGCCGACCCGGATCTCGGCCTCGTCCTGGAGGCCCTCCGGGAGCCCGCGCGAGGCGGCGATGCGCAGGGTCAGCTCCTCCTGGTTGAGCAACATGATGGAGCCGATATTGGCCCGGACGGCGCGCATGGTGCTCTGGAGCACGGAGGCGAGCAGGTCCTGGATCTTCGGAATGCGGGCGGAGAGCTCGACGACCTCGTTGAGGGTGCCCAGCTTGAAGACGAGGTCCTCGAGACGCTGCGTCGAGGCGCGGAGGTCTTCGAGCATCTGGTGGAAGGCCCCGGCGAGCTGGCCGATCTCCGCGACCTGCCCCAGCGCGGGGACTCGGCCGGGCTGCGTGGCGTCGGGAAGGGGCTCGTCCGCCAGGATGGGGAGGTTGACCTCTCGGGCCAGCCGAGCGATCTGGTCCACCAGTCGCCTGAACACCACGAAGCCCAGGCAGGCGATGATGACGGCCATGAAGGCTGCGAACTGCGAGCCTCATGGGTGGTTGGAACTACTGTAAAATCCCGGGCGTTCATTCTCCAAGCTAAACCGCCGGACCCCAGGGAGGGAGACATGGCCAATCCGCTCAGCCGCAGGCAGGTCCTGAAGTATGGCGCCTTTACGACCGTGGGTGGTGTCCTGACCCCTGGCGTCTCGCTGGCCCAGGCCGTCGTCACCGACACCAAGGGCATCTTGGCCCGCGACGTCCAGCTCTCCGTGGGCGGCACGGCCATTCCCGCCTACGACGCGCGGCCGGAGAAGGCCGGGCGCTATCCGATCGTTCTCGTCATCTCGGGTTTTACCGGCAACAGCGAGCAGAACAAGGACGTGGTCCGGCGCTTCGCTCAGGCCGGTTTCTACGCCATCGCCCCCGAGCTCTATTTCCGCGAGGGGGGGATGCAGGGGAAGGACTTCCAGCAGATGAGCCAAATCTCGGGCAAGGTCACCCGCGCCCAGTATCTGGGCGACCTCCGCGCCGCGGTCGACTATACCAAGGGGCAGTCGTGGGCGCGTGCGGATCGCATCGGGGTCACGGGCTTCTGCGGCGGGGGCGCGCTGACTCTGCACTTCGCCGCGGAGTATCCCGGCGTGGCGGCGGCCGCGCCCTGGTACGGCCAGGTCAAGCGGGCGTATCCCGACGCGCCCGGGGTGGATGCTTTCAGTCTCGCGGGCAAGATCAAGGCGCCGGTGCTCGGGTTCTACGGCGAGGCGGACACGGGCATTCCGGTGGAGGACGTGAGGCGATTCGAGGCCGAGCTGAAGAAGACGAATCCCAGCGTCGAGTTCGTGACCTATCCGGGGGCGCCGCACGCGTTCTTCTCGGACGATCGGCCGCAGATCTACAAGAAGGAGGCCTCCGAGGATGCCTGGAAGCGCTGCGTGGCCTTCTTCGACAAGCATCTGAAGGCGTAGCGCGGCGGTTTGTCACGCGCGCCTTCGGCGCGCCTCGACGGGCTGGCTTGTGCGGCGGCGGGTGCCGTCGTCCGCTCATACCTCCTCGCCTCGCGCGCCGCACTAGCGAAGGCGCCTCCGCCTGGCCCCCCATCCCCCGAGACGGGGGTCGCTCGCCGCCCCGCCTATGGCGGGGACGGCTCGCGCGGCGGCGGCGCCCTGCGCTTCGGGGCGCGCTACGGCTCGTCGGATTCGCTCCCGACGGCACCCGCCGCCGCGCAAGCCAGCCCGTCGAGAACGGACGCGGCGAAACTCGATCGAGATCTAGGTGCGTGTTGGCTAGCTGGCGACGGCGGGAGCGGCGGAGGGAGCTTGGCGGGCTCGCGTGGGGCGAGCGCTGATGGGCTCTTCCTTGATCAGGAGGGAGAGGCCGGAGGCAATGAGGGCGAGGACGGCGGCGGAGAGAAAGGCCCAGGCATAGGAGCCGGTAGCGTCGAAGATGGCGCCGCCCGCCCACGCGCCGAGGGCCGAGCCCACCTGGTGAGAGAAGTAGATCCAGCCTGAGAGGGCGCCCACCGAGAGCCGACCGAAGATGTTCGCGGTGAGCGTGGTGGTGGGCGGAATCGTCGAGATGTAGTTGAGGCCGAAGATGGCGGCAATGTGTAGCGAGGGCACGTTCCAAACGTAGAGCAAGAAGATGAGCGACAGGCCCCGCAGTCCGTAGTAGATGGCGAGGGGGACCTTGCGCCCGAAGCGATCACAGATCCAGCCTGAGGCGACGGTGCCCACGATGTTCATGGCCCCCATGAGGCCGAGGGCCTGGGCCGCGTGCATCTCCGAGAAGCCGTGCTCGGTCGCGTGGGGCACGAGGTGGGTGAGCACGAGGCCATTGGACGTATATCCACAGACGAAGAAAGTAGCGGCGAGGAGCCAGAAGGCCGGCACCTGCATCGCCTCGCCGACGGACACACGGCGGGTATCGAGCGTGGACCCGAAGGCCGCGTCACTCACCGTGCCCGCGCCGTAGGGCTTGAGCCCCTTGTCGGCGGGATCGTCTCGCACGAGCCACAGAATCACGGGGAGAGCCACCACGACGATGCCCACACCGAGCCAGAGAAAGGACGAGCGCCAGCCGTAGTACCGGATCAGTAGCATGGCCAGCGGCACGATCAGCATCTGGCCGGCCGACATGGCGCCGCCCAGGATGCCGAGAATCAGCCCCCGCCGCGCGACGAACCAGCGCGCGGCCACGGTGGCCGCCGTGGCGAGCCCGAGGCCGCCGGCCCCGCCGGCCATGAGCAGTCCGCCGAAGAGGTACATCTGCCACAGATGACCGATGAACGCGGAAAGCACGGTGCCGAGCCCGAGGGTGACCGTGGCGAGCAGCATCACGCGGCGAGGCCCCCACACGTCGGCGAGCCAGCCGACGGTCGGTCCGACAGCGCCGAGGACGAAGAGGGAGAGCGCGGCGGCTCCGGAAAGCTGCTGGCGGCTCCAGCCCATGTCGGCCTCGATCGGCTTGATGAAGACGCCGAACATGGCGCGCACGCCGGAGCCCGCCAGCATCACGACGACGACGGCCGCGATGACTATCCAGCCGAAGTACAGCGTCTTCCGCGAGTCGGTCACGAGGTCTCTCCGGGAATTTTTCGCTTGAGATGTCTCCCGGACCCCGAGAGATTCATCGCGCGAGCCTGACGAGCCCCCGGCGAGGAATCTCGCCGGGGGCCGAAGTGCGGCGAAGCCGAGCGCCCGTCACGCGGGCTTGGCGTCGACCTGCTTGCGGAAGACGATCTCGCCGCCCTGGGCGTCGGCCACCACGGCATCGCCCTCCGCGAACTCGCCGCTCAGGATCTTGAGGGCGAGCGGGTCCTGGATCAGGCGCTGGATGGCCCGCTTGAGGGGCCGGGCGCCGTAGACGGGATCGTAGCCCTCGCGCGCGAGCAGCTCCTCGGCCGCGGGCGTCAGGGCGAGGGTGATCCGCTTGTCGGCCAGGCGCTTCAGGAGGAAGGTCATCTGGATCTTGACGATGCGGCCGATCTCCTCGCGGCCCAGCGCCTTGAAGACCACGACCTCGTCGATGCGGTTCAGGAACTCCGGCCGCAGCGACTGGCGCAGTGTCTCCATGATCTGGGCGCGCAGCCGTTTGGGCTCCTCCTCCTCGCGGAAGAGATGGCTGCCGAGGTTCGAGGTCATGATGACCACGGTGTTCCGGAAGTCCACCGTCCGGCCGTGGCCGTCGGTGAGCCGCCCGTCGTCGAGGAGCTGGAGGAGCACGTTGAAGACGTCACCGTGGGCCTTCTCGATCTCGTCGAAGAGGATGACGGAGTACGGGCGCCGGCGGACGGCCTCGGTCAGCTGACCGCCCTCGTCGTAGCCGACATAGCCGGGGGGAGCGCCGATGAGCCGCGACACCGCGTGCTTCTCCATGTATTCGGACATGTCGATGCGGATCATGGCCCGCTCGTCGTCGAAGAGGAACTCCGCGAGGGCCCGCGCCAGCTCCGTCTTGCCCACGCCCGTCGGCCCCAGG
>WNGD01013087.1_pt1 | contig 13270 bp, 16 predicted proteins | sample 5400671 | NCBI WGS metagenome assembly WNGD01 (sample SAMN13153369, study PRJNA577476) | soil metagenome | isolation source: 40 cm soil or saprolite under grassland replicate 2 | place: USA:California | collected 2016-06-15
GAGATCGCCGCGGCGGTCGCGTTCCTCGCCTCCGACGAGGCGGCATTCGTCACCGGCGAGTCACTGCTCGTCGACGGAGGGCTCGTCCGCTTCTGAAGTTAGCCCGAAGACGGCACCGGCGTTGCCGCCCAGAAGCGCCGCCGCCTCCGGCTCCGAGAAGGCGGCCCACTGGACACGCCGGATCTCAAGGCGCGGCTCGAGCAGAGGATACGAGCTCGCGTACAGCACCCGGTGGGCTCCGAAGCGGCGGACGACGCCTTCGAGGAAGTCCTCGCGGTAGACGCCGGCGGTCTGGACGAGCAGGTTGTCGGCCTCGGCCAGGGCGAGCTCGGCGTCGACCTGGCCCAGCCCGGAGATGTTGAGCTGGAGCCCGTTCGTCGCGACAAACGTCACGTCCGGGAAGCGGCGGGCGAGGGCGCCGACCTGGAGAGCCTCCGAGAGCCAGGGATACCCCGCGGCCACGAGCACGGGCACGCCGTGCCCCCGGGCGACCTCGACGACCCGGTCGACGCATGCGTCAGCGATGCGGAACGTCTCCTCCCAGGGATGGAGGAAGAGGCCACGCAGCCCGAGCTCCTCGACTGCCCGCTCGAGCTCGGCGCATGCTTCGTCGCCGAGCAGCGGGTCGACGCGCGCGATTCCCCTCAGCCGGCCCGCGCCGGCCGACACCGCCTCGGCAACCGCCTCGTTCGCCGCGCCGAGGTGGTAGCCGCGGGGCTTGACCGGGCAGACGATCGCCCGGTCGATCTCGAGCTCGTCCATGAGGGCCACGAGCTCGGCGGCGCTCGCCGAGCGCCCGAAGAGCGACTCGCCGACAAACGTGAGGCTGTCGACGATCAGCGGACGCCGTCCAGGATGCGAACGGCGTTGTCGGCGAAGACGAGTGGCTCGGCGTCGGGCGCCAAGCCGGCGAGCCGGACCTTCTCGACCTCGATGCGCGGCGAGCACGAAGGCCCGTCGCTCGCGTAGAGGACGCGCGAAGCGCCGATCCGTTCGACCGCCTCGCGTATCTTCTCCGGATACGGCATCGCCGAGGTCTCGAGCACGACGTTCTCGTGCTCATCGGCGACCTCGATCGCCTCGTCCACGTGGAAGTAGCCGCCCATGTGGCCGAGGATGATCGTCGCGTCGGGACACGACGCCGCCGCTTGGGCGACCGCGTACGGCGTCGTCAGCGGTTCGTCGCCGCAGTGGAAGAGCGTCGGCGCGTTGTGCTCGGCCGCCGCGCGGATCAGCCGCAGCGTGTCCTCGCCGGCCGGGTGCGCCAGGGTGGACACCGGATGGAGCTTGAGGCCCTTGAAGCCGAGCGCGAACGCACGCTCGAGCAGCGCGAGCGACTCGTCGCCGTACCAGGGGTGGATCCGGGCGAACGCTTCGAGCCGGCCGGGGTAGGCGGCGCACGCCTCGGCGATGAGTTCGAGCGCCAGCGGGTTGATCTCGGGGGCGTCGACGATCGTCATCACGACGCCGCGGTCGATCCCGGCCTCGTCCATCCGGCGCACGCACTCGGCCGCCTCGAGTTTCCAGCCGAGCGCGGGAACGTCATCTATGTGGAGATGCGCGTCGACGATCACGGCCGGGACGCCGCGGCCTCCTCGACGGACTGGCCGGGGCTCACCTCGTGCCACCGCGACGGCTTCGTGAACGTCCGGTCGACGCCGCCGCCGTCCCAGCTGGAGACGCGCTCCGGCCGGATCCGGACGAGCACGCGCGGCAGGTCGAGCGTCGCCTCGAAGTAGTCCATGCCGTCAGGGCCGAGGTAGCGGAGCACCATCCGCCTCGCCAGCTCGACCCAGTCGCCCTCGACCAACTCGGCGCGGCCGCGCACCATCACGCGCTTGTAGGGCGGCTGCGGGTTGTCGATGCACAGTGTGACGCGGGGGTCGCGGCGCATGTTGCCGCAGAAGGCGGCGAGCTCCTTGGTCACGAGCCAGAAGCACTCGCCGTCGTACTCGTACCAGGCCGGGTTCACGTTCGGCCAGCCGTCCTCGCCGAGCGTGCCGACCTTGACGAAGATCCTCGTCTCCGTGAGGAACTCGTGCAGCTCCTCCGGCGTCATTCCGCGGCCCTTCCCGAGCCGGAACGCACTCGACATAAAGCCCCCTTTCACGCCAGCACGGCAATCGCGTCGACCTCCATCAGCAGATCCGGCAAGCCGAGATTCGCCACCTGCACGAGCGTGCAGACGGGGAAACGGCCGGGTTCGAAGAGACGCTCCCGCACGCTGATCTCGGCGGGGGCGTGACGGACGTCCTTCAGGAAGATGGTGATCTTGACGACGTCGGCGAGCGTGCCGCCGGCGGCCTCGACGGCGAGGCCGATGTTCCGCCACACCTGCTCGGCTTGGCGGCGCGGGTCGCCGACGCCGACGACCTGGTTCTGCTCGTCGAAGGCGACTTGGCCTGCGATGTAGAGCGTGTCGCCGCAACGGATCGCGTGGGCATACGGTTCGGGCGGGGCCGCGAGGCCGTCGGGCTCGAGATACGTGCGCTCCATGGCTCCTCCAGGGCCGGTGAGGTCAGATCGGATTCGCGAGCGCGAGCTCGAGCCCGCGCGGCGTGCCGAGGCGCGTGGCGCCGCGCTCGATCGCACGCGCGAGGCGCAGGGCGGTCTGCTCGTCGAACGGTCGAGCCACGATCTGCACGCTCCCGGGGAAGCCAGACGAGCCAAGGCCGGTCGGAACGGCGACCGCCGGCAGCCCGGCGAGGTTGAAGGGGGCGGTCGTGCGGACGAGCGCCTCGATCACGAGCTCGGCCGCTCCGCCGAGCTCGTACTCGAGCTGGTCGCACCGTTGCGCCGCGGCCGGAACCGTCGGGGCGAGGAGCGCGTCGAGTCGCTGCGCCGCGAACGCGGCGGCGATTGCCTGCTGGATCGCCCGGCGCGTTCGCTGGGCGCGGAGATAGATCGAGGCCGGTAGCAGCAGGCCCGTCTCGAGCAGGCCACGGACGTCCTCGCCGATCAGGTCGCCGGAAAGGGCGAGGCGCGTCTCGTGGTAGGAAGCCGCCTCCGCGGCCACGATCGCGAACTCGGCCGGCAGGCTTCGCTCGAGCTCCGGCAGCGCCGTCTCCTCGACCTCGACGCCCTCGGCCGCGAGCAGTGCAACAGCGACGTCGAGCGCGCCTTCGACGCCGGGCTCCAACGGGGCGAACGGGGCCCCCCGCAGCAGGCCGACGCCGAGGCCGGCGACCTCATCGTCGGCGCGCAGGAGCGGCTCGGGCAGCGGTGGCCGGCCGAGCGTGGTGGGATCGCGGCGGTCGGGGCCTGCGAGCGCCGACAACAGCAGCGCCGCGTCCTCCACCGTCCGCGCCAGCGGACCGACGTGGTCGAGCGACCAACTGAGGGCGAGCGCACCTGCACGGCTGACCCGGCCGTAGGTTGGCTTGACGCCGACGAGCCCGCAGTGCGACGCGGGGATCCGGATCGAGCCGCCGGTATCGGAGCCGATCGCGCCCATCGCCGCCCCGGCCGCGACCGCGGCGCCCGAGCCGCCGCTCGATCCGCCCGCGCTGCGCTCGAGGTCCCAGGGGTTGCGGGTGGGCGGCGTGTAGACGCCGCAGGCGAGCTCGTGCGTTGTCGTCTTGCCGACCACGATCGCCCCTGCCGCCCGCAGCCTCGCGACCGCGGAGGCGTCCTCGCTCGCGGGCGAGGCGCCTGCGAACGCGGCCGAGCCACACCCCGTCGGCAGGCCGGCCAGGTCGAAGATGTCCTTCACGCCCATAGGGATCCCGCGCAGCGGCCCCCCGGGCCGTCCGTCCTGCTCGTGCGCCTCGCGCAATGCCGCCTCGGCGTCGACGGAGACGAATGCGTGCACGAGCGGCTCGACCGCTTCGAGCCGTTCGAGCGCAGAGGCGACGAGCTCCGAAGGCGCGAGCTCGCCCGATGCGACGAGGCCGGCCGCGTCGACGAGGTCGAGCACCCAGGGCTGCTCGGCGGTCGAGCTCATGCGTCCCAGCCGGGCTCGAAAACGATCGCCGGCTCGACGCCCTCGACCTCCTCGGCCGCCGAGCCGCCCTGGCCGGCGAGCTGTCCCTCGAGCTGGGCGGCAACTGCGGCGAGGCGCTCAGGCGGAAGCGGCGCTCCGAGCGCATTCGCCAGCGCGGCGACCAGCTCTTCGTTCATGCCCGCCTCTCCGGGAATGCGCGGAAGAGCGACTCGACGTTCTCGACGAAGCGAACACTCGCGTCCTCGATCCGCTCCAGGTAGCGGCGCCCGAGCTCGGCGCTGGAGCCGGACGGGTCGCCCCAGACCCCGGAGTGGCTCGCCCGGGGCAACGTGCCGCGGGCGGAGAAGAAGTACGCCGAGACCATCGCCGGCGTCGGCTCCACCGGGAAGGCGGGGTACTCGCGCGAGGCGAGGTCGAGCTTGACGAGCGACTCGTCGACCGCGAGCACCGCCGAGGTCTCGCCGATGTTGGCGTGGAGCCCCACCTCGGCGCCGAGGTATTCCGCGAGCTGGTCGGGTGGCAGCGCGTCCCAGTAGTTGAAAGGGAAGGCGATCGTGCCGCTCGGGAGCTGGTCGCCGACCTCCATGATTGCGGCCGAGAGCACGATGCTGTTCGTGTAGTGGCCGTTGACGAGGATGATCTCGCGAAAGCCGCCGCCTGCGAGGGAGAGGACGACGTCCTGGACGAGGCCTGTCAGCGTCCTCGCCGAGACGAACGGCACGCCCGCGTAGCCGCGATGGTCGCCCGAGAGGCCGTAGGTGAGCGTGGGCGCGACGAGCGCCCCGATGCGCCGCGCGAGTCGCACGCTCACCTCAGTGGCGAGGATCGAGTCGGTACCGAACGGTGCGTGCGGCCCGTGCTGCTCGGTCGCCCCGACTGGGACGATCACCTTGGGGCTCTCCTGCAGCTGCGCCTCCACGTCGCGCAGCGTGCATTCGGACAGGAGAACCCTGCGCGCCATCTCCTACCTCCTCATCCTCCGGCGGTAGATCGCCAGGATCGCGACGATGAGCAGGCCCTCGATCAGCGTCTGGTAGAGCGCATTGATTTGCAGGCTGTCGAAGAGCGAGCTCAGGAAGGCGAGCACGAGCGCACCGCCCAAGACTCCGAAGATGGATCCCTCGCCCCCGAAGAGGCTCACGCCGCCGATGACGACGGCGGTGACCGTCGTCAGGAGCAGCGTGGCCCCGAGGTCCGGGGCGCCGACACCGGTTTGAGAGAGCTCGAGCAGCCCGGCGACGGCGGCGATCACCGAGCAGGCGACGTACGACACGATGCTCACTCTTGTCGTTCGGACGCCGGCCAGCCGCGCGGCTTCTCTGTCTCCGCCGATCGCATACAGATGCCGTCCGAACGCGGTCTGCCTCGCGACGTACCAGCAGATGATCCAGAACGCTCCCACGAGCAGCAGGAGGACCGGGATGCGAGCCCACGTGTCGGTATAGAGCGCGTAGAAGGACGACGCAGCCTGCCCGACCGGATTGACGCTGTACGTATAGGCGGCGCCCACCAGGATGTAGTTCATCCCGAACGTCGCGATGAACGGTGCAACCTTCAGCCGGTTGATCACCAGGCCGTTGACCGTCCCGATCACGAGGCCCACACCGACGGAAGCCAGCACTGCTAGCGGAATCGCGTGATCGTGTCCGCTCATGATCACAGCGGCCGCCATGCCGCTGACGGTCGCGACCGCGCCGATGGACAGGTCGATACCACCACCCACGACCGCGAAGAACTGGGCGGCGGACGCCATACCTACGAAAGTGGCGCCCTTGAGAGTCTCGACAACCACCGGCTCGGACCGGAAGGTGCCCGAGAGCGCCGAGCCCGCTGTGACGAGCACGGTGAGGAGAACCCACGGCAGGAGGGTGCGCGGCTGACGCCGCACCCACTCGCCCCGGAACCCCGGCGCGACCAGTCGCTCCTGCCCCGCGTGGACGCTCATCGTCGGCTCATGCTCCCCGGCCCGCTGGTAGCTCGACAGGCTCTTCCCCTTCGCCCGACTCGTCCGCGCTCTCTCCGCCGAACACCGCGAGCCTCAGGATTCGCTCTTCGCTGAAGTCGTGCGGCTCGAGCGTGTCAGCGACTTGCCCGTTGCTCATGACGATGATCCGGTCGCTCATGGCGATCACCTCGGGGAGCTCCGACGAGATGAGCAGGACGCCCGCACCGCCGTCGACCAGCTCGTCGATCAAGCGGTAGATCTCGTACTTCGCCCCGACGTCCACGCCCCTCGTCGGCTCATCGAGGATCGCGACTTCGGGAGCCGGTCTTCTGACGAGCCATTTGCCGAGCACCACCTTCTGCTGATTGCCGCCGCTGAGCGTCCGAGCCTCCCTTTCCGCAGCAGGCGGCCGAATCCCGAAGCGCCGGACAGCCTCGGCGGCGAGCCGTTTCTCGTCCCGAGTACGCACGACACCGGCGGTCGAGAGCTCGCGCAGCGATGCAATCCCGACGTTCGCCCGGACCGACTGTGCAAGGATCAGGCCCCCGCGCTTTCGATCTTCCGGGATCACCACGATGCCTGCTCTGACGGCATCGCGCGGTCGCTTGAGGCGAACCACCCGTCCGTTTCTGAGCACCAGGCCCGCCCTGGCCGGGCGAATCCCGCCGAGGGCGTCGGCGAGTCGCGAGCGGCCGGAGCCGACGAGCCCTGCCACTCCGAGGACTTCGCCGGATCGCAACTCGAAGCTCACCGGCTCGCTGTCCGGACGGAGTTCGAGCTCGCGGGCTTCTAGGACGACACGGTCGCCAGGCGGCCTCCTCGGGGGCCGAGCGCCGATGTCGCGACCGACCATCAGGCGGATCAGCTCGTCCGTTGTCAGACCGGCGACGGCTCGACTGGCGACGACGCGTCCGTCCTTGAGCACGGTCGCGCGGTCAGCGAGCCGGAAGATCTCTGCCAGGCGATGGGAGATGTAGAGGATTCCAAGGCCGGTCGACCGTAGGTCCTCGATCACCTTGAACACGCGATCGAGGTCCGGGCCCGAGAGAACCGCCGACGGCTCATCGAAGATCAACACTTCTGCCTCGAGCACGAGTGCCCGTGCGATCTCGACAAGCTGTCTCTCGGCGACGCTCAGTGCGCCGACTTCCGCGCCGAGGCGAATGCGGGCGCCGACGCTCTCCAGGGCCTCACGGGCTTTTCGCCGCATACGCTTTCGCTCGAGCAGACGGCCGCGTCCGCGCAATTCGCGGCCGAGGAAGATGTTCTCGAGCACCGTAAGCTCAGGGACGAGACTGGGTTCCTGGTAGACGGCGCCGACGCCTCGCTCTCGGGCCTTCTCGGGCGTGAGCGTCCCGACCTCCTCACCGAGGATCGTCACCTCCCCGGAATCAGGCGTCTCGGCGCCGGTCAAGATCTTGACCAACGTCGACTTTCCGGCGCCGTTCTCGCCGACGAGGGCGTGAATCTCGCCGTGGAGGACCTCGAGCGAAACGTCGCTCGAGGTCCTCCATCACTCCTCTCTCCGTCGGTTGATGCTCACGATCTACTTGACGAGATGGATCGCAGCGAGCTCCGCGCGGGTCAGCACGGCATCGGTGCCGACGTACAAGTCGTCGCTGTATTGCGGCTTGTAGTACCTCTTGAGCGGCGGGTAGAGGTTTCCGTACTGGGGCAGCGTGGAGATGTTGATGTTCTTCGGAACCTTCTGTCCCTTGAGTGCTTTCACAGCCGTCTCGATGCACACCTTCGAGTCGGCGGGCGGGAACTGGAGCATTGCCGCCTGAACCTTGTTCTCAATCGCGAGGCGGAGCGAGCCATTCGTCGCAGCCGCGCCGGCGTTGGGCGGAATCGGCCGAACCTTCGAGTCGACGTACGCCTGCAAGATCCCGGTCACCGCCTCGCCGCCGACTCCCCACGTCCCGTCGAACTTCTTCCCGGACGCGATCGCCGTCGCCGTGAGTTGCTTGGCCGTGCTGATCGAGTAGTTCGCGTCCCCTCCATTGACGACGTGGATGTTCGCGTATTTCTTCATTACCTTCTTGAATCCCTGGTCGTACAGGATGGTCGTTCCATTGCCTGGGAGTCCGCCGATGTAGAGCAGATTCCCCTTGTAGTGCATCTTCTTTGCAAGCCATTCCGCGAGCGGCACGGTCGCCGTCGCCGGATTCGGATTGACGAGCGACGTGTATTTGTCCGAGTTGACCTTGCTGTCACAGAGAATGACCTTGATCCCCATCGCCATCGCCCGCTCCACCGGACCTGTGTCCGCAGCCTGACCAAGCGGCACGACCACCATTGCGTCCGGTCGCTGGGCAATTGCCCTCTGAAGCTCGGGCAGCTGCTTCGTGGCATCGCCCTGACCATTGAAATAGACGAGCTTCACACCCTTGGCCTTCGCGGTCTTCCGTGCTACCGCGTCGAGCTGCGCAGCCCAGCTGTTCGACGTCCCCTGCGAGACGAAAGCCACAACGGGAGTCTTTGTTCGTGCGCCTGACGACGCGCCGACGACCACAAGCATCACGATGGCTGCTCCAACCACGGCGCCGGCAAGCACGAGCATCCGTACCCGTCGCATGGTTGAGCGCACGTTGCTCACCATTACTGATACTCCTTTCAAACCGCCGAACGGTTCTTGATGAACTGAAAAGCTGATACGGCTACGAGGATTACAACCCCCTGCACGATCAGTCGGGTGAACGGATTCAGTGACGAAAGTGTCACGACGTTCAGAAGCACAAGGAGAAACAGCACGCCTGTCAGAGCTCCAATCGCCCCACCCTCCCCTCCTGTGAACGCCACACCGCCAAGAACTGCGGCCGCAATAGACTCCAGGTTATAGTCACCTCCTATTTTGGGATCGACGTAGCCGACGTACGCGCTAAGAATGATTCCGGCAAGCGCCGCAAGAACGCCGCATATGACGTATGCAGCGACTCGAACGTTTGTGGTTGAGATGGCGACCCGGCGGGCGACCTCAGGAGAACGACCAACGGTGTAAATCTTTCGCCCGAATGTTCCGCGCTGTAGCACGAACACCAATGCCGCTGCAATGCCAAGGCAGACGATCAGCGAGTACGGGACGATTCCGACTCCCGAAAGCGCGACCGGACGCAAAGAGGACGGAATATTCCCCGCCGGCACTCCCTTCGTATAGACGAGAATCGCGCCTTCGACGCAGGCTGTCATTCCCAAGGTTGCCGCGAACGGGGGAACGTCACGGAGTGACACGAGCAGACCGTTCGTCAAACCAACAACTGCCCCGAGGGCGATGCAGGCTGCGAGCGAAGCGACCAGATGGTCGCCATGCTGATTCATCAGCGCGATGACGATCAGGCTGGCGTTCATCACCGCACCGACCGAAAGATCGATCCCCCCGACCAGAAGCACGAGGAGTTGCCCGAGCGTGACCAGCCCGAGCACGGCGAACTGCTGCATGAGAACGTGGAGGTTGGCCGTGCGGTAGAAGTTCGGCTCGAGGACAGCCAGAAGGCCCGCCACCGATACAGCCGCGAGCCCAAGGAGGGAATAGAGGCCGAGCCGGCGGTGCGGGGACCAGCTCGGAAACAGTGAGGCCCCTTTCGCGGGCAGCCCTTCCAGCAGTCCATCATCGCTCATCGGCTTCGAACCCGATCCGTTGCGCGATCGTCGAGAAGGATCAGCTCCGAGCCTGGAACTGGGTCGTAGAGGCTCGAGGAGTCGCCTTTCCAACCCATCGCGCGAGAGATCTCGACCGCCGCGGCGGTGACCTGTGGGCCTGTCCGTTCCGCGTCAAAGAACTCCTTGATCGTCGAGAGGCTGATGGCGGCGATGGATCGCCCAGTGTGGTCGCGTACAGGGGCGCCGACGCACCAGACGCCGAGAAGAGCTTCCTGTTCATCCACCGAGTAGCCTCGCGCCCTTGTCTGCGCGAGGTCCTGCATCAACGCGTCACGACCCGTGATCGAATACTCGGTCGCGCGTTCGAGGCCGACGCTTTCGATGATCTCGTCGACGGCACGATCGTCCAGCGCCGCGAGCAGCGCCTTCCCGAGGCTCGAGCATTGCAGCGGCCTTCGCGAGCTCACCCGCGGATCCGTGCGTACGTCGCGCGCGTCGCTGAGTACCTTGTCGACGTACAGCAGATCGCCGCGGTCTGGCACAACGAGCAGCGCCGTGTCATGCGTAGCCGCAACGAGATGCTCAAGGGGACCACGTGCAGCTGCACGAAGCTCCAGCCGGTCGACTACGTTGAGCCCAAGTTGGATCAGACGGGCGCCGAGATGAAATCGCCGCCCGCCGTTCTGCATGAGATAGCCGCGCGCATGCAGCGTGCGGACGAGCCCGTGCGTACTGCTGCGGGCAAGTCCCAGCCTCTGGCTGATTTCAGAGACGGTCAGGCCGGTCGGTTCGGCGGCGAGAAGCTCGAAGATGTCGAGTGTGCGGTCGGCGGACTTGACCGGCTGGGTCTGCGGTTCACCGAGTTCTGCGCTTTGCGTCACTGAGCCGGCGCGAAGTCCTCGTACTCACAGAACATGATCGTGACGCCCCCGGTGGCGAAGTTGGGGACGTCGGCTATCGCTTCTTGCATCTCCGGCGAGGCTAGCGCGTTCTCGAGAGCGGTCATGTCGTCGAAGTACACGTCCGACACGAGGTAGTACGGAGCGGCCTTTCCGTCCACGGTTCGAACCACGCGGCCGAAACGGATGTTCCGGACACCGGGAATGCGCTGAACAATGGGGGTGTGGATCGAGCGGTAGTAGCGGTCGAACTCCTCTGGGTCTGCCGGGAACCCGTGGAGCGACGTGATGCGAACCATGTCACCTCCTGATTCATGTATGTGAACCGGCGTCACTGACGTGACGCGAAACTATGAGCGGGGCAGGGGCCCACTGTCAAGGGCTCGGCTCTACTTCGGCCGCGCGCTCGCCCTCGTTACGGTGCTGCCTCGGCTGGTCGCCAACACGGGCGGCCGCCCGCGTGCACCCCGGCGTTAGGAGGTCGCGGTAATTGTGATGCCGCCGCGCGCGTTCTGCCGCAAGGTCACCTGTACCTCGTCGGCGGCGAGCCCGAGCGCTTCGGCTACGTCACCGCGGATCTTCACGGCAAGCGCCTCGCAGAAGTGCCCGTCATCCCGGAAGCCGTTCAAGTACAGCTTCAGCGACTTCGACTCGAGGCAGCGAGCCTTGGGGCTGTACTCGATCGAGGCAACGTGGAGATCCGTCTGTCCGGTTACCGGACAGACGGCGGCGAGCTCGTCGCTCGTCATCTCGAGCCGCGAGACGCCGGGGTTGGGGAATGTCTCCAGTCCCGCGTAGTGGTCGAAGCCGGCGTGACCGCGCGCGACAAACTCTGTCAAGCGCACGTCGGCACTCATGCTCGTACTGTACTCCGATCATGCCACCGCACTGGAAGAGGCGGAGAGATCGTCGAGGGCGACCTCGGAGGTGACTCCACCGCCGCCGGACTAAGGTAGTAGAGCGTCGCGAACAAGCACGCGCCCAACAGCTGAGTGGCCCCACTCGGCCCCCTCTGGTCGCGGAAGGCCTCCGACAAGCCGTTTCTTCGTAGTCGTCGCACTATTCACGGGTTCCCCGCTCGCAGCGGGCGCGTTGGTCGACTGGTCGGCGGAGGTCATCGGCGGCGCTATGCAGTTCGTATCGCTCGCGGGCGGACTCTTACTCGGGCGTTTCGCGATCGTCGGCGAGCTCGCGGCGGTGTACGGGCGTCCTCTACGGAACGACTCGCCTCGCCATATTCGGCCACCGGAGGGTCTACCACTCCTCGACTCGGCGATCGCTGCGAGTCCCCGCGCTCACGGCGGGGCAGGCTTGAACAGACATCTGCAACGTGCGTCCGTGTGCTCAGAGGTTTATGTCGGCGTAGATGGCGGCGTGGTCGGAGGCCTGGTCGACCAAAAGGCTCGCCGCCCAGGCGATCTCTTGCTCGTAGGGCGAGAAGGGCTCCCCTCGCGCACGTTCGTACGCGTCGAGGAACGCTGCAGAACTCTCCAATGGCGCAAGCGTTGGGTTGCCGTGGCTAGCGAAAACGCCGGCGGCGGCACCCGCCAACGCTGCCTCGGGAATCCAGGCCAGGCTGTCCCAATCGTGGACGGCCAGTGGCTCGCCCCGTAGCCAGCGGATGTTCTGCGCCTCCCAGTCAGCGTGACCGAGCACCGGTGGCAGGCGACACCCGGCCAGCTTCGCCCGCACGCGCCGACCGGTGTCTTCGATCCACGCCGGTACCTCTGCGGTCGCCTGGCGCTCCGGCAGCGAGTCCCAGCGAACCGATTCCGGGTTCGGCAAGGGCGGATCGAGATCGAGCGCCGCCAAGCGACGAACGAGATCAGCGAGAAGCACGGCCGACTTCTCCGCTGCTGCAGGAGTGTCCTCGGTCTCGACCTCACCGCCTCCGACCAACCGCTCCGCATGCACCGCGAACCCAGAGCCGAAGATCACGTCCGTCAAGGGCATCGGACACGGAAAGCCTGCTCGGCGAGCAGCCTCTGTCCCCTAACACAGTGCCGCGTCCGCCCGGACTCATCGGCGCGACGCTTGACGACAACCTCTCTTCCATCAGCAAGCCGAACACCAACAACCTCGGACACGTACCCAACGACGAACAGAACCTCCACCGGGCCGGCTCCGAGGAAAGCTCGGCACCACCGCTCAACCCAAGACGGAAGGTCATGCATCATCAGGTCACCCCGGAAGCCTACGAAGCACCTTGCCGCCACGCACTCGCCTGGGGCGACCGTTCGCACATGTGCCTCGGACCGGATGCCGGGCCGTAGGCTTCGCCGGTGTCTGCGATCAGCGCGCTGATCAGGCCGGGTCGCTATCCACTGTCGTCGCGGTACGACCCGCGGTGGGTCATTGCGCTCGAAATGGGGCCGCATCCGCTCTGGCAGCTTGAAGACATTCTCCCGGCGCTCGCGCTCGAGCCGGGAAGTCGGGTTCTCGATCTCGGCTGTGGCCGCGGCGCAACCTCCGTCTTCCTCGCCCGTGAGTGTGGGGTGACGGTTACGGCGTGCGACCTATGGGTGAGTGTGGAAGAGCTGGCAGGTGTTTTCCGCGAGGCCGGCGTCGAGCGTTCTGTCACAGCGGTGAATGCGGACGTGCGCCAACTCCCGTTTGCGGATGACGAGTTCGACGCGATCGTGAGCATCGATGCGTTCGAATACTTCGGAACCGATGTCCATCTCTTACCCGCGCTGCTTCGTGTCCTGAAATCGGGTGGGGCAATTGGGATGACCACGCCCGGCCTCGAGCCGGATCCGTACGAGGCCGACGTCCCGGACGCGGTCTGGTCGCTGTGGGCGCACGAGGTCGCGGCGTGGCACACGCCGGAGTGGTGGCGCCGACACTGGGAGTTGAGCGGGCTCCTCGAAGGGATCGAGTCAG
>WNGD01004795.1_pt1 | contig 13267 bp, 10 predicted proteins | sample 5400671 | NCBI WGS metagenome assembly WNGD01 (sample SAMN13153369, study PRJNA577476) | soil metagenome | isolation source: 40 cm soil or saprolite under grassland replicate 2 | place: USA:California | collected 2016-06-15
GCCGCCTTGTCAACGCCGAGGCCAGCGAGGACGCCCGTGCCATCGTCGAGTTCGAGCAGCGCGAGCAGGATGTGCTCGGTCCCGATGAAGTTGTGGCCCATTCGCAGCGCCTCGCGGAACGTGAGCTCCAGCGCCTTTCGCGCCCGCGAGTCGTACGGGATGAGTGCGGGCACCTGGCCGACCGCTGACGGAAGCGCCGCGGTCAGTGTCTGCCTGACTGTTTCCAGCGGCACGCCTTGCGCGACAATCGCTCGAGCAGCGAGTGCGTCCGGTTCGCTGAGCAACCCGAGCGCCAGGTGTTCGGGGCGGATCTCGTCGTTGCCTGCCGCGCGGGCTTCGTTCTGCGCCGCCATCACGGCGTTCCTCGCCCTCATGGTGAATCGGCCGAATCCCTGGCTTGGATCGAGATCCGACTGGTCGCCGGGGCCCTTGGGAACGAAACGCTTCTGAGCCGCTTGCTTGGTGACGCCCATGCTCCTGCCGATATCGGACCAGGACGCGCCCGAGCGTCGTGCCTGGTCGACGAAGTGACCGATGAGATGATCAGCCACCTCGCCGAGGTGGTCCGCGGCGATGACAGCGGCGGAAAGCTGTTCCAAAGGACCTGAGCTCGCCTTCTTGATGGCCTCGATCAGGTCGTCGAGCCGGACTGGATTCGTCATGCGGATGGGTTTCGCCATACGTCAACCATAAGTTGACGTATGGCGTGTCGTCAACCAACGGTTGACGACACGCCCGGAGCCGCCCCGGCGCCGCCCCGGAGCGGCGTTGGATCACTGCGCGCCGGCCAGCGCTCGAGCAAGCGCCCTGACCGCTTGGATCGTCGTGCGCCGCAAGCTCGGGCTCTCGGGCACCGGCCAGGTCGACAGCTTGACGATCACGGTTTGTGACGGCATATGTACGAAAACGTTCTGGCCGTTGATCCCGGACGCATAGTAGAACGGCAGGTCCGGCTCGGGCACCCACCAGCAGTTTCTGTAGTGCGCCGCGGAAGGGAAGCCCGGAGGGTTGTCTCCGTCGACGAATGCCCGCGCCCCATCAGCAGCGCCGCGGATCGTGTCATCGACCCAGGCAGCGGGCACGATCTGCCGGTCCTGCTCCCGGCCAGACTGCAGGTGGTCCCGCTCCCGGCCAGGCTGCAGGTGGTCCCGCTCCCGGCCAGGCTGCAGGTGGTCCCGCGCCCGGCCAGACTGCAGATGGCCCTGCGCCCGGCCAGACTGCAGGTAGAGCTGACCGAACCTGGCTAGATCCCGCAGCGTGGCGCAGATGCCGCCATCGGCCATGGGATTGCCGTGCGCGTCGACGGTGACCTCGGCGTCGAACTCGGCGCCCATTGGCTGCCACAGCTCCCGGGCGACGACCTCATGGAACCGGGCGCCAGCCGCCTTCTCGACGACCCACGCCAGCACGTCGGTGAGGATCGAACGGTACCGGAACGGGCCACCATGCTGCCCGTCATTGCGCAGCTCCGCGAAATAGGTGAGCGCATCATCCGGCAGGTCACGTGCGCCACGTGGCCGCCACAGGTAGATGGGCTCGCTGGCGCGCACATCGGCCTCTGGGTCGTCGTAGTCCTCGTTGAACCGCGTGCCCGCCCGCATGTCGAGCAGGTGTTGCACCGTCGCGCCCTCGAAGGACGTGCCACCCAGCTCGGGCACGATGTCGGTGACATGGGAGGAGGTGTCGAGCATGCCCCGGCCCCACAGAGCGCCCGCGACCGCCGAAGTGACCGATTTGGACACCGACATGAGCAGATGCGTGGTGTCAGGTGCCATGCCGTTGAAGTACAGCTCGGCGACGATCCGGCCGTGGTGCACGACGAGAAACCCGTCGGTGTAGGTCTCCGCCAGCATCTGAGCGATCGTCATCTCGCGCTGGCCCGACCGGAACGTGACGCGGCCGATGTCACGCCCGTCTTGGCGGAGCCGCCACACCGGCCCGCCGCCCCGGGCGATCCTCGCGGTCGGGATCAGCTCCCTCACGTGCTGAAATGCCCACCTATTAAAGGGCGGATCCTGCCAGTTGGCCAGCACCACACGCGACCCGGGCCTGAACGGCGGCGCTCCCGCCATCATCGGCGGGGATGCGCCGTGCTTCGCGTTCGGGCTCATTGCTCCTACTCACGGTCCGGCGACGCCCGGGCGCTCCGCCTGGGCACTTCGTCCCGGTCCCGCCGGTCGCCTGCGACATTCAAGATCATGTCAAGCACCGCGGCGATTGCTACGCCGATCGCTGCGCCGCCGACCACGTCCAACGGGTTGTGCGCCCCCAGGTACACCCGCGCCAAACCGTTGCACGCTGCCAGCACGAAGGCGACGACCCCGAAGCGCCGCGGCAGCACGAGCACGAGCAGCCCGGCGATCGCGAAGGTGATGATGGCGTGCCCGGAGGTGAAGCTCAGCCCGTGGTGCGGCACACCGCGCAGGATCGCGTCGGGCACCGTCGTCCCCGGCCGCTGCCGGTGCGCAAGCTGCTTGGCGACCCGCTCAAGGACGAGCTTCAACGGCACCACGAGCACCAGCGCGGCTGCCAGCCGCCAGCGCCGCCACGCCAGCGCGCCGACGGCGACCACCAGCGGCATTGCCAGCACCCCCAGGTACTGTGCGACGAGCATCGGCCGGTACAGCCAACCGGGCAGCCCGTTGATGGCGTGGAAGACGGCGCGCTCGGCCGGCCCGACCCGTCCATTGGCTGCGATCACCGCACAGCCCCCGAACACCGCCAGGCTGGCCACCGCCACGATGAGGTCCCGCCGGACACGCCGCACCGCGGTCGGCCCGCTTACGCCGCCCGCGCTCATGATCCCCGCAGGCCAAAAGCCTGGCGGCCGGTCCGCAAGGCGCTCATCGTCCCGCCACGTGGCCTGGCACGCTCAACCCGGCGATCCGCCACGGAACGCCTCGGCGGCCAGGCGTTCGACCTCCTCGTGCGACACGTCACGAATGTGCTGGTCGAGCGCCCAGCGGTGGCCAAACGGGTCGATGAACTGACCGGTCCGGTCGCCCCAGAACGCCTCATGCAAGGGCTCGAACACGGTCGCGCCGGCCTCCAGCGCCCGCTGCCACACCGTGTCTGCTTCGTCGACGGCCAGGTGCAGCGCTCCGTAGGTCCCGCCGAGGGTCAGCGGTGAGACAACTCCCATGTCGGGAAACTCATCCGCGATCGCGAGCAGGCTGTCGCCGAAGCGCAGCTCGATCGTCAGCACCTGCCCCCCGGGCAGGGTTATCCGGCTGGTCTCCTCGGCGCCCAGAACGGCTTGGTACCAAGCAGCGGCCGCGCCAGCGTCGCGGGTCACCAAGTGACAGGTCAACGTGCTCACGCCCGGTACCATATCCGGCCGCAACCTCGGCTACGTCCCACTATCATCTGAACTGGATCGGACCGGGGGCCCGCAAGGCGAGCCGTGGCAGCGAAAGTGATCTCTCCGAATGCCCTGTTGCGATCATCGGCCGCGTGCGCCGACAGCGATGAGCCAGCCCCCGGGCTTCCGACGGGCCCTTGACACGTTCCGGCGCGCCGCGCTCGAAGTTCCGGCGTATGCGGATTTCCTGCGAAGCAACGCAGTCGCGGCAGAACTCGTCCAGACACCGCAGGACTTCGCCGGCGTTCCGCCCGTCACCAAGGCCAACTACTTACATCACTACCCGCTTAACATGCTGGCCTGGCGAGGCGACATCACGGAGGCTGGCACGTGGTCGACGAGTTCCGGCTACTCTGGCAAGCCGACCTACTGGCCGCGCGGCCCGCTGTCAGCTGAGCAGAGCATCGACCTCTACGACAAGATCTTCCGGCAGAGTTTCCAGTCCAACGAGCGCTCGACACTGGCAGTGATCGGGTTCGCCATGGGCAACTGGATCGGCGGTACCTACACTTTCACCGGAATCCAGCATCTGCGCGCCCGCGGGCACAAAGTGTCGGTGATCACACCAGGCATCAATGTTGCGACGATACTTGAGAACATCGCCGATCTCGGTCCCTACTACGAGCAAGTTGTGCTGGTGGGCTACCCGCCATTTGTTAAGGACGTGCTTGACCAGGCACCGTCCTCGGTGGTCAGTAAGGATCTCCGGATCCTGATGGCCGGAGAGAACATCACCGAGTCGTGGCGTGATTGCATTCTCAAGCGCATCGGCAAGGAGGGCAAGGCGGAGCATACATGCCTGATCTATGGTACTGCTGACGCAGGCATCATGGGCCACGAGACCCCGACCACGATCGCCGCTCGCCGGCTGGCTCGCGACGATCACCATCTTGACGTCGCACTTTTCGGTGATGACGAGGTGCAGCCTACGTTTGTCGAATACCAGCCCAACCTACGATTCACAGAGACAGACCCGGATGGCTATCTTCTCTTCACAGTTGATACCGCATTTCCGCTGATTCGTTACCGCATCAACGACTGCGGGAGCGTGGTCACCGCGCCCGAGCTTATGCGCCTGCTTGATCAGTTCGGGCACAAGCTGGCGGTGCGGACCTCGACGGAGGAAGCGGGTTTCATCGCGCTCGGCCGACGCACCGACATTGCGGCGACATTCTACACGCTCAAGATTTTTCCCGAGAGCGTCCGCGCCGCCTTGGAAAACAGCGAGGTTGCCGGGATCGTTAGCGGAAAGTTCCATCTGATGACCCAAAGCAGCGAGGCGTGCGGGCAAAGCCTGGCGCTGTGCATCGAGTTGCGGGCTAACGCCCGGGTCGATGAGGGCCTCGTACCGCGACTCCACAAACTCGTCGTCGATTCTCTGCTGCGCACCAACAGCGAGTACAGGCAACTGCACCAGACCCTTGGTCAGCGCGCGGAACCGACGATCAGCCTGCACGGATTCGGAACAGACGGCTTCGCTTACAGCGTCAAGCACCGCTGGACCGGCGAGGTCTCATGACCATGATCGAGGTGCTTGATCCCGCTACCGACGGGGCTCGAATCCGCGCCCTGCTCGATCCAGCCACCGGGATCACGTTTGTCGACGCATGGGAAGCCGCCCTGCCAGAGTTGGCGAGCCTCGACCTTCCGCACCTGAGTCCTGGGACGGCAGACGCGAAGGCGAGCCTCGACGAATACTTCGGCGCCGTCTGGACTGAAGCAGATATTGAGGCGTCAAGCAGGTACGTGTTGTTCCCGTGGCGCAACACGATCGTCCGGCTCCCTAACGCTGACCTGTTCTGGAGACTCCGAACAGCGCGCAACCGGTATTTGATCGATGAGAGCGAGCAACGCGCGTGGTCGGCAGCGCTCATTGGAATCGCGGGTCTGAGCGTGGGCGCTTCTGTCCTGGCGGCGAGCGTACTTACTGGCGCCCGGCGTTTTCGGCTGGCCGAAGCTGACGCCCTCGGTCCAACGAACCTCAACCGGCTCGCAGGGTCGGTCTGCGACTTCGGGCGCCCAAGGTGACATTGGCCATGCGCCGGACGCTCGAGGCCGATCCCTACAGCGATCTCGAGGCGTTTCCGGCTGGTTACGGACCCGAGGTTGCCGACGCCTTCATTGGTTCGGGCGACAAAGAACGGCTCACCGTCCTTGTCGAGGAAATGGATGACCTCGCCTTGAAGGTGGACATTCGCTTCAAGGCGCAAGCGGCGCGCGTGCCGGTCGTGATGGTCACCGACAACGGCGACAACGCCATCCTCGACATTGAACGGTTCGACCTCGACTCCGGCTATCCACTATTTCATGGGCTTGCGGGTGATCTCGCGACGAGCACCGCCGACCTCAACGATCCCATCCAGCGAGTGAGCGTCGCGAGCGCGATTGTCGGTCGCCAGGTTACGCCCCGAACACGCTTCTCCTTGACTCAGGTGGGCAGGACCCTGCCTACCTGGCCACAACTCGGCACAGCGGCTACGGTCGGTGGCGCGCTTGGAACTCTCGCCGCCCGATACATCGCGTGTGGGGGCCTGCTGCCGTCGGGGCGGTACCGAGCTGATCTTGACGAAATTCTTCTCGGCGCCAAGGCGCGCGACGCCAGCCGCTGGAATGAACTCGACGAGACCGAGTTTCTGGCCGGCCTTAAGGCGGTGTACGGCGCGTGATCAATCGTGCGCTGATCACCTCGTGGTTAGAAGTCGGCTGTTTGGCGCCGTCGCCGCACAATAATCAGCCTTGGAAGGCAAGAATTAGCTCTGCTGGCGTGAGCCTCTGGCTTGATCACGAACTGGTCCCCTTGCTCGGGCCATACCGCCTGCAATTTATCGCGCTCGGCGCCTTTATCGAAAACATGAGTTATGCCGCGGCTGTTGACGGATACGAGCTAACGGTTGACGAGCCGTCTGTCGTGCCCCGCCGCGCGGCGGAGATAACGGTGCGGTTCCACGCCCGTGCCACGCACAGCGCCAACGCCGCGATCGCGCTGGCCGGGACCAAGCGACGGCGGACGAACCGCGGACCGTACGAGCCGGTCCTTCCGTCCGGCGCCACTGAGCAATTGCGGGCTACTCCGTGCGAGCCTGCCACGAGCCTTGCGCTCATATGTGACGCGGCCAATCGATCCGTCGCAGCCGATCTTGCGGCCCGCGCCATGCGCGTCGTCTTTAGTGTTCCCGAATTGCGCCGGGATCTCGCTCGGTTTGTGTTCACTGGCGCTGACGGGCCGCGAAGAATCGGGATGCCGCTTGCGTCAATGAGCCCCGCGGCGCCGGCTAACGTGCCAGGACGCCAATGGGTGCTGGAGCTGGCCACCGCGGATGAGGAGGCCGAAGCCGCGCGGGCCCGATTTGAGCGCGCCCCGTTGCATTTTGTGATTACGAGCCGCACTGACACGCTTCCCAGCTGGATAGCCGGCGGCCGCACGCTGCAACGGGTGCTCGTGAGGGCAACTGTCCTCGGGCTGAGTCATTGCTTGGCCGCAGGCCCATCCGAGATCCCCACCCTCTTGCCGACGCTGCGCCGGCTCGTGGATGGCACCGAAGGCCGGCCGTTGATCCTTGGCCGCCTCGGTGTGCCCACGTTGCCGAGCCTCGGCGTTGCCTCACCACGCCGAGCCGTCGCCGACGTTCTGATCGGATGAACGGGTTCGACCCTGGTCGGGGCCAGGGACACCGCAGCGCTGCGAGTCCGCCCGCACTGACCCAACGGGATTGGTTTTATGGAGCCAAACGGCTGCCGCTGGCAACGCCCGCGCACCCGCGCGACTTGAGGCAGCCAAGGCGAGCATCGCAAGGCCTGAGAGCCGTGGGCTTGTGGAACCGGTATGAAATCCTGGGCGCGGAAGCGCGGCCGCGGGCAGCCGGTCGCGGCGGCCGTCGCCGTCACGGCTTGGGCACCTAATGGCAACCCCAAAGCCGCAGAACTCCCAGAAACGAGCACCAGGTGAGATGAGCGCACCGCCGCCCGCGCTGCACCGGGCGATCATCTGCGTCGATGTCGAGGGGTTCGGGGACCGGCGCCGGACTCGCCCGGACCAGCTCGCGGTCCGCGCTGGCATGTACCAGAGCCTGCGTGCGGCGTTCGACGGGTCGGGGGTGTCCTGGCAGCACTGCTATCACGAGGACCGCGGCGACGGGGTACTGATCTTGGTGCCGTCTGAGGTGCCCAAGCACGTCCTCGTAACGGGCGTCCCCCAACGGCTCGCCGCGGCTCTGGTCGAGCATAACCAGGCACATCGCCGGGAGGCCCGGATCCGGCTGCGGCTTGCGGTCCACGCCGGTGAGGTTAGTTATGACGAGCATGGGGTGGCCGGCACCGCGGTCAACGCGGCGTTCCGGCTCCTGGAGGCCGAACCGCTCAAGCGCGCGCTGGCCGGCTCGTCGGGTGTGCTCGCGATGATCGCCTCGCAGTGGTTTTTCGAGGAGGTCATCCGGCACGAACCCGCGAGCAGCCCGGGCTCGTACCGGCGGGTGCGGGTCTTGGTCAAGGAAACCAGCACCCCGGCGTGGATCCGTATGCCCGGCGATCCCTATCCGGCCGAGTGGGACGCCGCGCTGCCGACGGTGACGGTGCCCCGGCAGCTGCCCCCCGCGGTCGCGGGTTTCGCCGGCCGGGCAGCTGAGCTGGAGTTACTGACTGGCCAGCTGGAAGGGGGGGACGCGGCTGGCACGGTGGTCATCTCGGCGGTTGGCGGGACAGCGGGGATCGGCAAGACCGCTCTCGCCGTGTGCTGGGCGCACCAGGTGGCCGACCGGTTCCCGGACGGGCAGCTGTATGTGAACTTGCGCGGTTTCGACCCGGCCGGGTCGCCGGTGACGCCAGCCGAGGCGATCCGCGGGTTCTTGGACGCCTTCGAGGTGCCGCCGGGGCGGATTCCGGTCAGCGTGGCCGCCCAGGCCGCCTTATATCGCAGCCTGCTGGCGGGTCGGCGGGTGCTGGTGGTGGCCGACAACGCCCGCGACGCCGGGCAGGTCCGCCCGTTGCTGCCCGGCTCACCGGGCTGTGTGGTGATAGTGACCAGCCGTAACACGCTCACCAGCCTCGTCGCGGTCGAGGGCGCCCGCCCGCTGACGCTGGACCTGCTCACCACTGAAGAGGCGCGGGAGCTGCTGGCCCGCCGGATCGGCGCGGGCCGGGTAGCGGCCGAACCACGGGCAGCAGAGGAGATCATCACGTCCTGCGCCCGGCTGCCGCTAGCATTGAGCATCGTGGCCGCCCGCGCCGCCACGCACCCGGGGTTCCCGCTCGCGGCGCTGGCAGGTGAACTGCGCGACGCCCGGGGAGGTTTGGAGGCCTTCCACGGCTGGGAGGTAACTGCGGACGCACGGGCGGTGTTCTCCTGGTCCTACCAGCAGCTCAGCGACCCCGCCGCGCGGCTCTTCCGGCTGCTGGGGCTGCATCCCGGGCCGGATACCACCGCGCCGGCGGCGGCGAGCCTGGCCGGGCTTGCGGCGGGGCATGCGCGCAGCGCGCTCGCCGAGATAGCCCGGTCGCACCTGGTCACCGAGCACGCCCCAGGCCGGTTCGCCTTCCACGACCTGCTGCGCGCCTACGCCGCCGAACAGGCCCGCAGCGTTGACTCCGAGGCCGAGCGGCGCGCGGCGGTACACCGGATGCTGGATCACTATCTGCACACCGCGCATACCGCATCCCTGAGCCTGCATCCGCGCTGGGAGCCCCTGACCTTGCCTGCGCCCGAGTCCGGAGTAATACCGGAGAAGCAGGTCGGCTACGCGGTGGCATTGGCCTGGTTCGAGGCTGAGCACCCGGTGCTGCTGGCGACCATCCAGCAGGCCGCCACCACCGGGTGGGACACCCACGCCTGGCAACTTCCGTGGACGCTCATGGACTACTTCGACCGGCGGGGGCACTGGCACGACTGGGCCGCCGCCCAGCAAACCGCCCTGGACGCCGCACGCCGCCGCACCGACGGGCAAGGCGAAGCCCACGCGCATGAAGGCATCGGGCGCGCCTACGGCTGGCTCGGCCGCTACGACGAGGCCCGCACCCATCTCCAGCAGGCCATTGCCCTGTTCGGCGAACTTGGCGACCAGGTCGGCCGGGCCGAATCCCACACCGACCTCGGCTGGGTGCTCCAGTATCAGGGCCGCCTCGCAGATGCGCTCCGCCACGCCCAGCAGGCCGTGATCCTGTGCCGCGCCGCCGGCCACCAGCGAGGCCAGGCAAGGGCCCTGAACAACTCCGGCTGGTATCACGCCCTGCTCGGCGACCACCGCCAGGCTTTGACCTGCTGCGAGCAGGCACTGACCCTGCAACGGGACCTCGGCGACCGCCGCGGCGAGGCCTTCACGCTCGACAGCCTCGGCTACGCCTGCCACCAGCTTGGCCGCCACCAGCAAGCCACCACTTATTACCGGCAGTCCCTGGCCCTGAACGACGTGCTCGGCGACAACTACCACAAAGCCACGGTTCTCGGCCACCTCGGCGAGACCTGCCGCGCTGCCGGCGACCTGGCCGCCGCCCGCGCCGCCTGGCGACAGGCGCTGGACATTCTCGACCAACTCGGTCATCTCGGCCACGTTCGCGGCGCGAGCGCCGGCTACCCCGACGCCAACCAGATCCGCGCCAGTCTCCGCCAGCTCGACAGCCCTGCCTCGGGCATGGCGAGCCAAGCGCGGGGCTAGCGTCGTGCGCCGAGGACGTCGGCGAGGTCGAACTTGACGGGTTCGTCGAGCTGCTCATAGGTGCACGAGCCGGGGTCACGGTCGGGGCGCCACCGGACGAACTGCGCGGTGTGCCGGAACCGGACGCCTTCCATGTGGTCGTAGCGGACCTCCACGACGCGTTCCGGGCGCAGCGGGGTGAACGACAGGTCCTTGTCCGCGGCCCACCGGCTGGTCTCGGCGTTGCGCGGGGTCCGGGTGCCCTGCTGCTGCTTGGCCCATGCCCACGGGTGGTCGTCGAACGTGGTGACCAAGGGCTGCATCTCCTCGAACAGTTCCATGCGGCGCTGCATCGGAAACGCGCCGATCACGCCCACGCTGGCCAGCGTGCCGTCGGCGGTGTAGAGACCGAGCAGCAGCGATCCGATCCGGTCCGGCCCGCTCTTGTGCAGCCGGTAACCGGCCACCACGCAGTCGGCGGTGCGCTCGTGTTTCACCTTGAACATGGTGCGTTTGTCAGGCTCGTACAAACCGTCAAGCGGCTTGGCGATGATGCCATCGAGCCCAGCGCCCTCGAACTGGTGGAACCATTGCCCGGCGACCGTCGGGTCGGTCGTGGCCGCAGTGACATGAATGGGCGGTGCCGCCGCGGCCAGCGCGTCTACGAGTGCGGCACGCCGCTCGGTGAAGGGCCGACCGGTGTAGTCGGTGTCGCCGAGCGCCAGCAGGTCGAACGCGACAAAGCGGGCCGGAGTCTGCTGCGACAGCAGCTTCACCCGGCTGGCGGCGGGGTGGATGCGCTGCTGCAGCACCTCGAAGTCCAGCCGGTCACCTGAGGCGCCGATGACAATGATCTCGCCGTCGACCACGCAGCGCTCCGGCAGGTTCACCCGCGCCGCCTCGACCAGCTCAGGGAAGTACCGGGTCATCGGCCGCTCGTTGCGGCTGCCGATCTCCACGTCATCGCCGTCACGGAAAATGATGGACCGAAAGCCGTCCCACTTGGGTTCAAAGCTCATCGCGCCGCCGGGAATCTGCTTGACCGGCTTCGACAGCATCGGCGCCACCGGTGGCATGACCGCAAGTCGCATGCTGCCCATTCTCACCCGGCTGGGCGGCCCGGCAAGCCATCGCCACCCATCTCGGCATCTGGGTCAGCGGCTGCCGGGCGATGGCCGCGCTGAACGATGGGTGCCGGGTGGCGCCGCTGGCTCTGACAACCCGGCGCCACCCGCATAGGCATCAGGACGACGCGATCGGCTCCTGCAGTTCGGTGACCCATTTGTCCGGGTCCTCCGGGCATTCGAGGTAGACCTCCCGCGGGTATCCAGTGGAGCGATAGCCGTTGGCGTCTATCCAGCGGCCCAGAGCCTGCCAGCTGGCCATCACCGAGTCCATGGCGCCGCGGTGCACAAGGGTGGCGGCGCCTTCGGCGGCCGGCAGGTCCGTGGCGGTCAGCCCGTTGAGGTCGCCGTGTACCGCCGCCACAGGGACGGCAGCGTGCACGATGACCTTGTCCTCCCCGTCCGGGGACTTCTCGTAATAGCACGTGAGCCGCCCGGCCGGGGTGACCCCGGCGCCGGCCAGACGGCGACCAAGCTCGGCGCAGAGCGGATAGACAACTGGTCCGATGTCCTCGGGCCTGAAGCTGGCCGAAGTATCGGTCAGCTCGACAACACGGGTCGCTGCGATGCGCTTGACTACCACTTCGTTGGTGGGCACCTGTTCCTCACTCTCGATGATCTGGAGCCTCGCTTCGACCCTGGTCAGCCGCTGAGCGTCCGCGGCGAGCGCCGACTCAAGCTCTGCCTGGCGCAGGGCGAGCATCCCGCGCACCTGTTCGACGCTGACGTGCTCGTCGAGCATCACCCGCACCTGCTCCAGGGCGAAGCCAAGATCCTTCAGCGCGACGACGCGGTTGAGCTGGGCGAGCTGGCCCGCCTCATAGCTGCGGTAGCCGCTGGCCGGGTCGACGTGGGCAGGCCGAAGCAGCCCGATCGCGTCGTAGTGACGCAGCATGCGGACCGACACCCGGCCAAGCCTGGCGAAATCTCCGATGGTGAACATGACGCCTCCGAGTCCACGGCCTCACACGGTGTCAGAGTCAAGAGCTTCGCCATACGTCTTTTCAGCCCAATTCCCCGGTGCGCGAGATCACGCAGAAGGGCCGCCGAGCAGCGGCGCGATCGTCGCGATGTCGGTGAGCAACGCGTCGCCGCTGAACCGGATGCTGTCGAGCACGCGTTGCATGGCGGGGCGGTCCCGGCCGCCACAAGCGTCCGTAACAACGACGGGGATCAGCCCGAGGTCGACAGCATGCCAGACCGTGGGCGCGATTCCGATCTCCAGGGCGACGCCCGCGATGGCGAAGGCCCGGATGCCGAGGTCCCGCAGCGCCATCTCCAGGGGCGTGCCAGCGAAGGCGGACATAGCGAGCTTGTCGAAGACTGCCTCATCGCTGCGTGGAGACAGGTCCGCCACGATCTCGAATCCTGGAGTATCGCGCAGGAACCAGGACGCGACTTTCTCCGGGCTGTCCACGTGCTGCCATGCCATCGCGGTGCGCAGCTGCGTGGCGCCCATGAGCTTGGGCGGCAGGGACATGTGCCGGGTGAAGAAGACGGGGTATCCGCCGGACCGCGCCGCGGTGAGCACTCGGGACACACGCTCAACCGCTTCGGCGCCGCCGTCCGGCAGTTGACGCACGACCCCGGCCTGCATGTCGTACACCACGACGGCCATCGTCGCCGGATCGCAAGCATCCTCGATCGTCTCCGGGATCTCCAGGCCGAATCGCCGACGCATCGCTCACCTCCGGGCGCTGATCAACGGCCGATAGTCTCAGTTGACCACTGTGACCGCGGTCCCGGTCCGGTGACCCCCCGTTCGCGCCAATTCAGGCCGCGAACGCTGACGTGTCACACGCCACGTAACTCGGCGTCAGCTGATGTCGGTGACGTAGGCACCGACGAGGCTGGCGCGTTGTTGATCGACCTCGCCTTGCCGCCGCTCACCGTGGCCCTCGGCGAAGCGCGCGAACGCGTCCGTGGATGCGATCGGGTTGGTCTCGTCGTGGCCGTGTCCGTGGAACGAGATGTGCACGAACGAGTCGTCGGCAAGCCGCAGGACCAGGTAAGTGACATTGTCGGGGCGGGTCTCGGCGAGTTCAGCGAACACCGCCTCGACCCGGCGCTGATTGTCATCGGCTGCCTCGGCTGAGCGGCTGGCATACCTAGTGACCAGGCGGAATTGCACTGGTCTCGCCCGGATGCTGTCAGGGTTT
>WNGD01006148.1_pt1 | contig 13264 bp, 9 predicted proteins | sample 5400671 | NCBI WGS metagenome assembly WNGD01 (sample SAMN13153369, study PRJNA577476) | soil metagenome | isolation source: 40 cm soil or saprolite under grassland replicate 2 | place: USA:California | collected 2016-06-15
GTCGCGGCGGCGCTGTCGGCGGCCGCGGACGCTCCGATGCAGGTCGTCGAGCTTGGCGCCGAGGTGGCCGGGCTCGCCGCGCGGCTGGCCGCCGACGGCAACCCGGCCCTGCGCGGCGACGCTGTGGCCGCCGCCGTGCTGGCCGAGGCCGGCGCACGGTCGGCCGCGGTACTGGTCGGCATCAACCTGGCGTCCGCGCCGGAGGACGCACGGCCCGCCCGCGCGGAGTCGATGCTCGCCGACGCCGCACGCTGCGCCCAGACCGCCACCGCGGCCACGGCCGCCGCAACGGAGTAGCCCCGAGCCGCGCCGGTCCCGCACTACTGGCGTGCCTCGGCGGCCGAGTGCGGGAATCGGGCCGGCCGGAAATGCGCCGCGCCGGCCGGGACCATCCAGGGCAGGACGATCACCGAGTACCGCCCGGCGATGACGGCCGGATCCGCTTCCTTCAGCGCCCGTGCCTCATCGACGGCTACGTTCAGGATCGACAGCCCGCGGAACGCGCTGTCCGCGCCGCCCATCAGCGGCCCGGCCGCCAGCAAGGTGCCAGCCTCGTGCAGGCGGGCCAGGTGGTCCATGTGCGCGTCCTGCAGCGCCGCCTCCTCGGCCTCGGTCAGGTCAGGGGCATCGCCGCGCAGCACGAGGAGCGCGATGGAAAACTGGTCGAAGTCCATGATCTGAACATAGGTGCTCACTGCCGGGATCTGAACATAGGTGCTCACTGCCGGATGCGGGCGAGGACGAGGGTGATGTCGTCCTCGCCGTGCTCGCGCAGCGCGGTGGCGGTCCGGCTCGCCCGCCGAGGCGCCCGGCGGCCCCAGCAAGTTCTGGGGGGCTAGCCGACGTGGCGCGAAAGCCCTGATGGCATCTCCTTCCCCTACCGCTGTACCCTGCACCAGGATCCGATCACGGGAGAGCGCTTGGATCAGCTCAGCCTCGGAGTCATATCGCGGTCGCGGAAGGAAAACGAGCGCAGACTAGCGATCCACCCGCTGCACATCGAACGGATAGATGCTGACCTGCGGGAACGCATCTACCTTGAGCGCGGCTATGGTGAGTTCTTCGGCGTGCCCGACGAGCGGCTCGCGCCCTTGGTCGCCGGCTTGCGCACCCGTGGCCAGCTGGTCGCCGACTGCGACGTCATCCTGCTGCCCAAGCCGCAGCATGAGGATCTGGCCGGCCTGCGGGCCGGGCAGGTCCTGTGGGGCTGGCCGCACTGCGTCCAGGACGAGGAGATCACCCAGCTGAGCATCGACCGGCGGCTGACGCTGATCGCCTTCGAGGCGATGAATCACTGGTCTGCCGACGGCTCGTTCAGCCTGCACGTCTTCCACAAGAACAACGAGCTGGCCGGTTACTGCTCGGTGCTGCACGCGATGGAGCTGATCGGGACGACGGGCGAGTATGGCCGCCGGCTGCGGGCGGCCGTCATCAGCTTCGGGGCTACCGGCCGGGGCGCGGTGACCGCCCTCAACTCCCGCGGCGTGAACGATGTAAATGTCCTGACTCATCGTGACATCAGCGCGGTCGCCTCGCCGATTCACTCGGCGCGCATGGTGCACTTCGAGCGGGATCCCGGTGACCCGGGCCGCTGCGTTGCGCTCGGCGAAAGCGGCCGGGTGCCGCTGGCTGCCTTCCTGGCCGAGCACGACATCGTGGTCAACTGCGTACTGCAGGACACCGATGCGCCGCTGATGTTCGTCACCGTCGGTGACCTGGGTTCCTTCGCGGCTGGCAGCCTCATCGTCGACGTGTCCTGCGACGAGGGCATGGGCTTCGGCTGGGCGCGCCCGACCTCGTTCGCCGAGCCGATGCTCGTGCTAGGCGACAACATCCGCTACTACGCCGTGGACCACAGCCCGTCCCACCTGTGGGACTCGGCGACCTGGGAGATAAGCGAGGCTCTGCTGCCGCACCTGCGTGCCGTGCTCACCGGCCCGGAGTCCTGGGCGGCGCACGAGACCATCCATGGGCATCCTCGTCGAGCAGGATGACCATGGCTGACCTCGCCGGCGCGCTCGCCGATCACGCCCGAGTCCAGTTCCGCACGCCTTCCGTATCCGGGATTTCCCAATCTTGACTCCTGACAGTCGTCCGTGTAATGGTCCACGCAGGGAAAAATTGCCTGCCAGCGTGCCGGATGCGCCGCGGGCGAAACCGCCGGGGGATCGATGGCCGTTTCAGCTGAGGAAAAGACTCCGTCTGGTGCGCTGCCTACCAGAGGCATCAGGGCGAGAAGGCGCCCTCGGTTCAGTGCGCTCGGTGAGTCCCCATTCCGCGTGGAGAGATCAGCCGCCCGGGAGCGATTCTGGTTCGCTGACGGCGCATGGCTGGATCAGGGACAGAGTGGGTCCGTTGTCGGCTTCGTGTGGACACACTGGCTCGCCGACCGGGGCCTCACGCTGCCTGGCATTAACTTCGACGCGGCGTATGCGATGGACCTTTACGCAAAATCCCAGCAGATCATGGGGCAAAAGGAAGATCCGGACACCGGCGCCTTCATGTCCGCCGGGGCCAGGGTTCTCATGGAGCGGAAGATCATCGAAAGCTGCTACGAATGCGGCGACATCGAAAGCGTGACACTTGCCTTGCTCGAACGCGGCCCTGTCGTGGCCGGCCTGTCCTGGCGGCAGTCGATGTTCACGCCAGAGTCAATCGGCGGCAGGTGGGTATGCAGCGTAACCGCGGACTCACCTATATCAGGTGGGCACGCGATCCTGCTGAACGGCATCGCTCTCGACCTGGAGATAGCCGGTGTTAAGGGGTTCATCCGGTTCAAGAATTCGTGGGGCCGGGGCTGGGCGGATGAGGGGCATTGCCTGATCAGCATTGATGATCTGGCCCAGGTCATGGACGGGCAGGACTCGCTGCTGCCGATCCCGACGCGAGATGCGCTCGGCCCGTCCGGCCGTCAGGACGTCGCCATTACCGAGGCAGATGTCCGCTATGACGAGGAGGCGATCAGCAATGACTCCTGGACGACCTGGGACACGGCAGGCTACGCGCCCTACGCCGACGCCATCGCCCGGGGAATCCAGCATCCCGACACCCGGCCGCCGCTGACCATCGGGATCAGGGCCTCGTGGGGGGCAGGCAAGACGTCCTTGATGCGCATGATCCAGCAGCGCCTTGAGTGGCCGCCGGATGTCCTTTCCGCTGGTCCGGGGTCCCAGCGGCTCATCACCGTGAAAGGCGGCCCGGCCGCGAGGCAAGGTTCCCGCTGGTGGCCGTTCACTGCGAGCAAGGACCCGCCGCGGATCACCAACCGGGCACTGCTCCGCGGCCTGAAGTCGGCAGCAAAGGCAAGCGACGGCGCTAACGCAACGCCAGGGTTATCGGCGGCCCCCTCCCCTCCGTCGGATCAGGATGACCGCTGGCGGGCGACAGTGTGGTTCAACCCGTGGATGTACCAAACGGGCGAGCAGGTGTGGGCCGGCCTGGCTCACGAGATCATTAAGCAGGCAACTGACCGGATGAGCCCGCTTGACCGCGAGCGCTTCTGGCTAGCGCTGAACCTCCGGCGCGTGGACGAACAGGCTGTCCGCCGGAAGGTATACGGGCTGATACTGCAGCGCGTGCTGCCGTGGCTCATCACGAGCCTCTTCCTGCTGATCGCCGGCACCGTTGTGTTTGCCCTCGGTCCGGGGCGTCATATTGCCGCAACGGTCCTTGGCGGGAGCTCAGGGCTCATCGTCATCGCCGGGGCTGTCCAGGCATTGAAGGTCATGCGGTCGAACGTCACCGGCAGCCTGTCCCGGGTCGTGACATCCGCCGCTGATTTCCGGAAGGCTGCCAGTGACCAGCTCAAAGGGGCGTACGACCAGCTCGTGGAATCACCCGACTACCGCGGCCAATCGGGCGTTCTCTACCTCGTCCAGACCGATATGGGGCGCGTTCTGGACCTGCTCGCGACACCGGAGCGGCCGATCGTGATCTTCGTGGACGACCTGGATCGCTGCTCGCCGGGGACTGTCGTCCAGGTCATCGAGGCGATCAACCTCTTCGTTGCCGGGCAGTACAACAACGTCATCTTCGTCATCGCGATGGAGCCGATGATGGTCGCGGCGCATATCGAGGCCGCGTACGGGGACCTGGCCAGAAAGATGGCGGAGATTGGCGGCTCAGATGGCCAGCCTGAGGATCTCGGCTGGAAGTTCCTTGAGAAGATCGTTCATCTTCCCCTGTCACTCCCGGTGATGGAGCCTGTCCAACAGACGGCTTTCTACGGATCGCTCTTCAACCAGGAGGCCACCTCGGACCCGGGCGCCGGAACGGCCAGCGAGGCCCAGATTCGGGACGCCGAGGCCGACCTCGCCGCAGCATCTCTCGGAGAGGTAGTCCAGTATGCCGAGGAGCCGATCAGCAATGACTTCCGGACGACCAGGGACAATGGCGCATCTGTCGCGGCAGTCAAGGAAGCCGTGCGCCGGACGGTGGAACGGCGGCTGACCCGCGGCGACCCCGATGTCGAGGCGGTCATCGCTTACGCCAGGCCGCTCCTGGATCCGAATCCCCGGGAGATCAAGCGATTCGTACGAGTGTTCCGATTCTTTGTGATGATCTACATGGAGCGGCGACTGCAGGGGCTGCCGGCTCCCGGTTCGCTGCAGGACGTTGCGAAACTCGCGGTACTCGCTGTCCGGTGGCCTGGCCTGATGGCCACGATGGCGGAGCCCGCCGGAGCGGACGAGCGGATGATCTTCGATCTCCTGGAAGAACCCCCGGTGGGGACCAGACGGGCAAAGGAAGCCCAGCACACGGCGGACCGTCGCGCGCTCCGGCAAGCGCTGCTGCGCACGGGCCTGGGCACGCCAGCCGCCGATAAGCTTCTCTCGGTCGAGTTCCGCGAGTTCATGAAGTCGATGCCGCGTGTGGGCGAAGCGGCACGAGGTTATCTATAGTCGCGGCGCACGCAGGCGGACATCGGCGACGCTCGAGGAGCTGGCGGCTCCAGAAACTAGGCGCTGATCACCTGAAGGGTGGCGAGGGTCGGATCCGCGGCGTAGGCGATCCGGCCGCCGTCGGCGAGCACCTCGCGCAGCGCGTCCAGCGCGTCGGCGGTGACCAGTTCGCCCGGGGCGAGCACCGGGACGCCGGGCGGGTACGGCGCGATCAGTTCGGCGCTGACCCGGCCGACGGCCCGGCTGGCGCTGACGGTCTCGTTCGCCGCGAAGAACGCCTCGCGCGGCGCGAGCACCGTCTCCGGCACGACTGTCCAGGCCGCGGCGGCGACCGGGACGCGCGGGCTGCCCCGGTGCCGCTCGACCGAGGCAATGAGCGTCTCGGTGAACGCCCTGACGGTGTCAGCGTCATCCGCCAGCGTCACGATCGGGATGACGGTGTCGCGGTCGGCCAGCTCGACCGGCATGCCTTCGGCGATCAGGTCGGCCTCGACCGCATGGCCGTGCGCGCCGGTGCCGGCCAGCAGCACTACCAGTTTCGCCGGCTCCACGCCGGGGCCGTCCAGTACGTCCAGCCCGGGCACCTCGCGCAGCCGCCGCCGGGCAGCGGCGACGCAGCACAGCAGCCGGGCGCAGAGTTCCTTGCCGTCCCTGCCGAGCAGCGCCCGGGCCGCGTCGATGCTGGCCATGATCGAGCCGGTCGGGCTGGTGGTGTGAGTCGCCTCGAAGGCGCGGTCAAGCCGGGCCGGATCCAGCCGCTCGGTCCTGGCGACCACCAGCGCGCCCTGGGTGTACGCGGGCAGCGCCTTGTGCGCGCTGGTCACCATCGCGTCCGCGCCCGCGGTGAGCGCGTGCGGCGGCAGGTCGGGGTGGAAGCCCAGGTGCGCGGCCCAGGCGGCATCGACGATGAGCGGGACGCCGGCCTCGTGCGCGACCGCGGCATGCCCGGCCAGGTCGCCGGTAGTGCCGACATAGGACGGCTCGCCGAGGAACACGCCGCAGGCCCCGGGGTACGCCGCGAGCGCGGCCCGCACGGTCTCGACCGCGACCGGCCCCGGCAGCCCGGATGCCGGATCCACCTCCGGCCGGACCCAGACCGGGCGCAGCCCGGCGAGCACCAGGCCGAGCAGCAGTGATCGGTGCAGAGTCCGGGTGACGACTGCGTAATCCCCCGGTTTTCCGGTGGCCAGCGCCAGTGCCTGATTGCCGTGCGTGGAGCCGGCCACCGAGAACCGGCACCAGTCAGCCCCCCAGAGCCGGGCGGCTCGTCTCTGCGCGTCGGCCAGCAGCATGTCCGCTTGCTTGATCGGGCCGAGGCCGCCGTACAGCGGCGCGTCGCCGGCCACCACGGTGCCGACGAGATCGTGGCGCTGCTTGTGCCCGGGGACGCTCATCGGCGTCAGCAGGCCGGCCTCCGCCTGCCCGGTGAACCGCAGCCAGGCGTCCAGCAGCGGCGCGTCGCCGCGCAGCCCGCGGGGGTCGCGCGGATCGCCGGGATCGCGCGCGCCGGGATCGCGCGAGTCGCGTGCTCCGGTGTCGGCCACCCGCCTAGTCTGCATGATCAGCCCGCGGCACAGCATGCTAGGGGAAAGGCGGTTCGGGGGCGGCCAGTGGCCGCGGCGGACCGGCGGGTTCGAAACGGAAGGCAGGTTCAGTGCGGATCTATATCAGCGCGGACATGGAGGGCGTGACCGGGCTCGTGGACGCGCATGACGTCCAGCCGGGCGGCCGGGACTACGAGCAGGGCCGGGTGATGATGACCGAGGACGTCAATGCCGCCATCCGCGGCGCGCTCACCGGTGGCGCCACGGAGGTGACCGTCAACGACGCGCACGGCCCGATGCGGAACCTGCTGCCCGAGCTGCTGCACCCGGCCGCGGCCCTGATCCGCGGCCGCCCGAAGCCGATGGGCATGGTGGAGGGCCTCACCGGCGAGTTCGATGCGACGGTGTGCATCGGGTTCCACGCCCGGGCCGGCGAGCTCGGCGTACTGAGCCACAGTTTCATGGGCCGCGAGATCGAGGACATGTGGCTGGATGACCGGCCGGCCGGCGAGATCGGCCTGGTGCATGCCAGCGCCGCCGCGGTCGGCGCCCCGGTCATCGCGTTGTCCGGCGACGAAGCTGCCTGCGCCGAGATGGCCGCCTGGGACCCGGCGGTGACGGCAGTCCCGGTCAAGCGGGCCAGCGACCGATTTGCGGCCGAGCTGCGCCCCATAGCGCAGGCCAGGGAGTCGATCGAGCACGCCGTGGCCAGCGCGCTTGGCGACGCCGGCCGCCCGCCAGCGCACCAGGCCAGACCCGGGCCAGACCCGCGAACCCTGGCCATCCGCTGGCAGTCGGCGTCCGTGCCGTCGATCCTGGCAGGCATCCCGGGGGTGACCCTGCGGGACAGCCGCACGGCGCAGGTCACCGGCTCGATGCCGGACCTGTTCCGGTTGCTGAGCGTCTTCATCAGCGTGGCCGTGGCGCTGACCGGCAACTCGGCCTACTGCTGATCCTGGCCGCTGCCATCGGCGCCTGCCGCCCGGGCCGGATCGTGCCGGTAGAACTCCGCGGCCGACGGCGGCAGCGGGGTGTTGCCCAGGATCAGGTCGGCCGACTTCTCCGCGATCATCATCACCGGGGCGTAGATGTTGCCGTTGGTGAGATACGGCATCACCGACGCGTCTACCACCCGCAGTCCGTCCAGGCCATGCACCCGCATGGTGCACGGGTCGACGACCGACTGGCCGCCAATGCCCATCGCGCAGGTGCACGACGGGTGCAGTGCCGTTTCCGCGTCACGGGCCACCCAGTCTCGTATCTGCTGGTCTGTCTTGACGTCCGGGCCCGGCGACAGCTCGCCGGCGTTGTAGGGAGCGAACGCTGGCTGGTTCAAGATCTTGCGCGTGATGCTGATCGCCTCGGCCCACTCCCGGCGGTCGGTCGGGGTGGACAGGTAGTTGAACCGCAGCGCCGGATGCACGGCCGGATCCCTGGAGGTGATCTTGACTGAGCCGCGGGAGTCGGAGTACATGGGGCCGATGTGCACCTGGTAGCCGTGCCCGCCGGCCGGCGCCGAGCCGTCGTAGCGGATCGCGATCGGCAGGAAGTGGAACATCAGGTTCGGGTAGCTGACCTCGTCGTTGCTGCGCAGGAAGCCGCCGCCCTCGAAATGGTTGGTCGCTCCTGGGCCGCTGCGCAGGAACAGCCACCTGGCGCCGACGACCGGCCGGTTACGCCATTTCAGCGCCGGGGCGACCGAGACCGGGAGCTTCGAGGCGAACTGCACGTAGACCTCCAGGTGGTCCTGGAGGTTCTCGCCGACGCCGGGCAGGTCGGCCAGCACGTCGATGCCGAGCGAGCTCAGCTGGCTGGCGTTACCCACCCCGGAGAGCTGCAGCAGCTGCGGCGAGTTGATCGCGCCGCCGGACAGGATGACCTCCCCGGCCCTGGCTTGGCGCGCGGCGCCCTTGCGGTGGGTGAACTCCACCCCGACCGCCCGCTTTCCGGTGAACAAGATCTTCGTCACGAAGGCCCGGGTGGTGACGTGCAGATTCGTGCGGCGCAGCACCGGGTGCAGATATGCGCGGGCGGCACTGAGCCGCCGGCCGCGGTGCACGTTCCGGTCGAACGCCGCGAAGCCCTCCTGCCGGTACCCGTTGACGTCGTCGGTGAGCGGATAGCCGGCCTGCTGCACGGCCTCGAAGAACGCGCCGAACAGCGGATTGGTGGCAGGCCCGCGTTCCAGCACAAGCGGGCCTTCGGTGCCGCGGAACTCGTCGCCCCCGGCCAGGCAGTTCTCCATCCGCTTGAAGTACGGCAGGCAGTGCGCATAGTCCCAGTCCGCCATTCCGGGGTCGGCAGCCCAGCGCTGGTAGTCCAGCGGGTTGCCGCGCTGGAAGATCATCCCGTTGATGCTGCTCGACCCGCCGAGAACTTTCCCGCGGGCGTGATAGATCCGCCGGCCGCCCATGTGCGGCTCAGGCTCGCTTTCATAGCGCCAGTCGTAGAACTTGCTGCCGATCGGGAAGGTCAGCGCGGCCGGCATGTGGATGAAGACGTCCCAGCGGTAGTCCGGCCGCCCTGCTTCCAGTACGAGCACCCGGTTGGCGGGGTCGGCGGAGAGCCTGCTTGCCAGCGCACAGCCCGCCGAGCCGCCCCCGATGATGATGAAGTCGTACTGCTCGCGCAGCGCCTGCGCTTCCCTGGTGCCGCGTTCAGGTCCCATTTCGGGATGCTATATCGGCGCAGGCGGCATCCGGCGATGGATGCCGTGCCCGGGGCCCGGAGTACCTTGACTCGATGCCTGCCGGACAGCCTGGATGCCGACCGGACAGCCTGGATGCCGGCCGGGCTGCCTCGATGCCGCCGGGCTGCCTCGATGCCGGCCGGGCTGCGCAGCGAAGAAATTTCCTGGCGGCTGTCGATCGGGGCCGGGCTCGTTCGTGTGGGCAGTGAGGAGCCGGCGCGGTGCCGGCCGCCGCAGGAACAGGAGTAAGGAAATGCGAAGGATCGTAGTGACCGAGTTCATCTCGCTGGACGGTGTCATCGAGGAGCCCCGCTGGACATTCCAGTTCGAGCGCGGCCCCGAGGGCGGCAAATTCAAGTTCGATGAGCTATTCGCCAGCGAGGCGCTGCTGCTCGGGCGCGTCACCTACCAGGGTTTCGCGGCGGCTTGGCCGTCGATGGGCACGGACGACTTCGGCAAAAGGATGAACGGCATACCCAAGTACGTCGTCTCGTCGACACTGACGGATGCCGAGGCGACATGGGGCAGCACCACGGTGATCAGGGGCGATGTCGCTGCCGAGATCGCCAGCCTGAAGGCTCAGCCGGGCGGCGACCTGCTGGTCGAAGGCAGCTGCCAGCTCGCCCAGACCCTGATCCAGCACAACCTGGTCGACGAGTACCGGCTGATGTTGTTCCCGATCATGCTCGGTGACGGCAAGCGTCTCTTCCCGGACGTGCTGAGCGAGCCGGCCAAGCTCACGCTCACCGACGCCAGGCCGGATCGTGACGGCGTCATGCTGCTCCGCTATCAGCCGGCGACGGCCGAAACGCCGGCCGCAGCGGCGGGACCGGCATAGGCCGCCAAGAAGACGCAGCTACCGCCCATGGTGAGACCGGGACCGGTATGTTCCGGTCCAGCTGAGAGGAGAACCCGATGAAGCAGTACTTGCTCAGCGTGCACTCCGTGGCGGACAGCCCGCTCCCGCCGACCGAGAAGATGCAGCAGATGTACACCGATGTTGCCGCCTTCAACACAACGCTCAAGGCGGCCGGGGTATGGGTGTTCGCCGGCGGACTGCAGCCGCCGAGCATCGCCACCGTGGTCCGGGTCCAGGATGGCGACGTGCTGACCACCGACGGCCCGTTCGCCGAAGGCAAGGAGCACATCGGCGGGTTCTGGGTGATCAAGGCCGCTGATCTCGACGCCGCGCTCGCCTGGGCGGTCAAGGCCGCCCAGGCGTGCGCTAACCCGGTCGAGGTCCGCCCGTTTCAAGAGGAATCCGAGGACTGACCACCCATGCCGGCCGCCGACGCGACCGCTATCGAGCGGGTCTTCCGCGAGGAATACGGCCGTGCCGTGGCGGTCATGGTCCGGGTGTTCGGCGATATCGATATCGCCGAGGAGTCGGTCCAGGAGGCATTCACGGTGGCCGTGCAACGCTGGCCGACCACCGGAATGCCGCCAAGCCCGGCCGGCTGGATCATCACGACGGCGCGGAACCGCGCGATCGACCGGCTCCGCCGTGAGGCCTCCCGTGACGACCGGCACGCCCAGGCCTACCTGTTGCACGTGCAAGGCGAGCCTCCCAGGGAGATGGCCGTGAGCGACGACCGGCTCCGCCTGATCTTCACCTGCTGCCACCCGGCCCTGGCGCCCGCCGCCCAGGTCGCGCTGACGCTGCGGCTGCTTGGCGGCCTCAGCACCACCGAGATCGCACGCGCCTTCCTGGTACCCGAGCCGACGATGGCCCAGCGTCTGGTCCGGGCCAAGGGCAAGATCCGCGCGGCGGGCATCCCCTACCGGGTACCCGGCGACGCCGAGCTCCCCGATCGCCTGCGGCCCGTGCTTGCCGTCATCTACCTGATCTTCAACGAGGGGTACACGGCAAGCTCCGGCGATCAGCTCGTCCGCGAGGATCTCTGCGCGGAGGCCATCCGGCTGGCTCGCCTGCTGGCCGAGCTCATGCCCGACGAGCCCGAGGTCATGGGACTTCTCGCCCTCGTGCTGCTCATCCAGTCCCGCGCAGCGGCGCGCACCACCCCGGAAGGAGCGCTTGTCGTCCTGGCCGACCAGGACCGTGCCCGGTGGGACCGTGGCCTCATCGCCGAGGGCCAGGCCATCGTCCGGGCGTGCCTGCGGCGCAACCAGCCGGGGCCCTATCAGATCCAGGCAGCCATCAACGCCGTGCACAGTGACGCGGCAGCGGCCGGCGACACCGACTGGCACCAGATCGTCCAGCTCTACGACCAGCTCCTCACGCTCGCCCCCAGCCCGATCGCCGCGCTGAACCGCGCCGTCGCCGTGGCCGAGGTCGAAGGGCCCGGCCCGGCCCTTGACGTCCTCGACGATCTCCATCTCGAGAGCTTCCACCTGTTCCACGCCATCCGGGCCGATCTGCTGCGCCGGCTTAACCGCAGCACCGAGGCGGCGCTCGCCTATGACGCCGCCATGGCCCGCACCGCCAACACCACCGAGCGGGCCTTCCTGCAGCGCCGCCGCCAGTCACTCACTCGGTCAGAATGAGCAGAATGAGCGTGGCCCGCTAGCCGGCCCATATGCTGCCCGCCCAGTTGCCGACGACTCGGTCCGGATGCGCTGTGCTGACCAGCCACGCGGCTGCCCTGCTCGTGCGGGCCGAGCCCGTGCGGGCCGAGGCGACGCAGCCTCCGCCATGGCCAACACCGCACAGCAAATCGGCGCCTCGCTGGGGCGCCGCTCTGCTCAACACCATCGCCGCGGCCGGCCACGGCCAGCTATCTCGCCGCCCATGTCCCCAGCGGGGCTCCAGTCCGGCGAGGCGCTCGTCCACGGCTACGCCACCGGCCCCGCCTTCGCCTCGCTAGTTGTCTTGCACGGGGTATGTGTCGGGGGTTGCTGAGAAGGTGCGGCCGGCCGGGGTCGTCCAGGCGAAAATGCCGGGGGCGGTCTGTTCCAGGGTCCAGCGCGGGTGCTGTTTCAGCTGATGATGCGGGCGGCATAGTCCGCCGAGGTTGCACCGGCAGGTCGGGCCGCCTTTGTCGTAGGGGATGGTGTGATCGAGGTCGCCGCGCCAGGCGGGCTGCCGGCATGTCGGGAACCGGCAGGTCAGATCGCGGGCGGTGATGTAGTCCTGGAGCCGGGGCGGCGGCCGGTAGGCAGGGCTGGCGCTGCGGTGCGCGCACCCGCCGGCCGCGGCATCGGCGTGGGCGCTGTCCCGGGCCCGGGCGGCTGCTCTGGCCGCGGCCCGCAGGGCGCGGGCGAGGGTCCCGCCGGGCGGGTCCGGTCCTGGCCCGCGCGGGGGCGGGTGGGCAAGCCCGCGCGGGGGCGGGTGGGCGAGGATGTCGTCGGGGATGGTCAGGGTGACCCGGCTGACCAGTCCCGTTCCGTCGCCGGGCGGTGGCTGGCCGTCGCGTTCGCGGGGGCGGGGGCGGGGGATGCGGGTGACGGTGATGGCTTGCCCGCGCGGGGTGGTCACGATGATCCGCCACCCGGCGGCCGGGTTGCGTGCCGCAAGCCCGGCGAGCTGGCGGGCCTGAACGGCGGTGACCGGCCCGATCCGGCCCAGGTGGCCCGGCTCGGAACAGATTCCGGCCAGAGTCCGCCACGGCAGGGAAAGATCCAGCATCCCGCCAGCCGCCTGTCCGTCGCCGGGGCGGGTGAACGCGGGCGGGATGACCGCGGGAACCTCCGGCCAGTTCCCGGCCGGCCGGCCGTCATCATCGTCCCGGCCGGTCCCGGCCAGGCCGGTCCCGGCCAGGCCGCTCGCAGGCGGGGCGTCATCCGGGCACGGGCAGTCCTCGTCGCGGGGGGCATCGGCATCCCCGGGCGGCGGCACGTCATCGCCGGGCACGTCATCGCCCGAGCAGCCGCTATCTCGCCCGGCTCGCCCGGCGCCATCTCGCCCGGCGCCGGATCGCCCGGCGCCGTCTTGCCCGGCGCCGTCTTGCCCGGCGCCGTCTTGCCCGGCGCCGTCCCGCCGTGCACCACCGGCCGGGCGGCTGCCGGGGTTGCCGCAGGCTGGGCCGCTACCAGGACCGCCGCCGGGACTGTTACCGGAGCCGCCGTGCGGGCCGTTACCGGAGCCGCCGTGCGGGCCGTCATCGGGCGGGTCGGGGGGTGCGCCTTCGGCGGGCGGGATGTGCGGCAGGGTGCCGAGCAGCAGCCCGCGG
>WNGD01004799.1_pt1 | contig 13263 bp, 6 predicted proteins | sample 5400671 | NCBI WGS metagenome assembly WNGD01 (sample SAMN13153369, study PRJNA577476) | soil metagenome | isolation source: 40 cm soil or saprolite under grassland replicate 2 | place: USA:California | collected 2016-06-15
CTTCGGAGGTCAACCCGGAGTTCAGGTTTGGAGTTCAGCCTTCAGGCTGCACTGACTCTGAAGCAGGCTAAAGCCTGAACTCCATGCCTGCTTCGGAGGTCAACCCGGAGTTCAGGTTTGGAGTTCAGCCTTCAGGCTGCACTGACTCTGAAGCAGGCTAAAGCCTGAACTCCATGCCTGCTTCGGAGGTCAACCCAGACTTCAAGTTTGGAGTTCAGCCTTCAGGCTGCACTGACTCTGGTTAGGCTAAAGACTGAACTCCGAACAACAGCCCATGCAATCAGTGTGGAAGTCGCTGGAAGAGGGCCAGGGAGCGTGCGCCCAATGCATAAGCGGCACCGGGGATGCAGTCCCGGGATGCACTCTCCGGAAGCCAGCCACGGGTCGTATCCAGAAGGCACTTCCAGGTTCCGCCTTCAAGGTCTGGCGCGCGGAACGGTATCGGCTCAGAATGGGCATTCATGAGGACCAAGAACACAGAGTCGGTCAGCTGGTGACCGTGCTCATCCACGTCATTTATGTCCCGCCCGTCAATGATAAAGCCGATGCAACGGACAAAGTCCTGGCGCCAGTTTTCCAGAGTCATCTCAGATCCGTCCGGGCGGAGCCAGGTAATGTCCTTGAGCTCGTCGAGTCCGAGGGACCGTCCCTCGAAAAAACGGCGGCGGAGAAAGGCAGGGTGCTCCTTGCGAAAGGCGAGCAGCCGCCGCACGAACTCCAGCAGATCCGCATTTTTTTCTTTCAAGCTCCAGTCCAGCCAATTGATTTCGTTGTCCTGGGAGTACGCATTGTTGTTTCCGCGCTGGCTCCGCCCCAGCTCATCGCCCGCGCAGATCATCGGCGTCCCCTGCGAGAGGAGCAGCGTGACAAGCAAATTCCGCATCTGGCGGCGGCGCACTTCCAGCACTCGCGGGTCGCCGGTTTCCCCTTCGACGCCGCAGTTCCAGCTGAGGTTGTCATCCGTGCCGTCCCGGTTATTTTCCCGGTTGGCTTCGTTGTGCTTCGCGTTGTAGCTGACCAGATCGGCAAGCGTAAAGCCGTCGTGACAGGTGACGAAATTGATGCTGGCGCCCGGGCTGCGGCCATCATCGGCGTACAGGTCGCTGCTGCCGGTGATGCGATAAGCGATCTCGGCCACCTGCCCGGGTTCCCCGCGCCAGAAACGCCGCACACTGTCGCGATAGCGCCCGTTCCATTCGCACCAGTCGACCGGGAAGTTACCGACCTGATAGCCTTCCGAGCCCACGTCCCACGGCTCGGCGATCAGTTTCACGCCGGTCAAAACGGGGTCCTGGTGCAGGATGTCAAAGAAGGAAGAGAGTCGATCCACGCCGTTCTCTTCTCGCGCCAGCGTGGAGGCAAGGTCGAAGCGGAATCCGTCCACATGCATTTCGCTCGTCCAGTAGCGAAGACTGTCCATAACAATTTTTAACACATCGGGATGGGTCATGCGCGGGCTGTTGCCGCAGCCGGTAAAGTCCATGTAGTAGTAAGGATTGACCGAGACCAGCCAGTAGTAGGATTCGTTGTCGATGCCGCGCCAGCACAGAGTAGGCCCTCGGTGATCCCCTTCAGCGGTGTGGTTATAGACTACATCGAGGATCACCTCGAGCCCCGCGCGGTGCATTTGCTTCACCATGTGTTTGAATTCGGTGACCTGGCCGCCGAGAGTCCCGGAAGAGCTGAAACGGCTGTCCGGCGCGAAAAAGCCTATGGTGTTGTAACCCCAGTAATTCGTGAGGCCCCGGTCGCTCAGAAACTTCTCCGGCTGGCATTCGTGAATGGGAAGCAACTCCACCGCGGTGACGCCGAGTTCCGTCAGATACTTCAGAACCTCCGGCGAGCTCAGAGCCGCGTAGGTTCCGCGCAGCTTGGGATCGATCCCGGGGAAATTCCAGGTGAAGCCCTTGACATGCAGTTCATAAATGATCGAGCGGTGCAACGGAATGTCAAGTCGCGTGTCACCGGCCCAGTCGAAAACCGGATTGATGACAACGCACTTGGGCATGGCGGCGGCGTTATCAGAATCATCGCGCGCGGAGTCGCCCGAAGGCGAGCGTGCATCGTAAGCGAACGCAGACCCGCGCGACCAGTCCACTTTGCCCGTAATCGCGCGAGCGTAGGGGTCCAGCAGCAGCTTGGCCGGGTTGAAACGCTTTCCGCGCGGCGGGTTATAAGGACCGTAGACGCGATATCCATAAAGCTGGCCAGGGCGGCAGCCCGGGAGGAAGCCATGCCACACGTGGCGCGTCTTCTGGCCTAGAACAATGGTCCTGACGGGCTGCGCGTCCCGCGGGGCGGCAAAAAGACAGAGTTCCACTTTCTCGGCATGCTCCGAGAAAAGCGCGAAATTGACCCCATTTCCCGTCCATGTGGCCCCCAGGGGCTCGCTCCGACCGGGCCAAACCCGCTCGGCCTTTTCGGCAGTAAGTGGCTCCACTTCCATCATGAGGAAAAAGCATCGCAAAAAAACGGGCGGGCAACAAGCATTTCTTCGTGGCTTTCGTCGCTCTTTCGACTGTGGTCCACCACAAAGGACACGAAGAGAACCTCGACCACCGCACAAAATGAAACCACAGGTAAACACAGACAGCAGAACCGCAACCAAGCCTTCGCGATTCTTCGCGTCTTCGCGCCTTGATGGTAAAGCCTGCCCCCAAATCCACCTCGAAGACACGAAGACGCCAACGAAGCCACGCGATCAAAGCGGTGAACTTGCTTCTCGTTTTTCCTTGCCGCGGCGAAATTATTGGCCGTACCATTCTGCCGTCAATTCAAAATGATGGAAGGCTCACAGGAGGTGCCACGTGGCGCGGCCACCGCTTCAGTTCTGTCTCTGGAGAGCCCCGGGCTTCCTGAAATGGGTCGTCACAACACTCTTTACCATGGCAATCGCTCTGTCGATTGGTCAGTCCACCATGGGCCAGGTGCAAACGGGACGCATTGTCGGCACGGTCACCGACCCACAGCGGTCCGCCGTGGCCGATGCCGCGGTCACGGTCGTCGAGACAAGGACAAACCAATCTGTCACCGTCAAAGCCAACGAGAGGGGAGACTACGTGGTGACTCCGCTCAACCCTGGTATCTACCGCGTGACCGTGGCAAGCCAGGGCTTTCAGAGGGCGGTAGTTAATGTCGTCGAAGTGCAGGTCGGGCAATCCGCACGCGTCGATGTCGAGTTGAAAATTGGCGAGATGAGCTCAACCATCGAAGTGGTCTCCACGGCCCCGTTGCTCGACAGTGAGTCGGGGACATTGGGTCACGTGGTCACCAACACGCAAATCGTCGACCTCCCGCTCAACGGGCGCAGCTTCTATGAACTGGCCAGGCTCATGCCGGGCGCCGCGTTGCTGCCGGGAGGCGGTAATCTGCTGCGCATTCGCGCCAACTACATCTCGGGCACAGCCATCAGCGGGGTGCGTGGCAGCCAGACCACCTTTCTGATGGACGGTGTGGACGTGACGGACCATCATCAGGGCGGCAGTCTCATCCAAACGTCGGTCGACGCTCTTCAAGAATTCAAGGTGCAGCAGAGCGCCTACTCGTCCGAATTCAGTCATGCCGGCGGCGTGCTGAACGCCACAACGAAGTCGGGCACCAACGAGCTCCACGGCGGGCTGTTCGAGTTCCTGCGCAACGACAAGCTTGACGCGCGCGGTTTCTTTTCCCCGGAACGCGAGGTCCTCAAACGGAACCAGTTTGGCGGCACACTGGGCGGTCCGATCCTGATCCCGAGAGTGCTCGATGGCCGCAACAAGGCATTTTTCTTTGCCGGCTATGAGGGAATGCGGGAGCGGCAAGGGTTGGTCTTCAACAATATCGTTCCCACGGCGGCCATGAAGAGCGGAGACTTCAGCAAGATCGCGAACCGGATCTACGACCCGCTGACACGGCAGCCATTCCCCGACAACGTGATCCCCGCCGCGCGAATCTCGCAACAGGCCGCGTACTTCAGTAGGTTCATCCCCGATCCGAACACGGCCTCCGGAACCTTTGCCTGGGCTCCTGCTCGCCAGTTGGACACGGACCAGGTCACATTGCGTTTCGACGAAAGTCTGACCGGCAAACACAAGCTGTTCGCGCGCTACAGTTATCACAACCAACGCCAGAACGAGCCAAATGCATTCCCTGCCCTGGGCTACGCGCCCCTGAGGACCCTTGGGCAGAATGTGGTGGCGAGCCTGGCCAGCAGTCTTACGACGAATTTCCTGAATGAATTCCGGTTCAACTATCTGCCCAACAGCATCAACCTGGAAGCCTACCTGCAGGGCAAAGACTTTTACCAAGATGCGGGAATCAAGGGCTTTGAAGAAACGGCCCGGCCGGGGGTGGGTGGTTCTTTTCCGGATTTCAACTGGAGCGGCTATGCCTCGATGGCGGGCTCGGCCTTTGACCAGCGCCCGAAAACGCAAAGCTTGAAAGCTTACGAATGGACCGACAACGTGACCTGGATCAAGGGGCGAAGCATCGTCAAGTTCGGCACCAAGATCCGCCGTTGGCAGCCCCTCTTCACCGACAGCAAGCAGTACCAAGGGCTGTGGACCTTCAACGGGTTTGCCACGCAAAATTCCGCCAGTCCAGCGCGCACCGGCGATGCGATTGCCGATTACGTGCTGGGACTGCCGCGCCAGGTGCAGCGAGCCTTCCCGGCCGATGTCTTTGGCGGCCAGGGCAACTACTACCATTTCTATCTGCAGGATGACCTCAAGGTGAACGGCCGGTTGACCCTCAACCTCGGCCTCCGTTACGAATATTCTCCTTGGCTGGCGGGTTATCGAGGGCAGCTCGGAACGTTTGACCCCAGATCATCCAAGCCCATCATAATCGGCAGCGAGAGCGGCCAGATTGACCTGGGGGCGCAATTTGCCGGACCGAGCGCGTATGCGCTGTTCAAAGATTTCATTCAGACCAGCAGGCAGGCAGGACTCCCTATAACGATCACGCAGCCTGACAAAGAGCAGCTGGCTCCCCGATTCGGTCTCGCTTGGCGCCCCTTCGGGGAAAAGACGGTGGTGCGTGGCGGCTACGGCATCTTCTTTGAGAACGAAAACACGGACGGGCGAGTCAATAACAACATGGTGCCTTTCCGCCTCGATGAAACGGCCTTCAATGACCAGAACCCGCCGGTTCGCACCATGGCTGACTTCTTTCTCGGCAAGGCGCTCACCACTTCGGCGGCTCCCTCGCTCGGCCCGACCTACACGAAGATGCACATCGGACGCGACCATCACTGGAACTTCGGCGTGCAGCGTGAGCTCGCAAAGAACACGGTCGTCGAGATCGACTACGTGGGAAACCGGGGGCTGTTCCTCAATAGCACGAATGCGCTCAACAATCCTCCGGCAGGTCCAGGAGGCATTCAGGCCCGGCGGCCTTACCCCTCTTTCGGGAGCATTGCCTTTTTTTCGCAGGACGCCTCCACGACCTATCACTCGCTTCAGCTGAAGGCCGAGAAGCGTCTCACTCAGGGCTTGTGGTACGTGGTGGCTTACACTTTTTCCAAGAGCATGCTGCACCAGAATGCGCCGGCAGTGGGCGGCAACACAGCCTGGGAAAAGGCGCCTTCGGGTTTTGACATCCCTCAAAACCTGGCGGCCAGCTTCGGTTATGAATTGCCGGTCGGTCGCGGCAAACGCTTCCTTGGGCAGACCAAGGGTTTCACGGACGGCCTTCTCGGTGGATGGCAGGTTCAAGGCATTGTGGTGGCTCGGAGCGGGCGTCCGTTTACACCGGCGATCGGAGCGGATCGGGCAAACATCGGTGTGGGCGGGCAGAGGCCGAACCGTCTTGGCTCCGGCAAGCTCGACAACCCTACCGTCGAGAAGTGGTTTGACCCATTGGCATTCGTCCTGCCGGCTCAGTACGCCTATGGAAACGCAGGCGGTAACATCTTGCGGGAAGATAATTTCAAGAGTGCGGATTTCTCGGTGTTCAAGCAATTCCAGGTCGCGGAACGGAGCCGCTTGCAGTTCCGTTTCGAGTGCTTCAATCTCGCGAACACACCGAGCTTCAACGCTCCCAATGCGAACGTTGACAACATGTCTGGCGGGCGCGTGACCAGCACAGCCGGTTCGCCGCGCCAAATGCAGGTGGCACTGAAGTACATCTTCTAGGTTTTCTTGGTGCGCCCGTTTGGAGTTCAGGCTTTAGCCTGCCCCGGCCCAGTGCAGCCTGAAGGCTGAACTTCGAACCACGAAGGACACGGAGTCCACAGCGCAGCGAATCTCACCGCGGAGACGCAGAGATGGCAAATGAACAATGACAGATTGCATCAGCAAAATGACAAATGACCAATGAAAAATGAAAAATGGCAGTTCGTTGTCGGGACTTCTGACTTCTATTTGTCATTGGTCATTTGTTATTGGTCATTTGTCATTTGACCGAGAATCCTTGCCACGTTGCGAAGGATTTTCGGCTTAGCAGTACGGAGAAAGGCATTGGGCTCCAACTCGAAAGCGGCGACTGAGTCAGGAGGGCTCATGCGGTTCCTATCCATCCCAGCTGCTGTTTTTTTGTTGCTCTCGCTTCTGTCAGGCGAATCGGCGGAGCCGCCCGAACGTGTGTTGATTCGCGTCGACGCGAAGCAAAGCAAGGGCAGGTTCACGCCGATCTACAGCTACTTCGGTTACGACGAGCCGAACTACACCTACATGAAAGACGGCAAGAAGCTGCTAGCGCAGCTGGCGGCTGCCAGCCCCGTGCCGGTCTATGTGCGAATGCACAATCTCCTCACCACCGGCGACGGGACGGCGGCACTGAAGTGGGGTTCCACTAACGCCTATACAGAGGACGCCTCCGGGCGGCCTCGCTATGACTGGACCATTATCGATCACATTTTCGATACGTTGATTGAAAGGAAAATGAAGCCGCTGGTCGAGATCGGATTCATGCCGGAAGCTCTTTCGGTGAAGCCGCAGCCCTATCGGCACTCCTGGTCGCCCGACCAGCCATACCAATCGATCTTTACGGGTTGGGCCCAACCGCCCAAGGACTATGGGAAGTGGGCGGAGTTGATTTATCAATGGGTGCGCCACAGCATCGAAAAGTACGGGAAGTCAGAGGTGGAGTCCTGGTACTGGGAGGTGTGGAACGAACCGGACGGCGGTTACTGGCAAGGGACTCCTGAGGAATACCATAAGCTCTACGACTACAGCGTGGATGCCGTCAAACGAGGTCTGCCCGCGACTCGGGTGGGTGGGCCGCATACGACAGGACCGGGCGGCCCGCGAGCGGCGAAATTCCTCCAAGACTTTCTCGAGCACGTCCTCCACGGCAGGAATTACGTGACCGGCAAGACGGGCTCGCCCATTGATTACATCGGCTTTCATGCCAAGGGGAGCCCGAGAGTTGTCGAGGGCCACGTTCAGATGGGCATCAGCAATCAGTTGCGCAGTGTCTCCCGAGGTTTTGAAATTGTGGCTTCCTTCCCCGAGTTGAAGCGGTTGCCGATCCTCATCGGCGAGTCGGACCCGGAAGGTTGTGCGGCTTGTTCCGTCCGGTTTCATCCCCAGAACGGCTATCGCAACGGAACCATGTATTCCAGCTACACGGCGGCATCGTTTGCCCGCAAATATGATCTGGCCGCGCGCCACGGGGTGAACCTTGAAGGAGCCGTGACTTGGGCCTTTGAATTTGAAAATCAACCTTACTTTGACGGTTTCCGCGACCTCGCCACCAACGGCATCGGCAAACCTGTGTTGAATGTGTTCCGGATGTTTGGATTGATGGGCGGCCAGCGGATCGTGGCCGAGAGCAGCGGTGCGACCGATCTGGAAACGATCCTCAAGGACGGTGTAAGGGGCAAACCCGATGTGAGCGCTCTGGCCAGCCGCCAGGAACGCTCGGTTGAGATAATGATATGGAATTATCACGACGACGATCTGCCGGGACCCGCGGCCGCGGTGGCGTTATCCGTAGAAGGGCTCGGAGCGACGCGTGTTCAGCTGAGTCACTATCGGATCGACCGGGAGCAAAGTAACTCGTACGAAGTCTGGAAGAAAATGGGCTCGCCACAGAAACCTTCGCCGGAGCAATGCGCCCAACTCGAGAGTGCGAGCGAGCTCCAGCTCATCGAGCCCCCCAAGTTGCTGCCGGCCGCGAGCGGCCGCGTCAGTCTGAACCTCAGTCTTCCTCGGCAGGGAGTTTCCTTGCTGAAGTTGACCTGGTGAGCACCGCAACCAAAAGGATGAATGAAACCACAGATAAACACAGATGAACACGGAGCAGCCCAGCCGCAACCAAAACTATGGTCCACTGTGCTCTTTGGAGTGCGGCAGCTTGCTGCCGCTTTTCTTCGTGTGGAGTTTGTTCCGAGTCCGTCAAGGCGCAAGCAAGCTTGCGCACTCCAAAGAAGAACCCAAGAATGTTGGTCATTTGCCAAATCTTTCTCTGCGGCCTCTGCGTCGCAAAGGACTACTCCTATGATCCTCTCTCGACGGCAATTTTCCAAAACCCTGTTCGCGGCCCCGTTTGTGCTTCGAGCACAGCAGGAGCCGCTGCGCGCGCACGTAAAGATCGACACCGAACGCGTAATCGGCGACATCGACCCGAAAATCTACGGCAATTTCATCGAACACCTCGGGCGCTGCATTGACGGCGGGGTCTTCGAGGAAGGATCTCCGCTGTCGGACGCGAACGGATTCCGCCGCGACGTTCTCGATGCGGCCAAGAAACTGAACGTCACGATCCTGCGTTGGCCGGGCGGGAACTTCTCATCGAACTACCACTGGAAGGACGGGATCGGCCCGCGCGACGCGCGCCCCCCTCGCCTGGAGATGGCTTGGGGCACGGTGGAAAGCAATCGTTTCGGTACCCATGAGTTCCTGCAGTTTGCCGAAATGATGGGGACAGAACCCTACATCTGCGCGAATCTCGGCACGGGTTCGTGGGAGGAGGCTCAGCAATGGGTGGAGTACTGCAACTCTTCCGAAGACACAGCCATGACGCGGTTACGCAAACAGAACGGACGAGCGCGGCCCTGGAAAGTCACGTATTGGGGCCTGGGCAATGAGATGGACGGACCGTGGCAGATGGGGCACCGCAGCGCCGAAGATTACGGAAAGTTTGCGCTGGAAGCCGCGAAGCTGATGAAATGGACCGACCCCTCGGTCAAACTCATCGCCGCAGGATCATCGAATTTCGGCCCCGGCTCCGACTGGACGGGATGGAATCGAACCGTCCTCGAGTATCTGAAAACCCACATCGACTACCTCGCCATCCATATGTATGTCGGCAATCGCGAGAACGATTACGGTGATTTCCTGACAAGCTCCCTCGAATTGGACCGGCGCATCAAGACCACCGAAGGCCTGATCGACGCCGCGCTTTCCGGCCAGCCGGGCCAGCGGCGCATCTACATCGCGTGGGATGAATGGAACGTCTGGTATCGCGCGCGCGGCGCGAAGGAACGAGGGCGGCGCATCCTGGAGGAGCGCTACAACCTGGAGGATGCCTTGGTCGTAGCCACCTTCCTGAACTCCTTCATCAACCATGCGCACGTCGTAAAGATAGCCAACATGGCGCAACTGGTGAACGTCATCGCCCCGATCTTCGCGAACGAAAAGGGACTCTTCCTCCAAACGATCTACTACCCGCTGCAGTTGTTCGCCCACAACAGCAAAGGGAAGGCACTGGCCCTGTTTCTGGAGAGTCCGAGATACAAAACCCGGCGGTTCGACGATGTTCCCTACCTGGACGCCTCGGCCGCCTACGATGGCGGAACGCTGGTGATCAACGTCGTAAACCGTCACCGCGACCAGGCCATCGAAACAGTCTTTGAAACGCAGGACAAGCAGTTCAGCGGCGCAGTGGACGTGGCTGAAGTCAACGGACCGGATATCAAGTCTGAGAACGACTTCGATACCACCAACGTCCGGACGATACAGCGCACGACGAAGGCGGACGGACGCCAACTGCGTCACTCGTTCCCGCCGCATTCGTACACGATGTTGAAGGCAAAGCTCGCGTAAAGGCACTTTGAATCAGGTCGTGGGGACGCCGCATCCGGTCTTCACCACAAAGCCACGAAGATCACCACGTTCTTGCCTATGTGAATCTTCGTGTCTTGGTGTCTTCGTGGTGAGATTTTTGGGTTGCGGCCGGGCTGATTCGTGGAATTCGTGGCCGGCAAAAACGCCACGAATTTCACGAATTCAATCCGTTGCTTCTGCGAGAGTTAAAGGCCGTATGAATTGACTCCCACTAATTGCACCTCTGGAAGCAGACTCGCTGTAGATTGTTGAGCAGGTGCGATTGATTGATGACAACAGAGCTAGGCCAGTCCGAGCCTCCGCGCCTCCCTGTTTGTCAGCTGGACGTTGAAGACCGAGACGGTCTCTTTACGCGCAAGTTCGGCCAATGCGTCGTCAACCGACGTCTTCCTAATATGCAAGCGCTCCTCGAGGAACTTGCGGAGCTCTCCAAGGCCTGTGATGCGCTTTGCAGGCACCGCACCGCCCGGCCCGGTGAAGGGAGAGAAGAAAACCGAATACACTTTTTCGCGATTCCGTTTATTGTCATCATGACTGATTATATGGATGGCACCCTCCTTGCAAACCTTAACCTCTTCTTCCAAAGTTCTGACGAGATTGTCATCCGGACTTAGAACATAAACTCGGCGCATGGGCACTTCTTCGTAAATACCCGCATCCTGGAGAGCCTTGATTATTCGGGCGTTCGCTTCGCGTGGTCCTTTGCTTTCATACCACGGAGTTGCTACGACGAGCTGCCACTCATCGACCTCGGGAGCGTAGTTCCAGTCAACCAATGTGACAGGTATCTTTGCCCGGCTTAGCGCCTCCAGGATAAGTCCTTCGATTTCGAGGTCACTTCTTACCAGCGTAGCTTTATCCACGGTAAGACTCCGTTTGCGCCTGCAATAGCCGTATACAAGTCTTTTCCTTTGAGCCCTGAAGTGACGTACCTGCTACCTTCATTCCAATTCTTGACAACAGTCCAGTTGGCTGCGAGTGCCGGGCTTCTCTTCATGTCCTCTTCGAGTTGGTCTTCAAGCTCCGCCAGTTTCAAGAGGGACGTCAACTCATGCGAATACACCTTGTCAACGTAAGTCCTCTTCGGTGGGAACTCGTGGCGCCTCGTCTGCTTGGCAATACATGCCTTCAGCGCGCACTCAACCGCGTATCCACCGAGGTAGTAAGAGCCTTCCTCGTTGGCGTTATTGGCAAGAACGCCAGCTTCCTTGGCTCGGAGGTCGGCGAGAATTTGAAATTCCCGCCTCGTCAGTGGCCGCTCTCTCACGACCGAAAGTGTACCTTAAGTATCCTCTAGATTGCATGAACTTGCTCAAAAGAACCTCAGGCAACGGCGCGTCGGCAGCTCGTCAATCGGAGGCGGACAACGGGAAAGCCGGACACGCGTTGCTCTCCTGCCTGTCCCCACCAATTGCGCCCACCTGCACCGAAGCCGGCGAATGACCCAACGACCGACGGGAGCCAAGCCGTGAATGGATGCGAGAAGGCTGGATCTCCGGGACATCCCGTCTTCCCGAGGCTGCCGCCTGGCAATTCGCGTCCTCACCCTCTCGACTACTGTGGAGAGCCCTCGGCTGGGGCAGGCTCCGTTTCGATTTCCCGCGAGAGAGCTCGAGCTACGTCATGCAGGGTTATTATGCCGAGGAGCCTCGCTGCCTTTGTCCGGCTTACCACCGGAAGCTGAGAAATGCCATGGCGTCCGAGCTTCAACATAACGGTGTCCAGAGCCTCGTCGGGATAAGCCCGGACAAGATTCTTATGGGCGGCTCTCTCAAGCTTCTCGCCTCCCCTTCCGGCCGCCAGGGCTCGCTTCAGATCGTTAAAAGTAACAATCCCCGTGATGCGCCCGGCCCCGTCCACGACGGGATAAGCATGATGGTGCTCGGGAAGCTTTTGCACGTACTCGAACGATTCGGCCACGGTCATGTGGCCGGGAACTGACACGACATCGCGGGTCATCGCGGCACTGACCGGTATCATCCTCAAAGCGTGCTTCTCCGCATGCGGCAGCCGTATTCCGTCCTGCAGAAGGAGCGCATCGTAAATCGGAACCGGGCTCAACTTTGTAGCGACGGCATAGCTCGTGATATTGGAGACCATGAGCGGAAGGATCATCGAGTAATTGTTCGTCATCTCAAAAATGATAATGATGGAGGTCACCGGGGCGCGCACGATGCCGGCGAAGACCGCCCCCATGCCCACCAGGGCAAACGCTCCGGGGCTTGTGAGAGGGTCGGCGAGAACGTACTGTGTCAGTAGGCCGACCGCGCCCCCGATCATCCCGCCGATATAGAGAGAGGGTCCGAAGATGCCCCCTGAGGATCCTGAGCTGTAAGAGATTACCGTTCCGATCAACTTGCTCACGGCAAGAATCGCCAGCACGTTCAGGGGCAGCTTCCCCTGCAATTCAACTGAAAGCTGGCCGTAACCGATTCCGAAGACGCTCGAAGATCCGGTGAGCATCAGAGCGCACAGTCCGATGACACCGAGAATAAGACCGCCCACTCCCGGCGACGCCCATTGAGGAATTCGCCGTTGCTGACGAAAGCGCCTGCGCAAGCGCAGCAAACATTCGTTAAACACGACGGCGGCGAGCGCGGCGGTGACTCCGAGAAGGGCATAGAAAACAAGCTCGGAAGGCCTGTTGAGCCTGTAAGGAGGAGTGCTGAACAGGGCATTCTCGCCCAGGATCGATCTCTCGATGACGGCGGCGATCACCGCGGCGATCACGATGGAGCCCAAAGGTTTGGCGGCCGAGTCTCCGAGTATTTCCTCCAGAGTGAACGTCACGGCCGCAATCGGAGTGTTGAAAGCGGCCGCCAGCCCCGCGGCGGCGCCCACGGGGAGAAGCCCCTGGAGCCTGCGGCGCGATATCGCAAACAGACGACCCAGCACCGACGCGATCGCGGCGCAAATCTGGACCGTGGGACCTTCTCGACCCAGGCTCGCACCGGTGCCGATGTTGAGCGCCGCCAGGATCATCTTTGCGGGTATAACGCGAGCGGAAATCCGGCCCGCGCCCAGATAATAGGCGGCCTTGACCTGCGGTATGCCGCTGCCGCTGGCTTCCGGGGCGAAGTAAAACAGTCCGGCGCCGGCAATCAGACCTCCCAAAGCTGGGATAATGATCACCAGCGGAATGCGCCACCAGTGCAGGGTCGCGGCTGCGCTGTAAATGATGTGGTCCTGGAAGAAATCGAGCAGCAGGTGGAAAAGAACGGCCGCAAGCCCGCAAATCGCACCGACCAGGAGCGTCAGGATGTATATCTTTTGA